>Ga0326727_10007600_pt1 | contig 28465 bp, 27 predicted proteins | sample MB2enrmetagenome_FD_207643 | JGI IMG/M metagenome (GOLD analysis project Ga0326727, IMG submission 207643) | Lab enriched peat soil microbial communities from McLean, Ithaca, NY, United States - MB29MY | ecosystem: Environmental > Terrestrial > Soil > Wetlands > Peat | place: USA: New York... | reverse complement strand
CCCATGGACCCTTGAGTCTTGAGCGGAATTGAGTCGCGACCTGCTCCTGACAGCCCACGGCTCGCGGCAACCGACCTTTCCACTATCTCCAGAACGCCCTGCCATCGCTCAATCGCGATTCTTGGGTTAAGAGCCCATGCTATCTTTTTCTGAAATCTTGCATCATACTTGGGACGGAGAAGTCGAGTCCCTGCCCACGAGATTGTTTTTATGCAAGTTCACTTGCCGAAGGCGTTCTTCTCTCATATGCGCCGATGGATTCCCAGAGCCGCTTTTTGGACAATCCCTGCTGCTCTCCTCTTGATCTTTGCTTCTCATCTCCAGAGGGGAATCGTGGTCTCAGCCGCTGAGGCGCGCACCGCGGTCATCAAGCGCGGCGACTTCCTCCGCACCATCCGTATTTCCGGTTCCACCGAAGCCGTTCGGGCCTATGTGGTGCAGGCGCCACGGCTGGCGGGGGGAGGATCGCGCATGGTGTTGGTGCGCATCGCACATGCCGGTACTCGAATCCATAAGGATGACGTGCTCGCCGAGTTTGACCAACAGGACCAGCTTAAGCAGTTCCGGGACAGCCAAGCGGATTATCTCGACTTTCTGGACAAGATCAAGAAGCTTCAGGCCGACAATGCCGCAGCGCTCGCCAAGGACCAGACGGCGCTCCAAGCGGCGGACGACGATTACCAAAAAGCCAAATTGGAAATGATGAAGAACGAGGTGGTGTCGCGCATCGACGCCGACCGTAACCGCCTGATGTTGGAGCAGGACGAGGCCACTTTGAAGCAGCTCCGCCAGACGTTTGACCTGAAAGAGCGTGCCCGCCAGACGCAGTTGAAGGATTTGGAGATCCAGCGTGACAAGGCCCACAGCCAGATGCTTTACGCGCAGATCAACTCCCAGCGCCTGGTGATTCACTCACCCCTGGAGGGGTTGGTGGTGCTGAATCCGATCTGGAAAGGCAGCTCGATGGGCGATCCGCAGGAAGGAGACCAAATATGGCCCGGCCTCCCTTTTATGCAGGTGGTAGATCCCTCCGCCATGCAAGTGACGGCGCGCGTTAACCAAGTGGACTTTCCCTATCTTCGCCTCGGACAGCGAGCGGAGGTGCGCTTGGACGCGTACTCCGACTTGGTTCTGAGCGCGTCGATTGAGCATCTCGCGGCCATTGGCAATACCAGCTCGCTATCTCAGGCGGTCCACAACTTCAATGCGACTTTTGCCATTCAGGGGACTGACCCCCGCCTGCTGCCCGATCTTTCCGCCGCCGCGGACGTGGAACTGGTGCGCCTCCCGGATGTCTTGCTGGCGCCGCGCGATGCCCTGGTGCTGGAAAGCGGCAAGAACTATGCTTGGGTCAAGCGCGGAGCGAGTTTTGAGAAACGGCCGGTCAGCGTGGGTCAGACCAATGATGTCGAGGCCGTAGTGCTCTCCGGTCTTGTCGCCGGGGATCTGGTGAAGAGGAATCCTAGGGAGAACCAGCCAGGAAGCTGACGCGAATTTCTCGTTACGACGGGTAACCACCCCGGCGCTCAACGCGGCTCCCCTCCTCAGATGAGGAGGGGGGGCGCGCCGAGCGCCGGGGTGGTGATGACCTTTGGTTCCCGGAAAGAAACTGCATAGCACGGCACCCTCATGAAATTGAGCGTCCTCAAGAAAACCTGGCACAAGCATCGTGGTCTGGTGATCGTTCTGGGGCTGGTGGTGCTGTCGGGAGTGTCGTTTGGCGCCGTGCGCTTTTCCCGCCCGGTGCCAACAATTCCCACCGCCGTTGTGCAACGAGGCGACTTTATTGAGACCGTACAATTCCGTGGCCATGTAATCGCGGAGAAATCCGTCCTCCTCAAAGCACCCTCGGTGACGGGTGATATTCAGATCATCAAGTTGGCGAGAACCGGCACCACCGTCAAGAAGGGCGACGTGGTTGCCCAATTCGACACCTCCAAGCTCCTCGATACCCTCAATACGCGGCGTTCCGACATGAAACAGGCCGACGCCGAAATCGAGCAGGAGCGCGCCAAGGCCCGCCTGCTCGATGAGCAGGACCGCACCGATCTCCTCAAGGCGCGCTATGACGTGGAGCGCGCCAAATTGGACGTAAGCCAGCAGGAAATTCTCTCGCAAATTGACGGCGCGGAGAAAAAATTGGCGCTTGCCGATGCAGAGCAGAAACTTCGCGAGGTCGAGTCGCGGCAGAAGTCGGACCAGATGAGCTCGCAGGCGACGATTAACGGGAAGGTGCAGGCGCGCGCCAAGGCCCTCGCCGACGTGCGCCGGGTTGAGACCGACATCGCCTCCATGACTTTGCGCGCGCCGGCGGACGGGGTGGTGACGCTCCTTCCCAACTGGCGCGCCGGCGGCATCTTCTCCGACAACCCGCCGGAGTTCCGGCCGGGCGACCGCGCTTGGAATGGCGCGGCCATCGCCGAGCTTCCCGATTTTTCCACCCTGCAAGTGAGCACGCGCATTGACGAAGTGGACCGTGGCCGCATCCTGTTGGCCCAGACCGCCACGATTCGCGTGGATGCGGTTCCGGATCGGGAATTCCAAGCTCACATCGCCCAGATCAGCGCCCTGGCCAAGACCGATTTCGCCACTTGGCCCCCGCCGCGCAATTTTGATGCGACCTTGCAACTCGATACCAAAGACTCCCGCCTTCGTCCCGGCATGAGTGGCAGTGGGCGCATCGCGGTGAATCGCATTCCCGGTTCGATCTTGATTCCGCCGGCCGCGGCATTCTCGCAGGGTGGAACCACGGTGGTTTACGTTCTGTCGGGTTCAAAGTTTGTGCAACGGCCCGTAGTGGTAGGGCCCCGCAATGAGGAGCAGTTGACCATCACCTCCGGACTTACGGCGGGTGAAAAGGTGGCTTTAAAAAATCCTACCTTGGTAGCGGAAAAGCGATGAGTGCCCGCAAGGTAACCCGGATTACCCTGGTGGTGTTGCTGCTGGCGGCTGCCGCTGCCGGTGCGACCGTGGCGATGAAGCGCCTGCACCGGCCGGAACGGAGCCTACCGACCATCCGGGTAGCGCGCGGAAACCTCGACCTGAAGATTTACACTTCGGGCGAGCTCCGCGCCGGCAAGACCGCCATGCTGGTGGCACCCTCCGTGGGATCTTCCCTCCACCTGATTTCCCTTGCCCTAACGGGGACCCACGTCAAATCGGGGGATCTGGTGGCCGACTTCGATCCCAGCGATCAGGAACACAACCTGGAAATGGCATCCTCCGACTTGCAGGAGGCCGAGCAGTCCATCGCCAAAGCCAAAGCCGACGCTTCCGTGCAAGATTCCCAGGACAAGGTCGATCTACTCAAGGCGGAGTTTGACGTCCGGCGGGCGGAGATGGATGTGAGCAAGAAAGACCTGGTGAGCGCCATCGACGCGCAAAAGAATCTGCTGGCGCTTGACGAAGCGCGCCGCCACCTGGCCCAGTTGAACGAGGATATCCCGTCGCACGCGGTTTCCAACCGCGCCGAAATTGCCGTCGCCGAGGAGAAGCTCGCCAAGGCCCGGCTGACCATTCAGCAGGCGCAAAAGAACATTCAGGAGATGCACCTGCGCGCCCCCATGGATGGGCTGGTAGCTGTGCAGGAGAATCGCCAGACCAACTTTTACTATCCTGGTATGCGCCTCCCCGAATACCGCCAAGGTGACGAAGTTCAACCCGGAGCTTTTGTGGCGCAGGTCCTCGATGTCGAGCAGATGGAGATTCAGGGGAAGGTGGCGGAAATCGATCGCGCCAACTTGTCTCCGGGAGAACCTGCCGCGATCCAAATCTATGCTTTGCCCCACCAGTTGATTTCGGGAAAGGTCAAGGACGTGGCCGGTGCGGCGCTTCAGAATTTCTTCTCGAACGACAGTACCTCCAGCAAGTTCGGCGTGGTCATCGCGCTGGACCATCCTGACCCGCAGTTGCGGCCGGGGCTCACGGGAGTGGTGGCCATCTCCGCCGGTGAACTGAAAAACGTGCTCTACCTTCCGCCGCAGGCCATTTTTTCCAAGAACGATAATCCGGTGGTTTATGTTCGCCAGGGGAGTGAATTCGTGGCGCAGAAAATAAAAATCGCGCGCCGCTCGGAAACGCGCATCGCGGTGGAAGGCCTCGCCGAGGGGACGGAAGTGGCGCTGGTCAATCCCGAGCAGGAAACCCCGAAGACCGCCGCTACCGCTTCACCGGCGCTGGGAGGGGGCGGCAAATGAGCGCGCCCGCCACTCTCCTCGCCCCGCCCGCGCCCGCCCCGGCCCCGCGCCCGCCCCAGCGCTTATCATTCTATCTGCCGGAATTTCGTCTGGGCCTTGAATCGCTAATTGTGCACAAGTTGCGCACTTTTCTGACCATGCTCGGCATGATCTTTGGCGTGGCGGCGGTGGTCTCCATGCTCTCCATCGGGGCCGGCGCGCAACAACAGGTGATGGCCTTTATCGAGCAGCTCGGCGTGCGCAACCTGATCGTCGAGGCCAAGGAATCCACCGACTGGCAGGCAATGCAAAAAATCCGCCAGCTTTCCCCCGGGCTCAGCTTCCAGGACCTGCGCACCATCCTGTCGAATACCGCGGGCATTGAGTCATCCACGGCGCGCAAGCGCTTCACGCCTTCCAAGATGATCCCCAAGTCCCAGCACGACATGCCGGTCATTTACGGCGTGACTCCCGTCTACCAGCAGATCGTCAATCTGCGCGTGGTGACGGGCCGCTTCTTTGATGCCGACGAGGACGCGCGCGCCGCCGCCGTCTGTGTCCTGGGCGAGGGCGCCAGCGCCAACCTCTTTGGGCAGCAGGAAGCGGTGGGCAGATACGTCAAGGTGAACGAACAGTGGTTCCATGTCATCGGGGTGGTCGGTCCCCAACTGAGCGCCCAGACTCCCCTGGCCGGCTTGCCCACCCAGGATCTCAACAACCTGATTTACGTCCCTCTTTACGCTGCCATGCTGCGCCTGGAGGACACTTATAGCGAGCTTCGCGATGAAATCGACGGCATCTATCTGCACATGGATGCCCACACGGACAGCTTTCTGACGGCGGAGGTGGTGCGCAGCATCTTGGATGTTTCACACCACAACGCCGGCGATTTCAGCGTCATTGTGCCCTCTGAGCTGCTGGCCCAGCAACGCAGTACCCAGCGCATTTTCGAGTTTGTCATGGTGGCCATCGCCGCCATTTCGCTGCTCGTCGGCGGGATCGGCATCATGAACATCATGCTCGCCGGGATTCTGGAGCGTACCCACGAGATTGGTGTCCGCCGTGCCGTGGGGGCCCGCCAATCGGATATCTCCCGCCAATTTCTGGTGGAAGCGCTGCTCATTTCCTTTGTGGGAGGCGTCACCGGCATCTTCTTCGGAATCGGAATCTCCCGGCTGATCGCCTGGCTGGCAGGATGGTCTACCATTGTGACGCTCACTTCCATCCTGCTCGCTTTCCTGGTTTCGGCGGCAGTGGGCCTGGTGTTTGGAATCTATCCCGCCATGAAAGCCGCCCGGCTCGATCCGGTCGAAGCGCTGCGGTACGAGTGAGGGCGAGCTTTTTCGCCCGCCGCCTTGCGCTTGTCGCCTTCATCGATTTGAATTCCCAGCCCTCGCCCCCCTGGGGGAGAGGGTGGCCCGCAGCCGGCGTTTTCTCCAGCCGGTGCGGGACGGGTGAGGGGGTCTAATCCGTCGCGCCTCACTCCAACTTGACTAAGAGCCTTCATGTCTGTCCTGACCCCCTCCCCCCCGCCCTGCGGTCCCGTCTCTCCTCCCAAGGGGGCGAGGGAAGATGATTTCTTGGTTTAAGTATTGTATTGATGACAACCCCCTGTAAGGGTACAAGTCATGGCGAGTAACTACCGGGGGCACCGTCCTAGGAGTCATTACATATGTGCTGCAAACTTCTTGCCGCTTGTCTGGTCATCGGCGCGTGGGTCGCGCCCGTCTGCGCCCAAACCTTCCCCATGCCCAGCTATTTCCATGAACAGATCTTCTCGCCGCCGCCCCCGCAGCCGTTGCCGGACACCAAGAGCTTCCGTAACTATGTAGTTGACGGCAAGCTGCGCCTTTCCCTCCAGGATGCCATCCTCCTTATACTGGAACACAATACGGAAGTGCACATCGATCGCCTGGCCTTGACCGACGCGGAATACAACGTGGTGCGCGCTTTTGCCAATTTCGATCCGGCGTTCGCTTCCTCCTTTAACACGGACCGGTCCAAATATCCCACTGATTCCCAGTTGCAGGGCGCCCCCACTCTGAGCGACCTGGAACAGCAAACCACGTTCGGCTACACGCAGACGTTGCAGACCGGCACGAATTTTAATATCGGTCTGAGCGCTGCTAAATCCTCCACCAACAGCATCTACTATTTTCTCAATCCCACGATTTTCGCCAACCTGAATTTCGCCGCTACCCAGCCTCTGTTGCGGGGCAACGGCCGCTTCGTAAACCGCGCTCCCATCCTCATCGCCCGCCGCAACGTGGCGCAATCCGCGGCCCAGTTTGAGGGGCAAGTAAGCGATTCGCTTTTTCAAATGGTGCAGGCTTATTGGTTCGTCGTGCAAGCGCGAGAAAACATGAGAATTGCCCAGAAGTCGCAGGACCTCGCGCAGGCTTCCTACGATCGCGACAAGCGGGCACTCGAACTCGGCGCCCTGCCGCCGCTCGACATCTACCGCTCGGAGGCGGAAGTTGCCAATCGCAAAGTGGCAGTCATCCAGGCGCAGTATCAGCTCAAGTCCGCGGAAGACCAGTTCCGCCGCCTCTTGGGCGCCGACCAGGACTTGGACGTTCGCGTGTTGGAATTGGATCTGGTGGAAAATCCCGAGCCCTCGGGTGAGCTTCTCCAGGTCGAGACGAAGGAGGCCGTAGCAACCGCCCTGGCGCACCGTCCGGAGCTGGAAGCCCTGCGCCAGCAAATGGCCGCGAATGACATCACGGTCCGGCTCGACCGCAACAATCTGCTGCCCAACCTTAGTTTGTCCGCCCTTTATCAATCCTACGGATTAGGAGGCAATCAGTACAACACCTCCGTTACTCCACCCGTGCTTGTTTCTCGTGGCGGGTTGGGTGACGCTCTCAGCCAGATCGGCGGCTTCGGCTACCCGGCTTACGGTTTCACCTTGTCTCTGAATCTTCCCATCAAGAACCATAGCGCCGAGGCGAATCTCGGCAATGCCGTGGTCGCTCGCCGGCGAAGTCAGTACCAGGCGCGTCAGCAGGAAGAGGACATCACGCTCCAGGTGGCCACGGCTGTTCATCAGCTTGAACAGGCTCGCATCTCCCTGGACGCCACGCGCGTCGCTTATGACCTTTCGCGCAAGAGCCTGGAGGCCGAGGAGCGCAAGTATCAACTCGGCGCCCAGACAATCTTCTTTGTGCTCCAAGCGCAAACCGTGCTTGCCTCGGCAGAGGCCGCGGTGCTCCAGGCGGAAATCAGTTACCAGCTTGCCCGCGCCGCCGTCGACCATGCCACCGGCGTGCTCCTTGGCCATTACAAAATCGAAGTGCAGAAGATCAAATCGTGAATCATTATGCACAAATCCTTTGACGGCCTCTAGAACACCTTGTATCCTTGCGATACGTTCGGGATCAAAGTTCGATGTAAAAGCTGACCTGGGGGAGCAAACCATGCTGAAGCGCGGGTGCGTTGTCCTGTGCATTATGGCCTTTATCTGGGCCCTGCCGGGGGCCAGGGCGGCCGACGATCTTTATGGTTCCAAGGGCATTACCCCCGAGGCGGTGCGCCAGGGGAAACTTGGGAGTTGCTATTTTCACGCGGTCATCGCGGCCTTGGCGCAGCGCCGGACGGATACCATCCGCAAGATGATTCAGCCCAATCCTGACGGCAGTTACACGGTGACGTTTGGAGATGGCAAAAAAGAGACCGCTTACCCCGAGGACCTTCGCTACGCGCACGACAGCGGGTATGAGCTTTCCGACGGCGAATGGGTGGCGGTGCTGTTCCGCGCCTACGCGCAGCGCGTCCTGCGCGAGTCGTTACTGGAAGCGATCGAGAGCAGTGATATTTTTCCGATGCTGAAGCAACCCGCCGAACAATTGGCGGCTTCCAGTGACCCGCTGGTGCTGGCCTACGATCGTGCCATTCGCGCCCAAGTGGACCAGGATGGAAACATCGACCGCGTCAAGCTGGAGGGCGGCCTCAAGAAGGAGATGGCGCCCATTACGGCGGTACCGGATTCCATCAAAGACTCCCTGATCGGCCTGCTCGAAAGCGGGGGGTTCTTCGACAAGATGGTGACGATGATTCAACACAACGGCGAGCTATTTGGGGCCTATCGAGCGGTGGGCCAAGGCGGCATCGCCGACCGCGTAATGAAAACGCTGGCAGGGAGTGCGCGCTTCCAGGAGAATCAATCCGAATCGCAGGCAGGCGCGGCCCTGGCCGAGGCCGTCAAGGATGGCATGCCCATCGCGGCCTGCACCGGGGGCAGCCGCTATTACCAGGAGGTGGCCAAGGGGCAATCTCTCCCGCCCGACACCGACCTTTGGTACGTGAACGCACATTGTTACACCGTGCTTGGCTACGATTCCAGCGCCGCCACCGTGAACCTTCGCAACCCCTGGGCGCGGCATCCTGATCCGGACGGAGTTTTCAGCTTGCCCCTTCGTAGCTTTTTCTCAGCCTACGCCGGGCTTGTGACCCCGCAATAGGTCGGAAGTACACCGCATCCTCTCGGCAACTCAATGAAGCTACAAAATGAAGAGTGCTAAGAGGGGCCGGCCGGCCACTTTTTAAGTACTCCAGGTTCTGGTGAGAAAGCCGGGTTAGAATGAACAAGGGGCAATCCTTCAGGTATTTCGCCCCTTTTCACCTCGGTTACGGAGGTACCCCTATGGGATCGATCTCAGTCGCTTGCTACAAGCCGAGGCCCGGTTGCGAGGAAACGCTGCTGGAACTGGTTCGCAACCATCTCCCGCCGCTCCGCGCCGAGGGGCTGGTCACGGAACGCACTCCGATCGTAATGCGCACTGCGAATGGGACAATCGTCGAGATCTTCGAGTGGGTTTCACAGGAAGCCATCGCCGGCGCTCATAAGAATCCTGCCGTCCTCGATTTATGGAAGCGTTTCGAGGCGGTATGCTGGTATGAGACTCCTTCCAACCTGCCAGAATTCCAGAACATGTTCGGGCACTTCGAGCCCATTTAATGGCGTCAATTCGGATTCGCTCGGGCCTCGAATTTATGAATCTCGGAAACCAGGCCCTCCTCAGCAGGATGCGCGGTAAGAGGACGGGCGGCACGGCGCGCCACGGCATTGTCGAGGGCGCTCCGCACCACGTAAGCGAGGTCGGTGGCATTGAAGGGTGGGGCAAGGAAATCGAAGGCGCCGGTTTCTATGGCCTTCACGTAAAAACGTGTATCCACGATTCGCGCCACGACGATGACGTTCACCGGCTGTGCAGCCTTCTCGGCCAGGGCCAAAATGTCGGCCCATGTGCCATCGGGCAGTTGCGTGTCCGTGAAGACCAAAGGGGCGGGGTTCAGCCCGCCAAGCATGCGCTTGGCTTGGGCTTGCGACTCGGCATGGATGATACTCATACCTTGGCGCTCCAGAGCGCCTTTGAGAGTGGCCAGCGTTTCGGAATTGTGGTGGACGAGCAGGGCTTTGATTCTCTCCATCATAAGCGCTCCATTAGAGTTTGTTTTGGTCTCTGTTCCTTCCGCTTTCACGGTAGAGTCTCTCGGGAATCGCCTCCCGGGTTACTTCAAGGCCACCTTTAAGTTTTTCTTCTCCTGGGAAATGTCGATTTTGTCTTCCCGCGCCAGCCAGCCCAAAGCAAACCCCACGAGTTCGCCTGAGCCGTTAAGCTTTTTCTTTAGTTGGGCCAACGTCTGCGGCCCCGAGTCATTCAACAGATGCCAAACCTTCCCAGCGGTAATACCGACATGTTCATTCATTTGCACCTTCCATGCACCTCCTGTGATATTCGGCAAACGCGGCCAAAAACTTTAGCGATTATTTGCCGTTCCCTAACTTCTACTCGCGCACACACTTCCCCTCGCTCGAGGACGAGATTCTTACCCCCTGTTTAAGCGTGGTTATTGCTGCCAGGTTCCCTTGGCTTACGGCGAGGTCAACTTGTGGTACAACACGTTACCTGAGCGTTTGTGCTGAGCATGGTATGCCATTCACCTTATCAAGCCGTAAAATAATATATTAGTACGAAAAAAGCACTTTAGCAAGCAAAAAATAGTTATAGCTCCAATAAGATATCGGGAATGCCTGCTCCTTCGCTACTTCTTGGGCCCATGATTTCCGGTATTATCGCGGTGGAAGAAGGCGCCCAGTTCCAGGAGGCCATAAACCAGCAGGCAAAACCAGAAGTCGACCACGGTTCCCAGGTCGATCGCCGACGAGTGATGCTGCGCGGCGGGCGGCAGGTAAGGAGACAGCGCAAAATACAAGCCGTTGCCAAGCAGGATGGCGATCAGATATTTTGTCCATTTGATGCGCGGAAGAAGCATGGCTGCAAAGCTTCCAGTCTAATTCTCTCGCCGAGGACCAGACGAACTGTTAACCCGATCCCCCGATCACCGGACCATCACTTTCCGTGTCCCGGTTATAATAGTCAAATCGGAGCAGAATGGCGAATTCCAAACTCACGGCCGCGTCCGAAGTTCAGTTCCTGAAAGGTGTAGGTCCCGTGCGCGCCGAACTTCTTGCCTCACGCGGCATCCGCACCGTGGAGGACCTGCTCTACTACACCCCGTTTCGTTACGAGGACCGCACGCGCCTGACGCGCATTCGCGACCTCGTGCCCGGCCAGACCACCACGGTCTTTGCCAAAGTCCTGACCTGCGGCCTGATGCGCACCCGCAGCGGCATGTACATCTATGACCTCGCCGCCAGCGACTCCAGCGGCATGTTACGCTGCAAGTGGTTCAACGCGGTTTATCTGGAGAAGAACAAGGTTTTCCATTCCGGGCAGCAGGTGTTCTTCTACGGCAAATTTGACCGCGACCGCTATGGCACGGGGACCATGGAGATCGTCCAGCCCCAATTTGAAATTCTGCCGGAGGAGGAAGCCGAGGGTGGCAACTCTCTGGAAATGGGCCGCGTGGTGCCCATTTATGAATCCATGGCGACGCTCGGGCCGCGCGTGTTGCGGCGGCTCATGTGGGCGGCGCTCGAGGGGCTCGAGGGGCAAATTCCTGACCGGCTACCGGCGAACGTCATACAGAAAAACCGCCTGCTCGACCGCGCCACCGCGGTTCACCAGACGCACTTTCCTCCGGGCGAACAGGACCTGGATAAACTTTGCGCTTTCCGCACTCCGGCGCAAGTGCGCTTGATCTTCGAAGAGTTTTTCAGTGTGGGCGCGGGCTTGGCGCTGAAGCGCCGCAAGGCCAAGGCCGTGGCGGGGGTGGAGTTTCGCGTGAAGGACAGCGCCCGCCAGGCCATTCGCAAGATTCTGCCTTTTCACCCCACCGGCGCCCAGAAGCGGGTGCTCAAAGAAATCGTGGACGACATGTGTTCGGCGCACCCCATGAATCGCCTGCTGCAAGGCGACGTGGGCTCGGGCAAAACCATTGTCGCCATCCAGGCCGCCATCCTGGCGATTGAAAACGGATATCAGGTGGCGCTGATGGCGCCGACGGAAATCCTCGCCGTGCAGCATTACCTTTACATCAAACAATTGTTCCGCCCGCTTGATTACCGCATCGAACTGCTCGCGAGCGCGCGCAAAGCGGCGGAGAAGGCGGAAATCAAGCGGGACGTGGGCACGGGCGCCGTGCATCTGGCCATCGGCACGCACGCGCTTATCGAGGAGGACGTGCGCTTCGCGCAACTCGGCCTGGTGGTGGTGGATGAGCAGCATCGTTTCGGGGTGTTGCAGCGCTTCGAGTTGATGCGCAAAGGCTATCATCCCGACGTCCTGGTGATGACCGCCACGCCCATCCCCCGCACCCTGGCGTTGACGCTGTACGGGGACCTGGATTTTTCGGTGATCGACGAGCTGCCACCGCATCGCACGCCCATTGTGACCAGGCTCATCGAGGAGCGCGACCGGGAGAGGGCGTATGCCTTTCTGCGCGAAAAGGTTGGGCGCGGCGAGCAGGCTTACGTGGTCTGCCCGGTCATCGAGGAGGGTGGTAAGCTGGATCTCAAGCCCGCCGTGCGTATGTACGAGCAGTTGGCGCGCAACGTCTTTCCGGAATTTCGCGTGGGCCTGCTGCACGGCCGCCTGGCGAGTGACGAAAAGGAAGAAATGATGCAGCGCTTCAAGCGCGGCGAGGTGCAGATCCTGGTGGCGACTACCGTGGTGGAGGTCGGTGTGGATGTGCGCAACGCCACGATCATGCTGATCGAACACGCCGACCGCTTCGGACTGGCGCAGCTTCACCAGCTTCGCGGGCGCATCGGGCGCGGCAGCAAGAAATCCTATTGCTTCCTCATGGCGGAGGAGCGCCGCAGCGAAATTTCTCAGGAGCGCCTGAACACCATGGTGGCCACCACCGACGGCTTTCGCATTGCCGAGATCGACCTCAAGCTGCGCGGTCCGGGCGAGTTCTTCGGCACGCGCCAGTGGGGAATTCCGGCGTTTCGCATCGCCAACCTTTTGCGCGACCAGGAAATCCTGGAATGGGCCAAGCGCGAGGCGGCGGAATTTGTCGCCCACCCGCCCTCGGAGGAGGAGTTGCAGGCCTTTGTCACTTACCTCCGCACCGAGTGGCCGCGCCGCTACGGCCTGGCGAGCGTCGCCTAGAGGGATCGGGTGATCCGGTGATCGGGTGATCGGGTGATCGGATCAACAAAGGCAACGGGTGATCCAATGATCGGGTGAACGAGGGCATCGGGTGATCCGATGATCGGGTGATCGGTTGAATGAAAAGCCTGCTCCCCACATGCCTTGCGGTATCATGAAGAGTTGAATGACCCGATGACCTGGCAAGCGGATGGCCTGTTCTTGATGTTTTTAGATCACTCGATTACCGGACCACCCGATCACTCGATTCTTATGAGGATTATCTCCGGCACTTACCGCGGTCTTCGCCTGCGCACCTTGAAGGGTGGGAATCTGCGCCCCACGACCGACCAGATGCGCGAAACTTTATTTGACGTCCTCGGGCCGAGTGTGGAGGGCGCGACTTTTCTCGATGCCTACGCCGGCACGGGCGCGGTGGGCATCGAGGCTTTGAGCCGCGGCGCCCGCGACGTGGTCTTCATCGAGCATCATCGCGCCGCCTCCCAACTGATCCGGCAGAATCTGGCGGAGCTCCAGATTGATTCCGGATACGCGCTCCTCACCTGCGCCGTGCTGACCGGCCTCGAGCGGCTGGAGCGCGACAGTGAACGTTTTGACGTGGTTTTCCTTGATCCGCCCTACGAGGAGATTCGCGAGTACCATCACACGTTGCGGCAACTTGCGCGCGGGTTGCTGCTCATGCCCTCGTCGATCGTTGTCGCGGAGCATTCCCGGCACGTACAACTGGAAGAGGATTACCTCACCCTCCACCGTACCCGCCTGCTGCGCCACGGCGATGCGCAATTGTCGTTTTACCGTCCAGCCCCGGAGACCAGTGGGCAGTAGGCAGAACGTAGTAGGCAGCGAACGCAGCTTGCGAGTCCCGGCAAGCCACTGAAAATGCGCGAAGCGCCTTGGAGTGCGGTCGCGAAGCTGCCGCTTTGCCCCTTGCCCACGGGGCGCAGGAATCAAGGGCGGAAAGCGGCAGCTTCGCGGCCGCACTCCGAAGGGTCGTCGGAATTACTCAAAAGGCTTGGAGGCGGCGGGGGTGCTGGGCGCGGGCGCGGCGGCAGCGGTTATTCCGCCCTTGAGCATCATCTCCGAAGCCCGGCGGGCCGCGGGGGCGAATTGTCCATTTGGCTCGAGGCGCAGATAGGTTTGAAATTCCGCCAAAGCCTTGGGGTAGGCCTCGGTCCTCAGGTAAGCGGTCGCGAGCTTGATGTGAAACTTCGCGGGCATCGCGGGGTGCAGGGATTGCGCCAGGAGATAATCCTGCACGGACTCCGGGTATTTTTGCATTCCGTAATGAGCTTGTCCCATCTCATAGTGGAAAAGCCAGGCCTGGGGTGAGAGCCGCAGCCCCTGGTTCAGAATGGTCTCACTCTCCGCAAACTTCTTTTCGACGATGTAGAGCTGGGCAAGTTCAGAAAAGGAATCCAGAAAGCTTCCGTCGCATTGGATGGCCTTCTTGAAGCAGGCCTCGGCGCCATCCGATTTGCCGTCGTGAAGATCGACTTCGGCGAGCGAGGCCTGCGCCCGCGCGTAGCAAGGGTAGTCGGTCACCGCTCTTTCCAGATGGCGGCGAGCCTCCGCCATCTTGTTCCCCTTCAAGGCTTGCTCCCCCTTCTCAAATTCTTTGCGCGCGGTTTTAGGCGCCGCTTCATCGGTGAGCGCCGGCGGGACCTTGACCGCAGATTTATTGCTGGGAGTGAGGTATACATTCACCGTGTAGGTTTGCTGGCGGAAGTCGATCTCCACGTCTTGCTGGTAGACCTGGAATTTGTCCGCCGTAACCGTCAAGTGATAGGTTCCGGCGGCGAGCCCCTCGAATACATAGTTGCCAAATGCATCCGCAGGACGGCTTCCCATCATCGCCCCTTGCTCTGTCTCCAGGGAAACCGTCACTCCGGAAGGAATCACCTGTCCGTCCCTGGTCAGAACCTGGCCCCTCAGGGTGACGCTCTGGTCGGCAAGGGTCGGCAAGGGGTGGGCAAATGCCACGCACAGGAGTATCGTCGCGCCGGCAATCAAAGCCCGAAGCGAAGAACGAGGCGTGGCCATGGCCTGACTCCTAGTTGGGAAAAGGATGGAGAGCCCTATCTGACACGATCACCTTACCACGGGCCTCGGCACAAATCAATGACGGGATGGGTCGTCAGGCGGTGCGGAAGATGGACGTCTCGTAGGGGCTGGGCTTGCCCTGCCCTCGTTACATACCACATTCAAACTACGAGGGCAGGGCAAGCCCAGCCCCTACGAGACGGGTTTGGTCACAGTTTCGACCGCAGTAAACCTAGCGTTATTCTTGGCCATGTCTTTACGATATCACCGTTCGGCGAGCATGGAAAATACCGCCGACCCCGACTGACAATTGCGATCTGCTTTGGTCAAGTGTATGTTGTCGGTCGGGATGGAGGTCGTTAATGGACGTTAGAATTAACTGGTTGTGGACGGTTGGCACGCACCTATCGCCATGTACTTCAGCAGGGACCTGGCAGGTCTGCGAAATTCTGATCTCATTCACAATAGTGTTACCCTCTCTGCAATTTGGCCAGACGATACCCCAAAAATCGGGCCAAAGAGCCCCTGCTGCCGTCCGTGTTCTATTCGTAGGATGTAATTCGGACGGGCAACTTGGGCCAGTGGCAGCGCCAAGGGGCGCCGAAAAAGCAGTGCAGATGGATGCGAGGGCAGCCAAAAGGCTCGCGTATTACCGAGCTGAGGACGCGCCAGGTGTTCTGGCTCCACGTGGCTGGTATTGCTTTGGAGCATATGGCTCAAACGGCTCTTTCTTGTACGTGACGCCCCAACCCATAAAGAGGGATGATTTATTCTCCACAACCTGGGGCGGATTTACCGGACCAGCCATTCAAGCCTCGAAAACATACGGGGGGACATCAGGGAGATTTGAGGTTGCTAAGGTTATTGCACGGGTCTTCCCGGCGCGAAAGGCATTCGTAGAGAATGTTCTCAAACAGGCCATGGCGCCGGCAAGCGACTACCCGTTTGCTCCTTTCCCGAAAGATAGCCTGATCTTCAAAAGTGACCGAATCGTTGAATATCAAACGCCCCCTCGATCAGAGGGACTCGGTACGATCAGTCGGTTACAAGCGAGCGATTATCCGATCAGCGGTGTTGCGATTCTGCAGGGGGAAGAGCCTGACCTCTTGTTTCTAGCAGTGCGATTGCCACCTGGCATGAATGACCTCGCATTACCTATCATTCAGCAGGTTGAAGGAGATGACGCACCCGGCCTTCCCAAGAAGTGAGTGGCACGGTCAATCGTCTTCCGATTGACCGTGGGCCTTTACCCACCACCAATAAAAGGCTACAGGCAACCAAGAATATTTATAGCCTCAATCTCTGCCAGGTACACAATCGTTTACTAAATCACTTGACATCTGCAAGCAAGAGGACTTAATTTGGGAGGAGGCTATTGTGCTTGTACTACTGGTCTTGGCACGAGGCTAATCCCAGTGACCGCAAGCGCTCCGTCTTGGCATGCAGGGGGGCCACATGTCCTTGAGGAGGGAATCGAGGAGAACCGAGAAGAAAATTTCCGCGGGGGGGCGGCACGGGCGTCCCGCCCGTGGAGGAGTCATGGCCAAGATGGCCAGGCCACTCATGAGGCGACGGGAGGCGCTCCTGTGGCCTTAACCCCGAAACGCATAATGATTGAAAGGAACCCAGCCGAGCAACCCCGAAGGGGCGGTCTATCACAGCCCTGGGCAACGCCCAGGGTGGCGGGAACGGCTGCGTGGGCATCCAGCCCTGAAGGGGCGCGCTACGCATTGCGCCCTCCTGTTCCCGATCGATTGGCCCGCCCCGTCAGGGCTCGAACTTGACCGGGGGGTGCGGGTATTGAACTGTCGGGGCGAGTTGCGCTCGCCGCCGGAGGCCGAACGCCGTTCGGCCCTACATTGCCGGTGGCGTGGACTGAGGTAGATTTGGGGGTTTGGAAGTCATCCATCGAGGCCAAAAAAATATGTTATGTTCTCTCGCGATGTTGATGATAATAAATGTAGTTAGCGACATTTCTCGCGATTCCGCGCAAAGAGTTAAGTTATTGGCATTAAAGAGGTTAAACGGTTTGTGTTGGGGTCCGCTCTAAAAAACGCGGGGGGAGAAAATGAAGGAGGTTTAGGCGATGTTATTGAAAACAAATGTAGAAAAAATGTCCGATAACCGCTCTCTCGCGATGTTGATGAAACAAAACGACTTAAAATCTCTCTCTGGCGATGTTGATGAACAGAAAAGAGATGGAAATTATGAATTCTGAATTATGAATTATGAAATCTTACCATAATTTACTTATTTAGTAATGTTATATAGAAGTGGAAACCAAGAAGCGGCCAGGAGCAAAACCTCGGCCACGGCGGAAGGCGGAAAGGCGGGCAGCGCGAGATCCTTCGCTGCCGCTCAGGAGGACAGCGCGGGGGGGGATTTGGGATTCAGATTGCAAGCGCGCTCTGGAGATCTCAGATTCAAGATTCCAGATTCAAGAGGTGGGAAGCGAAATTCGAAAAGCGAAATTCGAAAAGCGCGAATTACCAATCACTAAATCTCCCGATGGTCCGATGCTTCAATCACAAATCACCAATCGCAAATCACCAATGGCTCGATGGCCCGAGGAACCGGTTCTTTCCTCTCAAATTGACGGCTTGCAAAGTCAAGTGTAGACTGGCGCTTCGCACTGAGGTATGGGGCGGGACCGTCTCCAGTGTGGACCGGACGGCTCGCTCGTCACTTGTCACTCATCACTTGTCACTACACCTGAGAGGAGGACTATGAGCACAGCACTTTTCGACTACTACGAGGCGAACAAGCAACGGCACTTGGATGGACTTTTTCAGCTTTTGAGAATTCCCAGTATCAGCGCCCTGCCGGAGCACAAGCCCGATATTCAACGCGCGGCAGAATTCCTAGCCAACGAACTCCGCGAGATGGGCATGAAGAATGTGGAGATCATCGCGGGCAAGGAGAAGCAAAATCCTCTGGTTTATGCCGAGTGGCTGGAGGCGCCCGGCAAACCTACGCTGCTCATTTATGGTCACTACGACGTGCAACCAGCCGATCCGCTGGAGGAATGGACCACACCGCCCTTCGAGCCCGCCGTTCGCAACGACAACATCTATGCGCGCGGCGCGGTGGACGACAAGGGACAGGTCTATGTGCTCGCGAAAGCGGTGGAAGGCTTCTTCAAGACGGAAGGCAAGCTGCCCCTCAACGTCAAATTCCTGATCGAGGGCGAAGAGGAAGTGGGGGGCGAGCACATTGACGAATATGTGGAGGCGAACCCCGACCGGCTGAAGTGTGACGCGGCGCTGGTGTGCGATACGGAATTCTTTGCGCCGGAACTGCCCACCATCACCACGGGCTTGCGCGGCCTCGTTTACACGGAACTGGAAGCGCGCGCCGCCGCCCACGATCTGCACTCGGGAATGTACGGGGGAGCCGCGCCCAATCCCCTGCAGGCTCTGGCCGAGATGATCAACAAGCTCAAGGGACCCGACGGCAAAATTCTTATTCCCGGATTCTACCAGCGTGTGAAGAAGCCCACGGCAGCCGAGCTGGCAAGCTGGAAGAGGTTGCCCTTCAACGAGAAGAACTTTATGAAGAAAGAAATCGGAACCACCGCGCTGGTCGGAGAGAAGGGTTTTTCCGTGCTGGAACGCCTGTGGTCGCGGCCAACGCTGGAGGTCCACGGGTTCCGCGGCGGCTTTACCGGGGAAGGCGCCAAGACCGTGATCCCCGCCGTCAGCACCGCAAAAATCAGCATGCGCCTGGTTCCCGACATGAAGCCGAATGAAATCATCCGCCTCTACAAGAACCATGTGAAAAAGATCACGCCTCGGGGCATCCGTACCGCCGTGCGCATTTTGAGCTCCGCCCCGGCCTCGGTGGTGAGCACCGACAGCCGTTGGATCGCGGCCGGCGCCGAAGCCCTGGAGCAGGTCTTCAAGAAAAAGACCGTCTACATGCGCTCGGGCGGCTCCATCCCCGTGGTGGGCACCTTCCAGAAGTTTCTGAAAGCGCCGAGCGTCATGATGGGCTTCGGCCTCCCCGACGATAACCTGCACGCGCCGAACGAGAAGTTCTATATCCCGAATTTCTATCGCGGCATCGAAACGGTGGGGAGGTTCTTGGAACTTCTTGGGCAATAGGGGAAGGTTGGAGAAGGCTAAAGGGTAAAGTGTAAAGTTTAAAGTATAAAGGGCCGGCAGTTACCTTGAGGATTGCTGGCCCCTCAAGAAATCCAAAATGAAGCACGAGGGAACATCCATGAGAACCTTTTCTGCGTATGTCGAGTGGGACCCTGAAACACAGCTTTACGTCGGAGTTATCCCCGGCATTCCCGGCGCGCACACGCAGGGTGCAAGTTTGGATGAGCTTCAGGGGAACCTTAAAGAGGTCCTGGAATTGTGTCTCGAGGAGTATAAGGGCTCTCTCGACGATCTTCCGCGTTTTGTCGGACTACAGCAAGTGGAGGTGGCCGTGTGAGTCGCCTCCGGATTGTAGGGTTTCGGCAAATGGAAAGGGTCCTGCTCGACCTTGGTTTTCGGGCTGTTCGTCAAAAAGGGAGCCATGTCTTCTATCGTCATTCCGACGGCAGAACGACAACCGTCCCGAACCATCCCGGAAGAGACCTTGCCCGTCCTCTCATCCGAGAAATTCTGCGTGAGATCGAACTCACCACGGAGGAATTCCAGAAGCAACTGGGCGGATAGGCGGATTTTCTTCGGTCCGCAACACTGTTGTCGATGGCGGTGATCATCGCCCCCGCACGTCCTCGATGAATTGATCGACGCGGGTATAGCCCAACTCCTCAAAGCTCTTCCTACACCGGCCCTTCCATCGGGTCAGGGCGAGCTTTCGCGGCTTCTTGCGCAGGAGAATGGAGTTGTTAACGACTTGGAATTCCACTTCCGTTTCGGGCTTCAGCCCAAACTTCTCCTGGAGTTCCTTAGGTATTGTGACTTGACCGCGTTCGCCTATTTTCATACTTCATAGGATGACTTGAAATATATGCAAATTCAAGCCGCCTTAAATCCAGGTAGGGGGGTCAGAGGTAGGGCGGGCTTTACGCCGCCATTTGGCGAGGTAAACTCGCCGCTACAACCCGTGTTATAGTGCCCAGACTCTCAATTCCTGATGGGAGCGTATCCTTGGCTGAATTCAAACCTTTTGTCCCCGCCGATTCCACCGAACGAGAATTTACGCTTAAAGCCGTTTTGGCGGGCATCATCATGGCGGCGATTTTCGGGGCGGCCAACGCCTACCTGGGCATGAAGGCTGGACAAACCGTGGCGGCCACCATTCCCGCCGCGGTGATTGCCATTGCGCTTTTCCGCCTGCCATTTTTCCGCGGCGGCGTGCTCGAGCAGAACCTGACGCGCACCGCGGCCTCGGTGGGCGAGGCGCTGGTGGCGGGCGCCATCTTTACCATTCCCGCCTTCATGATGGTGAACGTGGGCGGCCAGCGCCTGTGGACCGACCTGCGCAGCCACTATTGGACGGGCACGCTGATTCTCCTGGCGGGCGGCCTGCTGGGCGTTTTCTTCATCATCATCCTGCGCCGGCCGCTTTGCGTGGAGTCGGATTTGCCCTTTCCGGAAAGCACCGCCAGCGCTGAAATCGTCAAGGCCGGCCAGCGGAGCAACACTGATGCCCCCAAGTACATCTTCGGAGCGATGGGTCTGGGGGCGTTCCTACAACTCCTCAAAGATGAAAAGGGGGTTCAGGTTTTTCAGGACTCGGTCAGCTTCTTCTGGAATTTCCCCAAATCCGTGGTGCGCTATTTCGGGTACCAGAAGGAGCTCCTCGGCGAAGTCAAATACGCCGGCGGAGTGGCCTTCACCACGCCTTCCGCTTCGCCGGCGCTCATTGGCATCGGCTATATCATCGGGCCGCGCCTGGCGGCCATCAACTTTTCCGGCGGAGTCATCGCCTGGCTGGTGCTGATTCCCCTGGTGCTCTTCATCGATCCGGAGCTTCCTCACCGCGTGGGCACGACCACGGCGGGAGGCATTGCGCCTTGGGACCTGGTGAGTTACACGGTTTGGTACAACGTGGTGCGGCCCATCGCCGTGGGAGCGATGCTGGTGGGCGCGGCTTACACACTCTATAGCATGCGGGAGTCGATCTGGAGGTCGATTAAAGGTGCGTTCCAAGCCGCGGAGGCGACCACCGAAGGCGGTGCGGTGCGCACGCGGCTCGACACCGACATCCCCATCAAGTGGATCATCATTTCCATCGCCGCCCTGCTGGTTCCCATTACCATCATCTACTATTACTTCGCCCGTAGTTGGGCCGCGGCGCTGGTGGCGGCGGTGGTGATGACCGTTACCGGATTTTTCCTCTCTGCCGTGGGCGGCTACCTGGTGGGATTGGTGGGCTCGTCGAACCAGCCGGTTTCCGGGCTCACGCTCGCAGCCCTGGTGGTCGCGGCCATCATGATGGTGGTTATCGGGGTCAAGGGTCTGGGGGGCGTGGCCGCGGTGCTGGGCGTGGCGTCGGTGGTTTGCTGCGCGTGCTGCGTTTCCGGCAGCCTCATTCAAGACCTGAAAGCCGGGTACCTGCTGGGCGGCACGCCCTGGAAGATGGAGGTGGTGGAAGTCCTGAGTGTCATCGCCGTCTCATTTTTTCTCCTGTTGCCCATCATCGCGCTGCATGAGGCGAATCTCGCCAGCGGCGGCATCGGCGGCAGGCTGCTGCCTGCCCCACAAGCCGGTCTGATGGCGCAACTCGCCCAGGGCATTGTGGGGGGGCAGATGGCCTGGGGGTTGCTGATTGTCGGCTGCTTGTTCGGCGTGTCGCTGGTGATGATTGGCGCGCCCTCGCCCATGTTGATCGCCGTGGGCATGTATCTGCCGCTGGAAACCTCAGGCGCTATCTTTGTGGGCGGTGTCATGAAGTGGATCGCCGATCAATGGGCCGCGCGCCGCAAGCTGGAGGGTGATGCGAAAGCCAAATTTGAGGAGCGTGGCACGCTGCTCGCCTCCGGCTTCATCGCTGGTGAAGCCATCACCGGCATTCTGCTCGCCGCCCTGTTCCTCACCGGCGTCAAGTCAATTACCCATGTATTTACCGGTCAGGATGTCTTCTCCTTCGTCGAGCGCTGGGGCGGATGGATTTCCCTCGCCGCTTTCGCCATCATCGCTCACGTGTTGATTCGCATTCCTGTGAGATCGTCAAGAAAAGGGGATAGGCCATGAAAAAAACGTTGCTTATGTTTATCGCATGCTTTCTTTTGGCCCTGGCTCCGGCGCGGGCTTTGGAGAACGGACTGGCGCGGACTCCGCCCATGGGATGGAACAGTTGGAACAAGTTCGGCTGCAACGTGAGCGAGAAGCTCATCAAAGAAATGGCCGACGCCGTGGTTACGAGCGGAATGAAAGATGCCGGCTACCAGTATGTAGTGATCGACGACTGCTGGCAGGTCAGCCGGGATGGAGACGGGAACATTGTTCCTGACCCGCAACGATTTCCTTCCGGCATGAGGGCGCTGGGGGACTACATCCATTCCAAGGGCCTGAAGTTTGGAATTTACTCCGACGCAGGGACCAAAACGTGCGGGGGCCGTCCCGGCAGCCGCGGCTACGAATTTCAGGACGCCCGCCAATACGCCGCCTGGGGTGTGGATTATCTCAAATACGACTGGTGCAGTCACGGGACGCAGGAGGTGAAATCCTCCTACTCGACCATGCGCGACGCCTTGAAGGCTTCGGGCCGCCCCATCGTCTTCAGCCTGTGCGAGTGGGGTGAGGAGGCCCCATCGAAATGGGCCGCTGAGATCGGAAACCTCTGGCGCACGACGGGCGATATTACCGATTGCTGGAGCTGCACGGGTCAGTATACGCGTGGGGTGATGGAAATCCTCGACGCGGAGGTGGATCTCTGGGAATATGCCGGCCCGGGCCACTGGAACGATCCCGACATGCTGGAAGTGGGCAACCCCGGGCTCAGCGTCGAAGAGAGTCGCGCGCACTTCAGCCTCTGGTGCATGCTCGCGGCGCCCCTGATGGCGGGAAACGATCTGCGCAACATGTCAGCGGAGATCCGTGAAATCCTGACCAACAAGGAAGTGATCGCCGTTAACCAGGACGCGCTCGGCCACCAGGCGGCAAAGTATCGAGATTACGGCGACTGGCAAGTCTGGAGCAAGGAGTTGAGCGGCCATAGCACGGCCTACGCAGTGCTGAATCGCAGTGACAAGCCGAAGGAAGTTTCGGAGTACCTTGGCCCGGCGAAGAAGGTTCGCGACCTGTGGAAACACGCGGATATCACGCTCGCCGAAGCTGGGTACTTCTGCGCCACCTTGGCGCCGCACAGTTTGGTCTTGCTGAAGGTCAACGGCGAGTAGAGGACACGCCGAACCGCGAGGCCGACGATCGACTTGGTGTTCGGGCTTAATCCGGGCAGTATCCCCCGCTCTATCGAGGGATGCATTAAGCCGGTTTTCAGCTACCCTCAGCTTCGGAAAATCGCCATCAACGAGCCTCAGCCACCGAAACGCTGGAAGTTTGGGGTGTTTCGCTGGCCGGGGAATGCGGCACAGTTTGAGGCGACGAGGCGCGTACTGTCGGAGCAGGCTGAGGGCCGAAGTGGTGCCACTGGCCGTCCCCCAGGTAGGCGGTGCGTGTCACCTGCGAAGTGGTCATTTGGGATGGTGTCGCCGGTGGAGTTGTCCTTTGGGAATACACCGCCGGATTTTGCCCCGCCGGAGCGGGGTCGGGCGCAGAAGCAGTTGGGCCGTACCCAGAGATACGACAATCATACGGACCGTAGGGATAGCATGGGGAAGACGAATCGTATGGGTAGGAATAGGAAGGATAGTACGAATAGTAGGGATATCCATACGGTCCATAATAGCCATAATACGGTCCCGGCCAGTAGGCCCAAGGCCACCAGCCTAACCCGAAACCACGCCCATATCCCCAACTGCCCCGGTAGCCATAACCGCGTCCATATCCCCATCCACCGTAACCACCTCGATAACCTCTGTAACCACCGCGGAAGCCACCCCCACCATAACTACCGCGAAAGCCTCCGCCCCCTCCGCCATGGAATCCGCCTCCACCGCCACCCCTACCTCCACCGCCGCCATGCCCCCCGCCACTTCGCGCCCAGCCGCTAGTGCCAGCGCCACAGAAAGCAATGGCCAACGACAATAAGACGATATGCAGTCTGCGCATGTGCCCCTCCTCCTCAAAAGCGTAGCACCCTTTATGGCCTGAAACAAGCTAAGTTCGCTGTGGCCTTCAGGCGTAGCGCCACCTCCGCCCCTACCCGAGCACGTGGTCGGGCTGCGGAGTTTTACGAAAACAACTTCCCTCTCTTATAGATGCGAGATTCGGGAAAAATGGTCATATCCATCGGTTTTGACGGGCAGTGTCTTACCATCAGGAGTAACGATGTCGATGCCTCGCGAGGCGCGGATTTCTCCGATGAAGTGGAGAGGGATTCTGCCGAAGTACCGCGGGATCTTTGAGGCCTTGGCCGGTGAGACGGTGAAAAGCAATTGGTAGTCTTCCCCGCCGTGAAGTGCCAACTTCAGCGCGTCCGGGGCGTCGGGAATGGGAGGGATGGGGATCCGGTCGGCGAATAAACTGGCCCCGACCCCGCTGGCGTCGCAAAGCCGTCGGAGATCGAGGGAAAGACCATCGCTCAAGTCCATTAACGCGCTGGCCAAACGGCGCTCGGACAGGAATCGGCCCAGAGCGCATTGGGGTTGGGGAAAAAGATGAGCGCGAATGGCCGCCCTCTCCACGGGTTTTCGAACGTGGGGCCGTGACGGCAACAAGCGTAACCCCAACGCAGCCATGCCAAGGTGTCCACTGACGAAAATCTGGTCCCCGGGCTTGGCGCCCGAACGGCGTAAAGCCCGGCCGCGGGGGACCTCGCCAGCCACAATCACGTCAATCGCAATGGCACCATTGACGAGGGCGGTGTCACCACCAATGACGACCACGGCAAATCGCCGGGCGAGCACGAACAAGCCATCAAAGAAGCCTTCCAACCATGCTCGCCCGGTGCGCCGCGATGCGGCCAGAGAAACCAAGCAGTAGCGGGGCGTTCCTCCCATCGCCGCAATATCGCTCAAAGAACGTGCCAGCGCCCGATGTCCCACCGCTTGAGGCGGGTGGAGGGTGGAAGTAAAGTGAACGCCCTCGATCGACATGTCGGTCGTAAGAATCAGTTCTCGCCCGGGCGGGACATTCACCAGTGCGGCATCATCGCCAATGCCTAAGGTGAGGCCACCCACCCGCCGAGGGGTGCGGCGTTGTATCCAGGCAATGAAGTCCGCTTCGCTTTTGAAAAAAGCTTTGTCGTGCATGAAGGGCTCGAAGTGAGGGGCCGCCCGTCCCTCTGCTTTCCATCTTAGCCTAAAGTTCATAGGAAGGGGAGGGATCGTGCCCAGCGTTGATGATGAGGCAGTTTGACCACCGTAAGAGGTCGCCATGGTCCGCGGCGCGAATAATAGTCTGAACAGACTATAAATCGACTGTTCCCGCCCGAAGGGGGGAGGAAAACTTCGCACGCGTGTCATATTTCCTTGACAATCGATCCGATCTTCAATACGATGCACCGCGTATTTCTTGTACGGTTCATGTACTATTCATTTCTAGCCCCCGACTGGTGACTCACATGGGGGCATAAGCGTCGAATTAATTTGTCTTGGGTGGTTTGATAAATGGATAAGAAGTTTTATACCTTCCTGATTTTCCCGGGTGCGCATGGGAATCTCCACAAAATCCGTCTGCCATTTTATGTAGTCCATATGGTGTTGGCGTTCAGTGTGGTGGGAATTATGACCATCGCCGCGCTGGCCAACAGTTATGCCCGCATGTTGCTGAAAGTCTCGAATTACAACAATCTTCGGACCGAGCGAGAAGCCCTCAAGACGCAGAACCGAAGCTTGGAAAACGCCGTAACCACGACGAACGCGAAGTTGGATTCTTTGCAATCATTGGCCACGGAAGTTGCTTTGACCTACGGTTTTGGCGAAACCCGTCGCCCGCGCTTTCCGGAGGGGGTGCTGGCGCTCGCCACGCAGACCAATTCCACCCTCGAGTCCAGCTACCATGCTTCGCTTTACGCATTCAATTTGATCAGGAATTCTTCCCTTATTCCTTCCCGGCCACCCACGGTGCTAGGGGTCGTGCCCAGCGCGGATTTGGGGCGAGAAACCATGCCCTCCATCTGGCCGGTTCGTGGGCAGATCTCGGCGGGTTTTGGCCAGCGCTTGGACCCTTTCAGTGGAGAGGGCGTATTCCATTCTGGGGTGGATATTCGTACGCCGTACGGAACCCGAGTGGAGTCCTCCGGTGATGGCATCGTCCTGGAAGCGGGGTTCGATTCCGGCTACGGTAACGCGATCGTGTTGGATCACGGATTTGGGATGACGACCAAGTACGGGCATCTCAGCAAGATTTTTGTCGTCGTGGGCCAGGAAGTAAAACGCGGGCAGGTAATTGGTGCCGTGGGAATGACCGGCAAGGCGACGGGTCCACATCTGCACTACGAAGTGATGGTCAATGATACCCCCGTAAACCCGATGAAATACTTACACGAGTAACCTTAGGCCTGCGCAAGTCGTCCAGAGGGTTTGGGTGTTTGTGAAAGGTGGCGCAGACGGAACATTGCTCCTACCGAGTGTTATATCGTCATTGGCGCCCAGTCGATACCTGTCCCCGGGCGTGAGAGTTCCCGTAACTACAAACGAGCAAAGCGTTTGGGCGTTGGGGGGGAAGGTTGGTGTGGCAGGTAGGAAATCCAGAGGAAGGTCAGTATTTCATCAGCCGGAGAAATTTGTAGGTTTTTCTCTTGCAATTTGCCTGCCGATTAGTATAATAGTAAGTTTGCAGCGGCTGGCGTAGCTCAGCCGGTAGAGCATCTGATTTGTAATCAGAGGGTCGGGGGTTCGAATCCCTTCGCCAGCTCCAGTTTGAGTGAGGTCAGTCGCAAGAAATCTGGTAAGCCGTCGCCGGTCGGTAGATTCGGGAGCGGGTTTAGCAAATCTGGATTACTCAGAAATGCGCGGACAAGCGGGTGTGTCCGCGCCCAACCGCATTGTTGACCCACTTGGCTCAAATGAATCCGGTCTTTGGGGCGAAGCGCTAGACTGTGCCCGAGCTTGCCAGGGTGCGGAGAAGGATAAAGCAGAGCGGACAGGTGGCTGAGTGGTCAAAAGCAGCAGACTGTAAATCTGCCGACCCCTGTGGTCTACGGAGGTTCGAACCCTCCCCTGTCCACCAGATTGGAGTTCGAAACTCGAAATTAGAAATTCGAAATCCGGAGGCCATGGGAGGCCATGCAAGATGTGGACCGCCACATGGGTTTCGATTTTGGGGTTTCGAAGAGGGGCGGGAGTAACTCAGTGGTAGAGTCACAGCCTTCCAAGCTGTTGGTCGCGGGTTCGATTCCCGTCTCCCGCTCCAGTTCGAAATTCGAAACTGGAAATTCGGCACGCTGGGATTGAGAGGCAATTTTCGAATTTCGACTTTCGATTTTCGCGCCTGGCGGCGCGCCGGGCCGATGTAGCTCAGTTGGTAGAGCACGTCCTTGGTAAGGACGGGGTCAGCGGTTCAATTCCGCTCATCGGCTCCAGAGTTTTGAAGTTGGGGGGACTGTTTGGGAGTGGCGGGAAGCAGCGTAGCACGGGGGCACCTAAGATTGGCAGGGGGGCTGGTTAAAACAGCAAAGGTCGGCAATGCCCCTTCGGAATATGAGCTTCGCAATGCCTTCTCACGCTCCTATTACGCCCTCTTTCACGCGTGTCGTGGCTATCTGTGGGCAAGCGGGGTTGACGTTGAGTCCCTGGGAAAGAGACATGGCCGCTTGCATGACGAGATGGAGAAGTGGATGGGTAAGGCGTTTGGGGACTTCTTGAGAAAATCTTATGAGCTACGGCGCAAGTCAGACTATATCCCGGAGTGGAATCAACTGCCCGTGTATAAGCACATTGAAGAGCTTAAAACAGCCCAGAGGCAGTGCTACTTTGTAATGGTGACAGGCCAGAATCTTTGCCGCGACTAGGATTAGGAAGAAGTAAGCATGACCACCACCGAATTGGAAAAGGTGATCAAGGATCGTTTGGGGGCTGCCGGGCTCGCGGACTGCCTCGACGAGCGACAGGATCAATACCTCGAATTTCCAGACGGCTTCTTTGCCGAGGTGGTTCTCAGGGACGGGTCCAGATTACCGGATGCCCAAAGGGTTCTCAAAGGTGTAAAGGAGGATCTTGGAAGGCGGGGTACTGAGCTGAGTGGTCTTGTGCGGGCACTCTGGGAAGTCGTCGCAGTTAGGCCGGCGCCGCCGGAGTCGGGCGCGTTCCCCCGTTTCATTGTGAATCTTCGGTCGGGGAGTCGCGATTGCATAGTTACCGTTGATGTGACCGGGCTTGCTTTTGCAGGTATTTTGAATGCTTATCGCGGGGGTAATTTAAGAGAATACGGGAACGATCAGAATACTGCCCTCGTCGGCATCGTTACCGAGTTTGTCCGCTTGGAACTCTCCTACGGCGGGGAGAGCTCCTGGGATCCACTTCTTCGTCCACAGTTGGAACTGAATGATTCTGCGCTCCAATATTTGATGATCCATAGCCCCGCCAAAGCAGGCTAGAAAGCAAAATTGCTTTAGGACGGTTGGGAGGCGACTGATAAATGGCCAAGGAAAAATTTGATCGATCGAAGCCGCACATGAATGTGGGGACGATTGGGCACATTGATCACGGGAAGACGACGTTGACGGCGGCGATCACCAAGGTGTTGGCGAAGGAGAACCCCAAGG
>Ga0326727_10007598_pt1 | contig 28477 bp, 30 predicted proteins | sample MB2enrmetagenome_FD_207643 | JGI IMG/M metagenome (GOLD analysis project Ga0326727, IMG submission 207643) | Lab enriched peat soil microbial communities from McLean, Ithaca, NY, United States - MB29MY | ecosystem: Environmental > Terrestrial > Soil > Wetlands > Peat | place: USA: New York... | reverse complement strand
CGGGTTGCGGCGCAAATCGGGCCATGCTTCGTTGTCATCCTCGACGGTGGACCCGCCACAGCCTTCGGATTCCGTCTCGCCTGGCCCGATTTTCACTCGCAACGCCGCCCGCGCGAAAGTCAATAACAGGCTCTAGTGAATTCCCATGTCGTTCAGATGCGGCCCATACCTCTTGTCCGAATACAGAATATGGTCGGACAGCCAATCCTTGAGGTAACTCATCGCTTCCAGCGAGGGCGCGCCGAGCGGGCCGCTCCTGAACTCCTTCAGCGTTTTCCTGGACCACGCCGCCATTTGATTGTGCTCTTTCATGTGCGCCTCCGCTTCGGGATAATTGGCGACGGCAAAGAGCTTTTCCTCGTTGGCGAAGTGGTTCTCGGTGAATGCCTCCAAACGGTCGAGAAGGCCGGCCAGCAACTCCTTGCCGTTCTGCGCCGCGATTCCATCGTAGAGTTCGTTCAGCATAGCGACAATCCTCTTATGGTCGCTGTCCAACTCCTCCACACCTACGCTAAGGTTTTCGCTCCAGACCATGAAGGGCATGTGCGCTGACTCCTTTCCGATTCGGGCGCCGATCTTTCTGGCAGGCACTTGACGCGCCAGTCCCTTGCCTAGCCGGTCTCAGCGGAGCCATGCTCACTTGCCGGTGCTCGCACCGGCAGCTTGGTGAGGAGTTCCACGCTCGCGGCGCGCCTGGTTCGCAGGGACTCTGAACGGACTATCGGCAGACGCGGCGGAAAGGATGAGACGGATTTGCGAGCAAGAACGGTGGGGCAGGGCATTCGAGCGGTTCCGCAATTCACGTGCCTTTTCCGGCAATGTGCAAGGTGGCGTCTTCTTGAGGAATATTTCACTGGATGTTGGTGTTTCGGGGTACAGCACTTGTGGAACCGCTATAGCCCTGACACTTGACGACCGCAACCAATTCTCATCCTTATCACAGTGTCTCTCTATGCAGTACGTCAAGCCGGAGTGTGACCTTTGGCACAGGCGCTCGCTCCCCGACAGGCGAGAATGTATGCGTCAGGCCCCGCAAGCCATGCGCCGGCCGGGAGGAGATGCAGATGAGCGACCTCGCGCCGCTAGCTGAAGCTGTTGCCCTTGACCCGCTGATCGGCCATCCCGCCGACTATCACGTCTTTCACAAGTTCATCGAACGCGCCAAGGAGCTGCCGCCCCTCTCCACCGCCGTGGTCTGGCCGCTGACCGATGTGGCCTTGCGGGGCGCGGTTGAAGCGGCGGTGGAGGGGCTTATCGAGCCAACGCTCATCGGCGACGAAGCCGAGATGAAGGCGCTGGCCGCCAAGGTTGGCCTGGATATCGGCGCCTACCCCATCGTCCATGCCGATACCGAGGCCAAGGCTGCCGAACTGGGCGTCGCCATGTGCCGCAGCGGCAATGCGCTGGCCATGATGAAGGGTAGCCTGCACACCGATGAACTGATGAAGGTGGCTATGCAGCGCGATACCGGGTTGAGGACCGCCCGCCGCATCTCCCACGTCTTCATCCTGGATACGCCCGCCTATGCGCGGACCCTGATGATCACCGATGCCGCCATCAACATCGTCCCCGAGCTCGAGGACAAGGTTCACATCGTGCAGAACGCCATCGACCTGGCCCATGCGCTGGGCATTCCCGAACCCAAGGTTGCTTTGCTATCCGCGATCGAGACGGTGAATCCCAAGATCAAATCCACCCTAGACGCCGCGGCGCTGTGCAAGATGGCCGACCGAGGGCAGATCGTTGGCGGGATTCTCGACGGGCCTCTTGCATTCGATACGGCCGTCAGCGTGAAGGCCGCCAACATCAAGGGACTGGTCTCGTCGGTGGCCGGGCAGGCCGACATCCTGGTGGTTCCTGACCTGGAGAGCGGCAACATGCTGGCCAAGCAACTGGAATACCTGGGCGGCGCGCAACTGGCGGGAATCGTGCTCGGCGCCCGCGTGCCCACCATCCTCACCAGCCGAGCCGATTCGGCGGAAACCCGGCTGACCAGTTGCGCCGTGGCCGTGCTGCTGCACTATGCCACGCATCCCGCAGTCAAGGTCTAGCCTCTTCTTGAATCGGCGAAGATCGAACGGGCGGCCTTCCTAACAGCACTGGCGTTCGTTCGGTTTTCTGCAGGCTCGCACCCCGCTCTGTAAGACTGAAACCGTGCCCCGACCGAATCCTGCCCTCATCTTCGACCTCGACGGAACCCTGACCGATTCCAAGCCGGGCATTCTGGGCTGTCTGCGCAAGGTGCTGGACGAGCGCAAGATGGGCGATCGGGGTTCGCTGGACAGGTTCATCGGTCCCCCAGTGGAAGAGTGGACCGTTGAACTGCTGCCGGAGGCAAGCGAGGAGGAGCGTGCCTCTCTGGCCCGCGACTACCGCGCCTGCTACGACCGCGAAGGCTGGAAGAACAACTCGGTCTTTCCGGGGGTGCGCGAGATGTTGACGGAGCTTCACCAGCGGGGATTTCCGCTCTATGTCTGCACGTCGAAGCAGCAGCACTTTGCCGTGCGCATCCTGGATGCCTTTGAGTTGAAGCACCTGTTTGCGGCGGTCTATGGCGACAAGGCAGAATATGCCAGCCACGGCAAAGCCGACCTGCTGGCCAATCTGCTGCGCCAGCACTCGCTCGACCGCGATTCCGTGTGGATGATTGGCGATCGCATCTTCGATATCCAGGCCGCGCATGCCAACAATCTCCGCTGCCTTGCCGCCGCATGGGGCTATGGCCCGCCCGGGGAGTGCGCGCTGGCCGACGCGGTTGCGGCCACTCCCGCGGAAGTGCCGGCGCTTGTGTCTCCTTCCGATCCCGAAGCCGGTGTTTGCGCAAAGACACGTGGTTAGTCAGAGCGGTTCCGCAATTCACGTGCCCTTTCCGGCGTGTGCAAGGTGACTTTTTCTTGAGGAGAATGCCACTGGAGGGCGGTGGATTCGGGGTAAGCAATGGTGGAACCGCGATAGCCGGGACATTTGCCTTTGCAAAGAATAAAGCGTTCAAAGCGCCCTCACGACGCACACTTTGAGGCATTTCTTCCTGCTTATTGTCGGATTCCTAAAGGTCGCCTCCGCTTTTCCGATGAAAGATGCATCGAGGTTGGAAGGGGGCATTGCGTCTTGAGGCAGTCCCGTCAAAAGGGCGCATTGGCCCGTTCGCTCGAGCCCACCCGCACACGGCAGGATTCTGCCATGTCAAATGGGGCATCTCCATGCTCGCAAGTGGCTGGCGTGCGCGATCAAGCTGAAGCCAACCTCTCTGCGTTGATCGAAAGCACCGAAGACCTGATCTGGTCGGTGGACCTCGATTATGGGCTGCTGACATACAACAAGGCGTTTCGGCGCCATGCTGAGCGCAATCTCGGCATCCCGGCCGCGATCGGCAAGCGCCCCCAAGACTTCCTTTCGCCCGAGAAGGCGGCAATTTGGCCACCGCTGTTTGAACGCGCGCTGTCGCAAGGCCCGTTTCGGACCGAGCTTCCCTTTGCGGATGCCCGGACCCTGGAGGTTGCGTTCAACCCTATCGTTGTCGAGGGGAAGATCACTGGCGTCTCGGTATTCGGCAAGGACATCACCGAGCGCAAGCGGACTGCGGAGGCGTTGGCCGAGAGCGAGGCGCGCTTTCGCGGCATCTTCGAGAGAAACGGCTCGGTCATGCTGCTGGTCGAACCGTCCAGCGGAGCAATAGTCGACGCCAATCGGGCCGCATCGGCCTTTTACGGCTACTCGCCGGAACAGCTCATTGGCATGCCCATAAGCCGGATCAATACCCTGCCCCCTGATCAGGCCCCCCTTGAACGGGAACGAGGCCTTCGCGAAGAGCGTAACCACTTCGACTTCCGTCATCGGCTGGCCTCCGGCGAAGTGCGCGATGTCGAGGTCTACTCCTCGCCTATCGATATTGACGGCAAGCCGCTACTGTTCTCCGTCGTATGCGACGTCACCGGGCGCAAGCGGACCGAGGAATCGCTGCGCGAGAGCGCCGACTCTCTTCGCGAGGCGCAGAGGATTGGAGGCCTTGGCTGCTATACCGTGGATATTCCCGCCGGGGTATGGAAAGGCTCGGAGATCCTGGATGAGATCTTTGGAATCGACGGCGAGTATGAGCACAGCGTGGCAGGATGGGTGGCCCTGATCCATCCCGCCGACCGCGCCATGATGACAGCCTATTTCGTGGATGAGGTTCTTGGAGAGAAAAAGCCTTTCGATAAGGAATATCGCATCATCCGGCAGACTGACCGGGCGGAGCGCTGGGTTCGTGGAAGGGGCAGACTGGAGTTCGATGCCCAGGGGCGCCCTGCAACGATGCACGGGGTGATTAAAGATGTCACCGAGCGCAAGCAGGCAGAGAGGCAAATCCGCGAGAGCGAGGAACGCTACCGTGAGAGCTTCGAGCAGGTTGCGATCGGCATCATTCATACCGCGCTCGACGGCCGCATTCTGAGGAGTAACGCGCGCTTCGCCGAAATCGTCGGCTACTCTCTGGAGGAACTCACCGGCCTGACCATTCAGCAGATCACCGCCCCCGAGGACCTGAATGAGACCATCGAGCTGCTCCAGCGGATGTTGGCCGGAGCGGTCCCTCCTCCCGGGTTGGAAAAACGATATGCCCGCAAGGACGGCAGCCGCACCTGGGTGAAGCTGACCCTCTCCACCCAACGCGACGCCGAGGGACGCGCGCTGCACTATATCGTCGTGGTCGAGGACATCGATGCCCGCAAGACGGCGGAGGAGCGGCTGGCCAAAGCCCTGGAAGCATTGCAAGCCGGCGAAGAACGCTACCGCGCGGCATTCCAGACGAGTCAGGATGCGATCAGTATGAACCGCCTCAGCGATGGGGTATTTATCGATGTAAATCGGGCCTTTCTCGAGATCACGGGGTTCCAAATTCAGGAACTACTCGGGCAAAGCTCGCTGGATATCGCCATCTGGGCGAATCCTGCCGACCGCCTGAGACTGGTCGAGACTCTGCGCCAGAACGCAAGCCATCGGGACTTGAAGGCCCAGTTCAGGAGGAAGAATGGGGAGGTATTCTGGGGGCTGATGTCGGCATCGATCATGGAGCTGGACGGCGTCCCCTGCATTCTTTCCATCACCCGCGATCTCACCGATGCCACGGCCGCCGAAGAAGAGATCAAAAGTCTCGCCTTCTACGACCCGTTGACGCGTCTGCCCAACCGCCGCCTGCTCCTGGACCGGCTGCATCAGGCTCTGATCGCCAGCGCGCGAAGCCGCCGCCAGCAAGCGCTTCTGTTCATCGACCTGGATAATTTCAAGACCCTGAACGACACCCTCGGTCATAGAACGGGAGACCTTCTGCTGCTGGAAGTCGCCCGCCGCATCTCCGCCTGCATTCGCGATGCGGATACCGTGGCCCGATTGGGCGGAGATGAGTTCGTGGTCATGCTCGAAGACCTGAGCGAGACCCCCGAGGAAGCCGCGGCCCAGGCCCAGGCCGTCGGCGAAAAGATTCTGGCAGCCATTGGCCAGCCCTGGCAACTCGGCGGCCGCGAATGCCTCAGCACTTCCAGTATCGGAATCACCATCTTCGGAGACCAGCAGCAAGGCAGCGATGAAATCCTGCAGCAAGCCGATATCGCCATGTATCAAGCCAAGGCGGCGGGGCGCAACACCATGCGCTTTTTCGCCCCGGCTCTGCAGACTGCCGTCAATGCCCGCGCGGCGATGGAGGGGGATATCCGCCAGGGGCTTAAGACCAATCAGTTTCTGCTCTTCTATCAACCTGGAATCGAGCGCACCCGCTTGATGGGCGCCGAGGCTCTGATTCGATGGAATCATCCCACCCGCGGCCTCCTGTCCCCCGACCTGTTCATTCCCCTGGCGGAAGAGACGGGGCTGATTCTGCCTTTGGGCGATTGGGTTCTGGAGACCGCCTGTGCGCAGCTCGCGATCTGGGCGGGCCGGAAAGAGGCGGCCGATCTCTTGATCTCTGTCAATATCAGCGCTCGGCAATTCCGGCAACCCGAGTTCGTGGAGCGGGTGCTATCGGCCCTGGATCGAACCGGGGCCGATCCGCAACGGCTCACGCTGGAACTGACCGAGACCATGTTGCTGAACGACGTGGAGGACACGATCACGAAAATGACGGCTCTCAAGGCCCGCGGCTTGCGCTTCGCCCTCGACGATTTCGGCACCGGATACTCGTCGTTGAGCTATCTGAAGCGCCTGCCGCTGGATCAGTTGAAGATCGACCGGTCATTCGTCCGCGACATTCTGTTGGATATCAGCAGCGGCGCCATAGCCCAGGCCGTGATCTCCCTGGGCCGGGCAATGGGCTTGTCGGTCATCGCCGAGGGCGTTGAAACCGAAGAACAGCGGGACTTCCTGGCCCGGCTGGGGTGCCATGCGTATCAAGGCTACCTATTTGGCCGTCCCCTTCCCCTGGAGCAATTCGAGCAGTTGTGGATCTGCCCCGCGGAGCGCGCGGCCCCATCCGCCGCATAAACCGCCCGCCTGCACCGCACGCTGCAGTTCAAATGATCGAGCTGCCCACACGGTGCTCTGTTCCATGCTACCTGTTTCCACTTTTCCTCAATCCATCGACATGCTCAACTGGTGGCGCACATCCGCGCCGCGAATCCAGAAGATGACATCGGTTGCGATGTTCGAGGCATGGTCCGCAATCCGCTCCAGATTGCGCGCCACCAGGATGCCGTTCATCGATTGCTGGGTAAACTGCGGCTTTTCCTGGATCATCTTGAGCAGGTCGGCGTGGGCGCGCCGGTTCATGCGGTCGATCTCGTCGTCCATCTCGCGAACCGTCTCGGCCAGGCGCGCATCGCCCTCCAGCAGCGCCTGCACCGCCGACCGGATCATGCGGCCGGCAAACTCGCCCATCGCCGCAAAATCCACCGGCAGATCCACCGGCTCGGCCTTCAGAATGTCCCGCGTCCGGCGCGCAATGCCCTCCGACTGGTCGCCGATGCGCTCCAGGTCGCCGTTGATTTTGATCACCGCCAGGATGAAGCGCAGGTCGATGGCCATGGGCTGCTCTTTGGCCAGCAACTCATAAGCCATCTCGTCCAGGTCCCGTTGCGCGGTATTGATGGCGGCCTCGTTCTGCTTGACGTATTGGCAAAGCCCCTTGTCGCGCTGCAGATAGGCGTCCACCGCGGCCTCGACGGCCTGCTGCGCGAGGGCAGCCATGGCCAGAAGCCTGTCCTTGAGTTCGGCGAGTTGCTGCTGAAAATGGATACGAGGCACTGCAGTTTCTCCCTCACTCACGATTGTGCATCATCGATTGTTACCATAGGACAAATTTCAGCGTACGCACCAGAACTGTCACACCCTGTGGACATGGAGTCCCAAACCTGCGGACAAAGAGTCCCAAATTGGATTAGACGCGCCCAGCGTCCAGAGGATGTTCTAGCCTATCACTATGGACGCAAACAGCTCTTCCCGCAGCTCGATGCTCTCGCTGAAGCCGGCCGGTTTGGAAACCAGGCAGATCTACAAGCTGATGATCGGCATCATCGTCCCCAGGCCAATTGCGCTGGTTTCCACCGTGGACAGGCAAGGCCGCGCCAATCTAGCGCCCTTCAGCTTCTTCTCGGGAGTGGGGTCGAACCCGCCCACGGTGCTGTTCTGTCCAGCGGTGCGCGCACCCCGCTCGCCCGCTTCCGATATTGAGCCCGCGTTCAGGCCCGATATCCGGAAAGACACTCTGCGCAACGTGGAGGAGACAGGCGAGTTTGTGATCAATGTGGTGAGCGAGGCCATCGCGGCGGCGGCCAACGCAGCCTCGGCCGAAGTCCCGCCGGAGGTGGACGAGTTCGTGCTGGCCGGCCTCGCCCCGCTGGCCAGCGAGGTTGTGCGCCCGCTGCGGGTGGCCGAGTCGCCCGCGCAGATGGAGTGCAAACTGCTGCAAGTGATCTACACCAGCCGCGAGCCAGGCGGAGGGGTTATCGTGCTCGGCGAGGTGCTCCGTTTTCACCTGCGCGAGGATCTGTTCGAGGACTTTCGCGTCGATCCGACGGGGCTGGACGCCGTGGGGCGCATGGCCGGCAACACCTGGGTGCGGACAAGAGACAGAATCGAGTTGGTGCGTCCCAAGTAAAGCCTGCCCCGCTCACTCGGGTCCAATGCGGCCTGGTTGGCCATCGACTCCCCCGAAAAGAGTGCCCCTGGCACAAAGCCGGGTCTTGCGCACCTTCACAGAGCGTGCGGTCCCGATGCGAGAATACTTGCAATTGCAGGGGATCGGCACACATACTTGAGCCTTGGCTGAGCTTCTCTTCTCCGCCTGTGGCTTCTGCCAGGAACCCACCTCGGACAAGGGGTCAGCATTTCCCAGCTGCCGTCAGGCGGACAAAGAGATCGGTGTTTTTGGGACAGCAATTCCCTGGCCTGCAAGAGCGTGGCCTTGGAGTCTTATGAAAACCGGCATGGAAAACAGCGGATTGGCGGGGCCAATCCAAACTCGGGCTTCAGACACAGGAACCGCGCTGCAACCCGCAGTGGGAAGCCACGCGCGCAAGCTCGTTGAAGCCATGCTCGAATACGTTCATCTGCAACACTCCCGTTCCATCAATTTGGGCGAGATGGCCAGGTTCATGAGGAGAAACCCCTCGTATCTCTCCGCCCTCTTCAGCCAAACCACAGGTGTGCCCTTCCACCAATACCTGGAAGAAGTCCGGCTCTCCAAAGCCAGGGAGTTGCTGCGCGACCCTCGAAACCGCGTTTCCGAGGTGGCCCAGGCGGTGGGCTACGCCAGCTCGGACGCCTTTCGTCACGCCTTCAGGTCCCGTGAGGGCCTCTCGCCGACTGCTTGGCGGGGGGGGGCAGTAGATTTGGCGCTCCATCTCCCCCAGAATTCCAAAAACCTATCTGCTTTCCCAAAATCTTATCCGTTGCGGAGCTACCTCATCGGTGCTGCAATGATTGCTATGTTTCGGAGAGCGAAGGTTCATTTGGCAAATGCGGCACCGGGTAGCCTCTGCTGCGTGGAGACCACCCCAGCGTGTCGCGGCCTACAGTGCATGCATGCAAGACGACGCGCCCAGGGTCACAACGCGAAAGAGCAAACTTCAGCAAGCAAGTAGATCAAATGACAACCATGGAAGGAGATAAGGCCGGCGCCATTTTCCCAGATATCGGAGCCCAGATCCGTTTCGCGGAACGGGTTAGTATTCTTGCCTCAGAGCTGCTAAGCATTTCATCCTGGGCAAGATGTGGCTGGCTTGCCGAGCGGCCTGGCGAACCGCTTAGGTTTCAATATCTCCGTTAGGAGAAGTCACGGAAACACATGGAAGGGAGGAATATTCTATGCTCTCGAACCCTCGAGAACGACGCTTAAATGGGTGTGTGCTGGCAGTAGTCGGGGCAATCCTTCTGGCCCACGCCTGCTACGGCGCCGCCGGTGCCGACTCCACCTCCGCCACCGCTGCGAGCGGCAGCTGGTGGGCGAACCATTTCCAGAACCCATCCTCGACGACGAGCCCCACCTACACCCCGGCTAACGGCGTGGGGGCGAATATCACGTGGACCGCGGGGAAAGATACGGCCGACGAAAAAAGCGGCGGCCCGACCACGAAGAAGGAACCCAAGTTCCCGCAGCCCCTGCCAACTGCGCCCGCCGGGACAACCAGCAACGCGACATTCACAGGGTTGACGCTTTCTGTTGGCCCCGGGAAATTTGGGAGTACAGCGACGAGCACAGGAACGGGCTCGAGCACAATCACAAGGGGCAACATTTACGACGGCTATAGCGCGACCTGGACGGTGACGGCCACCGGAACGAAGGGCGCCGGAGGCTCCTATTACGCCTACATGAACGGCGCCGATCCCTGGCCGATCACGGCGGCTGACCTTGCTGGTCTAGGATCGCAATACGACGTTTGGATACCTTTTGCGATCCTAGGAGGAAGCTCCATCGGAAGCGGTCCTAATTTCGACAGCAGCATCGGCTATGATGTGGACTATACGACCGCATCGGGCACTAGCCAATTGTTGCAGATAGGCATAAGCGGTAGCCAAGTCACAGTGACAGGCAGCGCAGCCGCAGGGATTCTCGGCCTATACGAGATCAGCGGTCTAGACGCCGTTCCCGACTTCACAACCCCGATCACTCAAGCCCAGCTCCAGGCTATTCTCATGGCCGACCTGACAGGCGGCGCGTTGAGTTCCCCGGTTGACATCGGCGTGAGTCTGGGCGATATCCCGGTGCCCACGGTGGATCTTGGGGATGGCTCAGTGGCCCAGATCAGCGAAGACGCCTGGGCTAGCCAAGCTGCGACTCCTGAGCCCTCCACATTCGCGCTTCTCGGCCTCGGCATCCTTGGCCTGCTGGCCTGTGAGTGGCGGCGGAAGGTAAACAGCGGCTGCCTTCGATAGGGACGAGCGCTCTGTCAAGGCCGTTTAGCCTGGGCGGTGTGAGGGGCACCGTCCGTCTGCTCAAGGGCTGTGAAGCCAGCCATCTGCGGAAGCCGCAGGTTGAGTCTTCCAGCAGCCACCAGTGTCAGACTGCCGTCATCTCCCTGCCCTTGGCTTCGCGGCCCGCGAGCGCCAACCCGGCCAGCATCAGCGCGCCAGTGACAACTGTGATTGCCAGCACCGCCGGATAGCTGCCCCAGCGCTCGGCGGCCAGTGCCTGGGCCTTGCCGTTCCACGAAGTCACCAGCGCGCCCAACTGGTAGGCAAGGCCGGGAGCGGTAGCGCGCACCGGAGCGGGCGTCAACTCGGAGAGATAGGCCGGAACCACCCCCCACGCTCCCTGCACCATGAACTGCATCAGCACCGCGCCGATGCCCAGCGTCAGGGCCGAATGACCGTACGCAAAGAGTGGAATCACCGGAATCGAGAGCATCGCCGCGATCGCGATGGTTCGCCTGCGCCCCCATGGTTCCGACAGCGTTCCGAAGACAAACCCGCCGCCGATGGAGCCAAATCCATAGAGCACGCCGATCAGCCCCACCGTCTCCGGCGAGAGCCTTGCCTGGGCGGCGAGGAAGGTCGGGTAGACGTCCTGGGTGCCGTGCGAGAAGCTCATGAAGGCCGTCATCAACAGCACCAGAAAGAGAAAAGTGGGCAAAAACTCGAGCAGGCGCGCCAGTTCTCCGGCCTTGGCGGTCCGCGCGTCCCCGGCAGAGCGTGCCAGGCGCTTCTTTGCCCCCTCAAGCCACACCGGAGACTCTCTCACCCGCGCCTGCACATAGAACACAAGCAAGGCCGGCGCAGCGCCTAGCATGAAGAGGCCTCGCCAGCCGATCCCAGGGATGTGCAGCCCCGGCAAGACAAGACCATGGAAGCGCAGGCCCTGCCAGAAAAAACCGCTGAACAAGAGCCCAAAGGCGGCAGAAGCCAGAATCGACCCTACCGCATATCCCTCCTGCAGGATGCCGGAGAAGGTACCGCGGCCTTCCTTCGGGAGCGTCTCAAAGGCCAGCGCCGCGCCCACGCCCCACTCCCCGCCCATGGCGATGCCGAACAACGCCCGCAGCCAGAGCAGCACGGCAAGCGAGGGCGCAAAGGCGCAGGCCAGCTCGATCACCGAGAAGCTGAGGATATTGGCCATCAGCACCGGACGCCGCCCATAGCGGTCGGCGAGCATCCCGAAAAAGAGCGCGCCCACCGGCCGGAAGGCCTGGGTCAGAAAGACCGCTCCCAGCACCGCCGAGGGCTTGGTATGGAATTCTCCGGCAATGGCCTTCACGCAGAAGATGAGCAGAAAGAAGTCGAGAGAATCGAGCGTCCAACCCAGGAAGGCGGCCACAAACGCATGGCGCTGGGCGCGGGTCAATTGCCGGAAATGGCCGATCGCGGACACAGGGTGGAGCATATCAAACCCTGTTCGCGATTCGTCGAGCCCCGCCCGCCGCGGGTGGAACTTCTGTCCATGCCGAAGAGCTTGCCAAGCGGATTGTCGCCCCAGCCATCCTGGGGCGGGGACGCAAGAGAGACTTTCAAAAATATTTGTTGCAACGAATAAATATCTTGGAACGTCTAAAAGACAACACCAGATTCTGTGGGGACCACAACGGGGTTCCTCGTTCCCGCGCATCCGGCAAGAGTGACCCGCTCTTCCTCAACAAGACAACGGCCTTGCGGCCCCGCATCGAAAGGAAATTCACCTATGAAGCGTTTGGCAATTGCAACCGGCATATTGGCGCTCGCCGCTCCCCTGGCGCTGGCGCAAACCTCCACCTGGACCTCCGATCCCGCCCACAGCGAAGTGGACTTCAGCATCTCTCACATGAGCATATCCCACGTGAATGGCAGCTTCGGCAAAGTTGCAGCTACGATCAACTACAACGAGGCAGACGTCAGCAAGTCCACCGTGACGGCAACCATCGGCGTGGACACCGTGGAGACTCGCGAGGAGAAGCGCAACGGACACCTCAAGAGTCCCGACTTTTTCGACGTCGCCACCTTCCCCACAGCCACTTTCACCAGCACCGGCGTGGTCAAGAATGGCGATAAGCTCAGCATCAACGGGAATCTAACCTTGCACGGCGTCACCAAACCCGTGGTTCTTGATGCGGAAGGCCCCACCGGACCGGTTCCGGGAATGGACCACAAGCCTCATGCCGGCTTCTCGGCCACAACCACCATCAACCGCACATCCTTCGGAATCGGAACCAAGTTTCCGGCAGCCATGGTGGGCGACGAGGTCAAGTTGACCATCGAATTGGAAGTGGTGAAGCAGTAAGCGAACCCAGGCAAAGACAAGGGCGGCGTTCGCCGCCCTTGGACCGAATGAACGTGACCGCGGAAGGTCAAGATGGCAGGCCTGAAACTCGAGATCGTGCAGGAACGGCCTTTTTCCAGCGTGGAAGAAGAGGCGCTCCTGAACCTGCTGCGCACGTCCGATTGCCTGCATCGCGCCTTTCATTTGAGGACTCGCAACTGGGGCGTGACCTCGACGCAGTACAACGTGCTGAGGATCCTGCGCGGCGCTCAGCCTGGTGGACTCACCTGTTCGGCGATCGGCAGCCGGATGATCGCCGCCGAGCCGGATATTACGCGGCTGTTGGCGCGACTGAAGGGACTCAAGCTGATCCGCCAGCAGCGCGCCAAGCATGACCGGCGCGTTGTACTGACGCACATCTCCGAGGCTGGGTTGGAATTGCTGCGGCAGATGGACCCGACGATCGACCGGGTTCCCCGCGAGTTGCTGGGTCACCTGGATAGCGCTGAATTGGCGGAGTTGATCCGGCTGCTGGAACTGGCGCGCAAGCCAAACGCCTGAGCCGCAAGCCGCCCGCGATTCTGAGCCAGGCCGAAGACACGGTCCATATACAAAAGGTGGATGCGCGGAGCGCCCTACTTGCCCACTACCTTCTGCGCGACGAGTTCTTCGTCCGCATCCGATTGAATAATCTTATTGTGCAGGCAATAAAGAGCCAGTTCAAGCCGGTCGCTGACGCCGAGCTTGTCATAAATCTTACGCAGGTAGTTCTTGATTACCTGTTCCGTGGTTCCCAATTGGAAGGCGATCTCCTTGTTGCGCTTGCCCTGGGTGATGCAGGTGATGATGGAAATCTCCTTGGGAGAGAGCCGGGGCTGGGTGCGCGGGCTCACCAAGGCGGCGGCCTGGGCGCGATAGGCCTCAATCACCCAATTTACCGATTGATTGTCGATCCATGTCTCGCCGGCGGCGATGCGGCGCACGCACCTGACCAGCAGGTCCGGCGATATGGATCGGGAAATGATTCCGCGGACGCCGCGGCGGTAAAGCTCCACCGTGTGATTTTCATCGGCCGCCACCGCCTGCACGATCAGCTTCACATCGGGGGCCACGCGCAACAGGTCGGGGATGACGTTGGTGGTGCCGGCCAGCAGTCCTCCTTCCAACAGGACGATGTCTGTTGGAAAGCGTTCCACGGCGGAGCGCAGATTCTCGATAGAGTCCGCCTGGGCCACGACGCGCAGATCGTCTTCGAGGGCAAACACCTTGCGAATGCCTACGCGATAGATGGCCTGGGAATCCGCAAGGATGATGCGAATTGTGCCCGGCCTGACTGGAGCGTCAAGCGTTTTGTCTTCGGCGGAATCGTCCAGAAAATCCATAGCAGGAATCGCCAAGCCAATCCGGGCTGTCACTGCTCCACGAATTGATAATCGTCGATCGTAGCTGCAGCCACATATTGAGTTTGGCTCATGGAGCAGCGTACCACACGGCCGCGGCAATCAACCAGAACATCGTGGGGGGTACCCAATACCGCACCCGGCATACGCAGGGAAAAACGGATATCGAGCCCCGTGTGCAAGTGGCGATCCAGTTCAAACAGCACGCCGCTGGCGGAGACATTTCGGGTAAGCGCGGCGAACTCCCCTTTCCCTGTGGATAGCACCACCGGAAGCGCCAAAGGAAAACGTACAGCGCAACGCACCTCCTGCCGTGAGGTGGCCGGGACAGGGGGAGCGGGCAGAAGCGATATTCCGGGTTTAGAATCGTTCATAAGCTGCACCCAGGACTCATAATAGGCTCCTCCGTTACTCTAGCGAACTTTCCACGTTCCACCTACGGCACCAAAGTTTCAGATCAGGGTACTAACTATGCAACAACAGGTGATCCAGGCTTGAGAACCGGGTTGAATTCAATCTCCGAACCATCTCCATATAGCTCATAAAAAGTCACTTATCCACAATCGGACGGTAACTTGGCTGGTCCTGGCCGGTAGGTCACCGGCTTAATACCGCAGTTGTACTTGTCAAGAGCAGCCCGGAACCGGGCTTGAAGGCCCGCTGTCTTCCCCGGAGGCCAAAGCCACCGGCCCCTCCACATCCCCCTCCTACGACTGTTGTATTAAGCCGACGGGAAAAAGGCCGCTGAGGCGCCCACCCATGCCTGGTCTTTGTTGTGATCCACGCCCATCATCTTGCCCCTCCCCAGCCTCACCAGCGACAAGACGGGGGTCAAGCTGCCGCCATCGGGCCAAAGGTACAAGATACGGATTTCGGCTTGCGTCAATCCGCACGGGGTTTCGATGGTGGGGACAAACCGCATGCGCTGCTGCAAGAGAAACTCGGTTCGCCGCGCGGCAGGAATCGCCGCCAACTGGTCCATGGTGGGGTCGAATTGAATCCCCTGGCCTGCAAAGGAAAACAGCGGTTTGAGCAACAACTCGGCAAGGACCGTGTCCGGCCCGATTTGGGACGGGAGGGGAACGCCGGCGGCTGTCAACTCCACCCGCCCGGCACCCTGCAGAAAGTCGCTAACCAGCACCGCCGGAGGCACCACCGGGTGGCTGCCGGGGGGCCGCGAGAGCCAGGGGATCGAAAACTTGCTGATCAGAAAGTACCAGTTGGGATGCCCGGCCCACTCCACATCCCAGGGATGGGTCAAATCAAAGGGCAAGCGTATGTTGCGAGCCATCAGTTCATCGGCGATGGCGCGATTGTAAATGCGATGTATTGGAACCAGCCGGCCAGACGAGCTGCGGTAATGGAGCTTGTTTCTTATGGCTTCGAGGTGGGCAATGTCCACTACCGCTATGCCTAGCCGGCCCGCGGTTATCTCGAAGTCCGGGCGGGTCTTCTGGTGGAGCGGGTCCACCTCGGTCAGCACCACATTTTCAGGATCGTGGCGGCCCAGGACGGTCCGCGCCAGCAACTCCCAGTAGCTGGATTCGTTCAATCCTCCCAGGTAAGTGCCCAGCGTCTCCGGTAGCTTGAACACATCCCTATACGCGGAACACAGCGCAACCTGGTAGCCGTACACCGAGGGGAATGCCTGAATCTCTACCAGTTTCGGCGCCAGGCTGCCCTCCGGGTCGCGGACCAGGGCAAAGTCGGCCGTCAGAAAATTGGGATGGGGGGTCTGGCCGGCCACCCGGTAGCCAGGGGGGATGGCCTGCCGGGCCGCGATTAAATAGGCCGGATCCGCAAGCAGGCTATGCGTCAGTTCCGAGCCCGCGGCCGCCATCTCCGCCAGAAGAGCCTGGGTCACAAAAACCGGTGTCTCCGCAACCCTGTAATTGACCCTGGCGCTGCAACGCTGCTCCAGTTGCGTCATCAGAGAGGCATATTTCTCCGGTTGGAACTCCAGATTAAATTGTGTCCGGAACTCGGGAATCATGGTTTCGTCCTCAAGGGATTAGGATGGGCCATCTGCTCGGAAAGGTGCAGCAACAGCCTGCGGTGAAAGCCGGCAGCAGGTAAGGGCACGGCTTTGGTCGTGCCGCAAGAGGACCGGAAGCCCTCACGGCGTCAGCCGCAGAGGGGATGCAAGTTGCAGAAACTAGAGCCTCGGAGGCTAATGGCAACTCCGTTCGATTCTCCGCAGGCGGCACAATTATGGTTGTGCGCTGAGACAGCTTCTGTCACAGGAGGAGTCTTACCCCGGCTGGCTCAGGCCGAATATCGCCGTGCCCCCGGTTACTTCGCGTCCCTGTTGTTCGTCGAAGGGATGAGGTTAAGTTTCGGAGATTGGTTCATGAATTCGCAACCTGAAAGCGGCGATTCAAGGGACGATTGACGAAATGGTTACTTTTGTCTCCACAAGTTTGAATTTTTAAGTTACCATCTTGTACGAATCTTTTCCTTAAGGAGACTACGTTCCATGAATTCAATCAGGTCGATGGTCCGTTTAGCTGTCCTCGCGGCAGTTGGCGTAACCAGTACCGTCCTCGTGGCCGCAAGCCCGATCATCGTTGCGCCGCTGCCGCCTACCGAACCCGTGCCGCGGTCAAGCGCCAGCCTCCTGGCCAGAAGCCCAATCATTGTTGCGCCGCTGCCGCCTACCGAACCCGTGCCGCGGTCAAGCGCAAGCCTCCTGGCCAGAAGCCCAATCATTGTTGCGCCGCTGCCGCCTACCGAACCCGTGCCACCGTCAGCGAGCTTGACCAAAGTTTAGGTTTGTTGAAGCGCAGTCAATCCGCCCATCGATCGCGCTGCTAGACTGAGCAGGCAGTGTTCTTGGCTTTTTTCGTCTCGAAGGAGGCCCGGTTGGCGGTCGAATCCCTTCTATTCTGGAGCGGGTTGGCGGCGGAGGCAGCACTGGTGCTGCTGTTATTGCGGGGCCGCGTGTTTGCAAGCCTCCCGGCCTTTTTTCTTTATATCTGCTGGAGCTTTTTGAGCGACACGCTCATGTTCTCGGTCCAATCTCTCCCCCCAACCACCTATTTCCGGTTCTTTGAGGTTCAGATGGTCATCGACTCCGCGATGATCTTCGCCGTTCTCGTTGAACTGGCCTGGTCGGTATTGCGACCCCTGCGCAGTTCTTTGCCCAGAGGATCATGGATTGTAATTGCGTTCCTCGTCGCACTCGCCGGCCTTCTTCTCTGGCCGCTCGCAGGCTTGACCCTCCCGATGTCGGTAGCGGGCGCGACCAGGAGACTGTCCCAGGAAGGCGCGATCTTCTTTCGACTGCAACAGACCTTCGCCATTCTGCGCCTCGTGGTATTTCTCGGAATGGCCGGTTTCAGCCAGTTGCTCTCGATTGGCTGGCGCAACCGGGAACTCCAGATAGCCACCGGCCTCGGCTTCTATTCCACTGTCTCACTTGCCGTGACGGTACTGCACACCCACCAGATCGTCGGCCCGCAATACCACTGGCTGGACGAGGCCGCTGCCGCAAGTTACCTAGGTGCATTGGGCTATTGGGTCTTTTGTTTTGCAACAAAAGAAGCAGAACGGCGAGATTTCACTCCTCAAATGCAGGGTTTTATGTTACTAGTAGGAGGAGCAGCAAAAGCCAGCCGGATTGCGGTGACCTCTTTTGAGGTTACCAAATCGCGGCATGAGGATCACCGATGATTCTCCCACTGGTTCAAATTGCGATGATTGGGTTCGTTGCGTTCTACCTTGTGCGGTGGCGCAACGGGGTTCGGCGTCGCAACAAGCAAACCTGGGACTGTCTTCTGGCCCGGCTGAGTCACCACTGGAGCGCCAGGGAGTTGAGCGATCATTTCCTTTGGAAAGAGGGACTTAGCGCCACGCCAGAAGATGCATGGCTGCGTATGGAGGGCCCCAAGGGCCTGTGGGTCATGTATCGGAACGCGCAGGTTATGCTGGAGATGGCGGACTATGCGGCAAGAAACTCGGATCAAGTCGACCGCTTGCTTGTCGAAACCCTGCGCAGCGACGCCATGCAAATCCGCGTGTGCGTGCTGATGGCCCTTGCCCAGTACGCCTTCTCAAAGGCCAGCGAGGGCGTTCGCATCAATGCCTTCCGCGCCGCTTCCATGTACATGGGCATGGCTGCGCGGATGACACAATTGCTTCAGGAACATGCGGCCATCATCGTCCCCGATTTCGTGGCAGCTATGTGATTCGGCTTCCCCTTCCAAACAAGAAACCCGGCTGCGGCCGGGTTTGTTGTTTGGGGCCAGATCGCAAACCGGTCTCAAACCGGATTGCATGCGAGAAATGCGTTGATCCGGTCGTATTCACCTTGGCTGAGCCTGAAGTCAATAGCCGGCGCCACTCCTTCCACCTGGCGCCCGCTGCGCCCACCGACGATCACGGAAGTGATGGCCGGATGATGCAGTGTCCAGGCCACCGCAACCACGCCAGGGCTTACCCCATGGCCATTGCCGATCTCACGCAACAGTTCCACCAGCCGGAGGTTGCGGCTTAGGCGCGGTTCGTTGAACTCAACCGAGCCGCTTCGCCAGTCGTCCGCTGGAAACGCAGCAATGCGCTCCGCAGTCATTGTGCCAGTCAGCAGGCCGGACACCATGGGAGAGTAGCTGATAACACCGATGCCGCTATCCTGCACAAAAGGAAGGACTTCTTCCTCAATAGCCCGGCGGAGCATCGAATAGGGCGGCTGAAGACTGGTGATGGGGGCGACCTTCCGCGCCCGATTCATCTGCTCGACCGAAAAGTTGGAGACGCCGATCCAGCGAACCTTGCCTTGTTCGCGGAACCGGGAAAGAGTCGCCCAACCCTCTTCGATCTCCTCCTCAGGGTTAGGCCAATGAATCTGGTAGAGGTCGATGGTCTCGACCCCGAGGCGCCTGAGAGAACCCTCCAGCTCCTCGGCCAGCGAGGCAGCCCTGAGCGAGCGGTAAATACAGCGGTCCTGGCCCCAGCGCATCGAGCACTTGGTAAAGACCAGCGGCTTGTGTGGCGTGGTCTTCAGAGCGCTGCCTACCACCTCTTCCGAGTGGCCCAGGCCATACACAGCGGCCGTATCGATCCAGTTGATGCCCAGATCGAGAGCGCGATGGATGGCGGCAATGGACTCGTTGTCGTCCTGAGGCCCCATGGCGAACTCCCAGTTCCCGCCGCCAATGGCCCAAGCGCCGAATCCGATGGGCGTCAGTTGCAGGTCGGAGTTGCCGAGGGTGCGAAGGACAGACATAGTTTGGGTGCTCATGTCACCTTCTATGATGCATCGTCGATTCCAGGGACGCACAAAAGTTCTTATGGGCATCCGAGCCAACAGCAAGAGGGACTCCATCAGGGCAATCGCATGAACAAGGAGATTGCGTGAACGATTGCCTTGAAAGGGCACGACTTCAGTCGTGCCAATCCATTTGGCTTAAAGATCTTTGGGCTTCAGCCCCCGAGGGAAGGTTTTTGAAGGGAAATATCATCCCTCAGCGGCTAAAGCCGAAGCAGTTTTCTCGCATTGCGTGGCACGGCTGAAGCCATGCCCTTTCAAAGCCACAGCTTCCGATGGCTTATTCCATTCATCCGATTGCCCTGGGGACTCCATCCCTCCACGCATCATGTCATGCATTTAATGCTATACTCTCACTCTGAGCATCAATATAAGAGTTTGATGCGGAGGCCGGGATGAGGACGACGCTGGATATTAGAGACGATGTCCTGGAAAAGGTGAAGGAGTATGCGGTGGCAAGGTCGATCAGCAACGGCGCCGCGGCTTCAGAGATTCTTGAGCGAGGCTTGAACGCCGAAGTACCCACGAAGTGGGAGAACGGCATTCTGATCTTTTCGCCCGGGCCGGCAGGCGCAGTCACCGCAGAACATGTAATGCAGCTCAAGGATGAGATGGAAAGCGAGCCGTGGTGAGGATTGGGCTGCTCGATGTCAATGCGCTTATCGCGCTTCTGTGGGAGGAACACCCATTTCACCGGCGGTGCGCTGAATGGTTCGCGGGTGCGGCAAAGATCGGATGGGCCACCTGCCCGATGACTGAGTCCGGCTGCGTTCGGGTACTTTCGACGCCGGCATTCACGGCGAACCCGCCGACGGCAATCTCGGCGATGCGGATTTTACAAACTGCGACGGAGTCGGAAAGCAACCATCGTTTCTGGAACGACGATCTCCCTCTTGCTGTCTTACGGTTGCGATGGAGCAGGGGGCTTGGGCACAGGCAGATTACGGATGCTTACCTGCTTGCCCTGGCCATTCATCATCGGGGGAGTCTGGTGACCTTCGATTCCAGAATCGCGGCCTTGGCGGGAGAGGGGAATGTGCCGCGGGACACGCTGGTAGTCTTGCAACGCTGAGAAGCGTAGCGCCTTGTCTGGCCCGCTCGGGCTGCATGCGGTTCTAAGCAGCGATCAGGAAGCGGCCCTCGCTCATGATTTGCTCCTGACCGGTGTTCGATTCTAGCCAGATGTTGAAACCGAGGCCCACAACGTCAATATGGGTGCCGGAGCGCCAGGGAGCACCGGTGTGTTCTCCGTAGGGATTGCCGAAGGCGATGTGAATACCGGGGAATTTCTCGTCCTGGAGGATGTTGCCGATCACCCGCTCCACGCCCAGGTTGGTGCCGATGGCGAACTCGCCCACGCGATCGGAATTCTCGTCGGTATGGGTGTAAGCCCAGAAGTCGGCTTCGAGCTGCTTATTCACGCTGCGGCAACTGACGATGCGGTTGGCGGCGATCTCGATGGTCAGCGGCGTACTCGACAGCAGCCCATAGCGGGCGCAGAGCCAGTCGCCCACCACGCCGTCCACAACAAAAGTCCCATTCACCTCGCCGGGCGAGGTAAAGCACTCGCCGCCGGGCAGGTTGCCCCATTTCTCCGGGGAGATGATGCCCGAGGTCTTGAACCACTTGTAGCCGGGGTTCATCTCGGCGGTAATGTCGGTACCGGCGGCGGTGGTGGCGCGGATGCGGGTTGCCTTGCGCACCCTCTCCAACACTTTTTGAGAGAGCCGGTCCACCAGGTTGAAGTCCGCTCTCATGCCCTGGCACATAATCTCCGGGGTGATGTTGACCATGTGGGCGTGGCGCATGCGGCGGCGGTTCACCACGTCGGTCATCTGCATGCGCGAGTGCAGTTCGTTGGTTTGCACTTGCACGGCGAAGATGGAAACCTGCGAAGTCTCCATGTCGGCCAGCACCTGCGCCGGCATGTCAAGCAGCGGCCGGGGGGCCAGATCCTCCAGCACAAAGACGTTCCACGGGCAGCCCCGTTCGGCCAACTGCGCGCCCAAAGCCGCGGCAATCGGCTCGGTGGCGCGGTCGGTAATCAGCGTGACCTTTTCGGCCGGGTCGATGCGCAGACAGGTGGTCACAGCCGCACGCGCACCGGGCGTCAGTTCGGCGGGGTAGGCCAGCGAAAGCAAATGTGCGGCGGTTTCGGTCATAAGGTGGATCGAGTTTTCCCGCAATCAGGGATGCGCACTGGTATCTCCTTAGACTATCGGATTCAACAGGGGATGGGAATAGTGAGGGCGAGCCTTTCCGCCACCTGCGGAACAGGAATGGGCTACACGGTTTAGGATATGGTAATCCAGCGGTCCCAAACACCTGGGAGAGGAGCCCCGAGTTGCACCTGCAACAGACAAAACGCGGCAGCCGAGAAACCGGCGGGCCCCAATACTACTTCCACGACTTGAGCGACCCGGTCAAAACCTACCTGCGAAAGGTTGGCGCAGTTCGAGTTGCGCTGGTGACTCCGTATGGGGCAACCAGATCGGATTATTTCGCTGTGAGCACCGATGCGAAACTCGATGGCACGCAAAAACCGGTCCCAGGAAGGGTCGGCCATGATCGGATTCAACAAGGACTGGCAGGCGAGAGCATAGGAGAAGCGGTTCGAGATTGGTATCGGTTGGCATCCGGAGATTTTGAACGAATAGACGTGGACATCGAAGTCAGGGACGACGCATTCTATCTCACCCCTCTGTCCGTAAAGTTCGCGACCAACGCCAAAACCAGACAGATCGACAGAGTAGATCGCCCTTTGACCTTCACCGGTTCCTATGCAAGCGAGTTATGGGTGAAGCAGCTGGTTCACATTGAGAAACAACACCCAGGGATAGTGACTTGGGCAACCGATGAGATTTGTAGAGTAGTCAAGGACCATCTGCCGGCGACCCATCTCGCCCATATCCAGGAGCCCGACTTGCTTCGAGCCTCGGGACCCCTCAAGCATCTCGGCGTCGCCCTTGGAGGGTACGTTGGCAAGGGATACGATTGCATTACGGAGTTCCAGTTTGGCAAACTCCCAACCTACTCTGTTCCTGTCGAAATAAAACGGGAAAGCACGGGATTTCGCTATCAGCAAGACAAATATGGGAAACAGGAACTCTCCCGCGCTGTCGTTCTCTGTGCGATCCATAACCATAACCAAATGCCGCGCCACATCGACGTCATCGAACTAAAAGCCTTCTGTAACCGCGCCAAAGACTTCCTCGAATCGGGACGCCAATGACGACGGGTAATGCGCTCCGGCCGATTCAAGAGGCTATCCCCGCGGATAGGCAGGGAGCAAAGCGTCATTACGGCGTACATCCCTATTTCACTCGCCGCCCATTCAATGTCGTTCGCGATTACATCACTCACTATTCCAAAGAGGGCGACCGTGTCCTCGATCCATTCGGCGGCTCTGGCGTCACTGCCATAGAGGCATTTCTGGAGAACAGAACCGGAATTCAGAACGATATCAACCCTCTGGCGAACTTCATCGCAGCGGGGATAGCGAACCTCGCGCAAGGAAATTCCACCGAATACAGGGGGGCTTTGGCTGAACTGGAGGACCGTTGCGCGCAGACGCTGAGAAAAATCGAGAGCGCGAGCAATGAGACGCTTGCCGCGATCGAGCAACAGCTAACACTGCCAAGGAACATCTCGCTGCCAAGTTCAGCGGATGTTGACCAGTACCTGGACCTCTTCTCTCGCCGTCAGATCTTGTCCTTGGCGGTCCTTAAGAGGGGAGTTGACGAACTTTGCGCGGGGCCCGCGCGGCAGGCCATGTTGCTTGCCTGGTCAGCTACTCTTACTAAACTCAATAAGACTTTTCTATCGGCTGAGGGGCGAGCCGAATCGAGGGGCGGATCAAGCATCTTCAGTATCTATCGGTACAAGATAGCCAAGCACCCCATCGAGTTGCCTGCGTGGTCCACGTTTAAGGAGAGAGCGCTCAATGTCATCGACGCCAAGGCGGAGATTGACAAAGCCATCGAGTTGAAGAGAAAGACATCCGGGTGGCGTGGGCTTTTCGAGGTATATGAAAAAGACGTTGACGACCTTGATGGAGAGCTTGAGGGCAAGATCGACTACATCTTCACCGACCCCCCTTATGGCGGGCATATCTCGTATCTCGACCTCTCCATCCTCTGGAATAACTGGCTAGGACAAACACCGAGCATCAAGAGCAGAGAGCGCGAGTTGATTGTCGGCGGAGACCTGAACCACTCTGAATCGCTCTATATGGCTCGTCTAAGAGATAGCGTCGCCGCATGCGTGAGGATGCTCAAGAGGAGCGGTTGGCTTTCGGTTGTATTCCAGCATTGGAAGATCGGGTATTTTGAGGCTATCTTGACGGGGGCGGCTGAGGCCGGGGCAGAACTGAAGGCTGCGATCTCCCAGGTCGGCGACCCGATCTGGTCGATGCACAAGAAGAAGGGGAACCAGTCGGTTCTGGCCGGAGAGTTGATTCTCACATTTCACAAAACAGGGAAACCAAGACGTGTGGATTCTGGCGGGCGCCTGGATGTTGAGACGACAGTGCAGAGACTGTTGGAATCCTATTCCGATGTTCTGTACGGGGAACAGCTTTTCAATCAACTGGTCGTCGAGGCCTGGAATGCGTCGGCAATCGCATCTCTTGACATCTCGAAAGACGGTTTCGCCAGAATGCTAGAGCAGTTTGGATGGCGCTACGACGACGAACGCCATTTCTGGGCACGGAAATCGAAACGAATCGATGCCCCGACTCTATGGAGCCCTCGCCCCTGATCCGCAAACGACAGGGGGAACGAGGGCAATACGCGATCCTCAACCAAACGCAAGAGTGCACCGCTCAGGCACACTGGAATCCGGCTACAGCCCCGCCGCCGTTTCCCGGGCCATGTAGTCCACGACGGCTCTGAGGTCGCCATTCGATTCTTCGAAGACCTTGAGCTGACGGTCGGCGCCGGTGCCGGTGGCCATGATTCTGCGCACGCCGTCGATGGCTTCGCGGCTGTCCAGTTCGTCCACCGCCGGGTCGATCAGGGCAAGATACTCCTCCAGCAGGTCGCGCAGGGGGAGTTCCTGCTGGCGGCCGAAGTCGATCAGGTTTCCGTTCAGACCGTAGCGGACGGCGCGGAATTTGTTCTCCATCAGGAGCGCGCGCGCGTACTGGCGGAAGTCCTGGTTGGACTCGTGGAGCTTGTAGAGATAGACGGCCGTGGCCTGGATGAGCGCGGCAATGGCCACGGTTTCCTCGGCGCGCAGGGGAATGTCGCAGGCGCGGACCTCGACGGTATTGAAGAAGGGATGGGGGCGGATATCCCACCAGATCTTCTTGGCGTTGTCGATGCAGTTGGTGCGCACCAGCAGGCTGACGTAATTCTCGAACTCGGAGTAGCTTTGAAAGGCGTCGGGAATGCCGGTGCGGGGGAAGTTCTCGAAGACCTTGGCGCGGTAGCCCTTGTAGCCGGTGTTCAGGCCCAGCCAGAAGGGCGAGTTGGTGGCCAGGGCCATGATGTGGGGGAGAAAGTAGCGCATCGAGTTCATGATGCGGATGGCCGCCTCGCGGTCCTCGATGCCCACGTGGACATGCAGCCCGAAGATCAGGTTGGCGCGGGCCACCAGTTGCAGGTCCTTCACCACCTGCTGGTAGCGTGGGTCCGGATATATCTCTTGTGTCCGCCAGTCGGCGAAGGGATGGGTGGCGCCGGCCACCAGCACCAGGCCGTGCTCGGTGGCCAGCTTGATCATCTCGCGGCGCAGCTCGTATATGTCCTCGCGCGCCTCGTCGATGTTGCGGCAGACGCGGGTGCCCACCTCGACCACCGAGGTATGCATCTCCGCCTTGACCCGCTCCTGGAGGCGCAGCTTGCCGTGGGCGAGCATCTCGGTCTGGATGTGGGAGCGCAGATCCCGCGTGACCGGATCGACGGTCTGGTACTCCTCTTCAATGCCCAGCGAGAAGGAGGGGCGCATGGAGGCCTCCTGAGAACCAACAGTTTACAGCAGCAGGGTGCAACACGATCCAAGTGCTGATCCGCCGCGAGGCCGAGAACTAATTCATCTGATTAATGAAGAAGCCCGAGCAACTTGCAGCCAAAGCCGATAAGTCCCACGCCAATGGCACCTGAGATGACCGCTGCTCCCCAAGTTTGAAAAAACGAGTGAATTCTGGCGTTCTGGGGATTGGCTGGGCCATATCTCACCCTGACAGACTCGCCGACACTGAAACCTGGAGGGTTAGACGAGACCTCCGAGGTCACAGTGTAACTGTTCCCGTCTGCCGCAGTGAAAGAAAAGACCGGAGCATAGTCATAGGAGGCAAATCGGCCATCGCTTTTCGAGCGCTCCAAACGGATGACCTCGCCGGTCACCTCGGTGCTACGGCGGATAAGGCCCTTGGTCCGAATTATGGAGACGAAGCAAAAAACAAGCGCGCAAGGGCCGGCGGATAGTGACACTAAAGTCCAAATCTTACTGAGCTGGTCCAAGAATGCTCCTTAATTGCCGTGTGCCCCACCCTTTCCGCGCCCTACGCGGAAAGGGTGGGAAACCGCGAAACAAAACAGCAGCGCCTCTCAAGCCGCCGCGCCCTCCGATTGAATCGACAGCTTCAGCCCCAGCGCCTGCAACACCTTCAGAATCGTTCCGAACTCCGGATTGCCTTCCGCGCCAAGCGCCTGGTACAAACTCTCGCGCGAAAGTCCCGCATCCTTGGCGATCTGCGACATGCCCCGAGCGCGAGCAACCGTGCCGAGCGCGACGGCGAGGAAAGACGGATTACCGTCCTCCTGGGCGATCTTCATAGCCTCTTCGAGATATTCCGTGATCGCTTCGTCGTCTTCGAGGTATTCTGCCGCGTCAAACGGTCGGGTTTTCAAGGCCATCGACTAATCCTCCAGTTCCTTGGCCAACACCTGGGCTTTTGCGATATCCCCATCCTGGCTGCTCCGCAATTTGACTTTCTTCAAGTCGTCCGAAGACGGCAAAGGCCCGGGCCTGAAGGCCCGGCATATTGGCTCTCATTCAGGGGGCTGAAGCCCCCTGCTCCCTCCAAGGCCTCCAGTTTACAAGTGTATTGCCAGGTTCGGGCCTACTCCCTCACCTTCACCGCATTCTTCTCCGCGGCCGGCCTTTTCTTCGCAGCCTGCCTCTTTTTCGCCGGGCTGGCAGCCTTAGCCTGCGCCTCCGCTCCCAGCAGCGCTGCCCACCGCAACTCCGTCACAACCGGCGCCTTCCTCGCCTTGGCAATCGCCAAGTCCGCAACCTCTTTCACGATCCAGTCGAAGTTCGCCTGCCCCACCGAATGCAAATCCGCGTCGGGGGCGGGATTCATGAAGTCAATGGCGTAGGGAACGCCGTTCTCGACGGCAAACTCTACCGTGTTCAGGTCGTAGCCCAGGGCGCGGCAGAGCTTGAGGGCGTCCCGCTCCACGCGGCGGAGCAGCTTTCTTGTCTCTCCCGAAAGACTTGGGGCCGGCGGGTTCTGGATGTACCTCTCCGCATGAGGCTTGCGCGGGTCGTAGGGCATGATGTGAACCTTCTTCTGGCCGACGACATAGCAGCGGAAATACTCGGTGAAGTCGACCGCCTTCTGATACATCATGCACAGGTCGCGGGACTGGTCGTAGGCCTTGAAGAACTCGTCGCGGTTGTGAACGTGGTGAACGTCCTTCCAGCCGCCTCCATCGACGGGTTTGAGGAAGCCGTGCTCGCCGACATAGGCGAAGACAGAGTCCCAGTCCAGCGGGTACTCGAGGTTGCGCATGGAGCGGTCGGTGGTCCCCTCTGGATGCAATTTGTGGGGCAGAATCACGGTGGGCGGCACGGCCACGCCGAGCTTTTCGGCCAGCGTGTAATTGAAGAACTTGTCGTCCGCCGACCACCAGAAGGGATTGTTGACGATCGCCGTTCCGTTGATCGCGGCGTGCTTGAGAAAGGCGCGGTAGAAGGGGATGTCGTGCGAGATGCGATCCACGATCACGGCGTAGCGCGGGGCCTTGTCCAGATGCACGGTGCCGGTTTGGACAAATTCGGCCTCGATGCCCTCGATATTCCGGACATTGATGTGCTCCACCAGCGCGCCGGGAAAGCTGTTCTCCATGCCGAACAGGACGCCTATTCTTTTCATGGCCTCATCCTCCAAAGTTTGAAGCCTGACACGCGCGCGGGGCGCAGGCGCCGGGCTATGCACCTCCAAGTCTACGGCAGATTCCGATCGAAGACTCTTCGCTGCAGGAGTAACCCTAGCAGCCCGTGGTGAAAGTCCACATTGCTGAAAACCTTCCCTCCGGGGCTAAAGCAAATACTGTTCATTTAACGATGCGGATGGCTTTTTTGATGTCGGTATTTGGGAGCCGTTTTTTGACCCGCGGGAGGATGGGGAATTTGCTCATCTTGCGCTTGACGGCGCGGGGATTGCTGCGGTTGCGGCTGCAGACCACCCGCTCTTCCAGGATCTCTTCCCGCACCCCGTTATGAAGCTCCGGCCTCCGCCAAGGGGGGGATAACGTTCCAGGCGGCGATCTTGCGCCGGACCACGCGCACGGCGTGTAGAAACGAGAGCCGGTCGGGGTCCTCTTTGGCCTTGAGGGCGGCCTCATGCATCAGGCCGCGGATGGCGAAATGCGTCATCCGCAGGCCGTAGAACTCCTGCCGCACCAACTCCGGAGTCTTCGAGCGCAGCACAATCTGGGCGCCGCGCAGGTGGGTCTTCAACTCGCCGAAGGCGGTCTCGATCTCCCCGCGCTGGTGGTAAAGCGCAGCCAGTTCGCGGGCCGGGGCCTGCGCCGGATCGAGGATGGAGGTGACCAGTCGGTAGAGGGGCTCGGCGCCCTCGACGCCCTCCAGACGATACTCGACGACCCTGAGCAGCACCCCGCCCAGCTTGCGCTTCCGGCCCGAAGCCGAGGCATATGTGCAACTTAGGTAGGAGCCGTCGGGCAGCCGCCGGACGCACTCCAGGCGCGCATCCTTCTTGACGCGCCAGACCAGATCGGCGCCTGTGGCCGGCGCACGCTGGCCTTGCCGGTCTGGACAAGCGCCGCTGCAACCGCCGCAGCGGGAAAAGCCTTGGCCAACACCCCAAGACTCATGAAGTCGCTAATCCGCGGTCCCGCGGGAATTTCCGCAACCGTACGCGCCATCTGTGCCTCCTGTCAAATACAGGATGGCACAGAAATGGTGCAAAGTGAACAGTATCTG
>Ga0326727_10007595_pt1 | contig 28499 bp, 19 predicted proteins | sample MB2enrmetagenome_FD_207643 | JGI IMG/M metagenome (GOLD analysis project Ga0326727, IMG submission 207643) | Lab enriched peat soil microbial communities from McLean, Ithaca, NY, United States - MB29MY | ecosystem: Environmental > Terrestrial > Soil > Wetlands > Peat | place: USA: New York... | reverse complement strand
GTAAGTTACTGATTTGACAAAAGCTTAGATATGAACGTACCTAGTCTACTTCCTTAACTCTTAATCAGTAGGTTGTAGGTTCGATTCCTACCGCGCTCACCATTATTTTCAATCACTTACAGAGTTGATGATCAGGCTTACTGATTCCTGGTCAGTTGGGTGTACGTGTTTATTCCGACTGTGTCCTATTGTTCCAATCACGTACAGAGTTGATGATTTTTGGGTATGCCGCAAAATGCGGCATACCCAGCGGTAGGCCTACCAAGATTGACCTCTTCATGCTCCATGCTGCCGTGAAGGCCTCGGCCGGGATACCTGCGAATAGCTGCTTGTGTGTGCCAAGCGAGAAGACCAAGTGCGCCGCATACGCCAGCAGCAGCACCATCGAGATTTCGAGGCTCAGGTCATTCTCCCGCATCCGCCCCGCTGGGGCCTGCCAGGTAGTGGAACGCCGCTGGCATGATCATGCCGATCGTTGCCAGCGTGAGCAGGGTCACTTGCGCTCGCGCGGCGACGATGTTGAATACCTGGCGCTTGTGCTTAATGCCTCCGGCGAGAACCGCGCCCCCGAGCACCAGCAGCAAGTTTCCACGTTACTTTACTTATAGCAACGACGGTAGTGCCGACGGCCGCTTCCTCAGTAATCTTGCCTTGGTTATAAGAAGGCGCAGGGGTGATGCAGAGGATGTGAAGCTGCAGTTGAATGTCTATGACCTGACCAGTGAAAAGTACTACTCGGCGATTGGAACCAGCAACTTGGTTTACAGTGATCCGCTTTCTGTCGCCAATAACACTCCTCAGGTAGGTGCTCTACGAACTATCGTAGGGTCGTTTTCACTATACTTTGAGGCATATTCGCGACGAATACGCCTCCGATAACATGCAGAGGAATTTGGGCACTAAAAGCGCAACCGGCCTTCGACTGATCGGCTGCGTGTGTTACGGAAAGGCAGGCGATCCCCGCCTAGATTAATTCAGAACTCTCGGGCAAGCACCTCCGCTCCCGCGATACCGCTATGAACAGGAGAAGGATGGCGGCCTCGCGTTTTGTCAGGAAGAAGAAGTCATCTCCGATAGCCCTTGTTCCAAGTCGGCAATCAGATCGACTGCCTCCTCCATGCCGATGCTCAGGCGCACGAGACGGTCGCCGTAGGCAGAGGCGTGGTGGCGGGCTCTCAAATCGTAGGCGACTGCTAAACTCGTTGTTCCTGCCCAGCTGTACCCGATTTTAAAGAGCTCAAGCGAATCCACGAAGGCGCGCACTCGCGAGCCGCTGAACTCCGGGCGAAACACAATGGAAAATAGTCCACTTGCACCCGTGAAGTCGCGTTTCCAAAGCTCGTGTCCCGGACAGCTTGCAAGCGTCGGATGCAGAACCCGCTCCACCTCCTGGCGTGCGGCCATCCATTTGGCGATGCTTAGTGCGGACTCTCCCGCGTGGCGCAAGCGCACGGCTAGAGTCTGCAATCCGCGCAGCGCCAAGCTGCATTCATCGGCACACACCGCGAGGCCAAGGCGCGCCCGGGTCTCCCCTAGTCGCTCCAGGAGCGCCGGATCGCGCACCGTCACCGAGCCCAACAGTAAATCGCTGTGCCCGCCGACGTACTTTGTCAGCGCCTGCACCGAAACGTCCACGCCGTGTTCGAAGGCCTTGAAGTACACGCCCGCCGACCACGTGTTGTCCATCGCTACCACGATGCCGCGTTCGTGCGCTGCCGCCGAGATCGCGGGAACATCCTGTAACTCCATTGTGATTGAACCTGGACTTTCCACCCATATCAGGTGCGTGTTCGAACGAAAATGTGCGGCGATCTTCGCCCCGGCATCGGGAGGATAGAACGAGGCTTCTACGCCAAAACGCCGCAAGGTCTTGATGGCGAGCAGACGATTCGGGACGTACACGTTCTCCGGAATGAGCACATGACTCCCGGCCGAGAGCAACGCCATGTCAACCAGCATAATGGCCGAGAGACCGCTGGGAGCGAGCAGTGCGCGCGCACCGCCTTCCAGTTCGGCAATACGGCCGGCCAGAGCCAGTACGGTGGGCGTGCCGTGGATGCCGTAGGTGTATCCATCATGGGCCTCTGCATCCCAGCCGCCCGCCGCCGATTCGCAGTTCGGAAACAGCACGGTCGAGGCGCGCTCCACTGGAACCATCAGCGCCTTGAACCCCCCTGGCACTTTCACGTTGCTGTGGATCAGTTTGGTTGTCCAGTTCCTGGTCATGTCTCCCCGGTCAGTGTTTTTTCTTCTCATACGCTAGTTGGCCGCCTAGATTGCATTGGCCTGCAGCGGAATCATCCCACCGCCGCTGCGCCCCAAGTTGGAGAAGTTCTTGCAACAACACAGTGCTAGAGTCTCAGCGAACCTTCATCGCCTGCTCCCGTGTTGCGAAGCATTGCTCTGCGCTGGGCAGCGCCGGTTTTGGTAGTGCCCGGTCGAGATCGGTGATGAGATCGTCCGCGTCTTCAATGCCGACGGAGATTCTGACCAGTTCCGGAGGAAGCTCACGTGAAGCGGCGATCTCAGGCGGAACGCTGGCGTGCGACATGCACCCGGGCAGGCTGATGGTGGAGTGAAGACTACCAAAGCTCACGCAGATCTGGAACATCCTGGCTTGTTCGGCAACGGCATGCGCAGCTTCCACGGATCGTGTGGTGAAGCTGAGGACCGAGCCTGCGCCCGAGGCCTGCCGCTGTTGCAGCGCGTATCCGGGATCGCTCTTGAGGCCGGGATAGAAAACGTGCTCGACGCGCGGATCGGCGGCGAGAAATTCGGCGATAGCCAGGGTGTTGCGCTGTTGTGCGTCCACGCGCAGCTTCAACGTTTTCAAACCACGTAGCAGCAGGAAGCAGTCAAACGGCGCCAGCGCATTGCCCTCGGCGTTCTGCATAAAGTAAATGTCTTCTGCGAGCTTCGAATCGCGTACGACCACCGCGCCTCCGGTCACATCGGCGTGCCCGCAGAGAAACTTGGTCGCTGAGTGCAGTACGATGTCGGCACCAAGCGAGAGCGGCAGTTGCAGGTAGGGAGACATCAGCGAGTTGTCCACCACCAGCAGCGCATTATTGGCGTGCGCCAGTGCCGCGAGCGCGCGCAGGTCGATAACGCGTAGCAGAGGATTGGTCGGCGACTCCACGTAGATGAGACGGGTGCGCGGCGTGATCTTTGTGGAGAAGGTCTCAAGATTGCTGGCGTCAGCATAGCTCGCCTTGATACCCGAGCGCTCCAGGATGCGGGTGAACAGGCGACAAGTTCCGCCATAGAGATCGCTGTCGGCGAGAATCTCATCGCCGGTGCGCAGAGTCCGGGCCACCGCAGTGATGGCGGCCATGCCGCTGGTGAACGCGAAGCCGTGCGTGCCGCCTTCGAGTCTGGCGATCTGTTCTTCCAGAACCTTGCGCGTGGGGTTGCCGCTGCGCGAGTAATCGTAGTCGCCGAAGCGGTCTGCATGCTCCTGCTCGAAGGTTGCGGTCTGGTAGATGGGCGTGGCCGTTGGGCGGAAGCGGTCCCCGGGTGCGGCGTCGAATTGTACAAGCCGGCTAGCGAACTTCATCTGCCACCTCCTTCGCGTAGTTGCTGCAGCCAGCGGCGGCAAATGCCTGTTCGAGATCGGCGATGATGTCGGCGGGCGATTCCAGGCCAACCGAGAGTCGGATGAGCCCGTCGGAAATTCCGAGACGCTTGCGCAGTTCGGGGCCAACATCGGCGTGAGTGGTGGAGGCCGGATGGGTGATGAGAGTTTCCAACCCGCCGAGGCTTTCAGCTCGCGAACATAGCTGCACTGAGTTGAGTACATCGATTGCAGTGGTATAAGGCGCGTCAAGTTCGAAGGAGATCATGCCGCCGCCTGCGCGCTGCTGGCGCAGAGCAAGCTCATACTGCGGAAATGACGGCAGCCCGGGATAATAAATTTGTGCAACCGCCGGGTGCAGTTCCAGCCACTCGGCGATGACCTGCGCATTCTCGCAATGCAGGCGGAGGCGCGCCGGGAGCGTCTTGAGCCCCTGCAACGTGAGCCAAGCCTCGAAGGGCGCCTGGATAGAACCCAGGGTTTTGCGAATCAGACGGAAACGCTCGGCGAGCGCCTCATCGTGCGTTGTTAGTGACCCACCGACCGTGGCGTTGTGTCCGTCGATGTATTTTGTGGTGGAGAGTACGGAGATGTCCGCACCAAGTTCGAGAGGCCGCTGAAGGGCGGGTGTGAGAAAGGTGTTGTCGACGGCCAACAGTAAGCCGTGGCGCTTGGTGATTTCTGCGATGGCGGCAATATCAGTGAGAGTAAGAATCGGATTCGCCGGAGACTCGATAAAGACGATGCGTGTTTGAGGCGTGATCGCTGCTTCCACATTCGCCGGGTTGGAGGTATCGACGAACGTGGCATGCACTCCGAGCGGTTCTAGAATCTCGCGGAAGAGGCGGATGGTCCCACCGTAGGTTACCTGGGAAAGGATGGCGTGTCCGCCTGCTTTCAGAACGGAGAAAAACAGCGCGCTCTCAGCGGCCATGCCACTGCGGAAGCAGACTGCAGGTGGGGTTCCCTCCAGCGCGCCGAGCGCTTTTTCCAGCGCATCTACCGTTGGATTGGAGACGCGCGAGTAACTGAATCCCTTATCGACGCCTACGGCATCGTGGACGAATGTGCCGGTCTGGTAGAGAGGGAAATTCAGAGAACTAGCGTGTGAGTCCAGCGTGCGGCCACCATGAATGGCCAAAGTAGCAATGTCTTGAGTATGTGAAGCCAATGTATCCTCCCCTGGCAGGTGAGAGTGAAGCGCCTAAAAACAAATTTGCCGTCTTGAGAGAATCCCCAGACGGCTGCCAGAGAAGAGATGTGCGATTGCTCAGACACTCAAAGCTGGACGACCACCGCCTGGGAGGCACATGGCCATGCGCATTCGAGAATTGTCGAGCATCGTCATCTTAGAGTTCCTAACCGGTGTGAGACCGATGAGAGATCATATCACAGTGTGAGATTGCGGATAAAGGCTGGAACACGTCGGTGCTTATCATTTTCATGAAGCTGAGGCATAACCGCCGGGTCCTAGTTGGCAGCGCCTCCGGGCTGTTGTTGGCCTTTCCCCAGGACGGTGAATCCGCTCGTACTCACTCTTCAGCGTGCTGGCAAGGCCCAGGTTTCCGGCGAGTGACCAACCCTGCTTCTGGGCTCAGTTCGTGGGCATAGCGGTCCAGCCGTTTGCGCAGCGTTTCGCGTCCGCGGATGAGCCGGGATTTGACGGTGCCCAACGATGTTTCCGTTACCTCTGCGATCTCTTCACATGACAGATTTTCAATCTCGCGCAGAACCAACGCGATGCGATAGTGCTCGGGGAGTTCCCGCAGGGCCTGTTCAAGCCAGGCCCGACCTTGCCTGCTGGCAACGCTTTCAAATGGTGACTCGGGGGCATTCACCAGGCGGTCAAGCCTGCTCGTCGAGCGGTCTTCCCGATCATCAGGCAGAGGCACAGTGGAGCGCTCCCGCACTTTGTGGCGGAAGAACCAGCGACGGCGGTTGCTGACCTCATGAACGGCGATGCGATACATCCAGGTCTTCAGGCTGACTTCACAGTTAAAGTTTGGCATCGCGCGAAAGACCCTGATAAAGATTTCCTGGGTGCTGTCCGGCGCGTCCGTGTGATCATCGAGAATTCGATAGAGTAGTCCGTAGATGGCTTGGTGGTACTCTGCGATCAGACGCCCGTACGCGTCCTCGCTCCCTGCCTTTAGCTCGGCGACGATTGTGGCCTCCTCCGGGCGCATTTTCCACCCGCGGGCCAGCCCGCCCACAGTCGCAGCTCCCATAGCACTCATGCTGTGCTCTCCATTTCATTCCGTATGGATCTCTTAAATTTTGAATCTCATCGATAACGACCTGTCATTGACTGTTGTCGCCCTTCGATGCAGCGCTCCACTGTTGCAGGTGTGACCTCGGGAACCGTACTCGCTCGTTTCGAAAGCCAATTTTCCGAAGTGCTCTACGGCGACAACAAAAAGCCCACTCAGGTCTGGTGAGTGGGCTTAAAACTCTGAATCGATCAATCCCTATATGTAGATCAATCCAATTTGCTCGCCAGAACAGACTTATGAGCGGGCTGACAACAGGCCGGAGCTTTCTGGACAAGATTCATGTGCACGAATTTAGCGCGAGCACCTTCAAAAGTCAACGCCAGTTGCAGGCACTGCAGGAGCAGGTGGAGCAGGAAGTCATTCGCGACCGGCTTTCAGTCATTGCGTAGAGCTCAATCGCATTCCACCCGTCGGCTCCGCTCGTAATCCCCGCGATGGTAGTCAAGAGAATCTCTTCCCGTGGATGTTGTGCCGGATTGTCCCGAGACTGAGGTGTCCGCACTTAACCAGAATTACAATAGCCAGTCTGCGTATTGCATAAGTTCTCTTCGGTTGAAAATATTCCCGATTGCTATTGACGTGAAATAACAGCTCACGTATTATCCGCAAATGCATTGCAATCTCAAGCTCTATTGTTGTTGTCGCCGCCACATTGTTGGTAATGCGGCAACGCATACGCATGTGATTGTGATTTGATTGCTTAGTTGTTTTGTACCCTCGTAGGAAAGCAATTCAAAATCTCTGATTTCGTTGTGTAGCCTGCCGCCAACCAGGACGGTGGGCATTTCTATTTGCACGCCCTTCCCAGATTCATCATTCATTTCCTTACATTTCACTGGAGAGTTTCTCCAGAGACAAGCGGAGTATTTGCATGAGAAGCATCTTTCGCGAGCTGGCACTCTTCACCCTGCTGACCACCACCACCTTGTTAACCGCCCAAGCAGCTGATTCTGTGACTGTAATTCGAAATGCCCGCGTCATCGATGGTACCGGTTCGGCGGCTAAGCAAGTCACGATTCTTGTGCAAGGAGAACGCATTGAAGGCGTCGGAGAGAATATCGCAATTCCATCCGGCGCCAAAATTGTGGACGCTTCTGGCCTCACGCTTCTACCTGGCCTCATCGATTTGCACACTCATCTGCAGTCCTCAACTGTCACCGGAGCGCCGGATGATCTGTTCAAGAATCTTAAGAAGTACCTTGCTGCCGGAGTAACGTCAGTTCTCAACTTTAGCGGGTCTCCCGAGGCTTTTGAGCCAATTCGGCAGTTACTCAAGAGCGGCGCCTATCCGGCTCCGCATGTCTATCAGTCAGCGAGATTCAGCCCTCCTGGAGGACATGGCACAGAAGCTGGTGCGGGCGAAAGCTACGAGGCGGCTAATGCAGAGGAAGCACATTACCTTGTCAAAGAGGCACTCAGGTACAAGCCCGACGCCATCAAAGCTTTCACCGACGGATGGCGTTATGGATCCGGAGCTACAATCCCCAGTTTCAATCAGCAGACGATTGCCGCCATCACTGAAGAAGCGCATAAGGGCGGCATACGTGTGTTCACGCATACCGTGACGCTTGAAGGCGCTAAAACCGCGGCACTCGGCAACATCGATGGCCAGGATCACGGCATCTGCGATGTCTTTGCCGATGACTCGGTTATTCGCGACTATAAGGAACACGGCACAGGTTACATCTCGACTCTCACCGTATATGGCTTTCAGGAGTACTACGCGCGCAACGGAATAGCGCGTTTGACGCCACGTCTACAGCAATTGCTCGAACCGGCGGCACTGCCCAATGCGGCACACAGCGATGTCTTCGCCCGCTTCGAACTTTCCCAAGAAGCTCGCGAAGGAGCCGTGCGCCGCTGGGCTGTACTGCAGCAAAACATTCGAATCCTGCACACGGCGGGCATTGCACTTGGCGTCGGCACTGACTCTGGCGTAATAGGCATTCATCACGGCTACGGCACACTGCAGGAACTACAGTATCTTGTCGCCGCGGGGCTTACGCCTCTTGAGGCGATTCACTCGGCGACGGGAGTCAACGCGCAACTGCTTGGCGTCTCCAAGGATTACGGGACCATAGAAGTTGGAAAGATCGCCGATCTACTGCTCGTCGAAGGCAAGCCGGATGTAGCTATTTCTGAAATCGAAAACACGCGGCGGGTGTGGCTGGCAGGTAAGGAAGTCGATTTGCCAACCATACAGGCAGCGATCAAGACCGAGCAGCTAACGCCTTTGCCAGCACATTCCGTACCTTCCCTGGTCTTCGATGCAGAGCGCGAGGATGGCCGCACCAACCTCGACACGCTGCCCTATTACACGTCGGATCCGGCAGGCGACCACAGCCAGTTGATCTATACGCGTACCGTGCGCAATGCGGTAAAGAAAGATCATGTGCTGACGCTGGCCGCCAGCTTCGCTCCCAAGCCAGCTCCTTTTGTCCGCTTTCACCTTCCCCTGACACGGGGATCAGTCGAGTTGGCTGACGTCCGCGCTTTCCATGGTGTCAGTCTCGATGTGCGAGGGGACGGAAGCTATCGCTTGCTGGCAGATCTGTACGACGGAAGAGACAAAAGCAAAGACGAGCCGGCTGCGAGCTTCAATGCTACCGGAAGCTGGCATACAGTCCGAATCGACTTTTCACAGTTAAAGCTCAAGGACGGAAAAGACGTCGCCTGGAGCGGAGCAAATCTGCGCGAAATCAGTTTGGAACTCTCTGGTTCAGCGGGCAGCAAGGGCTGGCTAGATATCGACAACGTTGCCTTCTACTAAGTCGACATATGTCCGCGAATAACCCGCTGCGTCCTTCTGCCCCAATGGCAACTGAAGCAAGGTGCGCATCGGCTTCGATCAACCGCTCTTAGCAAACGTAAAAGCTCCGCTATGGGATGGCAAGAGCGCCCGAGAGCTGATCTTTGAACTAGCCACCCGGCGAACGAAAAAGGCTGGCTGGCGATTGACAATGTCGGCTTCTACTAAGGCAGCGAGGGCGCACATCAGGACCCAACATTCAACTCAAACCAACACGACAAGAGGACATATGAAAACTGATCGTTTACGCGCTATTGCTCTCGCCTTGCTGGTCGCGCTCGTGCTTGCATTGCCCGCATGGGCACAGAAGGCCAATACCGGCGCAATCACTGGCACAGCCACCGACCCTTCCGGTGCGGCTCTGAAAAACGTCCAGGTGATGGTCACCAACCTCGACTTGAACGTGCAGCAGGACGCGCGCACCAATGAGCGGGGCGTGTATCACTTCCCGTACCTTCCCATCGGCAATTACTCGGTGACGTTCCATGCCGAGGGATTTGCTGAACAGAAGCACCAAAGGGTTGAAATCACCACAGGCTTTACGGTTGAACTGAACGCGAAGCTGAGCCTGGCCAAGAACGAGCAGACAGTTACGGTGACCGACGAAGCTCAATTAGTGGATGTCGAGAATACTAACGTGTTGAATAACGTGAACAGCGTTCAGCTCGCCGGGCTACCAAACGCGCGCGATGTGGGCGCCGTGCAGGGACTGCTGCCGGGAACCCGCGTTACAACGCCGGACGTGGGCGGTTCTCAGGTCGGCAACATCACCAGCTATACCGGCTATGGCATTAGCTCGAACGCAAGAACGCAGCTCGAAGGCATCAACACCACGGAAGGCCGCACTTCAGTCGGCATGTACTTCGATTACGGAGACTTCCAAGAAGTCTCCATCACGACCGCGGCCAATGACGCTTCGATGCCGGTGCCGGGGCAGTTCATCAACTTGGTGCTCAAGAGCGGCACCAACAAGTGGCACGGCACGTTCTACCAGGATTACGAAAACTCGTCGTTCCAGGGGCATAACATCGATGCCGCGCAGGTCTCGCAGGGCCTGGGAACCGGCAGTCGCGTCACCGAATATCATGATACGAATGCCGACCTGAGCGGACCGATCAAGAGCGACAAGTTGTGGTTCTACACCTCGGTGCGAAACCAAAAGTCTGGCAAGACCGCTCCCGGGTATCCCGTGGACAATCCGACAGAGTCTGTCGACAACTACGTGTTGGTGCAAGACATCTCCGAAAAAGTGAACTGGCAGCCCAATGAGAACCGCCGCTTCTCGCAATTTCTGCAGTGGGACCGGAAAGACCTGCCGATTCGCTCTGGCACCCCGCTATGGAGCGTTGCTTCTGCGCTGAAGAACTACTACTCCAACGCGACTTATGAAACCAACTTGCCTGCGATCGCAACCAGCGTTCAGTACGACCAGACGCTAACGCCACGGCTGTTCTTCACTGTCCGCTTTGGCGGTTGGGGATACAACTCAGACAACTATCGCACGCTCAGTGGTGGCCAAGCGCAGCAATTGATACAGTACGATCTGACGTCACTGAACATCTCAGGAACGAGCAATACGTTTGACTTCATTCGTCGGCGCATTCAGTTCGAGCCGACCGTGACGTATTTCCTTGATCACTTCCTGCACACCAGCCACCAGTTGAAAGCTGGGTTCCTGGCCGAACGTGAGACGTATCGCGACAAGGAACCCGGCTTTAAAGATGATGTTGCGTTGACCTATAAGAGCAAGGTCGGCGCGCCGGACTTCACAACGCCGTACTCCGCAACGATCTTCAATACGGATTACGAAGCAATCGACAAGCAGTTGCACACGGGCGCTTATCTGCAGGATCAGTTTCACGTGGGTCAGCGTGTCACCGTCAACGCAGGCGCTCGCTGGGATTATTATCGTGTCTTCGTCGGCACGCAAAATCTAAATCCGAACGCTCCGTTCTACGACTTCTTCTACCAGGGCGCGACGCTCTCCGGGAAGACGATTCCCGTCCTCTATCCGAATGGTGTCATCCCCAGCCGCAACCTAATTCGGTATCCGTTCCTCATCACACCGCGCCTGGGTGTGGCGTGGGACGTTGCTGGAAACGGAAAAACCGTAGTCAAGGCGAATTTTGGCTTGTTCTACGGCAACCCATCGCCGGCGGATGCAGGCGGCGCCACCAACCCGCTCCAGAGGACCTCTTACACGTACAGTTGGACTGGGCTGGATTCCTCTGGGAACTTCAACACGTCGCAACTCGGCGCCTTCCAGTCGAACACGGGTGGCGCCAATACAACAGTTGCTCCCCACATCAAGGCTCCGCTGACGCAGGAAGCCAGTCTGTTCCTGGAGCGTCAACTCGGCAAGAACCTGTCGCTCCGTGCCGGATACGTGCTGCGCCGGGTGCGCCATGACTTCCAGACGGTCGATATGGCCCGTACCTGGAACCTCTACTCGGCCGCCAAGACCGTGACCGACCCCGGTCCTGACGGTGTGGCCGGCACGGGAGACGACCGCAGCATTACGGTTTACGATCTGGCGGCGGGCAAGCTGCCGGCCAGCGTGTACCAGTACCAGACTCCGGAGGGAAACAACTCAACGTACCAGAACTGGGAAGTGTCGTTTAACGAGCGCCTTTCCCGCCGCTGGTCTGCCTTCGGCAACTTCCTGTACACCTTCAACAGCTACCTGTACAACGGCGTAGCAACCAACCCGAATCTGGCGATCAACAGTCATGTTCAATCCGCGGATTGGACGGCGCATATCGGCGGCACCTATGCGGTGCCGAGGATTGGCGTTGACATCACCCCACTGGCGCGCCTGCAGTCCGGCGCCAATCTTGGCCGCACCAACACCTTTACGGGTCTGGGCATCGGAAGCACGTCAATTCTGGTGGACCCGGTCGGCAAATATCGCAGCGACAGCCTGTTTTATTACGATATTCGCGCTAACAAGAAGGTGACGTTCCTCGACAGCCGTCTCCGTGTGGATGCGGTCCTGGATGTCTTCAACATCTTCAATACGAATGCGAACACATCGCAGAGCTCCAGCACCGGCGTGAGCTACGCGACGGTGAACGGCGTACGCGCTCCGTATCAGACGTTCCTTTCGTCCACGGCCATTACTCCGCCGCGCATCATCCGCCTCGGCGGGCGGTTCACCTTCTAAGCGCGTCTACTCACAACGAACTTGCGGTGACACCTTTCGGGGTGTCACCGCCTACTTACTTCGATCATTGAACCAAGGAGAACGAAGTCATGTTTCGAAAGCTAACGCTCGCACTTGTGCTTGCAGCATCCACCCTGGGGTGGGCACAACAGGCGTCATCCGATTTCACCTTGACACTTGCCGGAGACAGTATTCTTCATCAGCGCCTTTCTGTATATGACGATCCAAAGTACCTGGCTTGGATTGACCGAATTCGCAAATCGGATGCCGCCTTCGTGAATCTGGAGTCGCAGCTGTCTGAGACCAAGCATCCTGGCCCGGGAGGAGCATGGTCGGGTGGAATCTATCTTTACTCGCCGGCCTACCTGGCCGACGAATACAAGTGGGCTGGCTTCAATTTGATCTCAGTGGGTAACAACCACGCTTTCGACTATGGCGCGGATGGTCTGCGCTCGTCGATTCAAGTGCTGGACAAGGCCGGGCTGGTCTGGGCCGGTGCCGGCGAGAACCTGGCCTATGCGCGTAATGCCTCGTTCCTCGACACCCGCCATGGCCGCGTAGCGCTGATCGCGGTTACGTCCACGCTAGAGCCCGGAAGCTGGGCCAGTGAACAGCGCAAGGACCTGCCCGGACGTTTTGGTCTAAATCCGCTTCGCTACACCACGACTTACACGGTGGATGACGCGACCCTGCAGGGAATTCGCAACGTGGCCAACATCGCTCATCCAGGCTCGGCCAAAGAGGGCGAGGCTACCGTGTCCTTTGGTGGAGCAACTTACAAGTCCGGCACGCCCGGAATCCACACGGAAGCCGAGAAGCGCGACCTAGACGGCATTGTCAAGGCCGTGAAAGATGCGCGCGAGCAGGCAGACTGGGTGATTGTGGTGATTCATGGTCATGAGGATTCCGGCGCGAACCCCTCGGGCGCGGCGGATTTCCTGGTCGATTTCGCGCACGCTGTGATCGATGCGGGTGCGGATGTGTTCGCCAACCATGCGCCGCACGACGTGCGCGGCATCGAGGTATACAAGGGCCGCCCCATCTTCTACGGCCTTGGTGGCTTTGCTTGGGATGGGCACATCACGGATTTTCAGCCTAGCGATATTTATGAGAAGCGCGGACAGGGGCCGGATTCGAGCATCTCCGATTTCTGGACGCATCTGAAGAAGGACGGGGCTACTCCGGGATTTGCGAAAACGACGGATGCTCCGGAATATGGTCGCCGCGAAGCAGCTCTGAATGATGTTTCGGCAAAGAGTGCGGTCTACAAGCTGACGTTCAGCCCCGACCACAAGTTGCAGAAGATCTACATCGATCCCATCGCGCTGGACTGGGTGTACAACAGCGCTGCGCCGTTCAGGTGGCAGCACTCGGATGGCGTGCCGGGACCGGCGTCTCCGGAGGTGGCCGCAAAGGTGATCGAGGTGATCACGAAGAAGTCCGCAATTCTGGGCACCAAGGTCATCAACAAGGGAGATCACGCCGAGGTTGTCCTGGAGTAGCACCAGCCCTGCAGGATCTGGCGGCCGCGCTCATCCAAGGCGGCCGTTCGATCCTGAGTGAAAGCCGGGTACCAGTGGGGGCCGGATTGTTATTGCGAGATGGAAATAGTGGAGGGGTGGATGTCAACGGGAATTGAGAGCAAGGCGGCGATCTGCGGACTGTGCCCTGGGGGCTGTGCCGTAGAGGTGTGCGTGGAGAATGAAAAGCTTGTGGAAGTTCGTCCGCGTAAGGGTGTGCCTTATGGCGCCATCTGCCTGCGCGGCAAATACTCCGGTGAGGTGGTGCACTCGGTCGACAGGCTGAAGAGACCTCTGCTGCGCGTGGGGGAGCGCGGCGAGGGGCGCTTCCGCGAGGCGACGTGGGACGAGGCGCTGGACTTTGTCGCCGCGCGAGTGCAGGCCATTGGTGCAAAGTACGGGCCTCAGGCGGTGGCCAGCCACTCCGGCCGTGGAGCCTTTGAGCAGTCGCTGCTGGACTTCAACACCGGCGAACTGGTAGCGTCGTCGCTGCTGCTCCCCTTCGGCTCGCCCAATATCTCCAGCGTGGGATCGCTCTGCTACGTCTCCTTCGGTGTGCTTGCCCCGATGACGACCTACGGCGTGCAGGGCACGCGGATTGTGGCGGACCTGGAAGAAAGCAAACTGATCGTGGTGTGGGGTGCAAACCCGGCCACGGATTCTCCGCCCTTCATGTTCGATCGTATTCTCAGAGCAAAGCAGAAGGGAACACGCATCCTGGCGATTGACCACATGCGGAGTGACATTGCGCGGCGCGCCGACCAGTGGATTCAAATCCGGCCAGGAACCGATGGCGCGCTGGCGCTGGGGTTGATCCAGGTGGTGATTGCCGAGGGACTATACGACGCAGAGTTTGTGGAGAAGTGGACGCACGGATTCGACGAGTTGAAGAAGTATGCGCAGAACTTCACGCCAGAGAAAGTGGAAGCCATTACCGGCGTTCCGCGGCAGTCGGTTGTCGAGTTGGCGCGGGAAATTGCCACTGCACGGCACGCCACGCTACGTACCTATACGGGGCTGGAGTATTCCAACAGCGGCGTGCAGACGATTCGCGCCGTGTACATCCTGTGGGCGCTGACGGGGAACCTGGATGTGGCGGGCGGATTGTATATCAGTCCCGTTCCACCGACGACGGTCGCAAAGCCAACGGTGGAACGTCGTTCGAACGTCACGGCAATTGGGCAACGGCAGTATCCACTTTTCCATCAATTGACGGGGCTGGCGCAGTTCATGGAATTTCCGAAGGCCGTACTGCGCGGCGATCCCTATCCAGTGAAGGGGCTGCTGAACTTTGGAGCTTCTATTCTGACATCCTACCCGCAGACGGAAGTGTGGGAAGAAGCATTCCTCGCGTTGGAATTGCTGGTTGTTGCCGATCGCTTTCTTACGCGCGATGCATTGTTTGCCGATGTTGTGCTGCCCTCAACGACATACTTCGAGATAGACTCCTACCAGCGATATCCAGGTTATGTGCGCCTGCGCAAGAAGGTTGTCGAGCCGATCGGCGAATCGCGCAATGATCTGCTCATCCTTCGCGGGCTGGCCGAGCGCCTAGGCTACGGTCATATCTTCCCGAAGGACGAAGCAGAGACCCTGGAATGGGCCTTCGCACGGAAGCCCGAGTTGTTGGAGGCCCTGCGCAACAGCCCCGAAGGGGTGGCCCTTTCTTCTCCGCCGCGCATTTATCGCAAGTACGAGAGTGGGCAGTTGCGACCGGATGGCCGGCCTGGATTTCCGACGCCATCCGGCAAACTGGAGATTGCCTCGACCCTGCTTTCCGAGCATGGCTATGCGCCGCTGCCCGAGTATGTCGAGCCGTTGGAGGGACCGCTAGGCAGCCCGGATCGGTACCTAGAGTACCCACTGGTTCTCAATACCGGCGCGCGCATTCAGTCCACCTTCCGCTCGCAGCATCTCAACATTTCCGGGCTGCTCCGTCATCAGCCGCTTCCGGAGGTGCTGATCCACCCCGCGGAGGCAGAGACTCGGGGCATCACCGAAGATGACAAAGTGTATGTCCGAACCCCTCGGGGAAAGGCGCCCTTTTACGCCCGGGTGACCGATGCAGTACCACGCGGGGTGGTGGAAGTCAACGTGGGCGGAGGGGCTCCTCAACAGGCGGAAGGATGGCGCGAGGCCAACGCCAATGTGCTGACGGATCTCGATAACCGCGACCCAATCTCCGGCTTTCCGGTCTTTAAGGCATTGCTTTGCCAGATCGAGCGGGCGCAGGATGCAGCCAGGGAACTGTTGGAGAACGGAAGCTAGGAGCGGACAGAAGGGATGCCTTTCAACTCGGTGGCGAGGGATTTGCGTCTTTCGTTCCGGAAAGAACAGATTGCGGAGGTGATCGCAGCACGCCGACGAATAGTGCCTCACTGATTTCAGTCGGGGCAGGTGGAGGATAATCCGTGCACTCATGGCCCCGAAGCACAAATGCGCCGTCTTGGAGAAGGTGCAGTCAGATGGCTCTGAGAATGCTTCATGTGCACTAGAAACCCAGGCAAAAGACCATGTTCCCTTAGTCCTGCGCGGATGGATAGACGCGAATATCTTTCTTGGAGAGTATCTTCACCGCATTCTCGCGGAAGATTAGGTGCTTGTCTTGAGCAGTCAATCTTGCCGATCCACGGATTCTTTCGAGGGCGGGTTCGAGTTGCGGCGTCGGCCCATAGTCCGAACTGAAAAGTAGGCGGTCCGCACCAAACGTTTCAACCGCCAACTCCACCGCACGCCGGCAGACAGAGTACGGCCCGGGATCAAAATAGAGACGCCGGAAACGCTGAATCGGATCTGGCAGCCCCGAGCGTTGTGCTTCAAGCTGGATGCAAAATAGGACGTGCATGTCATGACTCAACGTCGCGCGTAAACCAGGCTTCACTGCCATTGGTACGCCCATCAGAACTAATTTCTTAGACAGCATGCGTGGGTTCGGGCGGGAAATCCGGCGGATTCCGCGACCACTTAGATAGAACTCCGAACAGGTGTTCGACCTGCTCCGGGGTGTTATAGAAGTGTGTGGAGACACGCAGCGCTTTGACATCCCCATGCACTAGGCCGCGGATAATGATGCGCTCCTGCTTTTCCAGCAGCCGCGCGGTTTGCGGCGTGGGCAAGTTAGGCACGGTGAAGACGTTGATGTTCGCGCTCAGGCCCAGGTCAGACGAGCTGAGCAGCTTGGCTCCGGGAATGCTGGCTGCGCCTTCCCTAACTTGCCGGCCGAGTTCACGGGCGCGGGACTCGATATTTTTTTTCCCGATTGCAGTCTGGAACCGCAGCGCGGCGCTGATGCCGAGAGCGGCGGGGATGCCCAGTTGACCGCTGCGCTCATAGCGCGGGGCAGGAGAGAAGCTGGGATCGTCATACCCGTAAAGAGGCCATAGTTTGGCCTGCAACTCCTTGCGTATGTAGTTGACGCCGGTTCCAGTGCCGGCGAGCAACCATTTCTGTCCGGCTGCGGCGAAGTGGTCGATTCCCGTCTCGGCAACATCGAGCGGGAGAACGCCGAAGGACTGTGCTCCGTCCACCGAGATCAATGCGCCGTGCGAGTGCGCCAACTCGGCGAGTTCGCGCAGTGGAGCAACAAGTCCCGTGACGTAGCTGACCTTACTAACGACAAGGGCGCGGGTGCGTGGGGTGAAGGCTTTAGCGTAAGCGGCTACCAGTTGCTCCACGCTATCGGCCGGAATGGGTATTTGAACCGTCACGAGCTTTATACCGTAGCGCTGCGCCAGTGTCTGGTACGGTTCAACGGCTCCGAAATGCTCCTGATCTCCAAGAATCACTTCGTCGCCCGGCTTCCAGTCAATGCCATGCGCAAAGATGTTGAGTCCTTCCGTCGTGCTGTGGGTGATGGATACCTCTCCCGGCTGCGCATTGATGAACTTCGCCAGTTCCGAGCGCACCTCCTTCAACTCCTTCGAACGGAAGCTGTCGGTCGGGTCCTGGGCGAGAAGCCGATTGTAGTATTCGCGTGTCTGAACGACAGCATCCGGCGCAGGGCCCAGGGTGCCGTTATTGAGAAACGTCAGCTTCGGGTCCAGGCTGAAATGCGAACGTACTTTGGTCCAGTACGACTCATCGACATGTCCGTCAGCAGGTACCTCTAAAGGCGTCAAAGCTGCAGATGAATTGGTCTTGTCCTCGGCTGCAGCGCAGTCGGCGAATGCCGATGCAAACGTGAGGCCAAATGCGGCAGCAGCAGTTCCCGCTAAAAAGCGGCGGCGTGTTTTCGTGGAATTTTCACTCATAATACCTCCAGCAATGTGCTGCGTTAGTCTTGTACGGAATCGGAGCGGCCAATATTTGACTTCTTAAAAAACGAATGAAAGTCGATGGAGATATTCGCTGCATTCTTCGTCGAGACAAGAAGGCCAGAAGGCTTGGTTTTTCCTTCCAATCTTCCGCCGCCCTTGGCCGAAGCAAGCTTTGCCAATTCCTCAATATCGCCGAATGAAAGCGCCTCGCCAGGGCAGGTAGCGACACAAGAGGGTTGCAACCCTAGAGCAATGCGATCGGTGCAGAGATAGCACTTCTGCATCTTGCCGTTGTGTCCAAACTGCGGCGCGCCATAGGGACAAGCCTTCCGGCAGGCTCTACAGCCAATGCACTCCTGCTGATTGACAACTACGACGCCATCCTCCACGCGCTTGCTGATGGCCGCGACCGGACAGACATTGGCGCAGGCCGGCTCGGCACAATGAAAACAGGAAACCGAAAGCGAGGTATTCACCACCAGCGGAAACTCACCCGCCCATCGATCAAGAACCCGCCTCCACCTGGGGCCAAGCTCTAGCTCATGAGTGCCCTTGCAGGCGACTTCGCACGCATGACATTGCACGCATCTGCCAGCATCGAAATAAAATCCCAGTTGTTTGGACATTTTGAAATATCCCTTCTCCCGCCTGTTCCTTGCCGCAGGCGTTAAGCTTTGCGAACCTGCACGAGTGTCTGGCTGGTCATGGCGGTAACCAGCGGATCGTAAGCCTTCTTCGGATCCGTGCTGTACATGCTGTTGGTGTTGGCACCGCCCTCTAGTACGGGAAGATTCGTTTTTCCCAGTTCAGCGCATCCCTGCCACCAGCCATGCAGCGCCATCACCGTATCCGGGCGAATCCCCGGGTTGACATCAGCTTTGAGTTTGATGGAGCCATGGAGCGATTCGACGACTACGGTGTCACCGCTCACAATGCCGCGCTGCGCTGCCGTCTCTGGATGAATCTGCAGGGTTGGATCGGGCATGACCTCGCGCAAATAGGCAACGTTTCGCAGCCATCCCGCGTTGTAAACCTTGGAGGTATGGAAGTCGGAAAATGTCAGCGGATACTTGGACAGCAACTCGGGCGTGGCCGTCGGACTCTCCGGAGGCTCACGCCATTCGGGCAAAGGATTGAAACCGTATTTTTCAAAGGTCGTGTTATAAATGGCGACTTTGCCCTCCGGAAGATACGGCCCTTTGTCGAGGCGAGTGCTGCGTGCGGCAAAAGCCTGCGCGTAGTTCTCATACACCGGCAGTTTGCGCGGCGGTGTAAACCCCTGTTTGCGCTGGCGTAGTTCTGCGTAGGTGATTCCAAGGGGTTTCAATTGTTCATCCATGCAGGCTTCGATACTCCCATTCCAGAAATCCTTCCCGTAGCCCATGCGGACGCCGAGCTCAATCCAGAACTCATAATCCGACTTGTAATCTCCCAGCGGCTCTATCACCTTATTGCGCGCGGCAACCGCTGGGCCGAAGCCCTCAAAGGGATGATCGGTTTCATACATTGTGGTAACTGGAATGACCACGTCGGCATAATCGATTTCAGCCGTTCGCGTCACGTCGATTACAACAAAGAAGTCAACCTTTTTGAGAGCGGCAAGCACGTTGGCGGTCCCACGAGTTGACACTGTTGGCTGCGTTCCGGGAGCTATGATGGTGCGGATCGGATATGGCTTGCCTGTTAAGACGCTCTCGAAGACACGATAATAGGCTGTGGAAGTCCCCTCAAAACCGGGCTGAAAAGCTTTAGGAAATTCGGGACCTACAATCTTTTCAACCCACTCCTGGGTGTAGCGTTCGGAGAGTGTGAAGCTATTCCCGCCGCCCCCTCCGCCAAAGAAATTACCGTTCAGCAGGTCCCCGCCCTTGCGATCAAGGTTTCCGGTGATCGCCGAGAGTATGGCTATAGCGCGCACGGCGTCGTTGCAACTGACGGCGTGTTCCAGGCCATTGCCAACCTCGATGCAGGCCGGCTTGGTGGTGGCGTAAAGACGTGCAAAGTCCCGTATTTGCTTGGCGGGGAGGCCTGTAACCGGCTCGGCCCACTCCGGCGTGTACTTCTTGACATGCGGAACCAGCCGGTCGAAGCCATGGGTCCACTTATCAACGAACTCCGCGTCGTAAAGTTTCTCCTCAATGACGACATGAAGTAGCGCCAGCGCAAACGCGGCGTCTGTTCCGGGGCGAATCGGAATCCAGAGATCGGAGTGAGCAACGTCAGGCTCCATCGTCGGCTTGATGGCAACAATCTTAACGCCACGTTCCTTAGCCGCGATCAGAGAACGAACTCCGCCTTTTGAGCTTCCAGCGTAGACGGGCTGCTTGGCCCAGATCACATAAAGCTTTGTATTTTCAATATCCGGTGCTGGGTGTGTGCCTACCGTGTAGGAAAACGCGAAAGCCTTCTGTATCGCGCAGATGCCGCTATGCCCGTAATTAGGGCTGCCGTGGGCTGTAAGAAAACGGTAAAGATAAGTACTGTAGGTACGGTGCGCGGGCGACAATATCGCCAGCGACTCGGGCCCATATTTTGCCTTTTGCGCCTTTAACTTGCTGGCGATTAGATCCAGCGCCTGATCCCAACTGATTTTTTCAAACTTTCCTTCGCCGCGTTTGCCAACGCGCCGCATGGGGTATTTCAACCGTTGCGGAGAGTAGACCCATTGCGGCGCAGCATGAGCTTTGCCGCACAATTTCCCACGATTGAGGGGAGCATCCTTGCGCCCTTCCACGCGAATGAACTTACCGTCGCGCACAATGGCATTGATTCCACATCCATAACTTGGCCCGCACATCGCACAGAAAGTTGGAATCGCCTTTTCCGTGGTAAGCAACTTAACGGAGTCAGATTGTATCTTCTCAGCAGGCAATGACTGTGTCGGCACCTGCTGAGCAGCTGCGTCGGCTGTGACAAAGGCACCCGCGCTAGCTAGGGCGGTTGCTATGCCAGCCGACCCACTACGGAACAGAAAGTCACGCCGTGTAACAAACGTTGTGTCTGCCTTCTTCATTTCATCAATACCCCACAGTTGGCGTTAACATCGGGGCAACGACACGAATGCCGATCCCCGATGCCCCTTCTCGCGATCAGAAACTAATCCGAAAACCAAGTTGCGTGTTAAACGGTTCGCCGGGGCCAAGCCCGGGTGCCCAGTTGTAAGCGCCAATCGTCGAACGATCCGCGCCAGCGCTGCTGCCGAGCGTAGTGTTCGGGGTTCCGAGGTTCGTGCGATTGAAAATGTTGTAGAGCTCGGCGCGGAACTCTCCCGTTACTCGTTCAGTAAATGAGACTCGCTTGATTACGGAGAGATCCACATCTGAATAACCCGGACCTCGGAACTGGTTTCGGCGTTGATTACCGAATGTTCCATTGGCTGGCTGGGCGAAGGCGTTGGGATTGAAATAGAATCCACTCGGAACGTTAGCCCGTGGATTGCCAACAACATCAGCGAGCTGGGACAGATCTCCCGTTCCGCTGGTGTCATTGCTGCCCGTTACCACCGTGAATGGCGCACCCGTGTAGAAGCTTAGGAGGCTATGCAGCTCCCATCCGTGAGTCACCCACCTGGGGCCGTAGGAACTCCCTGGCACTGCGTAGGACAGGAAGGTCGTAAAAGTGTGGCGCACGTCCAGATCGCTATTGCCGTAATTGGAGCGAATGTTTCGGCTGTCTTTCGGCAATGCAACTGAGGTCATGTCATCGAGCGCATGAGCGAAGGTATATGCAGCCTGCGCTGAAATCCCATGCCAGTTGTGAGAACGCAGGGATATCTGCAACCCGTTGTAGTTTGAGTTTCCGTTTGTCTCGATCTCATTGATGGCTGCGTATTTGTTTTGAAACTGCGAGAAGTAAGGCCGGGTCGAGTCGATGGGTTGGCCGGTGGCGTTGGGGGCACTGGCGTTGATGTCTGCCAGGGTGATCTGATGACGGGCCTGTGCACCAACGTATCCAACCTGCAGAATGCTCTTGCCGCCCAGTTCTTTTTCGATTTGCAGGTAGTAGTTGTAGTTGACTGGTGTGGAGAAGTGCTGCGTGACGGAGAAAAGTCCTACGTCTGTGCTGCTGCTAGTTGCACTTTGGAAGAACGGCTGACCCGAAGCAAAGGTCGCGCCGAATGGAGAGTTGACCGTGGTCACCGGTTGCGAGCCGCCTGGATTTCCGGCTATACCCGAGCCTCCGCCGTTGTTCTGGCCGTCCTTAAGGAAAGCGTCCAGACTTGGAACGTCAAAGTAGACTCCCCCGCCGCCTCTTATCACAATTCCATGATCGCCGGTAGGCTGATAGGAGAAACCGAGCCGTGGTGCAAAATTCGTCCAGACTCTGGGATACAAGCTGCTGATTTGCTTCCCTTGAAAGACCACTCCTCCCTTGGATGGAATGAATGTCGACAAGTCTCCCTGGCCGTCATAGACGGGACCTTGATAGTCGTAACGGAGCCCGAGATTCAAAGTAAGTCTCTGCTGAACCCGCCACGCATCCTGCACATAGCCGGAAAAATCGTTGGTCTTAACGAAGCGCTCCTGGTTTCCCGTTGCGATACTGGCAAAAGTCGTGGAACCAAGCAGGAAGTCCGCTAGAGCATAGACATTGCCGGGGTCCTTAGCGAAGGCGGAATTATTCGGAGCATTCGGCAACTGACCGGAGATGGCTCCGGTGAAACCCAATGTGCCGACTGAATTGTTTTGATAGAACGCGTCGATATCTACCCTGCGATATTCCCCACCAAAGCGGAACTGGTGATGTCCGACGGTCCAGGAAAGCACATCGCCGAGGTGGCCGGTGTAGGAGGCTCTTCCCGATGGTTGCACAAGACCGATCATGTCGAACCCCCCGATGATAATGGTTGGGGCTCCCGTGTATTGCGAACCAGTGATCAGTCCGTAGTCGCTAAGAACCTGACTATGCTCGAAATCTCTAAAGCTCTGCTTAAAATAGCTGTAGCCTAGTTGAAGTTGATTACTCAGAGATGCATTGATCGCTGAGTTGAGAATCGCCCCGCCATTTTTAACGTACATGGGTGCCTTGGCGTAGTAAGGCTTAAGTATTGGAGAGACCGGCGCGATCTGGCTGCCTTCGCCGTCGAACCAACGAAGGGAAAGTTTATTACTCTGATTAATCGTGTGGTCGATTTTCAGGAGTGTGTTGTAGCTGTAGCCTGTTTCAGGATTTTTGGAAAAGTAGTTTTCTCCCGTTCCCGCGGCGGCAAGGGCATCGGATGGCCAGAGCCCTGCCAGGAGCGCCGTTGAAACTGGATTTGCGGTGAGGTTATTGACCGCAAGGAGGCTCTGAGCGGCTGCCTGGTAATCAACACCCGGTTCGATGGCCTTCGCTCCAGGATTGATCGTGAAATTCTGTTTTTCAAAGGCTGCAAAAAAGAATGTGCGATCTTTGAAAATAGGGCCGCCGATAGTTCCACCCCAGTTTGAACTTCGATCCTCCGGTTTGCTGCCGAAGTCCGAGGGAACAAATGGCGATTCCGCCGCCAAGGCTTCATTGCGAAAGAAGTACTTAGCGGAGCCGTGCAATTGGTTCGTGCCGGACTTGATCACGGAGTTGAAGGTGCCGCCAGGATTTCTTCCTGTTTCAGCAGAGGCGTCCTTCTGATAGGAAAACTCCTCCACTGCGTCGGTCGGCAGCAGGGCGCCTGAGATGGCGAGGACTCCCCCTTCATTGGAAGCAGACATGTTATGCCACGGATCATTGTTGTCGGTGCCGTCGATCTGAAAATTCTTCTGCGTCCAGCGCGTGCCGTCAATACCGCCATTGCCCTGGTTGGCATAGCCGGCGTATCCGGGAATCAGTGCCTGGGTCTGTAGAAAATCGCCGCCGTGTAGAGGCAGGCTATCAATCGTGATCTGCGAGAGAACTGTCGTCTGGCTCGAAGCTTCGGTGTCAAGTGAGAGTTGTGCGGCCGTGACCTCCACAGTCTGCGTGCCCTGCGCTATGCTCAACTTGAGCGCAAGGTCATGCACCACGCCCGCATCCACACCGACTGCGCTCACGACAAGTGGCTGAAAGCCAGGGGCCTGTACGCGGACCGTGTAATTTCCCAAAGGCAAATCTGAGAAGTTAAATTGTCCGGCACTGGAGGTGACGGAGCTATAGGAAACCGAGGTTGCCTCGTTGATGGCCTGAACTGGAGCCCCGGACACCACAGCACCGGCAGGGTCACTCAGTGTTCCGCTGATCGTGCCGCGAAAGGTCTGAGCGCTCAGACTTGCAGAAAACATAAAAAGTACTGCGAGTAGGACTTGAATCGCCGCAGCGGAGCGGTAATGTTTCGATCTCATGTGGATGTCTCCAAACTGTTATGAAATGCAAAATATCGCGCTTGAGAATTGACTCGACCGTCAGGCATCCGGCTGTGGGCTGTTTGCGGCAAACAAAACAAGGCCCGCGCCTGGAAACTGGCAGCGGGCCTTGCAGAAAACGTATTTTCTATGTGCTCAACCCAGATTCAGGGGTTAAGTCACATGCTTACGTCACGTCGTCCACCCTTCGCCCAGCACCAGTCCAACATGGAGAGGACAACAACAGGCGAACGTGGACATAGAACTCATGACGCGATAATACACAGATTATTTCGAATCGGTCAATAACAATTTGTGTTGGGATCGAGAGTTCTTTATTGCGCCTCAAGGGAACAAGCCTGTAAAGAGATGAACCCCAACCTCATCGCTGGCGGAAACGCATCCACCGGGTGCCCTCCTTGCGCAATGAAGCGCAAGTTGCAACTCCAGCGGGCAACATTCCCGCAATTACAAATTAGACAAGGCGTCGCGCATTGCACTCTCTGGCACGCAAACCATAGCGTCATCGTTGAGTGATCAAGAGGCGGCCAAGCTGAATGACGTAACCACAAGGTGAAGCCATCTGAAGTACTCTCGGCTCGAAGCCGGCTCAAGGCTCGCTGGGCACGGTGATCTTGAAACTTTCCTCTTCCTGGTCCGATTGCTGATTCGTCCACCGCGCCCACCGTAGCGAAGAATACCCTCGTGTCCAACGGTGCTCTCCCTAATACCGCTCGCGCAGGCACGGAAAATTCTCTTACAACCGCGCAACGACTTCCCTTTCGCGCACTACACTAGCTTCGCCAGCCAACAGCGGCGGCGCAGATACCGGTAGATGGATGCAGGCCGGCGACCCCGCCCCGCGCCCAATCGTCACCTCCCGCGATTGACAAATCTGCCCATACCGCGTGTCCGCTGGTTCGAAATCTCGTCATCGTTCGCCCCCTCGCTCAGCGGAGTTGGAGACTACAGCTTGCCGCCCAAAGGCGGTGGAATTAAAACCGGTGCTTCGAACTAAAGCTTCCAGATCGCGTTGGCCGCGACAACAAGACCCAGTGTCAGGCTGGCAATTAATACCTCTCCCAGCGCGCCCACGATAAAGGGCCGCACTCCCTGTTTTGCCATCTCTCGAAAGTTCGTGCGCAGCCCCACACCTGCAAACGTCAGCAGGAACGCCCAGCGGGAAAGATTTGCCAGAGCACCTACCTGCTCCTTATTGAAGACGTGAACCGACACGAGCAGCGAGATCACCAGAAAACCAAGGACAAACTTCGGGAACTTCTCCCAGAGGAACGCTCCCTTGTTCTTCACCTTTTCCGCTTGTCCGCGGCTTGCCCAGTAGATCGCGTAGCCGAGCACAACAAAACCAATGGTCGCGTTGCGCGTTGTCTTGGCCAGCACAGCGACTTTTCCGGCAACATCGGAATATAACGCGCCAGCGGCGGTGGCCTCGGCTGTATTATCCACGGCAAGTCCCGACCAAAGTCCATACGCGTTGTCACTCAAGTGCAGCGCGTGTCCAATCAGCGGAAACGTCACGAGCGCGATGGCACCAAGCGCAAGGATCGCGGCAATCGCAAATGACGAATCCTCGTCGTCGGCGTCGATGGCACCCTTGGCGGCGATGATCGCCGATACGCCGCATACAGCGGAGCCAACCGCGAGCAGTGATGTTAATTTCGGCTTTAGATTGAATAGCCTGCCGAGCACCGTCATTAGAAACAATGATCCTGAGATTTCCAGCACAACCAGCGCGATGCTGATTCCACCCAGTTTAAGCACATCGCCGACAACGAAACGTGCTCCGAGCAGCACGATGCCCGCCTTCAGCCAGAACTCGTACGTAGCGATCCCAGGAATAAATATCTTTGGAATCGTCACTGTGTTTGCGATCAATAGGCCAATTGCAATCGCCCAAAGCACGTACTCAATGTTAGGAATGACCAAGTGATGAGCTTTGGCATAGCCATTGATCGATTGCTCAAGCACCTTCCCGGCGAAGCCGATTGCAGCCAGGAGCAGCACACCCGGTACAAATCGAACAACGCTCGCAAAAAAATTCTGATCTTCGCTCGGAAACGTTACAGATGTTGCCATTTCGGTTCTCCTCATTGGCTCAGCTCTTACCAGGGGACGTGCTTAAGCACTCCGACGCGCACAAGGAGTGCCAGCAGGAATGCAGTGATAAGTGCCCAGACGTCAAGCGACAGACCCAGCCGAGTGGCTGCCGTTGCGATTTTGTTGTCTTCGGACATCGATGAACTCCTATTTAGTCGGCTCAAACCAGCTGCCCGTTGCCTGAACTTGAGCACCGGGTTGTAAGCTGAGATCAGGCCTGAATTGCACTTCCCGCCGTTGAATCACAACCAGATCCGCAGGTTAGAGTATCGCTTGGTAGGAATCGAAGCAGTAGCCGCGATCCCCGGCAGGCATTGACAAAGAATCGATTGTGATCGGAACTAATTGCGTCATTCATTACCAGCCGCGAGTCTGGAGCAGGTCTTTCTCACCGATCTGACTGACGGCCAGCCCCTTCATGGAGCCGGTCATCTGCTCACTGACTTCAGCAAGAACCTTGGGGTCCAGGTAGTGGGTGGTGGCAATCACAAGCGCCTTGGCGCGCGATTCGGCCTCTGCGCGCTCTTTGGGGATGGTGAGGTCCAGAGGAGTTGCGCCGCCCTTCATAAAGATGCCGCTGCCGACGAAGACCGCTTCGGCACCAAGCTGCATTACCAGCGAGGCGTCAGCCGGAGTGGCAATTCCACCCGCGCTGAAGTTTGGCACCGGCAGTTTGCCGGCTTTGGCCACCATGCGAATCAATTCATAGGGAGCCTGATGCGTCTTGGCCGCCAGGTAAAGTTCCTGTTCGCTCATGACGGTGAGCTGCAACATCTCCTTCACAATCTGACGAATGTGCTTGACGGCGTGAACCACATCGCCGGTTCCGGCTTCGCCCTTGGTGCGAATCATGCAAGCGCCTTCCGCAATGCGCCGCAGGGCTTCGCCCAGGTTGCGGGCGCCGCAGACGAACGGAGTCTTGAAAGTGTGCTTATCAATGTGATGTTCTTCATCAGCGGGCGTTAACACCTCGGACTCATCGATATAATCTACGCCGATTCCTTCCAGTATCTGGGCTTCCGCGAAGTGACCAATGCGCGCCTTGGCCATGACCGGGATATTGACTGTTGCCATGATTTCTTTTATGAGCTTCGGCGAGGCCATTCGTGCCACACCGCCTTCCGCCCGAATGATGGCAGGTACGCGTTCGAGTGCCATAACGGCTGCAGCGCCCGCTTTTTCGGCAATCTCGGCTTGTTCGCGGCTCATCACGTCCATGATGACTCCGCCTTTAAGCATCTCCGCTAATCCGATTTTTAGGCGTAACCCGTTGTTTCCGTTGTTGTCAGACATGATTTCCTCGACGAACTGGATTTCGGAGATCTCGGAAGCCCGGGGCCAGGGGCACTGTTCCATGGCGAAGGGCTTGCCGGAATGTTGCTGCGTGTTTGCGTTTGCTTATCGCGCCGTCGTCGCTTGGGCGGAGACTCCAATTGCCGTCGTTGGCAACGCCTGTGCCTGCTGACGAAGCTGCTCGAACAGTAAGGTGCTCACATAGCGCTCGCCAAAATCGGGGACAATGGCCACAATGAGCTTCCCTTTATTCTCCGGCCGGTGTGCGAGCTTCAACGCCGCGTGTACTGCCGCGCCAGCCGAAATTCCCACCAGCAGGCCTTCCTCTTTCGGCAGGCGGCGGGCCGTCTCGAACGCCTCGTCGTTGCTGACTTGAATAATTTCGTCGATCAAGTCTCTCTGCAAAACTCCCGGAACGAAACCGGGGCCGATTCCCTGTATCTTGTGTGGTCCGGGCTTGCCTCCCGAAAGGACGGGGCTGTCCGTTGGCTCGACGGCGACAGCTTTGAAACTGGGCTTCTTGGCTTTGATGAACTGGCTGACTCCGGTCAGCGTGCCACCTGTACCGATTCCGGAGACAAGAATATCGACCTCGCCATTCGTGTCGCTCCAGATTTCCGGTCCGGTCGTTTCAAAGTGAATCTTCGGATTGGCTGGATTATTGAACTGCTGCAAGATGAATCCGTTCGGTGTAGTCGCAAGCAGTTCTTCGGCTTTCGCGACCGCTCCTTTCATTCCGCTCGCGCCAGGCGTCAGAACGATCTCCGAACCGAAGGCGAGTAATACGACACGGCGCTCAAGGCTCATCGTGTCCGGCATAGTCAGAATCAGGCGGTAGCCTTTCACGGCTGCCACAAATGCCAGCGCGATCCCCGTATTGCCGCTGGTCGGCTCAATCAGGACGGTCTTACCCGGTTGGATCTTGCCCTCTCGCTCTGCGGCTTCGATCAACGCAACTCCTATGCGGTCTTTCACGCTATTAAGCGGGTTGGAGCTTTCCAGCTTCACCGCCACTCTTGCGTACGCGCCCTCGGTCACCCGATTGAGAGAAACCAGAGGTGTATTGCCAATCAGTTCGATCACGCTCTTTGCAAATGCCATTTCTTTCTCCATTCAGCCCGGACGGACTGTGCGAAGCCAGAAGGAGCGGTGTGAGCAAGAAAAAACCCACAGGCCGCAACTTCCGGCGTGTGGGTCTTT
>Ga0326727_10007594_pt1 | contig 28500 bp, 28 predicted proteins | sample MB2enrmetagenome_FD_207643 | JGI IMG/M metagenome (GOLD analysis project Ga0326727, IMG submission 207643) | Lab enriched peat soil microbial communities from McLean, Ithaca, NY, United States - MB29MY | ecosystem: Environmental > Terrestrial > Soil > Wetlands > Peat | place: USA: New York... | reverse complement strand
GATACTCTGGGACTAGATCAGTTGGTGTAGTATTCTAGGGTGGGTAATACAGCGGCCTCATTGCAAGCCAATGAGAATGAAACTACATATCGTCGGTTTTAACAGTTTCGCAGTAAACTACCGCTAGGGCTTCCTCAACCAGGCCTGAAATCTGATCGAGGGCTTCCGTGGCCTCATCCAGTTCGGTTTGAAGCTGAGCTCTGCTGTTAGCCATAGCGTTACTCCTCTGTTTGGGATCATAATCACAACGCGCGTTCGGTTCTGAGCCTGTCGCGCGTCAGGGGAAGCTTGGCTCACCGGCAGGATGTCGTCAAAGGATAAAAAAGTATGTTCGGTGGATAATAAATGGCAGACTAAGACATCTAGAATGAGGGAGATAGAAATGTGAAGAACTAAACTTCAATTTTTTCGCGCTGCTTTTTTAGCGGTGGTGGTACCTCCCACGCCACCGCGGGCGTGACAGCTATCCCGGAGGTTCTTTGTAGCTTTCTTAATCTGTGCTTCTGTACCAGCCCAGTTCTCTACAATCTCTGGCCAGACCTTCTTTTGAAAATACGGACAGACTTCTTTCTTGAAAACAAATTCCCAACGTTCCTGACGGTCGGGGTGGCTGGAGGCGTGCCTTCGCATCCCGTCTCTCAGCAGGCGCAGAGCTAGATCAATGTGTTGCTTTTTCGGGCGACCAAGGGGGCCTTTGGCTTTCTTCTCTCTTACAACGCGGCTTATCCCCAACACCCTCTTTCGCGACGCCTCCAGCGCAGCTTTCACCAATTTCATGCCGTGAATCCATTGCTTCAGAGTTTTAACCGAGGGCACCCACCGAGCAGACTTATCATCGCTCACATACTGGCGGAAGTCTAAACGGGCGATGCGACGCAAGGAAGGGGCCCCGAACTTACCCAGCTCGAGCAGCAAGCCCTTTACCGACTCGCAATGGTCCGCGAGGTAAAACGGAAAAGGTTGAGCGAAGGGCTGGACCTCCCATTGAGTTGGGCCCTTGAGCTTCGACAGGAATTGGTCAGCAACGCTGATTGACAGGTTCAGTCTTTTTAGAATTTGACTGGTCAGTGCCATTTGTTCGACTCCGGAATAGACTGAGTCTAGCCTCTGCTACGATCGCGCGCGTTCAAATTTTTACTATGTTCCGGTATGGCGCGGACCCATTTTCGGGACTTGCAAATCCCACTATGAGGATTTGCAAGTCCTTTGAAGAGGGTACAACAAATAATCGTGAGGTACTCAACAATTCCATAAAGAGACCCTTTGCAATCCCTCGAATGCCGCATATTAAGCACAATTCGCTGCCGCCTGCGCCTTCGCGAGACGCGGCTCGTCGCGTACCCGCCGTGTACCTCAGACTGGCGTTTTGGCCGTTTCTCTCAATTTGATGGGTTCTTGCCGTGGACTCATTTCACAGAACTTAGTGATTCCACTGCGTTTGCGAAAGCAGGCCATTAGTTCGAATCCCTCTCCCTCCGCCAGTCTGCTAGCCTCATTCTATCGAGAACGGGCACGCTTGCGGGCCCGAGTAGCCCGGTGGCCTTTCTGTTTTCTAGGTTGAGGACGCTCACTGCGAACAGGCATGTCGGAATTTATCATGTCGGCGACGGCTTTCCAGCTCCCATCCGCCTGCTTCTTGAACACCGTCAAGTACTTGCCCGTGTCAGTGGCCGCCGTTTTGCCGTCGGGGCGCGTCATTGTCATCGAATAGGCGCCGACCGTGTAGACGAAATCGCCGCCTTTTGACGCGTCCGCTCGTGTGGCCCGGAAAGTGAGGGCAAAGTTGGGGTCAGCCAGCATTGGCTTGAGCGTCGCCTTGATGTTGTCCTTGCCGTTGACAATCGGCGCGTTCGGCATCAAGAGCGACGCATCGTCAGAATAGTAGCTCGCAAACTTGTCCACATCTTTCGTGGCGATGTCTTGGACCCAGGCAGCCTCGACGGCTTTCACGGCTTTGATATCGGCGTCCCGCGTGTCAGGGACCGTCGATGTGCAGGCGGCTGTCAGGGCCAATAGGCCTATACATGCAAATAAGGTTCGGTAACTTAGCATCGTTTTTCCTCCGTGGGATTACCCAATGGGATATTAGAAGCCATAATTAAGAAGCTTTTCGATTGACGATTCGGCCACCCTCTCCGGCATACAGGGGTCTCCGTTCTCTGCGCATAAGAATGCCTTACCGGTATTATTATCGACAGCTATTCCTAGAGAAACCCTTTGGAACATACTTGCAGTAATTGCGATGCCGAAAGTTTCTCTGTCACAGGACAGTTCAAAGCGCTCAACGCTTGGCTCGTTTCTTTTCACGGTTAATTTGTCAGGAGTGTCCCCGTCTTCCACAGTGAGAATTTCCTTCTTAATTTCTTGATTCAAGCTGTCCGACTTACTGATGAATGCTGCCTTGAGCTTGGCCCACGAATCATCCAGGCAAGACCGTTTCGTATTTTGCTCTTCGAGAAATATGCGCTCTTTTTGATATTTCAAAGAAAGGGCATTCTGAAAGTTTCTGGCTATCCTACTTACCCACTCTGAATCAGACATAGTAGAATCCTCCGTAAGGGAAGAAGTCCATCCAAGTGCACCGCGCTTTGGCACAATTATACTGCGAACTGACATCTTTGTATCCGTCGGTCGCGCCGTGGTACTGTCCTAGTTTGAATGTAGCGCCGCCATCTTGGCGGCTCTTTGCCGGCTGGAAGCCGGCGCTACACCCGAAGTTAGGACAGCACCCGCGCCGTGTGTCGCGCCGTGCCTTGGCCCGTCCATCACGGACAGTCAGTGGACCACTGGCGGTACCAATCGTGGGGAGGTAAAATACAAGCACAATGCCCGACGAACAATTGTTGTCCCGGGACCTCGGGCCAGGAGCGGCAAATTCTAATTATTCTACCTTGTCATTAGCGGGGACTTACGATGGCCGACACTGCCTTATTTCACCCGGAGCTGTTCGATTTCTTGCGCCAGCTTAAGCACCACAACAACCGGGACTGGTTCGCCAAAAACAAGCAGCGATATGAAGATTTCGTCCTCGACCCGGCACTGATGTTCATCAGCAGCTTCGGGCCGCTCCTGCACAAGCTCAGCCCGCATTTCGTCGCTGACCCGCGCCCCACGCGGGGTTCGCTCTTCCGGATATACCGCGACACCCGGTTTTCGCCGGACAAGCGTCCGTTCAAGACGCATGTCGGCATCCATTTCTCCCATGCCAGCGGGAAGGACGCCCATGCGCCAGTGTTCTATCTGCACCTCGAGCCCGACAACTGCTTCGCGGCGGCAGGCGTCTGGCATCCTGACAACAGCGCTCTGACGAACATCCGCATGGCAATTGTTGCCCAACCCGAGCAGTGGGCGAAGGTGCGCCGCAAGCTGGAGCTTGAGGGCGACAGCCTGAAGCGGCCACCGCGAGGCTTCGACCCGAATCACCCGTTCATCGAGGACATCAAGCGGAAGGACTTCGTGGCATCGGTCGGGCTCACCGAGGCGCAGGTGTGCGGCCCCAGGTTCATGCAGGGTTTCGCTACGGCGTGCCGGACGATGCTGCCGCTGGTCGAGTTCGCAACGAGGGCGTTGGGGTTGGAGCCTTAGGTGTGCATTTTCTGTATACCGCCCTTCGGTGAGTTCCTTTCCGCTCGTCTACACCCCAAACCGCTCCGCCAGTTCCCGAATCTCCGCATTCTCAATTACTCGCCGCCGCAAATTCTCTCGAGTTGCCTCGAGCATCGCTCGCCCCAAGTCTTCCCCCGCCACATACAGCGAGCGGAACGGTCGCAACAATCGCAGGGCAGGTCTCAGCAGCGCATACGCTTTTGGCAAGCTTGCCGACGGCTCCGCATCGATAAACGCCGGTCTCCAACAAACCGCTTCTACCAGCTCCGTTAATTCGTTCTCGGTTTGTCCCTTTACTTTCGACCAGAACGTGCGGCTCTCCGCCCGAGTTCCCGCCCCGCTGATATAGTGAAATGCCGCTCCGGGGCTCTGCCTCTTCAACATCTTCGCGGCTGCGACCGCATAATCGTGCGAAATCTCAACAAACTCCTCTTTGCTCACCTGTGTCACAGACGTCCCCAAACAGAACAGGCAGGCGTTCACCCCGCGGAACGCCTCCGCCACCGGCGTATAGTCGAGAAAATTCGTGTGAATGAATTCCCGCTGCTTCACTTCCGTCCGCCCCAGCGTTCTCCGCACCACCACCCGCACCTCTTCCGCCAGCGGCGTCGCCAGGCATGCCTGCAACACCGCGCCGCCCGCCGTTCCGCTCGCACCAAACAACAGTATCTTCATAGGCACCCACCTACTCCCGAGGAGTACGCTACGTACAGAGTTCGTTTTGGGAACACCTTCCGGGTCAGTCTCGGCGGGTCAAACGCAGAATAATTCCAATGACCACGCCGGTAGGCAGGCTCAGGGCTAGGAACCATCGGGCCTCTGGAAGCGCAAGCAGAATCATGGCGAGCACTCCCAGTGTAAAGACAAGCCCTATTCCCCCCTCAACGGGGATTTTGTGCATCGTTATTCCCGGATGAAGATGCACCGCTGTCCCTCCTGGCTGGAAGTATCCCACCTTCCCCGGTACCCGTCAATCGAACCGCGCTGCATGGATTTCCCGCCATCGGGTGCAAGGGTTGACTTGAGTGATCCCTCCTGCCTTTTCTTAGCCGACACGCGGTTGGCTGTGCTACGATGGCGGGGTTGGAGAATTTCAATCCGGGTGGTAGCGGAAGACGGACGATGAGCGCCAGCATTTCGACAGAAGCCAAGGTTTATTATCTTGTTCCTCCTGAAACGGCGGTAGAGACGAACGGCGCCGGGCCTGCCTTCGAGTTGGGTGAGCTCGAGGGAAAGCCCGTCATAATCGTCCTTGGCGTCACCGAGATAATCGAACAGGAATCTCTGCACGTCTCCATTTGGGGCTCGAGGGACGGAAAAGATTGGGGACAGCAGGCCTTGTTCTGGTTTCCCCAGAAGTTCTACCAGGGAATTGCGCCGGCGGCTCTCGATTTGAGGCAAATGCCCGGCACCAAGTTTCTCCAGGGCCGATGGGAGGTCAACCGCTGGGGGCGAGGCGACCCGCGGCCGCTCTTCAAATTCGGCGTTGAGATTCAGGAGTTTGTCCCCGGGCCCGGCGCAGACTCCCGGTAGTTGTCCTGGCTAAGCGGCTTGCTGCGGGCGACGTTGGCATCCAATTCCCGCCATCCGAATAGTGCGTTGGAGGGTGATTAAAGCGGGAATCTGCAATCCTTGCTCTTGGGTTGCAGCTTCCAAACTTATATGCAATCGAAAACGGGCTTCAGGTACGTTCTTCCTCTCCTTTTAGTTTGGGTTTCCCCGGCGCCGGCGCAGCAGGCCGCAAAAGACCAGGCGCCGCGAGGCGCACCGGCGGAATCGGTCCCCGAGACTGAGACAATTCCTTCTCCCCAGCCCGCGCAAACTCCCCAGCCGGTCAATGCCCCAGGATACATGGATCCGGCACATGTGAAAGCCTTGACGCAACAGATATGGGCCTCTGAATTCCGCATCCACGATCTGCTGTTGGCGGTGCACCCGGAAAGGTGGAAGACCTCGAACATTATCCGTAATTCCTTCAACGTGACACTGGAGAATCTTCATAAGGCGCTTGATGGCCTGGAGCAATGGCGGGCGCAGTTTGAGAAGCGTCCGGACAGTATGTACTTCGGGTTTCAGACCTACGCGGCAATCAACGCCGCGCTGCCCCGTCTGGATGGGGTTGGCCGCGCCGTCAGCCAGTTCGAGAATCCCAGCTTGGGCGCGCAATATAGCCAGGCCGGCGACAAACTCTTCGACTTGCAGCAGGCGCTCCAACCCTATATCGCATACCTTCTGCGCAACCCTGACCAGCTCCTTTATACAGCGCAAACCAACTTGGCGGGATGCCAGAGCGAATTAGGCAATGCTTTGCGCGGGCAAGGCGGCCCGGCCAAGCCTCTCAAGAACACCTTTGTCGAGCTTCGTACCCGGCGGCATTCAGAGGGCCAGCCTGGGGAGCGCAAATCCGGGCACGACGGGAACAAGGATTCCGCGGATAAACCCTACAAGAAACCAGAGGCCCAGTAGCAAAATTATGAGCGACACGCTTTCACTTGCAAAATACTCCATCGGCGTAGGCGACCGGTTTGCTCACCAGGCCAAACCGCAACTGCGTGCCTGCAAGATGGCGGCGGATTATGGGGTGGAGGTTGTCCCGGTATGGAACAAATCGAACCGGGAACACACCCTTATTGGCTCCACTCCTGCCAGCACCCGCGCTGCGGCGGACGAAGCGGTGAAAGCGCTGGGCTGGAACAAGCCGTACCACGTGGACGCGGACCACATCAATCTCAACACGCTGGACACATTCGTGGAGGCTTGCGATTTCTTCACTATTGACGTCGCGGATTGCATTGGCCGACCCTCGGGGAATGAAGCCCGGCAGGCATTTGCAAAAGCTCACGGGGAATTGCTGGGTGAGCTGAATGTCCCTGGCGTTGCGCGTCCCTTTTGCATTGACCGGGGCTTCCTCGAGCGGGTTGGGAATAAGTACCTTGCGGCAGTGGAGGAAGCGGGCCGGATTTACCGGCGGATCGAGGATAAGAAGGGCAGGGGACAATTCATTACCGAAGTTTCGATGGACGAGACGGATTCGCCGCAATCGCCCCCAGAACTCCTTGTCATTCTTGTCGCTTTGGCGGACGAAGGGATTCCGATTCAGACCATCGCACCGAAATTTACCGGGCGTTTCGACAAAGGCGTGGACTATGTGGGCGACGTGACGAAATTCACGGAAGAATTCTCGGATGACATAGCCGTCATCGCCTTCGCTGTCCGGCATTACCGCGTGGCCGGTAACCTGAAACTGAGCGTGCACTCCGGGAGTGATAAGTTCTCGCTCTATGGGCCGATTCATCGCACACTCAAGAAATTCGATGCCGGTGTGCATCTGAAGACTGCCGGCACGACTTGGCTGGAAGAATTAATCGGCCTGGCGGAAGCTGGTGGCGAGGGGTTGGAGTTAGCCAAGGAGATTTATGCCCAGGCCTTTGCCCAGCGCGAAGATTTGTGCGCGCCCTATGCCGCTGTGATCAACATCGATCCTACCCGCTTGCCTGCGCCGGAGGTTGTGGCGCAGTGGTCGGCGGAGCAGTTTGTGTCCGCCCTGCGTCACGACCCTAAATGCCCGGCTTATAACTCGAGCTTTCGCCAACTTCTGCATGTAGGCTTCAAGGTGGCCGCGAGAATGGAGGCCCGTTACCTGGATCTGCTGTCAGTCACGGAGGCAACAATTGCCAAAAATGCGACTGAAAACCTTTTCGAACGCCACCTGAAACCGGTGTTCATCGGTTAAGCGAGGCATACCATGACAACGACTCCAGCGGTCTCCTCCGGTGTTCCCGAGTTGATAGCGGGGAAAATCATTGAAACGCAGATCAAGGTCTCTGTGGATGCAACCCGGCCTTTACCTTTGGCGTGTGCACTCTATGCGGTGGAATCTTCCGATGGCGTTTGGCTGTGCGCATATTATGGCGCGAACCGCAGTGTTTTCGAATTCCTCCCCCAGAAGGGCGCTGAGATCGACGAGAGGAAGTTAGGCATCGCCTTTCGCACCAAACGGTTTATCCCTAAGGGCGAGTACCGGACCGAGCAATGGGAGGAGTTCAAAAAAGAAAACTTCATGGCTTACGGCGTCCACGGCGAATGACGCAGATCGGGCCATCGAGCCATTGAGCCATCGGGCGATTGGTGAACTGAGGATCGGATGATATCCAAATCGTTGAGGAGGTTAGTCATGAGTCGATGTAAGATCGCAGCAGCATTGATCGTGTTGGCATTGGGCTTGACCTCTGTGGGGTGGGCCCAGGGCATGAGGGGCGGCATGGGCGGGCAGGCGCCCCGGTTGTTGGGGGAATTCAAACCGGTGGTCGGGGCAGGAGCGCAGTACCAGATGACCGCAAAGAACGGCACCAGGGCTTTTGCCTATGTCATCGTGGGCCAAGAGAATGTGGAAGGGAGCGCAGGCTACTGGATGGAAATCCGCTCGCAAAACCCCGAGATGGGTGGGGAAATGGTGATGAAGCAACTCGTGGTCACGGGCGGCGAGAAACCCCAGATCAAGCGGATGATCATGCAGCCGCCCGGCCGGCCGCCAATGGAAATGCCTATGGGCATGATGGGTATGGGGCAGCAGCGCGGACAGGGGTCCGGAGCCGGCGACACCAGCCCTGGAGAGAAGGTTGGGTCAGAAACCATCACTGTTCCAGCAGGCACTTTTGAGTGTGATCATTACCGCAAGCGGGATCCGCGTGGGACCGTGGACGTCTGGATATCCAGCAAAGTGCCTCCTTACGGGATGGTGAAGATGTCCAGCGCGGAGATGACCATGGTGCTGGAGAAAGTCCTCAGCAACGAAACTTCGCACATCAAAGGCGAGCCCCAGAAGATGAATATACCGTTACCGCGCCAGTGACCGGGATGGCGTGATCGGGAGATCGGGTGAACGAGAACCAGGCAACCTGATTTATTTCCCGTTCAAACGATTTCCCGATTCCGCTGTTCAGCCGATCTGCCGCTCCCTCGCTTCTCTTTGTTCACCCGATCTCCCGATCACCCGATCTCGCGATCCTGTCGATCTCCCGTTTACAGGGTAAGGCACCAACTGCAGAGATTCTTCGCCCCGACAAGTCAGGGCTCAGAATGACAGGTTTGAATTCTTCCGCGCCTTCAGTGGACCTCGTGCCGTTCTTGTTCACCCGATCTCCTCATGACCCGATCACCCGATCCCGTCGATCTCCCGATTATTGCTTAGGGAGAAGGGATTTGGTATATTTATGAGTTGTTTGCATAAACTTACATGGACAATCTCTATCGGCGCACTCAAATCCTGAACCTGCTGAGAAGCAATCCGCAGGTGACCCAAGAGGAATTGCGTCGAAAGCTGGCGCGGCACGGCATCCAGGTGACCCAGGCGACGGTGTCGCGGGACCTGGAAGAGATGGGGCTGGTGAAAACGCGTTCAGGATATCGTCTGCCGGAAACAGTCGAGCCGCCTGCCCCAGTGCAGCCCACCTTGCAGGTCATCCTGAAGGAGTTTCTCCGCGAGGTGAACCAGGCATCGAATCTGGTGGTGTTGAAGACGTATCCGGGCAACGCCCATTCGGTGGCCGCGGTGCTGGATGCACAGGACTGGGCGGAGATCGTGGGGACCGTGGCCGGTGATGACACGGTTTTCGTGGCTACTCCCAGCGCTCGCGAGGCGGCACAAATGAGAAAGAAGATTCGGGCAATAGTGGCGGCATGAGGGGATCGGGTGATCTGGTGATCGGCTGATCTGGTGATCGGCTGATCGGGCGAATAAAGAGCAACGGGATTGGCGAAACGGGCGATCGGAGATTCGGGGGAGCCAAGAATTTCACGACTCCACTGCCTGTTCACCCGATCTCCCGATCTTCCGATCACCCGATCAAAGAAGGGAGTTTGAGATGGTTTCAGGCAGTAAATCGAGCCAGCCGGTAAAACGGGTGGTTCTTGCTTATTCGGGAGGGCTGGATACCTCCATCATCATCCCGTGGCTACGGGAGAATTATGGCTGCGAGGTGTTCGCTATGGTGGGGGACGTGGGCCAGGGCGACGATTACGTGGCGCTTCGCCGCAAGGCGCTGCGCAGCGGGGCCTCGAAGGTTTTCGTCGAGGACCTTCGGGAAGATTTCGTCGCGGGCTACATATGGAAGGCCGTGCGCGCCGGCGCTGTTTACGAGGGCAAGTATCTACTGGGGACGTCACTGGCCAGACCGTTGCTCGCCAAGCGGCAAGTCGAGATTGCGCTCGAGTGCGGAGCGGACGCGCTGGCCCATGGATGCACGGGAAAGGGAAACGACCAGGTGCGTTTCGAGCTGTCGTACCAGGCCCTGGCGCCGCAGTTGCGCGTCATTGCACCGTGGCGGGAGTGGTCCATCAAGTCGCGTGAGGATGCGCTCGCGTTCGCGCGCCGCCATAAAGTGCCGGTGCCGGTGAGCAGGAATGACCTTTACAGCCGCGATCAGAACCTGTGGCACTTGAGCCACGAAGGGGGACCGCTGGAGACCAAGCTCGGCGAGCCGCCAGACGGGGCTTGGAAACTCACCCGTAAACCGCAGAAGGCGCCGGCGCGGGAAGCGGAAGTGGTGCTGGGGTTCGAAGCGGGAGTCCCGGTCTCGGTGAACGGCAAACGACTGGCGCCGGTGCGGCTGGTCGAGACGCTGAACGCTCTGGGCGGGATGCACGGCGTGGGGCGGACGGACCTGGTGGAAAACCGCCTGGTGGGTATCAAGTCTCACGGCGCGTACGAGACTCCGGCGGGGACGCTCATCATGCTGGCTCACCAGGAACTCGAATCGCTCTGCCTGGATCGCGAGACTTACCACTACAAGCAGCACGTGGCGCTGCGATATGCGGAGTTGGTCTATTATGGGCAGTGGTTTACACCTCTGCGCGAAGCCCTGGATAGGTTTGTCGAGGCGACGCAACAGAACGTTTCGGGGACGGTCAAGATGGGACTGTGCAAAGGGAACCTTCGCGTTCTCGACCGGCGGTCGCCGAATTCTCTCTACGATACCAGCATCGGCAGCTTTGTTATGAATCCGGATTATAACCAGAAAGATGCCGAGGGGTTCATCAACATCCTCGGCTTGCCGCTGCGCCTTGCCGCTGCGAAGCGCGCATTGCACAAGGCGAAGGGTGCGCGACGGAGGTAGTGTGAAGCTTTGGGGAGGACGCTTTAGGGGGCGGCGCGATCCGCGCTTCGAGAAATTCTCGGAGTCTTTTTCTTTGGACCGCCGGTTCGTTCTTTACGATCTGCGGGTCAACCTTGCGTACGTGAAGGAGTTGGGCCGAGCGGGCGTGTTCAAGACCGCTGAAACGCGGCGGCTGGCGCACGGTCTGGAAGCCATCCGGCGCAGTGTGGAAGGCGGCCCCGAGTGGGCGCGGGGACAATCGAGCGAGGACGTGCACACGTGGGTCGAGGCCCAACTCGAGCGGCGAATCGGGGCTTTGGGCGGAAAGCTCCGCACCGGGCGCAGCCGCAACGACTTGGTGGCGACGGAAGCGCGTCTTTTCGTTAAGGATGCGATCGACGATCTCGAGCAGGCCCTTGCGGACATGCTCGAAGCTCTGCTCGGCCAGGCTCGGCGCCACACTCATGTGGTGATGCCGGGCTACACCCATCTTCAGCCCGCCCAGCCGATTCTCTTTGCGCATTACGCTCTGGCCTATTTCGAAATGCTGACTCGCGATGCGGGCCGGCTGGAAGACTGCCGGGACCGGGCGGATGAACTGCCGATGGGGGCAGGAGCGCTGGCCGGGAGCGCCTACCGGCTGAACCGGGAGCGCCTGGCTCGAGCCCTGGGATTCGCGCGCGCCGCTGCCAATAGCCTGGACGTTACTTCCGACCGGGATTTTGTTGCAGAGCTTCTGTTTGCCTGTTCCCTGTTGATGATTCACCTGAGCCGCTGGGCAGAAGATTTGATCATTCACTCCTCCCCCGGGTTCGGCTTTGTCGAGCTCGCAGACGCTTACGCGACGGGCAGCAGCTTGATGCCGCAAAAGAAGAATCCGGATTCGCTGGAGTTGATCCGAGGGAAGGCGGCGACGGTGCTCGGCAGGCTTATGGGAATGCTAGCCCTCCTCAAAGGGCTTCCGCTCGCTTACAATCGCGACTTGCAGGAAGACAAGGGAGCCCTCTTTTCCGCTGTGGATACCACACGCGAAGCGCTCGTTATCGCATCTCGCGTCGCCGGCACGCTGCGAATTCGCCCGGAACGAATGAGCGCCGCCACTGCTCAGGGTTTTCTGACGGCAACGGATGTGGCCGACGAGCTCGTTCGACGTGGGGCGCCCTTCGCCCAAGCCCACGAGCAGGCGGGAAAGCTAGTGCTGTATTGCACCGGCCAGGAGCGGACATTCACCGAACTGAGCACCACTGAAGCACAGCGTTTCATTCCGTCTTGGGATTCAAAACTGCGTCGTATCGCCGTTTCCCCGGAAAACACGCTCAACCGGAAAAACGTGACAGGTGGCACGGCTCCCCGCCAAGTCGCTCGCCAAATCGCCGTCGCCAAGGGCGCCTTGCGAAAATTGCAGAGGCAGCTAGCGCGACGGGGCGGGTAGCGCCAGGCCTGCTTCCCACGGTCTGGGGCCTTTGCCGCTCTCACCGGACCTTTCGCCCTAGAGGCGACATTCGCGAGCCTACCCGCACCAGAAAAGCCTAAGGTCCTACCGGATCAAATGTTCAGACTCAGATGCCGCTGTCTTCTCGTGTCTACAACGGGAGAGCGCAGATTCGGTTGGTCCATTCTTCGGCCTCGGAGGCGCCCCAAACAAGAAGGAGAGCTTCGATGGCGGTAAGATGGTCCACCTTTTGTGAAATGATGAGCACACCGGGACTGCTCATCGCACTGACGAATTCAGCAAAGGCGCGGGGCATCGTCTTTCGGTCGTGGGAAACGAGAATTCGATTCTCGGAAGCAGCGAGGGTGAGCACCTCGCGATCACTCAGGCCGCGAAGCTCGCCGCCGATTGCCGCGCGGAAATCGACCCCAGGCTCGCGGCGGAGAACGCCCTTAACGATGTCGTGGTTAAGGTCAGCGTCGGCCAGGAATCGAGTCTTCATTTTCGCGAGGCCAGTAACTGCTGGCGCGCTTCCTCGAGTTTCCGGTAAAGGAAGGGATTAGCTTGGCGGGCTTGCCGCCGGAGGGTCTCGAATTCTCGATCACCTTCTTCAAGATATGCCTCGACTTCGCTCTGGTGACCCAGGTAAAAGGCAATCGCCCCGTACACCTCTTCCAAGGTGAGAGATGGAAATGACTGCGCAATGCTTTCGGGCGAAGCCCCGCGCAAAAAGGCGTAAACAACCGAGTCGAGAGAAACACGCGTCCCGCTGATTCGGTAAGCACCTTCCCGCTTCTCAACATACTCTTTGGCCATTCACACCCTCCGATTTCCCTTTATATTATCACAGCTTAAGGCCGCACTCCGTCCCCTTTGTCCGCGTCCTCGCGTTGACCCAAGAGGAATTTGCCGTGCGCTTGCACATCCCTCTTGGCGCTCTGCGGAATTGGGAACAGTGCCGCTCGGAGCCGGACTAGCCGTCAAAAGCTAACCTCGCCGTCATCGCGCGTGATTCCGAGGGTGTCGAGCGGGCATTGCATGCTGTCTGCGGCTAACCGGCGGAAGCTGGCTGGCGCAGACAGCGCAGACCTGCCCTTTTTGCAGGTCTGCGCTATCATGTCCACCTAAACGCAGAGCTTCGCTCTGCGCAGCCTGCGCGAACACGGGCAACCTCTCTGTCACCGCGTCCTAGTCGTGGCCTGGTCTTGGTTCTTAACGACCGCCGACATAAAATACGATGTCGGCGCCACGCGCGGAAGGCGGGAAGCTACAAGCGCAGAAATTACAGTTCGAGCGGCGCCTGAGGTATCATGACCCAGAGGTAGCCACTGTCAATTCGTCCTTGGACTTGACTCTGGGTTCGCCGTCGAAGGGAAGGCTCACGGTCATGAGGCCACTGAACGTGGCTGCCCGGTCTGAGGGGGGGCGATAATGTTAGCCGAGATTTTCGCAGCATATCCTATGGCCACAGGGTTTGCGTCCGATGTCGCTTTCCTGGCTGTTCCTGCCAGTTGGTACTTCTTTGGGTGGAACGCTGCCATCTTCTTCTTGCTTCTCAGTTGGCTGCTGCTGAGCGCCTCAGTGGGTGTCAAGGCCGACCGACTAGCGGCCGAAAGGGAAAGATTCCAGGCTGAAATGCAGCGGATCAGGGATGAGCAGGGCCGCTTTCACCCTGGTCGTCCATGACGGACCTCCGCCCGTCATAACCACCGCCACTTGCGAAGCGAATCGACCGTCGTGCCAACATGACTAGGCTAAGAAACACAGGCTACGTAGGGGCTGGTTCACTCTTGCATTCCCACACTCGCGCACCCTCGGCGCGGGCGGCTTTCGCAAGATCATTGTCGGCGGTTATTAGGATCGACTTCGATTGCCCGACGAGCACACGGTTTCGCCCATGCAGGACTGTTACGATCTGAAAGCAGTCGAGGAAATCGATCTTGTCTTTCCATTTCCCTATGAGGCGTTCAGCTTCGCTGGACACGACCGGAAGCAAAATATCTACCTCATCTATCTGAAGTTTCCACCCCACTGTGCGATCGATCAGAACTTGGACATACCTTATGTATTGTTCCTCGGTGATCTCCTGCCTTAGAAACTTTCGCTTGAACACCCCGAATGCTTCGGCGAGGCAATAGGAGGTAGAGTACATGCTCGCGTGCTCGTTGTAGTACTTTCGGAGAGCGTCCCTTCCTTTGCTTTCTCCCGCGCTATCGTCGACCAGCTTGACGAGGGCCGAAGCGTCGAGGTAATGCGCCTTGCACCGATATCCGCTCACGGGCTCAGCCATTGTATATCTCCGCCTTGCCAAAGAATTTGAACGGCTGGCACGCGCACCCAATGCCTTTCTAGCCCTAGGGCTCTTCGCCCAATGAGTAGCACGCCGGCCGGCGCAGAGCGAAGCTCCGCGACTGCCCTATCAGCGGGCAGCGCAGACTTCCTGCATTTCGAAGTCTGCGGCTTTTCCCGCTGTGAATCATTAAGGGCCGCAGACCTGCAAAAGGCGCACGTCTGCGCCAGTCTCCTCCGTGTTTCCTGCCTATGCGTAAATCCCGCGCAGTTTGATATTGAAGGCGACGCGGTCGATAGCCAGCATGTACGCCGCGATGCGGTTATTGACCTTGTGCTTTTCGCCGTAGCGGACGACTTCGTCGAAGGCCGCGACCATGATGGTCTTGAGACGCTCATTCACTACATCTTCCTGCCAGAAATATCCCTGCCGGTCCTGCACCCACTCGAAATAGGAAACGGTCACACCGCCGGCGTTGGCCAGGATGTCAGGGATGACAAAGACGCCGCGTTCAAAGAGGATATCGTCGGCAGGTGGAGTGGTGGGGCTGTTGGCGCCTTCCGCCAGGATACGGGCTTTGATCTTATGAGCGTTCTTACTGGTGATGACACTCTCCGTGGCCGCGGGCAGCAAGACTTCGCAATCCTGCTCTAAGATTTCCTGTGTACCGATACTTTCGCCTCCCGCAAACCCTTTCACGGTCTTGTTCTGTTTAGCGTACTCGAGCAAGGCGGGTATATCGAGTCCGTTGGAATTGAAGACTCCGCCGGCAATATCAGCGACGCCGGTGATTTTGTAGCCTTCATCGTGCAGCAGGCGTGCCGCCTCCGAGCCGACGTTGCCAAACCCCTGGACGATCACCCGCGTGGATTGCCGTTTCCACGAAAAGCGCTTGAGCGCCTCGTCCACAGCGATCATGCAGCCGCGGCCGGTGGCTTCGCGCCGCCCCTGCGAACCGCCCAAATCGAGCGGCTTGCCCGTGACGCTCGCCGTCACCGTATGGCGAACGTGCATCGAGTAGGTGTCCATAATCCAGGCCATGGTCTGCTCATTCGTGTTCATGTCGGGAGCAGGCACGTCGCGCTCCGGACCGATGTAGTCCAGAATTTCCGCGGTGTAGCGGCGGGTAATGCGCTCCAGTTCTCCAATCGAGAGCTGGGCAGGATCACAGACAATGCCGCCCTTGGCGCCGCCAAAGGGAATATTGACCACTGCGCATTTCCAGGTCATTTCGGCGGCCAAGCCGCGAATCTCGTCCAGCGTCACGTCGGGCGAGTAGCGGACACCGCCTTTGCAAGGCCCGCGAGCAATGCTGTGTTGCACCCGATAGCCATCAAAAACCCTAAGCTGCTTATTGTCCATCGCCACAGGAATGTGCACGATGATTTCCCGATTTGGCAAGCGCAGGTACTGTTTAAGTCCTTCCTCCAATTGTAGCTTGCTGGCCGCCACGTCGAAGCGCGCCGCCATGGATTGGTAGACGCTGAGTTCCTTTTCGGTTTCGGCAATGTTCATCTCGCACCTCGGTGGCACAGGCACTCTTGCCTGTGCGTGTGGGCATGTCTATTAGCGCAGGCAAGAGTGCCTGTGCCACACACAAAAAAGCCGGGAGCTGCGGTCCAGCTCCCGGCTCGAAATAAGCGCCCTCAGGCCTTATGGATAGAGGCCGCGCAGCTTGGTGGCCTCGGCAACACGGCTGATGCCGAGCATATTGGCGGCGGTTCGCATTCCGACTTTGTGAGTCAGGTGAATCTTCAGCACGTCGTTGAAGCTCGTCTTCATGACGCGCTCCAGGCGATTGTAAACATCCTGCGCTTCCCAGAACAGATGCTGTTCGTCCTGGACCCACTCAAAGTAGGAGACGGTGACGCCACCGGCGTTGCAGAGGATGTCCGGAATGATGAAAACGCCCTTGGCTTCCAGGATTCTATCTGCTTCGGGGGTCAACGGACCGTTGGCCGCCTCCGCGACGATCTTTGTATGGAGGCTCTCAGCGTTCTCGCCCTGGACGGCATTTTCGAGAGCGGCGGGAATCAGGATCTCGCAGTTCAATGAGAGCAGTTGTTCTGCCGTTATGGACTCAGAACCCGCGAATCCAACCACCGAGCCGGTCGCCTCTTTATGCGCCATCACTTTCGGAATGTCCAGTCCCTTCGGGTTGTGCACGCAACCCTTTGAATCGCTGACTGCGATCACGCAGGCTTGATTGGCGTGCAGTAATTGCGCCGCGATCGAACCGGCATTGCCGAACCCTTGGACGACAACCCTCGCCCCTTTCATCGGAATTCCGAGATGCTCGCACGCCGACTCGAGGGTATTGAAAACGCCGCGCCCAGTGGCCTCGTTGCGGCCCAGCGAGCCTCCCAAGGCAATGGGTTTGCCCGTGACCACGCCAGGGATCGGGTACCCCTTGGTCATGCTGTAGGTGTCCATGATCCAGGCCATGACCTGGGAGTTGGTATAAACGTCGGGCGCAGGGATGTCCTGGGCCGGCCCGATCAAGGGGAGAATCGCACTAGCGTATCGGCGAGTGAGTCGCTCGATCTCAACTTGCGACATCTCTTTAGGATTGCAAGTCACGCCGCCTTTCCCGCCCCCAAATGGGATATTTACGACAGCGCATTTCCACGTCATCCAAGTTGCCAGGGCTTTCACTTCATCCAACGTGACGTGGGGATGGTAGCGAATTCCGCCCTTGGCGGGCCCGCGTGACGTGCTGTGTTGAACGCGATAGCCCTGAAAACAGTGAATCTTCCCGTTGTCCATTCGAACAGGTAAGACGACGGTCAGTACCCTCTCCGGATACTTGATCATGCAACGCACATCGTTGTCGAGTTCGAGCGCCTCCGCCGCGAGGTCAAAGTTCTCCATCGCTGCTTCATATGCGTTCTTCTCGACTACAGCCGTGATTGGCATAGAGTACGCCTCCTCTTCACTTGATTGGATTTGATTGCCTGAAGGTATAACACGTAACCCCCACAGGGAGGATACTCCGGTCAAGGCCCACTCGCAAGAGCCAAAGTGTCATAGGCAAAGTGTCAGAATAGTACTCTGGTACTTGGGCAGGCGCCAGGCGTCAGGTCCGCGCAGCCGGACCCGGCCTTGGTTTGTCGAGTTCCAGGTGTTGGCGACAGATCTGGAGAAGTGCAGACCCGAACTTCGCAGCTCTTGCAGGTCCGATCCCATCGACCGCCAGCAAGTCGCGGAAGGTGGCCGGGCGGGACCGGACGATGGCGCACAACGTCTGATTGCTGAAAACGCAGAAGGCCGGCAGTCCGAGTTTCCCCGCTTCCGCCAGCCGCCAGGCGCGAAGCTTTTTTTCGAGTGCGACTTCGTCCGGCGAAAAAGTGTACGGGGCTTGTGCCTTGCTTTCCGCGGTCGTTCGCTTCTTCTCGAGTGCGGCTCCCTGCCGTGCAGAAGTAACCTGGTCCAGTTGCGTTTTTCCCGTAGGGTAGGGTTGAGGTGTTGCTGCACGTTTTCGCCGCTTCTGCTTGACGGGGGCCCAATCCTCAGCCCGATTCGTCGCCAGCAGAAGTTCCAGCGGGGCGCGCCCATTCAGCTTGAATCCTTCTTGGGTCAGGGTTACGTTCCGATACGGAATGACTTTGTCGGCCTTTTGGAAGCTAGCCTCCTCGACCATCACCAGTCCCGCGGAGGCCATTGCGCCCACAAGGCTCTCGAAAAGATCTCGGCTCATAGCCCCGGTTGGAAACAGTAATCTGTGCAGTCGGCCGACGGATTGGACCTTGGCACGGCGCAGCGTGTCGGCGATTGCGAGAACTGCCTGGAACTCCGCTCGGGTGATGAGCCGAAAGCGCTGAGCGATGCATTGTTTGGGTGCGCAGAAATCGCACTGGCCGCAGGCCCGTTGGCTATCCGCGAAATCTCCGAAATGGCGGACCAATGCCCGCATGCGGCATTGAGATGTCTCGGCGTAGCGCCTCATCAGCTCTAGTTGGGCGCGCTTCTGTTTCACCTGGGTCAAGTAAGACTCCCGCCAGTCCTTGCTGCCTGCAATCACGGTTTCCGCAAAGTCGAATGCCGCGCCGCCGTGGACCGCGAGCTTCTCCAGGGCTCGCTCGAACAGTTCGGGATCCATGAGCAACGCCTTGCACAGGGCCTCTTTGGGCTGGGGTTCCGGGCCCAGCCGCTTAAAAATGGCGTCCAGAGTCTCGACGGGGGCGTAGCCCTGCTCGAAGAAATACTCGTGCATCCGCAAGTCAGCGTAGGAATGCATGAGAATCGTCCGGCTTGGCTGGCCATCACGCCCGGCGCGGCCGATCTCCTGGTAATAGGCTTCAATGCTCGAGGGCAGTCCGGTACGGATGATGGTGCGCACATTAGGCTTGTCAATGCCCATGCCGAATGCGATGGTAGCCACTACCGCCTCGATCTTGCTGTCGACAAACGCCCTCTGCACGCGCTCCCGTTCCTGGGACTCGAGTCCGGCGTGGTAGGCGGCGGCCGGAAACAATTGTGACAGGTCGCGGGCCAGCCCCTCAGCTTCCTTGCGGGTCGGCGCATAAACGATGGCCGGACGGCGGGCAGGATCCGTAAGTAGCTCGAGAGTAAGTTGCGGACGCTCCGGGCGTGGCACCTCCACAACTTCAATGGCAAGATTCTCACGGCGGAAGCCGTGGATAAAGCGAGCCGCGTTGGTTAAGCGAAGCTGGGCGACGATATCGTTCTGCACGATGGGTGTCGCTGTGGCGGTAAGCGCTATCACGGAGGCGGGGCGCAAGGCGGGGATGTGTTGCCCGAGCATGCGGTAATCCGGACGAAAGTCGTGTCCCCATTGCGAAATACAATGCGCCTCGTCGATCGCAATGAGGGTGGGCTTGCGCTTGGCGAGCATCTCGGCGAACCCCGCCACCCGCAGCCGCTCGGGAGCAATGAACATGAATTGCAATCCGCCGCTCAGATAGTCCCGGCAGGACTGGCGAGAGGTCATGCGGTCCAGGCCGGAATGAACGCGCGCGACTTTCAGGCCGAGTGCGGCGAGCTTGGATGCCTGGTCCTCCATCAGTGCGATCAAAGGGCTGATCACCAGCGCCGTGCCGCCGCGCGCCAGGGTAGGAAGTTGATAGCAAAGAGACTTTCCGGACCCCGTCGGCATCACCAGGAGTACGTCGTGGCCCGCAATGGCGGCGCGGCAAACGGCTTCCTGGTTGGCCCGAAACGAAGAGAAGCCAAATGCCTTTTGCAGCAGCGGGAGGAGCGATTCACTTTGCGTGTTGGGACTATCATTCATCAACAGTGAATTCTGAATAGTAAATAGTGAATTGTAAATGATGAATTAAGGACCGCTTGTGGCGAACACCGGGGTGGGTTCGGAAGCGGGCTTGGCTGCGACTTCCGAAGTCGAGACGAGTTTCCAGGATTGCTTCTCGCGCAGCAAGCGCGAGACGAGTTGCGCGTGCATGGCGTGCCCGGCGCGCTCAGCAACTACATGGCCGAGCAGGGGATGGCCGAGCAGGGAGAAGTCCCCAACGAGGTCCAGAAGCTTGTGCCGGCAGAACTCGTCCGGGAATCTTAACCCTTCAGGATTGATCACGCCTGTGCGGTCGAGCACCACGGCATTCTCCAGGGAGCCGCCGCGAATCAGGCCGTTCTTGCGAAGCATCTCGAGTTCTTCAAGGAACCCGAAAGTGCGGGCCGGGGCGATTTCCGTAGCGTAGTTGGACGAGCCGGCGGCAAACTGGATGGATTGCGCGCCGATCAGCGGGTGAGGGAAAGAGATGCAGTAGGTCACGTGGAAGGCATCCGCCGGATAGACGGTGATGCGCTTCATTCCATCCACCACTTCCACCGGTCGCAAGATTTTGACAAAGCTTCGTCTTGCGCGCTGGCGGCGAATCCCGGCATTGGTGATCAGTTCGACGAAGGGCCGCGCGCTGCCGTCCAATATGGGCAGTTCCAGGTTGTCAATTTCCACCGCCGCGTTATCTACTTCCAGCCCCGCCAAGGCAGATAGGAGATGCTCCGTGGTGGAGATCAATACACCTTTCTTCATCAAGCTCGTAGCGTAGCTAACCCTGGCCACGTTTCGTGCTTGAGCTTCAATGACGAATCCCTCGAGATCGGTGCGCCGGAACAGAACACCGGTGTTAGCCGGGGCAGGGCAAATGCGCAGGTTAACTTTGACGCCAGTGTGAAGGCCGACGCCGGAGATGGATGCAGGTGAGGCAAGCGTGTGTTGGTTGGCCAAGGCAAGTCCTCAAGTCGTAGTATTAGCATTTTCTCAACCATTCCTGGCGTTCGTTAAATTACAAGCGTTTTCAGTCACTTAGCAGCATCTCTTAGATTGGGAAAAACTTCAGGCGTGTCAAATCTGCAACAACTGCGCGAATTTCTGTGCCTTCGGCGAAGTCCGAGTGAAGCGCAGGCGAGGGTAGTGGCGTCATTTGCGAAACATCGGCGCTCCACTCCGTCGCCAACGGACCGTTCCATCAAACTGACCGGCAGCCCTTTAGCAGATCGGTTAAAATAGCCAACTACATTTACGTTGGGAGGAAGTCCTTGGCCGATATCCAGCAGGGCAAAAGGCTGGTCCTGATCGATGCCATGTCGCTAGTCTTTCGAGCATTCCATGCGCCCATGCAAATGGAGTTGCGCTCGCCTGGCGGCATGCCCACCAAAGCGATTTACATCTTCGTGCGAACCTTGCGGAAGATCCTCAAAGAGCACCAGCCCGATCTCGTAGGGGTGGCGTTCGACCTTTCTGCCCCCACCTTTCGAGATAAGCTGTTCGAAAAATACAAGGCGAACCGTCCCGCGTTCCCGGAGGAACTGGCGCTCCAGATTCCCTACGTGCGGCGATTTTGCCGGGCGCTTGGACTTGCTGTGGTTGAAAAGGAAGGCTACGAGGCTGACGACGTGATGGGCACCCTGGCGGAAGGCGCCTCGGCGCAAGGGACGGATGTCCTGATCGTCACCGGCGACGAAGACCTGTTTCAACTGGTGCAGGACCACATCAAGGTGCTGAAACCCTCGCGCGGCGCTAACGAAACCGAGACAATGTGCGACGCTCAAAAGGTCAAGGAGATTCTGGGTGTTGAGCCTTCCCAGGTCGTTGATTGGCTGGCTTTGACAGGTGATTCCAGTGACAACATCCCCGGGGCGCGGCCGCTTCCCGGCCAGGAGCTCCCCCTCTCGCCCGGCGCCAAGAAGCGGAGCTATATCGGGCCGAAGGGCGCCACTGACCTCATCCGTAAATTCGGCACGCTCGAGAAGGCGCTGGACAACTACGAAGAGGCGGAAAAGCAGAGTTACCGCGACGCGCTTCGCGATTTTCGCAAAGAGGCCTTGCTCAGCCGCGACTTAGCCACCATCCGCTCGGACGTTCCCTTAGAAGTCGGGCCAGGTGATCTCGAGCGCGTTCCTGAGGACCTTCTCGAATTGAGGGCGCTGTGCCAGGAGTTGGGGTTCACTTCACTCTTACGCGAATTCCTGCAAGAGGCGCCGATTCCGGCGCGCGCGGCTGCGGAAGTTGAGGAGTTGCGAACGCCGGAATCGATCAGCCAATGGCTCGATGGCCTGGAAGAGCGTGCGCCCGTGGCGCTGGGAATGGCGGTAGAAGGCGGTGAGTGCTTCGCTGGCCGGCTCGCAAGTCTCGGTCTCTCCGACGGCAGGCGGTTGGCAATCGTTTCCGCCTCTCCCAGCCTTCTGGAGGCCTTGAAGCCTTTTCTCGCCGGCGCGTCGCATGCCAAGGCCGTCCATAATTCGAAGCTTCTTCGTTTGCTGCTAGCGAAGAGCGGCCTAGGGTTGGCAGGCGTCACGGACGATACCATGCTTTACTCTTATCTGCTGGACCCGCTGGCCTCGAGCCAATCGCTTGAGGACGCGGTGCTGCGCCGGCAGGGCCGAAAACTCTCGGGCACGGCGGCTGATTGGGCAGACGCCACACGAGAACTGGCCGCGCTATTCGTGCCTGAGATCGCGCGGGAACAACTCAAACGAGTCTATGACGAGATCGAATTGCCGCTCGCGAGCGTCCTGGCTGATGTGGAGGCGTTTGGCATCCGCCTCGACGCCGAAGTTCTGGCGCGCATGTCGGGTGAATTTGACAAGGACCTCACCGGCTTGACTCGCCAGATATACGACCTCGCCGGCCAACCCTTCGACATCGATTCGCCCAAACAGCTCGGCGAGATTCTGTTTGAAAAGCTGAATCTGCCGGGCGGCAAGAGGCTGAAGAAAAGCGGGCAGTATTCGACCGAGGCGACGGTTCTTGAATCTTTAGCCGAAAAGTACGCGTTGCCGCAGAAGATTCTCGATTACCGGACCCGCACGAAGCTGAAATCGACCTACCTCGAGGCGCTGCCGAAGTTCGTTAATGCCCAGACGGGCCGTCTCCATACCACGTTCAGCCAGACGGGGGCTCGCACCGGACGCCTTTCCTCATTCAACCCGAACCTGCAAAACATTCCCATTGGAGACGAGTTCGGGCTGCGCATCCGCTCGGCGTTTGTCGCCGATCCCGGCTGTCGCCTGATCTCCGCCGATTACTCCCAAGTGGAATTGCGGGTGCTTGCCCACTTAGCTGACGATCCGGTGTTGATCGAGGCTTTCAGGCGCGGCGAGGACATCCACGCGCGAACGGCGCTCGAGATCTTTGGAGTGCCCCCCGCGCTTCAGACCCACGAGCATCGCAGAATGGCGAAGGCGATCAATTACGGAGTCGTTTACGGACTCAGCTCCTTCGGTTTGGCTGAGCGTACCGGCACCAGCAAGACTGAGGCGCAGCAATACATCGACGCTTATTTCCAACGCTATCGCAAAGTGAAGGAATTGCTTGAACACATCGTCGAGGAAGCACGAACCACTGGTCGCGTGCGCACACTCTTCGGGCGCCTGCGCCCCATCCCCGAAATCAATAGCAGGGATGTGCCTTCGCGCAACCGCGCCGAGCGCGAAGCTATGAACTCTCCTATACAGGGTACGGCCGCCGACCTGATGAAGCTCGCCATGATCAAAGTGCACTCGCGCCTCGTACGGGAGAAGATGCAAACCCGCATGCTCTTGACGGTCCATGATGAATTGGTGTTCGAGGCCCCTGAGGCGGAGTTGAACAAAGCGCGCGAAATTGTTGAGGTCGAGATGGAAAGCGCCGCCCCGCTTAGGGTTCCCTTGCGGGTAGATATCGGCATGGGCCAGAACTGGAAAGAGGCAAAGTAGAAAGTAGAAATCAGAAAGCAGAACGCAGATACTGCCCCTTCACCGGCCGTCGCAGGCCGGGTGAGGGGTCAGTTGCGCGGCGACTACGGATCGTCGAGATACTGCAAGGCACTTGGGCAAGCGGTACGTGGCAGCCGTGAACCCTGAGGGTAGAAATGCTAAACACCCTCACATTGTAACTGCCCTCTGCTTACAGCTTACGGCTTACTGCTTACTGCCTACTGCATTACTGGGGGGTCACAAATGAACGATCCTAGTGCCGAATGCCCGCAACGCATTATCAACTGCGTGGCGCCTATCCGCATTTGCGACAATGGGGGCTGGACGGACACCTGGTTTGCCAAGAGCGGAAAGATCTTCAACATCGGTGTCTACCCTTACGTTGAAGTTCAAGTGGAAGTATTTAGGAGCGGGGCTTCGAGCCAGCAAATCGTGGTCTATGCTGAGAACTATGGAGAACGTTTTGCAGTCACCGGCGCGCAATCCGGATGGGACCAACATCCCCTGCTTCAGGCGGCCATTGCGCGCATGAAGGTCCCCGCAGACTTGGCTTTGAAGGTGACGATTTTTTCCGAAGCTCCGAGCGGAGCATCCACCGGCACTTCAGCAGCCGTCGCGGTCGCCTTGGTGGGAGCGCTGGACCATCTCACGCAGGGTCACCTTACAGCGCATGAGGTAGCATACACCGCGCAGGCCATTGAGACCGAAATGCTCAAGCTGCAATGCGGTATCCAGGATCAGTTGTGTTCGGCCTACGGCGGGCTCAATTACATTGAAATGTTCGATTATCCGCGCGCTACTGTTTCCCAGATTCAAGTTCCCAACTCGATTTGGTGGGAACTTGAGCGGCGCCTGGTGTTGATCTATTTTGGCAAGTCCCACAGTTCATCGGCGGTCCACGAAAAGGTCATCCGCGAACTCGAAGGCTCGGCCCCTGACTGCCGCAAGCTCCAGGATTTGCGCGCCACGGCGGTAAAAAGCCGGGACGCCGTCCATGCCGGCGATTTTGTGGCACTGGGAAGCGCTATGGTCGAGAACACCGAAGCCCAGGAGCGGCTGCATCCCGACTTGGTGAGCCGCGATGCGCGAAGGGTGATCGAGATCGCGAAAGAGCACGGCGCCCTGGGATGGAAAGTGAACGGCGCGGGAGGCGATGGCGGCTCTCTCACCGTTCTCACCGGCACGCTCTCACATGTGAAACGGGCCATGATCCGGGACATTGAATCTGAGAATCCTATGTTCAAGAATATCCCGATTTATCTCAGCCGGTACGGAATTCGGACTTGGGACAGGCCGGCGGACAGCAGAGGGCAATAGGCAGAAAGCAAAAGCAGAAAGCGGACCTCGATTTCAGGGCTCTCGCGAAGGTGAGTAACAATCTAAACAGCCCACCATCAGGTAGTGGTGCAGTTTGATGTAGAGGCGGCTTCACGCCGCCATTTGGCGAGGTAAACTCGCCGCTACACCTTCAAACCGCACCACCACCCGCCATCGCAATTTAATGCAAGGATCAAAAGGAAATGTTACACTGAACCTATCGAAAGGTGTCTTGTCGCCGGAGTCAACCTGGAGTGCGGCGGGACGGGAATCTCAATACCAAAAAGGGGAGTGAATATGTCACTGGGAAAGCGGTGTGGGGCGGAGTTTTTTGGGACCTTCTGGTTGGTATTTGGCGGTTGCGGAAGCGCTGTTTTGGCGGCAGCCTTTCCTCAGCTTGGCATTGGTTTTGCCGGTGTGGCATTGGCCTTTGGTCTTACCTTGCTCACCATGGCGTACGCCATCGGTCACATTTCGGGTTGCCACATCAACCCGGCTGTTTCCGTCGGGTTATGGGCCGGCGGACGGTTTCCCGTATCAGAGCTGATTCCTTACGTAATTGCGCAGGTTTTGGGCGGGATTGCGGCATCGACAGTGCTGTACTTTATCGCCAGTGGCAAGGCAGGTTTCGACCTGAGCGGCGGGTTCGCGGCCAACGGCTATGCCGAGCACTCTCCGGGAGGATACTCTCTCGGGGCATGCCTGCTGGCTGAGGTTGTTCTCACTTTCTTCTTTCTGTTTGTCATTCTCGGCGCCACGGATCGTCGCGCGCCGGTGGGCTTTGCCGGCATACCAATCGGCCTCAGCCTCACCCTCATTCACCTGATCGGCATCCCCGTGGACAACCTTTCCGTAAACCCTGCGCGGAGCACGGGGCCCGCGATTTTCGTGCATGGGTGGGCGCTCCAGCAACTATGGCTCTTCTGGGTTGCTCCCATCATCGGGGCGGCTATCGCCGGGCTCGTTTATTCGGTGCTCTTCAAGGAGGACTAGGGTCCTGCCGGAAGGCAGAAAGCAGAAGGCAGAAAGCAGAAGACGGAAAGCAGAAGGCAGAACGCAACAAGCCTACTGTTTCCTGCTTACAGCTTCCTGCCTAGAGATTACTGCCTACTGCCTACTGCCTTACTGCCTACTCCTTACGTGGAGGACAAGACGCATGGACGAACTGAGGAGATTTCACGACTTATTCAGCTACGACTACTGGGCCAATGCCGCGACGCTGACAAGTCTAAGCACGGTGCCCGGCGGGGCTGAGAAGCCGCGTAAGACCTTCAACCACGTTATCGGGGCTCAGCGAATCTGGTTGGCGCGGTTCGAGAATCCGGCGCCGCCGTCGGCACAACCGTGGCCTGATCTCACGCTCGAAGAATGCGCGGCGGAAATCGAGAATTTGCGGCAGCGATGGAGAGACCTCCTCGACACGCTCACTCCAGAGAAGCTTGCAGGCGACCTCGCGTACCTGACTCTCAAAGGCGTCAAATACAAGACGCCGATTCCGGATGTCCTGATGCACCTCGTTCTGCACTCGGCCTATCACCGCGGGCAGGTGGCCGCAGCCGTACGCGAGGCGGGCGGCAAGCCTGCGCCTACGGACTATGTCGTCTATCTCAGGGCCGCCAAGCGCTGAAGACAAGCGGTCAGCCGTCAGCGTTCAGCGATCAGCAAGCAGACCATTCCTGCCCGATTTTCGGTTTCTGAATGCTGATTGGTGAACCCTGACGGCCGTTCCTTCACTGCGCTTGGCGGCATCGAGCTTGTGCAGACTGACTGGGGCTTTACCGTAAACTCGCCGATCGAGACTCTAGTTCGTTGGGAGAGCCCCCGGCTTTGCCGGGGGATACTTACTTCCGTCATCTCCAGAGTGAAATCCAAGGCATCGCCGGTGACGGCCCAAAAATCTGCGTGCTTGCCTTCGAGCGCCCGCGGCCAAGTGTATTGGAGTTGTTTCTCCCGCCACAAGGTGTTCAGCCCATCGAGCTTGCTGCCAAGTTCCTCTCGGCACCGCGCCGCTGCTGACGCATAGTCGAACAACGTGCCATAGGCGTCGAACACGCAAGCCTTAATGCCTTCGAGGCGCATATGGTTCATGGATTCCTCCGAGATCGGTGAACCAAAGAGGAAGATCCCCAAGCACCATCAGCCCAGAACGTCTCCAACCCATATTGAAATTGCTGTGGACTCTTTCCAAGCGCTGGCTTTGGCTCATTTGCCGGAAATCGCAGCACGAGCCCTGGGATTATGTGCCAGGAACTCAGAAGCGTATTTCTCACTCGCGAAGTCAAAGATGTAGCTAACACTATGAGGCGAAGCGTGTAGCACACGTACGACGTCATCGATTGTCGCACTTGAGCAACCCCGTGACATTCGGCGCCTGCCGACCAGTTTTCGAATGACCCAGGCAAGCTCCCCGCGCCCTAGCGGCCAGTTGTGTCCTTGACACGTTTCACAATAAGGAAGGTCCGGCCTGTAAGCTACGTGGTTAATTCCCTTCGCCCACTCCAATCTCAATTCCCACCTAATTACTTGTTCTGTAGGTCGACAACAACAGAGGCAGAGTCTTGGCCATGTGGGCAGGAGCAGGGGCACTTTGTTGCTCCGTGACAACAGTGCAGAGTTCCAATCATCTTGGTCGAACAGGTCGATCTGAACCTTTTTCCGCATTTCATCCTCGTTCCGCCCAAACGCGAATTCCAGCGGAAGCTAGCTTGCCTTGCCGATTCACCGAAAGCGAAGGATCCGGCCGACGAGCGTCCATCCGACCGTTGGCAGGAAGTAGTAGAGCCCAAGATAAGTATCATGTCAACCAAGAAGAGTCTCCCGTGTACGGGAAGGCATGGCAAATCACGCCGTCCAGATGGATGTGCTCGCTGGTGATCGGATCAGCCGCAAGTTCAGGTTCGACGAGGCATAAGGAGTAGACAGAACTTTGCACACCCCGTTCTACCTCCCTACCATGAGAGGAAATCGCCGACCACAGAGAACGGGGTCTGCGGCTGCCCGCCCGCGTCATTCTGCTTCGCTATGAACTGCAAACGTGGTACGCTATGCGCGAACTCTCAGCCAAAGGAGCCATCATGTTTTTCAAGGGAAAGAGGAAACCTGCAATTTTGCGAGTGCTTGCCGCCGTGCTGGGCGTGTTCCTTGTGGCAGTCGGTGGAACTTCCACCCTGGGTCTTTCTCCCACTATGCTGCCTACAGAGATGGCCCTGGCTGCGAATCCGGCGCCTGATTCCACTTGCCAGGCGGTGCTGGACGCAACCGAGAAACTCTTCACCACGCCGTTCCATATGTATTCGACGACGGCCTTCGCCGGGGTCGGGAACGGTAAAACCGTCAGCGGCGAAATGGTTTTTGCGGGCGGCGCCCGATACGTTCTGTATAACGGCAAGTGGAACCCGAGTCCTATTTCAACGGAGGAGATGAAGGCGCAGGAGCAACGGAACTTGAAAAATACCACGAACGTGTCCTGTCATCTAGTGCGCGATGAATCCGTGAATGGCGAAAGCGCCACGCTCTACAGCATGCACAGCGAAACCCCGCGTTCGAAGAACGATGACCAGGTCTGGATTTCGAAGAGCAAAGGA
>Ga0326727_10007593_pt1 | contig 28500 bp, 24 predicted proteins | sample MB2enrmetagenome_FD_207643 | JGI IMG/M metagenome (GOLD analysis project Ga0326727, IMG submission 207643) | Lab enriched peat soil microbial communities from McLean, Ithaca, NY, United States - MB29MY | ecosystem: Environmental > Terrestrial > Soil > Wetlands > Peat | place: USA: New York... | reverse complement strand
CTGCTTGTGCTCTTGCGCCACGGCCAGAGCGAGTGGAACCTCAAGAACCTGTTCACCGGCTGGACGGACGTGGACTTGTCGCCGCTCGGGATCGAGGAGGCCAAGGAGGCGGGTCGGCGCTTGAAGGAGCGCGGCTTCGTCTTCGACGTCGCCTACACTTCGGCGCTGATCCGCGCGCAGCACACGCTCGACCTCACGCTCGCCGAGCTCGGCCAGACCGGCCTGCGCGAATTTCGCGATCAGGCGCTCAACGAGCGCCACTACGGCGACCTCTGCGGGCTCAACAAGGACGACGCGCGCAAGAAATGGGGCGAAGAGCAGGTGCGCCTATGGCGGCGCAGCTACGACGTCCAGCCGCCCGGCGGCGAGAGCCTCAGGGACACGGTGGCGCGCGCGCTTCCCTATTATTGCCAATTCATCCTGCCCGCCGTGCTGCGCGGCGAACGCGTGCTCGTCTCCGCCCACGGCAACAGCCTGCGCGCGCTGGTGATGGTGCTCGACCACCTGACGCCGAAGACGATTCCGGCCCTGGAGATCGCCACCGGCGTGCCGCTGGTCTACCGCCTGAAAGCCGATTCGACGGTCGAATCGAAGCAGATTTTGACCGACTGAGGGCCGTCTGCGCGTTCCGCCGGACGGACGAGAAGTCATCGCATGAGCCCCATCGTCGGCGGCGCGCCGCCGCGAGAGGCGCGCGCGAGGTGATTCGGCGGCGTCCTCGCGCCCAGCGCAGAATAGTCGAAGCGTCGCGTTGGCGAGTCGGGGCAAGTCTGTTTAGATCGCGCTCGCCTGATTCGCTCGAAACTCCGAGGTGCGGCGATGCGACCCGCCAAATTCATTGCGGCGGCCCTTGCGGTCGTCGGCGCCGGCGCTGCGCCGGCGGCGCAATACGAATTCCTGGCGGCGCCGCAGATTAATCTCTCCTTGGTCTATAGATTGGATAAATTGACCGGCGACGTCATCGCCTGCCAATACGCCCATAATCCGGGCAAGACCGACATCGAGCCCGGCTCCTTCGGCGTCACGGTGTGCTACCGCAGCGGCGAAGGCGCGACCAAGCAGGAGCCCGGCGACTACGGGCTCGTCGCCACCCGGCACGAGCAGGAGGGCGGCGTCTTTCGCGTCGACTACCGCACCGGCGCGCTGAGCATCTGTTATCTCTATTTCCAGCGGGAAAAGCAGGGCGATCACGAGGTCATCGTCGATCAATACGTCGTCTGCACGCCGCCGTATAAGTAGCGCGGCGGGGCAAGGGGCCGGGCGATTGGCCGCGCGAGCGCCGCATTCGCCGGCGACGCGCGCCGCGGCTTGCCTTATAGAGTGCGCGATCTCGCCGCCGAAATCGGCGGGGCGATGAATTTGGCGCCCTCATGCTCGACGCGCGCGTTATGTTTCCCCGTTCCGACACCATCTTCGCGCTCGCCTCCGGGGCCGGACGGGCGGCGATCGCCGTCATTCGCCTCTCCGGCCCGGCCTGCGCGGGCGCTCTGGAGGCGCTGGCGCCGGGCGCGCGCTTCGCCGACCGCGTCGCGACCCTCAGCGCCTTGCGCGATCCCGTCACCTTCGAGCCGCTCGATCGCGCCCTCGTCATTCGCTTTCGCGCGCCGCGCAGCTACACCGGCGAGGAGATGGCCGAGTTGCACGCGACCGGCGGGCGCGCGGTCGTCGCGGGAATCGTCGGCGCGCTGGCGAAGATTCCGGGGCTCAGGCCGGCCGAGCCGGGCGAATTCGCCTGGCGCGCGTTCGAGAACGGCAAGCTCGACCTTGCGGAAGTCGAAGGCCTGGCCGATCTGGTCGAAGCGGAAACGGCGGCGCAGCGCCGCCAGGCCCTGCGCATCGCCGGCGGCGCGTTGAGTCGCGAGACCGAGGCGATTCGCTCGAAACTGCTGGAGGCGATGGCGATCCTGGAGGCGCAGATCGATTTTTCCGATGTCGAGGACGTCGACGCCTTTTCGCTCGAAGCGGCGCGCGGGATCGTCGCCGAGGCGGCGCGGCGCGTGAAGGCGGCTCTCGCCGGCGCCGCGGCGGGCGCGCGGCTGCGCGAGGGGTTCACCGTCGTCATCGCGGGCCCGCCCAACGTCGGCAAGTCGACGCTGATGAACGCGCTGGCGCGCCGCGACGTCTCCATCGTCTCGCCGATCCCCGGCACGACGCGCGATCTCGTCGAAGTGTCGCTGGAGCTGAGAGGCTATCTCGTCACGCTGATCGACACCGCGGGAATTCGCGACAGCGACGACGCGATCGAGCGCGAGGGCGTCGCGCGCGCGCGCCGGCGCGCGGAAGAGGCGGACCTGACGCTGTGGCTGAGCGAGGCCGCCGAACCGATCGAGGCGCGCCCGCCCGGCGGCGGGGCGACGATCGCGGTTCTCACCAAGTCTGACCTGGCGCCGGCGAGCCAGGGCGACAATCCCGGCCGTCGACCTCTTGGAAACAAGATTGCCGACCGAGAGCACCTGTCAAGGACTTCAGCCGCCGCACGGCGGCGCGAAGCGCCGTCCTTGACAGGTCCTCTCGGTCGGAAAAAGACGCTGTCCGAGAGGTCGACGGCGCACCGCGTCTCCGGTCTTGCGGCGCCGGTCGGCTCGAGTTCCGAGCCCCGCCGACCGTCGCGCGCGCCGATCGCCATTTCCGCTTTGACGGGCGCCGGCGTCGAGTCGCTGCTTGACGCCGTCGCCGATCTCGCCGAAGAGCGGATGGCGGGGCCGGCGCCGGCGTTGATCACGCTGGAGCGGCACCGCGCGGCCTTCGCCGACGCGCTTGCCGCGCTGGAGCGGGCGCTCGATCCGGCGCGCAGCGAACTGGAGCTGGCCGCCGAAGAGCTGCGGCTCGCGGCGCGCGCGTTGCAGCGCATCGGCGGGCGCATCGATGTCGAAGACGTGCTCGGCGACATATTTTCGCGCCTTTGCGTTGGCAAATGAGAGCTGTTTCACGTGAAACAATCGAGACGAAGAGAATGAACGGCTACGACGTCATCGTCATCGGCGGCGGCCACGCCGGCTGCGAAGCGGCCGCGGCCGCGGCGCGCTTCGGCGCGCGCACTGCGCTGGTGACGCAGAAGCGCGAAACGATCGGCGCGATGTCGTGCAACCCGGCGATCGGCGGGCTCGGCAAGGGCCATCTGGTGCGCGAAATCGACGCCCTCGACGGGCTGATGGCGCGCGCCGCCGACGCCGCCGGGATCCAGTTCCGGGTGCTCAACCGGCGCAAGGGTCCCGCGGTGCAGGGTCCGCGCGCCCAGGCCGACCGCAAGCTCTACGCCCGCGCGATGCAGGCGCTGATCGCTCAGACCGCCAATCTGACCTTGATCGAAGCCGAGGCGAGCCGATTCGTCATCGAGGACGGCGCGATCGCCGGCATGGGGCTCGCCGACGGGCGCGCGCTGTCCTGCGGCGCGCTCGTCCTCACCACCGGCACGTTCCTGCGCGGCGTCATTCATCTCGGAGAACAGCGCACGCCGGCCGGCCGCTTCGGCGATCCGCCCTCGCTCGACCTCGCCCGCTCGCTCGACGCCGCGGGCTTCGCGCTCGGGCGCCTGAAGACCGGCACCCCGCCGCGGCTCGACGGCGCGTCGATCGACTGGTCGGGGCTCGAGGTTCAACCCGGCGACGATCCGCCCGAGCCGTTCTCCGCGATGACCGAAAGAATCGCGACCGCGCAGGTTCCCTGCCACATCACCCGCACCAACGCGGCCGGGCACGCGATCGTGCGCGCCAACGCCCATCGCACTGCCGTCTACTCGGGCGCCATCTCGGGGCGCGGGCCGCGCTATTGCCCGTCGATCGAGGACAAGGTGATCCGCTTCGCCGACCGCCAAAGCCATCAGATCTTCCTCGAGCCGGAGGGCCTCGACGATCGCACGATCTATCCGAACGGCATTTCGACCTCGCTGCCCGCCGACGTCCAGGCGGCGCTGGTCGCCACCATTCCTGGCCTCGAACGCGCACGGATTCTGCGCAACGGCTATGCCATCGAATACGACTATGTCGATCCGAGGGAACTCGACGCCAGTCTGGCGACGCGCCGCGTCAAAGGCCTCTATCTTGCCGGACAGATCAACGGCACCACCGGCTACGAGGAGGCCGCCGCGCAAGGGCTGGTCGCCGGCCTCAACGCCGCGCGCCTGACCGGCGGCTGTCCTCCCGCGCTGTTCGACCGCGCCGAGTCGTACCTCGGGGTGATGATCGACGATCTCATCACCAAGGGCGTCAGCGAGCCCTATCGCATGTTCACCTCGCGCGCCGAATATCGCCTGTCGCTGCGCGCCGACAACGCCGACGAGCGCCTGACCCCTAGGGGCGTCGCGCTCGGCTGCGTCGGGCCTGAGCGCGCCGCTTCGCATCGCGCCGCCGCCGCTCGCCTCGAAGCCGCGCGCGCGATGATGACAGCCGCGAGCGCCTCGCCGACGGCTCTCGCCGCCGCAGGGATCGCAGTCAATCAGGACGGCGTTCGCCGCTCGGCGTTCGAACTCGCCGCCCAGCCGCATCTGTCCATCGAGGCCCTCGCGCGCGTCTGGCCCGAGCTCGGCGCGATCGAGCCGGCGCTGGCGCGGCGCCTCGAGGCCGACGCGAAATACGCCGTCTATCTCGACCGCCAGGACGAGGACGTCGCGCGCTATCGCCGCAGCGAGGCGCTGACGATCCCCGCCGATTTCGACTACGCCAGCCTCTCCGGCCTTTCCAACGAGCTCAAGGCGAAGTTCATCGCCGTGCGGCCGGCCAGTCTCGGGCAGGCCGGCCGCGTCGAAGGCGCCACCCCCGCCGCGCTCGCCTTGATCGCCGCCCACGCCGGTCGGCGAACGCGCGCCGCAGGGCGCTTGACGGCCGCCCCCGTTTCACGTGAAACACCGCCGCGATGACGAGCGATCGCGAGAGAGCCTTCGCCCTCGTCCCTGTGTCCCCCCAAACCGAAGCGCGTCTCGCCGTCTATGTCGACCTGCTCGCACGATGGCGAAAGGCGACCAATCTCATCTCCGAGGCCAGTTTCGCCGAGGTGTGGACCCGCCATATCGCCGACAGCGCGCAGCTTCTCGCCCTCGCGCCGCACGCGCGGCGCTGGGTCGACCTGGGCTCCGGCGCCGGCTTCCCCGGCATCGTGATCGCCATCCAACTCGCCGACGTCCCGGGCGCGCGCGTCCACTGCATCGAAAGCGACCGGCGCAAATGCGCGTTCCTGCGCGAAGTCGCCCGCGCCGCCGGCGCGCCCGCCGACGTCCACGCGGCCCGAATCGAATCCATCGATCCCGCAGCGCTTGCGCCTGTGGACGCCGTCACCGCGCGCGCGCTCGCCCCCTTGCCCCGCCTCATCGAATTCGCCACAGTGTGGATCGCCCACGGCGCCGTCGGCGTCTTTCCGCGCGGACGCTCCGGCCAAGCGCAACTGGGAATCCATCCCGCCGCGCCCGATCTCGCGATGGACCTCGTCGCCAGCAAGCTCGACCCCGAAGCCGCGATCCTTCGGGTCCGAAGCGCTTCAAAGGCCCATTAATGACTGTCAACGCCCCGTCCGCCGCCGAATCTCGCGACCAGACCGCGCCGCCGCCCCGCATTCTCGTCCTCGCCAACCAGAAGGGCGGCGTCGGCAAGACCACCACCGCGATCAACCTCGGCACCGCGCTCGCCGCCATCGGCGAACGCGTCCTCATCATCGACCTCGACCCCCAGGGCAACGCTTCGACCGGCCTCGGCATCGATCGCAAGTCCCGCGCCTCTTCCACCTACGACGCCCTGGTCGGCGAGCGCTCGCTCGCCCAGATCATCACCCCGACCGCCGTGCCGCGCCTGCTCATCGTTCCTTCGACGATGGACCTCCTCGGCGTCGAGCTGGAAATCTCCGGCCATGCCGACCGTTCGTACAAGCTAAAGAACGCCTTAAACGTGTATTTTGCCAGGGACAACGCCGACGAGGCCATCACCTATGTCCTGCTCGACTGCCCGCCTTCGCTCAATCTCCTCACCATCAACGCGCTCGCCGCCGCCGACGCGGTCCTCGTCCCCCTGCAATGCGAGTTCTTCGCCCTCGAGGGCCTCTCCCAATTGCTCAAGACCGTCGACCAGGTCCGCCGCTCGCTCAACCCTTCGTTAACCATCCACGGCATCGTCCTGACGATGTTCGATCCGCGCAACTCCCTGGCCAGCCAGGTTGTCGCGGACGTGCGCGCGTTCATGGGCGAAAAGGTCTACGACACGGTGATTCCTCGCAATGTCCGGGTCTCCGAGGCGCCCTCCTACGGCAAGCCGGTGCTGCTTTACGATCTCAAGTGCGCGGGCAGCCAAGCCTATTTGAAGCTGGCCTCTGAACTCATTCAACGCGAAGGACGCTGGCGCGTCGCGTGACCCTCGCGCCCTCCGCCACATAGGAGCTTTCGATGGCAGAAGACGCCGCCCGCCATGCCGATCATCGCCCGCGCCTCGGGCGCGGCCTGGCGGCCCTGCTCGGCGAGGCCGGCGAGGAGCCGCCCGCCGCGCGCGGCGGCGGGCCGCGCAAGACGCCGATCGCATTCCTGCATCCCAATCCGCGTAATCCCCGCAAGGCCTTCCCCGACGACGAACTCGACGAACTCGCCGCCTCGATCCGCGAGCGCGGCGTCATCCAGCCGGTGCTGGCGCGCCCCGTCCCGCGCGTCGCCGACTCCTACGAGATCATCGCCGGCGAGCGCCGCTGGCGCGCCGCGCAACGCGCCGGCCTGCACGAAATACCGATTATTATCGTAGAAGCCGGCGATCGCGAAGCGCTGGAAATCGCCATCGTCGAGAACGTCCAGCGCGCCGATCTCAACGCCCTCGAAGAAGCGAGCGGCTATCAGCAACTCGCCGCCGACTACGGCTACGCCCCCGCCGACATCGCGCGCATCGTCGGCAAGAGCCGCAGCCATGTCGCCAATACGATGCGCCTCACTCAACTGCCCGAACACAGCCGCGCTCTGCTCGCCTCGGGCGCCATTTCCGCCGGCCACGCGCGCGCTCTTCTCGCCGTCCCCGACCCGGACGCGCTCGCCGACCGCATCGTCGCCAAGGGCCTCACGGTGCGCGACGTCGAGCGCCTCGGCGAACGGGCCGGCCTGTCCCCGCGTAAGCCCCGCAAGCCGGCTGCGCCGGTCGACGCCGACACCCGCGCGCTGGAAGACAAGCTCGGCCTCGCTCTCGGAACCAAGGTCACGATCCGCCATTCCGGCGAAAGCGGCGAAATGCGCATCGCGTTCCGCAATTTCGACCAGCTCGACGACTTCTCCCGCCGCCTGAGCCGTCCCGCGCGGTAACCGATTTGCAGTCGCGCTCAACGACCGCGTCCGCACTGGCGCTCGCGAATCGGCCCCGCTTCAACCGCGCGCGCGCGATCCCGAGGCCAACGACCACAGCGTGCGCGTCGCCAAAACGTCGGCCAGGCGCGGATCGCGGCGCACGCGCGCGGCGAGCGCCGCCGCCGCGACCAGGCGTCTGCTCAAAGCGGACGACGACCACCGTTCCGCCTGTTTGGCCAGCGCCGTTCTGCCCGAGGGCGAAATTCGCACCGCCAGCGTCTGCATCGCCGCCTCGAACGATCGTCCGCGCTCCATTTCCACTCGAATTCTGCGCAACAGCATCAGCCGCCGCCCAAGCAATAACGCCAGCAGCCCGCCGTCTCCCCCCTCCCCGAAATACCGGCTCGCGCTCTCCTCGAGCCCCGCCATGTCGCCGAGCAACGCGGCGTCGATCGCCGCGTCTAAGCCCGAGGGCGCGGCGTCCGAGACGATCGCTTCGACGTCCTCGACCTCGATCCTCTCCTTGCCGCGCGCATACAGCATCAGCTTGGCGATTTCCCCGCGCGTCGTCAGCCGGTCCGCGCCGACCAGGCCGACCAAGTAATCGCGAGCCTCGGGCGCGACGGCCAGCCCCGCGGCGCGCGCCTCGGCCTCAATCAGCTTGGCGCGCGCGCGCTCGTCGTCCGGGTAACATTCGATCGAGGCGGCGTTGTCGGCCGTCTCGAACGCCCTGCGCAACGCCGTTCCCTTCTTTAACGAACCTGCCTCGACGATCACCGCGCACTCCGGCGGCGGGCGCGAGAACAGCGGCGCCAGCGCCGGCAGCAGATCGAGCCCCTGCGCCTCGATCCACACCGCGCGGGAGCCGCCGAACATCGAAATCGCATAGACCTCGTCGGCGAGCGCGCCGGGATCGCCCGCCGCCGCGTCGCCGTCGAGCCGGCTCAGCCGAAGCGGATCGGCATCGCCCTCCAGCGCCGCCTCGACCAGACGCTTCACACGCTCGTGGATGAGGCCTTCGTCGGTTCCGTGGACGAGGAAGAACCGCGTGTCGTGCGGCGGCCGTCTCACGTACGCGTCCGCCGTCGCATTGCTGATCGTCGTCACCGAACTTCGCGAGCCCTCGACGGCGCCGCACGATGCGCGCCCTCGCGCCATCATAGCGGCGCCGGCGTTCGGCGCCAGCCGCCTCGGCGCTATGCGACCGCACGCCGCTTTTCTCCCGCGCGAAAATCGTCTAGCAAGCCTTTCGTATCCCGGGCGAACACGACTCGCCCTTTCCCCGTCATGGCCGGGACAAGCCCGGCCATGACGCTCGCAAAAGCGGCGACCGCCCATGACGACTTACAAGCTCCTTCTTCTTCCCGGCGACGGCATCGGCCCCGAGATCATGGCCGAGGCCGAAAAAGTCATCGCGTGCTTTTCGCGCGCCGGCCTCGCGCGCTTCGAGATCGAAAAGGGCCTCGTCGGCGGCTGCGCCTACGACGCGCACGGCAAGGCGATCAGCGACGCCGACGCGGCGCTCGCCGAATCGGCTGACGCCGTGCTGCTCGCCGCAGTCGGCGGACCGAAATGGGACGCCGTCCCCTACGACGTCCGCCCCGAGGCCGGGCTGTTGCGCCTGCGCAAGGACCTCGCGCTCTACGCCAACCTGCGCCCCGCCATCTGCTATCCCGCGCTCGCCGACGCCTCCTCGCTCAAACGCGAAGTCGTCGAGGGCCTCGACATCATGATCGTGCGCGAGCTGACCGGCGGCGTCTATTTCGGCGAGCCAAAGCAGATCATCGATCTTCCCAACGGCCAAAAGCGCGGCGTCGACACCCAGATCTACGACACCTTCGAAATCGAGCGCATCGGCCGCGTCGCCTTCGATCTGGCGTCCAAGCGCGCCAACAAGGTCACCTCGTCGGACAAGCGCAACGTGATGAAGTCCGGCGTGCTCTGGCGCGAGGTGATCACTGCGCTGCACAAGCGCGAATTCCCCGACGTCCGCCTCGAGCACCAGCTCGCCGACGCGCTCGGCATGCAGCTCGTGCGCTGGCCCAAGCAGTTCGACGTCATTGTCACCGACAATCTGTTTGGCGATCTGCTCTCCGACATCGCCTCGATGCTCACCGGCTCGCTCGGCATGTTGCCGTCCGCCTCGCTCGGCGACGTCGACTCCAGAAGCGGCAAACGCAAGGCGCTCTACGAACCGGTGCACGGCTCCGCGCCCGACATCGCCGGCAAGGGCGTCGCCAATCCGATCGCGATGATCGGCTCGTTCGGCATGGCGCTGCGCTATTCCTTCGCTCTCGCCGCGGCGGCCGATCGTCTCGACGCCGCGATCGCCGCGGTCCTCGCCAGCGGCCTGCGCACGCCCGACATCAACGCCGCCGGCTGCCGTCTCGTCTCGACGCGCGAAATGGGCGATGCGATCGTCGCCGAACTCGAGCGCGCGCCGGCGTAACAGGCCGCCGCGATCAGCCGATCGCGGCGCGGCAGGTCGCGCGCCTCGGGCCGCCGCTCCTCACGATGTCCCCAAAGCCCGCTTCGCGCCCTGCGCGCGTCAGCGCGAGCCGATCGAAGAGGCAATTGAGATCCTCGGCCTCGATCTTTCCGCCCGCGGCGGCGCAGGCGATCCCGCGCAGCCCGCCGTCGGCGCGAGGCGGCAACCGAAAGCCGGCGCAGCGCCGTTGCGCGCGCCCCTCCGCCAAGGTCAGCTCGGCCCATTCGACCGGCCCTTGCGAACTCGTCAACCTCCGCGAGCCCTCCAGTCGTTCGACAGCGGCGCCGAATTCGGCCGACTCTTCCGCCATTTCGACGAACAGGCTGCCCGCCGCTCGCGCGCCGCCGCCTTTCCACATTTCGACCCGCAACGTCGGCCCGTCGCCCTCGAGCGCCCCGAGGCTCAGATCGTCGCGCCGGTCGCCGCTCGCACGATCGATCCGCGCTTCATAACGGGCCTGCGCGCCTTCCCTCGTTTCCAAAGCGAACAGCGGCGCGAGATTCGGATCGAGGACTTCGCCCGACGGCGGCGTCGCGGCGATCGCCGAAACGGGGCTCGGCGCGCTCGTCGGCGCCGAACCGAGACTGGCGACCCCGACCAGCCCGACCCCTGCCGCCAGACCCAGCGCGACGCGGCGGCCCCAGCCCGGCCGGCCGCGCCTCCCGCACGGCGCCTCGTCCGTCCAATAGGGATCAAACGGCCCGAGGCCGCCCGTCGCCGTCCCGTCGCTCATGCCGGTTCCCCCGCCCATTTCGGGCTCTTGTCGCGCTGAGCCTAGCGCCGCGCCGATGGGAAAACCGTTACCAAGCGCGCAATCATTGCAAGAACGTCAATGGCTTGTTAATGCGCCGGACCGGTCGCCCCGGCTCGCGTGCGGCGGCGGCCGCAACCGTCTTGCGCGGCGCGCTATTTCGCTATATCAAACGTTTTGTTCTCCAAACCGAACCTTTTTCGAGGTCCTCGCGCACATGGGTCACGTTCGCCTTGGGTGAAGCAAGCCAATTGACAAGGCTCGGCGCCGCGAGCGAAGCCGACGCGCCCCATAGCCGCGTCCTCCGGTTCGGGCCCGACCGTCCGCTGGCGATGGAGGCCGGCGTCGACCTCGCGCCCCTGACCATCGCCTACCAGACCTATGGCGCTCTCAACGCCGCCAAGAGCAATGCGATCCTGGTGTGCCACGCCCTGACGGGCGATCAGCACGTCGCCAACCGCCATCCCGTGACCGGCCGCGACGGTTGGTGGCAAACCATGGTCGGGCCGAGGCGGCCGTTCGACACCGACCGGTTCTTCGTCATCTGCGCCAATGTCGTGGGCGGCTGTATGGGCACCACCGGCCCCGCCTCCCTCAGCCCCGCCACCGGCGAGCCCTACGGCCTCGATTTTCCCGTCGTCACCATCGGCGACATGGTGCGCGCCCAGGCGATGCTGATCGACAGCCTCGGCATCGATTCGTTGTTTTCTCTGGCCGGCGGTTCGATGGGCGGCATGCAGGTGCTGCAATGGGCGGCGCTCTACCCCGATCGCGTCTTTAGCGCGCTGCCGATCGCCACCGCCGCGCGCCATTCCTCGCAGAACATCGCGTTTCACGAAGTCGGCCGCCAGGCGATCATGGCCGATCCCGATTGGCGCGGCGGGCGCTACTTTTCCGAAGGCGCGCGGCCGGACAAGGGCCTCGCCGTCGCGCGCATGGCCGCCCATATCACCTATCTCTCCGACAGCGCGCTGCATCGCCGCTTCGGCCGCAATCTGCAGGACCGGGCCGCGCGCACGTTCTCCTTCGACGCCGATTTCCAGGTCGAATCCTACCTGCGCCATCAAGGCTCGATCTTCGTCGAGCGCTTCGATCCCAACTCCTATCTCTACATGACCCGCGCGATGGACTATTTCGATCTCGCCGCCGATTACGGCGGCGCGCTGGTCAACGCGTTCCGCGGCTCGCGCACCCGCTTCTGCGTGGTCTCCTTCACCTCCGATTGGCTGTTTCCGACCAGCGATTCGCGCGCCCTGGTGCGCGCGCTCAACGCCGGCGGCGCCTCGGTGTCCTTCGTCGAAATCGACACCGACGGCGGCCATGACGCCTTCCTGCTCGACGTTCCCGAGCTGTTCGCCACCACGCGCGGCTTCATCGACGCCGCCGCGCGCGCCCGCGGCATTGCTTGAGCGGGAGAGCCGCGCCGATGGCGAACCAGACCGCCGCGCCCCGCGTCGACCTCGTCGTCGTCGCCGAGATGGTCGAACCGGGCTCGCGCGTGCTCGACGTCGGCTGCGGCGACGGGCAATTGCTGGCGCTTCTTCGCGACACGCGCGCGGTCGACGGCCGCGGCGTCGAATTGTCGCAGAGCGGCGTCAACGAGTGCGTCGCCAAGGGTCTTTCGGTCGTTCAGGGCGACGCCGACGCCGACCTCGTCGACTATCCCGACGATTCCTTCGATTACGTCATCCTGTCGCAGACCCTGCAGGCGACCCGGCGTCCGCGCGTCGTGCTCGAACACATGCTGCGCATCGGCAAGCGCGCGATCGTCTCGGTGCCCAATTTCGGCCATTGGCGCGTCCGCGCGCAGCTCGCCCTCAAAGGCCGCATGCCGGTGACGCAGAGTCTGGCCTATTCCTGGTACGACACGCCCAATATTCATTTCTGCACCATCGCCGATTTCGTCGCCCTGGCGCCCGAAATCGGCGCGACGATCGATCGAAGCGTCGCGCTCGACCGCCACGGCGCCCCCTTGCAACACGCCTTGCCGACCTGGACGTGGAACCTCCTCGGCGAACAGGCGGTGTTCCTGCTGCATCGCAAGCGCCCGACGCCTTGACAGCGCCGTCGCGCCGGCTTCCCTTCGGCCTTCCCAACCGAGAGGCCACGATGCCGATCAATGCCGCCATTCAAGACCTCGTTCCCGACGCGCAAGCTTGGCGGCGCCACCTGCACGCCAATCCCGAGCTTCTCTACGACGTGCAGCGCACCGCGGCGTTCGTCGCCGAACGTCTACGCGAGTTCGGCTGTGACGACGTCCACACCGGGATCGGCAGATGCGGCGTCGTCGGCGTCGTCAGGGGGCGCAAGGGCGATGGCAAACGCGTCATCGGCCTTCGCGCCGACATGGACGCGTTGCCGATCGAAGAGACGACCAACCTTCCCTATCGCTCCATCGTTCCCGGCAAGATGCACGCCTGCGGCCATGACGGCCACACCGCGATGCTGCTCGGCGCGGCGCGCCATCTCGCAGGCGCCCGCAACTTTTCCGGCACGGCGGTCGTCATCTTCCAGCCCGCCGAGGAAGGCGGCGCGGGCGCCAAGGCGATGATCGACGATGGACTGATGGAGACATTCGCCATCGAGGAAGTTTACGCCATGCACAACGACCCGAAGCGGCCGATCGGCGTCTTCGCGTTGCGAAAAGGCCCTATGCTCGCCTCCGCGGACTTCTTCACCATTCGCCTTGAAGGCAAGGGGGGCCACGCCGCGTACCCTCATCAATGCGTCGACACGATCGTCGCCGGCGCCCAGATCGTCGCCGCGCTGCAGACGATCGTCTCGCGCAACGTCGATCCGCTCGATTCCTGCGTCGTTTCGATAGCCCGCTTTTCCGCCGGCTCCGCCAACAACGTCCTGTCGCAGGCCGCCGAAATGGAGGGCACCACGCGCACGCTGCTGCCCGCGACCCGAGATCTGGCGGAACGGCGAATCCGGGAGATTGTCTTAGGGATCGCCGCCGCTTCCGGGATCGAGACCAGCGTCGACTATCACCGTGACTATCCGCCGACGATCAATCACCCCGCGCAGGCCGATTTTGCCGCTTCCGTCGCGCGTCAGGTCGCCGGCGCCGACCACGTGATCACGGAAGTCGGGCCGGTGATGGGCACCGAGGATTTTTCCTTCATGCTTGAGGCGCGGCCGGGCGCGTTCATCTGGATCGGCAATGGCGATTCCGCGGGCCTGCACCACCCCGCCTACGACTTCAACGACGCCGCGCTGCCCTACGGCATGGCCTATTTCGCCGGGATCGTCGAGACGGCCCTGGCGGCTTGAGCCGCGATCGCTAGCCTTCGATTTCCTCGCGCAGGATTTCCAGCGCCAGCCACTCGTCTTCGGCCGCATCGAGTTCCGCGCGCCGCGCCGCATAGGATTCCGTCGCGCGCCGAAAACCCTCGGGATCGCGCGCATGCAGCCCCGCGTCGTCGAGCGCGCGCTCCAGCGCCGCGATCTCCGCCTGCAGGGCCTCGATCCTGCCCGGCAGCGTCTCCAGCGCGCGCTTTTCGTTGAACGACAGCTTGCGCTTGGCGGGTTGGCGCGTCGACTCGCGCGGAACCGGCCTCTCTCGTTTCGCCGCTTCGGCCGCCGGCGGCCCCGACAGGCCATAGCCGCGCTGCGCGACCATGTCGGAATAGCCGCCGGCGTATTCGCGCCAGCGCCCGTCGCCCTCGGCCACGATCACCGAGGTCGCGACGCGATCGAGAAAATCGCGGTCATGGCTGACCAGCAGGATCGTGCCGCGATAGTCGCCGAGCAGCTCCTGCAACAAGTCCAACGTCTCGATGTCGAGATCGTTGGTCGGCTCGTCCAGGACCATCAGGTTCGAGGGCCGGGCGAGCGCGCGCGCCAGCATCAGCCGCCCGCGCTCGCCGCCCGACAATTTGCCGATCGGCGTGCGCGCCTGGTCCGCAGCGAACAGGAAGTCCTTCATATAGCCGAGGACGTGCTTGCGCTGGTTGTTGACCGCGACGAAATCGCCGCCGCCGCCGGTCAGCGCGTCGATCAGGGTCGTCGTCGGCTGCAACGAGACGCGGCGCTGATCGAGGCTCGCCATCGCGACGTTGGCGCCCAGCCGCACGACCCCTGAATCGGGCGCCAGCGTCCCGGCGAGAAGATTGACCAACGTCGTCTTGCCGGCGCCGTTGGCGCCGACGACGCCGATCCGATCGCCGCGCATCACGCGCAGCGAAAAATCCTTGACGATCGGCCGATCGCCATAGGACTTGGAAATCCTTTCCGCTTCGATCGCCAGCGCGCCCGACGCCTTGGCGTCCTGGGCGATCATCGTCGCTGCGCCCTCCGCCCGGCGCGCCTCGCGCCGCTCGCGCCGCAGCGCCGCCAATTCCGCCGCGCGACGCATGTTGCGCCTGCGCCGCGCAGTGACGCCGTAGCGCAGCCAGTGCTCTTCCTCGACGATGCGCCGATCGAGCTTGTGGCGCTCGAGTTCCTCTTCCTCCAGCTTGGCGTCGCGCCAGGCCTCGAAGGCGGCGAAGCCCTGATCGAGCCGGCGCGTGCGGCCGCGATCGAGCCACACCGTCGCGCGCGTGAGGTCGCCGAGCAGTCGCCGGTCGTGGCTGATCACCGCGAACGCCGCGCGCGATTGCGACAATTCCTTCTCCAGCCATTCGATGGCGACGAGATCGAGATGATTGGTCGGCTCGTCGAGCAGCAGGATGTCGGGATCGGGGGCGAGGACGCGGGCGAGCGCCGCGCGCCGCGCCTCCCCGCCGGACAATCGCGCCGGATCGGATCGCGGATCGACGCCGAGCTCGCCCATCAGCGTGCGCGCGCGATGCGGATTGTCCTCCTCGCCGAGCCCGCTGAGCACGAAATCAAGCGTCGTCGCGTATCCCGTCAGATCGGGCTCCTGCGGCAGATAGCGCAGGCGCGCGTTCGGCTGGGCGAAGCGCGCGCCGCCGTCGGCGAGGCTTTCGCCGGCGGCGATCTTCAGCAGCGTCGATTTGCCCGAGCCGTTGCGCCCGACCAGCGCGATCCGGTCGCCGGGCGAAATCGTCAGTTCCGCGCCCTCGAGCAGCGGCGCGCCGCCGAGCGTCAGGCGGATGTCTCGCAATTGCAATTGAGGCGGCATATGAAGCAAACTCGACGCGGGGCAGGGGCGCGCGCCGAACGCATAGAGCGCCCCACGGAAAAGGGAAAGGCCGATGACGCAGACGCCGCTCGCCGCCATCTTCTCCGAACTCGCCGAGTGTCGCGCGCGCGTTCTCGCGCGGCCGGTCGGCGAGCAATTCGCCGCCGACGCGAACCGCTTCCAGCGCTTTCACCTCGTCTTCGGCGATCTCCTCTACGATTATTCCAAGCAGCGCATCGACGCAGGCGCCCTCGACCTGTTGATCGCCCTCGCCAGGAGCGCCGAGGTCGAGGCCAAGCGCGACGCGATGTTCCGCGGCGATCTCGTCAACACGACCGAGCGGCGCGCGGCGCTGCACAGCGCGCTGCGCAATTTCTCCGGCGAGCCCGCGCTCGTCGAAGGGCGCGACGTCATGCCCGACGTCGAGGCCGAGCGCGCCAAGATGTTCGCGTTCGCCGGCGACGTGCGCGAGGGCCGTCTGCGCGGCGCGCTCGGCCAACCGATGACCGACGTCGTCAATATCGGCATCGGCGGCTCGGACCTCGGTCCGGCGATGGCGACGCGCGCGCTCGCCCCGTTTGCGCCGGCCCATCTGCGCTCGCACTTCGTCTCCAACGTCGACGGCGCCGACATCGCCGACACACTGCGCGGCCTCGATCCTGCACGCACCCTCGTCATCGTCTCCTCGAAGACCTTCACGACCCTGGAGACGATGACCAACGCGCGAACCGCGCGCGCCTGGATCGTTCACGCGCTGGGCGAGGGCGCGGTCGCCGATCATTTCGCCGCCGTCTCGACCAGGCTCGACAAGGTCGCCGAATTCGGCGTCGAGGCGAGCCGCGTCTTCGGCTTCTGGGACTGGGTCGGCGGACGCTATTCGATCTGGTCGAGCATCGGCCTGCCGCTCGCCATCGCCATCGGTCCCGAGCGCTTCGAAGAGTTCCTGCGCGGCGGCTATGACGTCGACCGGCATTTTCGCGAGGCGCCGCTCGACAAGAATATTCCCGCGCTAATGGGGCTCCTCGGCGTCTGGAATCGCAACGTCCTCGGCTGCGCCTCGCACGCGGTGATCCCCTACGACCAGCGCCTCGCGCGCTTTCCCGCCTATCTCCAGCAATTGCAGATGGAGAGCGAGGGCAAGAGCGTCACTCGCGACGGCTCAGCCGTCGAGCGGGCGACGGGAGCCGTCATCTGGGGCGAGCCGGGCACCAACGGCCAGCACGCGTTCTTCCAGTTGTTGCACCAGGGGACGGAGATCGTCCCGGTCGATTTTCTCGTCGCGGCGAACCCGACCAACGCCGACGCCCATCACCACGACCTGCTCCTCGCCAACTGCCTGGCGCAGGGCGAAGCGCTGATGCGCGGGCGCCAGAGCGCCGAGGCCGAGGCGATCACGGCGCGTGAGGGCGCGAGCGCCGACGAAGCCGCGCGGCTCGCCCCGCACAAGACCTTCGCCGGCTCCCGGCCATCCTCGACTTTGCTTTACGCGCAGCTCGACCCGCGCACGCTCGGCCGCCTGATCGCGCTCTACGAGCACAAGGTGTTCGTCGAGGCGGCGATCTGGGACATCAATCCGTTCGACCAGTGGGGCGTCGAGCTCGGCAAGGAGCTCGCCTCGCGCCTCGCCCCGATCGTCGCGGACCCGAGCGCCGACCTCGGCGCGCTCGACGCTTCGACGGCGGGGCTGATCGCGCATGTGAGGAGGTTGCGAGCGTAGAGTCGTTTCCGATTGAATCCGTCATTGCGAGGACCCCGAGCGTAGCGAGGGGGACGAAGCACTCCATGCGGCGGCCTCATCATGGATTGCTTCGTCCCCCTCGCTACGCTCGGGGTCCTCGCAATGACGGCGCCGTCAAGTTTGTCGTCAGGCGTCGTCAAGTTTTGTCAAGTTTCGTCAAGCGATGTCAAGTTTTGTCAAGGCTTGTCAAGGATTCCCTTGACGGTCCGATGAAGGCTTTCAAGGGTTTACGGCGAAACACTTGACAAACGCCCCCTCGCGCCGATTTTTCCCTCGCCGGACGGGCCTCGCTCGCCGGCGCCGGCGCCCAGGGCTGTGCAGTTCTCTCTACTTGCGGCTCCCCGCGCCGGTTATCGCGGAACGCGGACGCCGTGTTTCGTAACTGAAAGATCAACTTTGGGCGCGACACTTGGCTGCGCGTTGTCAAGTTCGGGGCGCGCTGCGGCTGCCGCGCAGGGTGGAAACATGAGAACTGCACAGCCGTGCGCCGGCGCCTCGCCGGACCAAGGAAGAGGATAGCGCGACTTCCGACATTCGCAAAGCATTTGTCGGGTTCGACTTTTCGCCGATCGCGCCGGAAGTTCGCGCTCGCGGCGAAGCCGTCGTCGCCGCGGTGGGTCGGCGGGATTGCGATCCCACCGACATCGGCCGATCGCAACAATTCGCGGCCACGCCACTGACAGAAAGACCTCGCCGACCAACGAGATAACGCAATGCGTATCCTGTCCCCGTAATGGAATGCGTATCCTGTCCCCGTAATGGCTGTCCCCGTAATGGTGTCCCCGTAATGGCTGACGGGCGAGGCGAAGGTCAAGGGGGCGCGGGTTTGGGCGCTTGTCGGTCATTCATCCGGCTCACTTGGCCGCGACACGATCCCATTGGCGACAAGTTGCTCTAGGCGGCTCAAAATGAGGCTCCGCGCGATCTCTGCACGGTTGCTGCCATGTAGGCCTACGACCTTGAGCTGATCCAGCATTGCCACTGCCTGCTTGGGCAACGTGACGGTGAAAGGCTTCGTTTGCGTTGGCGTGACGGTTTTTGGCATTGCTCTTACAATGTTCTTGCATTGCAAGAGCATTATGATATCTTTTTTTCGCTAAAGCGAATCGACACGCGCGAATTTTTGCGCTTCAAAAAGAGCGCGCCAATTTCTCGCGCTGAAAAAAGGCCGCCCCGAAGGGCGGCCCGAAGTGAGAGTGGAGGCGATAGGATTCGAACCTACGGGGGACGGTCAGCCGCGAAGCCTTAGGCCCCCAACGGATTCTAAGTCCGTCGCATTAAACCTCTCTGCCACGCCTCCATGTGGCAATCGCCCCGCCCCAAAGGCGGGGCGATCGCGTTCCCCGGCTACAAGATTCGCCGGCTGGCGTCAAAGAATAAAATGGGATTTCGACAGCGGCGCCCAATGTTTCGCACCTTATGGGCGCTTCCGATGACCTTACGCCGCCAAATGCCGTTGCCAGCAGCCGCAGAAATCCGGGCTCGGCTTGCGCTTCATGGCGAAGCCGACAATCCGCGAGACCTGATCGCCGTTTGACATGCGGCCGTTGTCCTCTCGCCAGGAAGCCTCTTGCGCGTAGCGGAGCAAATAGGTGCCGGCGATATGGTGATGGTGGCCGACTTCGGCGCGACGGACGAAGCTGAAACGCCGAAGGTTTGCTGCTACTTTCCCACTCGCGTGTTTGGCAGCATTGGAGTTGGAAGGGGTGCACCTGGAGCACTTATAGCTTCCTCAGGGCAAATGAATAAATCGAAGTCTTGTCCCTGCAAAGGTGGAGAAGTCCCCTTCCATGTCGTGTTAGAAATATGCAGCCCGGCCTCTTTCAATACAGCGGCAAAATCTACAGCCTCGGCAGACGGCCTTTCTATGTCAATTAGCCCTATCATCACTCCTCTCTGGTCGCCATCACAGGGCGTTAAAATTGCTCCGAGAAATGGTATCGTCGCATGGTTTTTAAAAAACTCAACAAATTCCTGCGCATAAAACGGCGAATCTCCTATCGAATAAGCATATATCAACATATATTTCACATCTTTCTTAATCCTGTCGATATTTACCTCCATACTCTTTATACTCGAGTCCGATAAGTGTCGTTTATTATCAGGGAAAACGACCTGCAATTTCCTATTTTGATCCTCTATTTTCCTTTCCAGGGTTGAAAATCGTTTAGCAGCTTCATCTGGCGTAGCGCCTTGTAGGCGATCCTTATATGCTGTCAATTGATCGTCGAGAAAACTGATTCTCTCGTTTCTTGTGTTAAGCGTTTCGTCTTTTGCCCGAAGTTCTTCGTTGTCCCTAGATGAGCCAAACCAATAGCCGACCGTTAGGGCTATAACCGCAAATGCAAGCACGGGAGCTTTCATAAACAGCTCCCGATTTGCCTGTGTGTGATGCCACAACCACGCCGCCTGTTTGATGACTGCCGGCATTTCTGGCGCGTCTTCGTTATCTCGCGGCGGGGTTTCGTCTGACATGCCCACGACAATGACCCCGGTTGCGAGCGCGCGCAATCGCGCTCGTTATGCCCGGAGCAAAGCGCGGCGCTCATATTGCAGCGCCGCTTATAGCGTTTCCCGCAGGATAGCGGAAATGCGCCGCTGATTCCCTCGCCTCACCCCACCCGTCGCGTCGCCTGCCTCAGCCAGCCCCGCGTCTCCCGATCGACCAGCGGCCCGATCGCCTCGCGCACTCTCGCGTGATAGCCGTCGAGCCAGGCGATTTCCTCTCTCTCGAGCAGCTTCGGCTCGATCAGGCGCAGATCGATCGGCGCGAGCGAGATCGTCTCGAAACCCAGCATCGTCCGCTCGGCGCCGGCGATCGCGCGGCTCTCGACGACCACCAAGTTCTCGATGCGGACGCCGAATTTTCCCGGCGCGTAATAGCCCGGTTCGTTGGAGATGATCATCCCCGCGGCGAGCGCGACCGTCCCAGTCTTGGCGATCCGTTGCGGGCCCTCGTGGACGCCAAGGTACGAGCCGACGCCGTGCCCCACGCCATGATCGAAATCGATTCCCGCGCGCCACAGCGCCTGGCGCGCCAGCGCGTCGATCTGCGCGCCGCTCGTCCCTAACGGAAACACCGCGCGCGCGATCGCGATATGACCCTTGAGGACGCGGGTGAAGCGGTCGCGCATTTCGGCGCTCGGGCGGCCGACGCAAAGAGTGCGGGTGATGTCGGTGGTGCCGTCCTCGTATTGGCCGCCGCTGTCGACGAGGAAAATCCCGCGGCCGATACGGAGGTTCGACGCCTCGCTGACGCGATAATGGGGGATCGCCGCGTGCGGCCCGGCGGCGGCGATGGTCGGGAACGAGATGTCCTTCAGCGCGCCCGTTTCGCGCCGAAATGTCTCCAGCGCCTCCGCCGCGACGATCTCGGTCAGCCTGCCCTTCGACGCCTCGCGGTCGAACCAGGCGAGAAACCGCGCCATCGCCGCGCCGTCGCGCCGGTGCGCGGCGCGCGCTCCGGCGAGCTCGGCGCTGTTCTTGACCGCCTTCATCAGCCCGATCGGGTCGGGCCCGAGGATCGCCGCGCCGCCCGCCGCCTCCAGCGCCTGCGCAAGGCGCGCCGGCGCGCTCGAAGCGTCGAACGCCACGCGCGCGCCGCGCTCCCCGAGGCTTGTCATGAAGGCGACCAGCCGATCGGGCTCTTCGATCTCGGTCAACTGGCCGAGCCGGGCGCGCATCGCCTTGGACAACTTGCGCCCGTCGACGAACAGCGTCGGCCGACCCTCGCGCGGCAGATAGGCGAAGCTCAGCGGCAGCGGCGTATGCGCGACGTCGGCGCCGCGGATGTTGAACAGCCAAGCGACGGCGTGCGCGTCGCTGACGAGGAGCCCGTCTTTTCCGCCGAGCGCGGCGCGCGCGCGGGCGATTTTTCCCGCGGCGCTCTCGCCGGCGAGGCGCGCGGGATGCGCGCTCACCGCGCCGAGCGGCGCGGCGGGCCGATTCTTCCAGATCGCGTCGATCGGGTTCGAGTCGACAGCGACGAGTTCGCCGCCGGCTTTGCGGCACGCCTTGCCCAAGCGCTCGACCATCTCGGGCGTCAGCAGCCACGGGTCATAGCCGAGGCGCTGGCCCGGCTTCAGGTTGGCCTCGATCCACGCGCCCGGCGGTTCGTCGACGACATGGCGCACCGTGAAGACGGCGCCGTCTGCTTGCGCCGCGGCCTGAACGGCGTAGCGCCCGTCGACGAAAATCGCCGCCGCCTCGTCGAGCACGATCGCCAGGCCCGCCGAGCCGGAGAACCCGGTCAGCCACATCAGCCTCTCGGCCGCGGCGGGGACGTATTCGTTCTGATGCTCGTCGGCGCGGGGCGCGACGAATCCGTTCAGGCCGCGCGCCGCGAGTTCCCCACGCAGCGCCTTGACGCGCTCGGCGCCGTGCGCCGGGCCGCCGCGCTCGGCGAAGGATTGATAGACGCTCTTGAATGCGCGCGGCCCGCTCGCCATCACTTCGAAACGGCCCGGGTGACGACGTGTCCGATATACGGCAGTTCCCGATAGGAATGGGCGACGTCCATGCCGTAGCCGACGACGAACAGATCGGGGCAGACGAAGCCGACGAAGTCCGCCTCGATCGGCACCTGGCGCTTGCCCCGCTTCTCCAACAGCGTGCACACCAGCACCCGCCGCGCGCCGCGCGCGACCAGCAAATCCTTGGCGAACGCCAGCGTGCGGCCGGACTCGAGAATGTCGTCGACCACCACGACGTCGCGGCCTTTGACCGACGATTCGATGTCGCGAAGGATCGTCACCGTTCCCGACGACACCGTGCCCTCGCGATAGCTGGAGACGTGAAAGAACTCGACCTGCGGCTCCAGGCCGACGCGATGCATCGCGCGCAGCAAATCGGCCGCGAACATGAACGAGCCCTTGAGCACCGCCACGACCAGAAGGTCCCTGGGCGCCGCCTTGGCGATTTCTGCGGCCAGGCCCGCCGTTCGCTCCGCGATCGCCTTTTCCTCGAACAGGACTTCGACTTCTCTCGCGCCGCTCATGATCCCTCCGGGTCGAGGGAGACCTTATCCCCCGGCGCGACGAATTTCACCAGCGCGTCCTCGACCCCCTCGGGCGGCGTGGCCAGCCGGGCGGCGAAGCCGACGCGCTCGCCGCGCGACAGCCGCTCTTTTGGCGCGCGCGTCGTCCAGACGTAGAGTTCGCGCCCGTCGGCCGCGCGCAAGGCGATGCGCAGGTCGGCCGCGGCGGTCTCGCCCCGGCGCAGGTTGACGATCGCGCCCTCGACCAGGAGAACTTTCTTGTCGCCGCTGGCGTCGATCCTCGCGCGCACGTCCTCGATCGCCAGGCCGCGCAAGTTCACGGGCAGGCCGATCGCCGCATAGGCGCCGGCCGCGAACGGGGCGGCGGCGACGATCGATTCGCGCGCCCCGATCGCCGTCATCGACCCCGCCAGCAGGCTCGCGGCGGCCAGCGGCGCGGCCAGACGGCGCGCCAGGCGCGCCACAGGCGGCCCGAACGCGCGGCGCCGCGCCGGCCTCGAGCCGAGGCGCCTCGGGTCGCCGCGGGTCGAGGCGACCGCCCCGACCAGCGTCGGACGGCCCTCAAGCTCCCATGATCGCCCGCAGCCGGAGCAGCGAAATCGGCACGCCTCCCCGCCGAAAATCTCGTCGGGAATGTGGTATGAATTGCCGCAGGTCTTGCAAACGATGAACATGGCGAATCGGCCTCGTTCCGGCGCCCCCGCGGGAAACCTCGCCATTTGGTCGCGTTCATGGTTAAAGCCGCGTTAAGCGGTCATCCTTTCGCTCATCCCATAAGGAATCGTCGTTGCTGCGCTTCGAGAATGTCGGCTTGCGCTATGGAGTCGGCGCCGAGGTCGTCCGCGACCTCAATTTCGGCGTCGCGCCGCAAAGCTTTCAGTTCCTTACCGGGCCGTCCGGCGCCGGCAAGACGACGATGCTGCGGCTGATGCTGTTGTCGCTGCGCCCGACCCGCGGAACCATTCATATCTTCGGCCAGGACGCCGCCAAACTCGACAAGGACGCGATCACCGCGATCAGGCGGCGAATCGGCGTCGTATTCCAGGATTTTCGTCTGCTCGACCACCTCACGACCTATGAAAACGTCGCGCTGCCGCTCAAGGTGATGGGCCGCAGCGAGGGCGGCTATCGCGCCGAAGTGGTCGAACTGTTGCGCTGGGTCGGCCTCGGCGACCGGATGAACGCCTTGCCGCCGGTTCTCTCCGGCGGCGAGAAGCAGCGCGCGGCGATCGCCCGCGCTCTGATCGTGCGCCCGGAACTGCTACTCGCCGACGAGCCGACCGGCAATGTCGACCCGTCGCTGGCGCGCCGCCTGCTCAGGCTGTTCGTCGAATTGCACAAATCCGGCACCGCGGTCGTCATCGCCACCCACGACCTGGCGTTGATGGACCAATTCGGCTACGCCAGGCGCCTGGTCGTCGGCGACGGGCAACTGAAGGTTTTCGAGGGCGATTCCCCGTGAACGCATCGTCGCCGCCGACCCTTCCCCCGGCCTCGCAGCTCAAGCGCGACATGCCGCTCATTCCCTCCGACTCGATCGCCGGGCGCGCGCTGGTCGTCGTCATCGCCATCATGACGTTTCTGGCGTGCCTTACCGCGGGCGGCGCGATTCTGGTCGCCGACGCCTCGCAAGGGTGGCGCGCGGGCGTCTCCCGCGACGTCACCATCCAGATCAAGCCGCGCCCCGGCGGCGACGCCGATGCGCTCGTCGCGGCGGCCGCCGACATCGCGGCGCGCGCGCCCGGCATCGCCGAGGTCCACGCCTACTCCAAGGCCGAATCGGAAAACCTGCTGGCGCCCTGGCTCGGCGACGGCCTCGATCTCGGGCAATTGCCTGTCCCGCGCCTCATCGTCGTCCACATGCAAAGCGGACATCGCGAGGATCTCGAACCGTTGCGCCAGGCGCTGGCCGCCGGCGCGCCCGGCGCCAGTCTCGATGATCATCGGCTATGGCTGTCGCGCCTGGACACGATGGCCGACGCGATCGTCGTCTTCGCCGCCGCGCTGTTCGCGCTGATGATCCTGGCGATGGCGACCGCGATCGGCTTCGCCACCCGCGGCGCCATGGCGGGAACCCGCGAGATTATCGACGTGTTGCATTTCGTCGGCGCCGCGGATTCCTACATCGCGCGGCAGTTCCAGGGCCATTTCCTGCGGCTGGGGTTCAAGGGCGCGGCGATCGGCGGCCTGTCGGCGGCGCTGTTCTTCGGCCTCGCCTCGCTCGTCTCGCTCTGGCGCAGCCGCTCGGCCGGCGGCGAGCAAATCGCCGCGCTGTTCGGCGCCTTCGCGCTCGGCCTCGGCGGCTACGCCGCGATCGCCGCGATCTGCCTCGCCATCGCCGGGCTCACCGCACTTCTGTCGCGCGAAATCGTCTTCCGCCAACTCAGGAGCCTGCTATGACCGCCGCCGCCGCCGGCCGCCCCTTCGACGCCGCCATCCGACGGGCCGCCATGATCAAGCTCCGCTCGCTCGTCTTCAACGTCGCCTTTTACCTCAACCTCGTCGCCCTGATGATCTTCGGCCTGCCGACGCTCGCCCGCGGTCGCCACGGCGTCTTCTTCCTGGCGCGGCTGTGGGCTTCGACCTCGCGCTGGCTGCTCGAGGCGATCTGCGGCCTGCGCATCGAGTATCGCGGCCTCGAGAACATTCCCGACGGCGGCTATATCCTCGCCGCCAAACACCAATCCCTGCTCGAAACCTTCGCCCTGCTCCCCTACGCGCCGGACTTCGCCATCGTGGTCAAGCGCGAGCTCGTGTTCATCCCGCTGTTCGGGCTCTATCTCGTCGCCGCTCGCCAGATCGCCATCGACCGCTCGCGCGGCCACACGGCGCTGGCCCAGGTCATCGCCCAGGCGCGCGAGGTCCTGCGCGCCGGCCGCCAGGTCATGATCTTTCCCGAGGGCACGCGCCGCCCGGCCGGCGCGCCGCCGCGCTACAAATTCGGGGTCGCCGCGCTCTACGCCGACACTGGCGCTCCCTGCCTTCCCGTCGCGCTCAACACCGGGCTCTTCTGGGGCCGGCGCGGCTTCACCCGTCGGCCGGGCGTCGCCGTGATCGAATATCTGCCGCCGATCCCGCCCGGCCTCCGGCGCGACGTCTTCGCCGAGCGGCTCCAGGCGACGATCGAGACCGCGTGCCAACGCCTCTACGCCGAAGCGCTGGCGGCCGATCCTCGCCTCGCCTCGATTCTGGCCGCCGGCGCGGCGGCGATCGACCCCGCCAAACCCGGCGATATCCGTCAAGACGCTTGACGGGGTCCGACATTTGTTCTAGTTTTGTTCCGTGCCGTTCGCATGGAGATGGTTCGATGTTGGCGCTTCGAGACCCCGTTTCGCCCTGGCCCGCCGAGGCGCCCGCGCTGGAAGATGAACGTTGGCCCGAACCGGCGCCTCCGACCGCGCCTCGCCTCGCCGAGACGGACGGCGAGCCGCTCGCGGCGCTCGCCGGCGGCGCTCTCGCTCCGCGTTTTCGTTCCTGGCGGGGAGCGTCCGGGCGCCGCTACATCGTCTCCGTCTACGACGCCGACGCCTGCCCGGCCTATTGCGACGCCGTGCTGATCGCCGCCGCGGTCGACCCCGACGGTCGGCGCCGCTTGTTGGCGCTCGCCGACACCGGCGTCTTTCCCGAGCCCGTCCTGGCGCGCGCGAGGAAGTCGCTGTCCGAGATCGCCGAACGGGTGGAATTCCATCTGCATCTTCTCGCCGCCTCGCCCGCCGAGCGCCGCGCGGCGCTCGACGATCTCGCCGCCGCCGCCCCTTACGCGGCGCGCAACTGAGCGGCGAGCCACTCCAGTTCGCCGTCGAGGATGCCGAGTTCGCGCAAGTGGTCGCGCGTGGCGAGCACGTATTCGGCGTTGTCGCCGGATCGCCCGACGCCCTGGCGCACCAGCGCCAGCAGACGATCGCGAGGCATGGCGCCCGCGTATTGCCCGTGCGCGCGGTCGGCGACGTAGGCGAGCGCCGTGACGCGCCGGCCGTCGGCGAGCGTCAACGGGACCATCCTTTCCAAATAGACCGCGGTCACCAGCTCCCGCTCGCGAAGATAGCGCAACGCCGCTTCGCGCAAGCCCGCTTCGACGCGAAAGGCGACGCCGCTGCAGGCGCCGCCCCGATCGAGCCCGAGCACCAGCCCCGGCCGATCGGCCGTGCCGCGATAGATATGCGAATAGACGCACAGGCGCCGACGCCAGCCGCGCAAAAGCGCCTTGCAGCGCTCGTCATAGACGAAGCCGGGCCGCCACATCAGCGATCCGTAGCCGAACACCCATAGGTCGTTCGACGTCTCGCCCGCGCGCCTCGTCATCGCCGTCATGTCTCGGATTCGGCGTCCTCGACGGCCCGGCGGCCGAAGTCCGGCGCGGCGGTCTCCTGCCCCAGCTCGACGATGCCGCGACGAATCGCGCGCGTGCGGCTGAACAGCGTGAACAGCCCCTCTCCGTCGCCGCGCCGAATCATCCGCTGCAGCGCGGTCAGATCCTCGTTGAAGCGGCCGAGCGCCTCCAGCACCGCCTCTTTGTTGTTCAGGAACACGTCGCGCCACATCGTCGGGTCGGAGGCGGCGATGCGGGTGAAGTCGCGGAAACCGCCGGCGGAGAATTTGACGACCTCCGAGCGCGTCGTCTCTTCGAGGTCGTAGGCGGTGCCGACGATGTTGTAGGCGATCAGATGCGGCACGTGGCTGGTGATCGCCAGCACCAGATCGTGATGGGCCGCGCTCATCACTTCGACGTTCGACCCGATCGCCCGCCAAAACGCGGACACCCGTTCGACGGCGTCCGGGTCCGTGTTATCCGGCGGCGTCAGAATGCACCAGCGGTTGAGGAACAGCGTCGCGAACCCCGCGTCGGGCCCCGACTGCTCCGTCCCCGCCACCGGATGGGCGGGAACGAGCGCAACGCTCGGCGGCAGGTGCGGCGCGATCGCCGCGATCACCGCGCCCTTCACCGAACCGACGTCGGAGACGATCGCGCCCGCCTTCAGCGCCGGCGCGACTTCCCGCGCCACCGCTTCATTGGCGCCGACGGGCACGCAGAAGATCACCAAGTCCGCGCCCGCCGCCGCCTCGGCCGACGAAGCGCTTATCTCGTCGCCGAGCCGCAACGCGGCCGCGCGATCGAGCGCCGCGGGCGAGCAATCGGCGATCGCAATCCGTTTCGCGATGGCCTTGCGGCGCGCCGCGCGCGCGATCGAGGACCCGATCAACCCGACGCCGATGATCGCGACCCGGTCGAACAGCGGCTCGGCGAGCGCGGGCCCGAGCCTATCCGTCACGACGCCCGCCCTTCACGAACTCCTTGAGCGCGGCGACCACGCCTTCGTTGGCCTCCTCGGTCCCCACCGTCATGCGCAGGCAATCCGGCAGCCCGTAGGCGGCGACGCGGCGCAGCACGAAGCCGCGCGCGCTCAAGAACCGATCGGCGTCGGCCGCCGTTCGGCCCTTCTCGCTGGGGAACCTCAACAACAGGAAATTGCCGACGCTCGGCGGCGCCGCGATCCCCAGCGCCGAAACCTCTGTCATCAGCCACGGCAGCCAGCGCGCGTTGTGCGCCGCCGCCGCGGCGACATGGCCGGCGTCCTCGATCGCCGCGACGCCCGCGGCCAGCGCCGCGCCGTTGACGTTGAACGGCCCGCGCACCCGATTGAGTGCGTCGACGATCGCCGTCGGGGCGTAGGCCCAGCCGAGGCGCAGGTTCGCCAAGCCATAGACTTTCGAGAACGTCCGGGTCATCGCCACGTTCTCGCTGGTCGCGACGAGCTCGACGCCGGCGGCGTAGTCCTTGCGGCCCACGTATTCCGCGTAGGCCGCGTCGAGCACGAGGAGGACGTCGCCGGGCAAGCCGGCGTGCAGCCGCTTGACCTCGGAGAACGGCAGATAGGTGCCGGTCGGATTGCTCGGGTTGGCGAGATAGACGATCTTCGTGCGAGGCGAGACCTTGGCGAGCAGCGCGTCGACGTCGGCAGTGTCGCGCGTCTCCTTCGCCGTCACCGGGACGCCGCCCGCGGCGCGGATAGCGATCGGGTATGTGACGAACCCGTGCTCGCTGTAGAGGCCTTCGTCGCCCGGCTGAAGAAAGACATGGGCGAACAGCGTCAGTAGCTCGTCGGAGCCGTTGCCGCAGATAATCCGCTCGGCGTCGACGCCGTGGCGGCGGGCGATCGCCTCGCGCAGCGCGCTCGACGCGCCGTCGGGATAGTCGGCGAG
>Ga0326727_10007590_pt1 | contig 28508 bp, 21 predicted proteins | sample MB2enrmetagenome_FD_207643 | JGI IMG/M metagenome (GOLD analysis project Ga0326727, IMG submission 207643) | Lab enriched peat soil microbial communities from McLean, Ithaca, NY, United States - MB29MY | ecosystem: Environmental > Terrestrial > Soil > Wetlands > Peat | place: USA: New York... | reverse complement strand
GATTTCACGACGATGTTTGGTCCAACCCAGCAGGATTATGACTCCGTTGTTGGTTGGGCCGGAACCCATGGCCTCACAGTGGTTGGCACTTCCCGGAATCGCATGAACGTGGATGTCACAGGTCCGGTATCCGCCGTCGAAGCCGCCCTGCATGTGAACATGCGCCTTTACCAACACCCTACGGAGAACCGCACCTTCTACGCTCCGGACCGCGAGCCCACCGTTGACCTGCCCATCCAACTCTGGCACATCGCGGGCCTTGACAACTATTCGATCCCGCAATCCGCCTTGATCCGTCGACCTCCCGGAGCGCCCATCGCTCTGGCCACCACCGGCTCGTGCCCTGAGCAGTCGTTCTGCGGCAGTGACATGCGCGCGGCCTATTACGGGGGAACGGCTCTCGATGGGACCGGCCAGTCGCTCGGGTTGCTCGAGTTCGTAGGAACCGATCTGGCCGACCTGGCCACTTACTACGCGAACGCCGGTCAAACTTACAATCCCGGCATCATCACACTGCTTTCCACGGACGGCACCAGCACCAGCTGCGTATCCCCGTGCGATGACACCGAACAGATCCTCGATATGACGCAGGCGCTCGGTATGGCGCCAGGCCTTTCCAGTCTCGTGATGTACGTGGGTTCCACCGACACCGCGATGCTGAACGCAATGGCCACCGCCGAACCACTGAACGCACAATTGAGTTCTTCGTGGATCTGGTTGCCGTCGGATCCCACCTCCGACGATCCGTACTTCCTGGAGTTTGCGGCCCAGGGGCAGAATTTCTTTCAAGCGGCCGGTGACGGCGGCAAATGGGTTCCCTCTTCCTTCGTTCACCCCGCCGATGATCCCTATATCACGTCGGTGGGCGGGACGGACCTGAACACCACCGGGCCTGGCGGCGCGTGGAGTTCGGAATCCACCTGGGTGGATGGCGGCGGCGGCATTTCGCCCGAGAAGTATCCGATTCCCTTCTGGCAGACCACCACCGTGAGCGGCTGTTCGAATTGCTCCATCACCTACCGCAATGGTCCGGATGTTTCCGCTAATTCGAATTTCACCTTCTACGTCTGTGCCGATCAAACCACCTGCACCGCTAATTTGTACGGTGGAACCAGTTTTGCAACCCCCATGTGGGCCGGCTACCTCGCCCTGGCCAATCAGCAGGCCGCGCTGAATGGCATGCCTCCGCTCGGGTTTATCAATCCAGCCCTTTATGACATCGGCCTGGGTCCCAGCTACGACAGCGATTTCCATGACATCACCACCGGCAGCAACGGCTACTCGGCCACCATCGGTTATGATCTGGCCACCGGCTGGGGTAGCCCGAACGGAAGCGGTCTAATCGCCGGACTGCTCAGCACGATCAATATCCCGGGCTTCGGCCTGACCGCTTCGAATCCGGTAATCACCGCGGTGCAAGGCGCATCGGCCACGTCCACGATCACCAGCACCGTGCTGAACGGATTTAGCTCCGCCGTATCCTTATCGGCCATCGGACTGCCCCCCGGCGTCACCGTAACCTTCAGCCCGCTGTCGATAGCCGGCGCTGGAACTTCCACCATGACCGTCGCGGTAGGTTCGTCAACGGCCATCGGCACCTATAACATCAAGGTCACTGGAACCGGCGGCGGCATCACTGAAATCGTCCCGATCTCCCTTAGCGTGACCAAAGCGCCTCCCGGCTACACTCTCAGCGCCTCGCCCAATTTGATCAGCGCTGCCCGAGGTACTTCGGCCGCCGTCACCGTGACCACAGCGGTTTCAGGCGGGTTTGACTCGGCAATTACCTTATCTGCAACCGGCTACCCAACCGGCGTCACAGTAAAGTTCAGCCCCAGAACCATCCCCAAACCAGGTGCGGGAACTTCGACCATGACGATATCCGTGGGTAACAACGTCGCGCTCGGGAACCACACCATCACGATTAACGCAACCGGTGCAGGAATCCCGCGCACCGCGCAGGTAACGCTCGACGTCCTGAACTAATTGAAAAGAAAGGAGCACTGCCAGCAGTTTCAAAACGCTCAAGCCTGGATTGCTTGCTGCAAGACCCGTTTGGATTCCCTGACCGCAGGATCAGGAACAACCCCCTTGGTGGGAATATCTGCAAGGAGACAAGATGCTCAAAAGAGGACTTTTTTCGATGGCGCTGCTAGCCGCCCTGGTTCCGTTCGCCCAGCCCGCAGCAGCACAAAACTACAAAGGAACACCCAAACCAACAATCTTGGATTATGGCCCGCCGGCTGGGGCCCCTAACAAGAACACCCCGGCGCCACCCCCAGCCGCTGGAAAATGCGGCAATCCGGCCGGTAGCTGTTTGTTTTATGGTGGCGACTTCCTCGATGACGCCCTGTACCCGTCCAGCCTTGCCAATGGCTTGGCAAACGAAAGCACTACGTTCATCGCAGGGGCTCCGTACGGAGCGGCCGTCTGGGTTCCGTTCACCGTTCCGGCTGGCCAGGCTTGGGAAGTGTCAGGATTGTTTACGAACAATCAGTCGACCTATGGCGTCCTCGACCAGGGGACCGAACCTACATCGGTGGCGTACTGGTCCATCAATGAAGGATTGTTCGCCGGCAATGGAGGAACGGTTCTCGCTTCCGGCACTTCGCCGGCCACCATCACCCCGACCGGCCGCTCCGCTTTTGACCTGAACGAATATACGGTCCAGGTGACCGGACTGAGCCTTACCCTGAATCCTGGAACATACTGGATGGCCGTGGTTCCCGTCTGCACGAATCTGAGCGACCCTTTCTGCGGTGGACTCTTCTTCCTCAGTGATGTCGAATACATCAACGCCACCCCAACGAACGCGTACGGCCCGGCAGAGCCCATGGACTCCGCTTTCTTTGATTCTCCTTATTTCTTCGAGACTTACGATCCGACCAACGGCTCAGTGGGTGCTTGCGGCGGGTTTGGCTGTGACGCATTCTCGGCGGGCGTTCTCGGTAAGAAGCTGGCTAAGTAAATGCTGGTTGGGGGCAGACCCTCCCGTCTGCCCCCCCTTCTAACCGACAGCGTAAGTAAAAGTACTGAAAACCTTCAGGGTTTTGATGTATTTCAAGTGACAGTAATGGTATAACCGATTCTGCGTCTCTGTACGCAAAACTTGACAAAACCCTCGGAGGATTCATGAAGAAAGCTCTCTCAACATTCGCAGTCGTAGGTTTCATCGCTTTCGCAAGTGTAAATGCCAGCGCCGCCGTAAATCACCCCATCGGAGTAACAAAAGTGGCGGCTGGCAAGCCCATGGCCGCTCCCCCGCCCAGTAACGGCTTCGCGGCCGGCCTCACGATCACCGGTGTTTCGGTAGGCAACGGTGCCGATCTGCCATTTTTCTCGCCTCCCTACGTTGGTCTACCCTACCTGCTCGACGCTGTCGCAGCCGGTTCGTCGATTGTCACTTCGGTTTCCCTCCAGAGCACCATCTATACTGGTGAACCCACGGTGAACTATGAGTTCGTACAGGGCGGGACGGTACTCTCCTCGGCTTCCGTAACCTTCTCCAGCGATTTTCTCCCCGGTTACGTTGGCTTGGCGTACTTCCCCGAGACGGCCCCGTCTACCAAGGGCCCCTCGCAAATCCTGGTTACGGTTTATAACGGCACTACCCTCATCGCGACCCAGGTGTACCTCGTCGACATCTACTAGTTCTTGACCATCTCAGCCAGTGGCCCCGACCGGGTGAACGCGCCGCGTAAGCGTCTTCTCATTCGGCCCGGGGCCATTGGCGATTTCATCGTTTCGCTTCCCGCCCTCCAACATCTTAAAGCCGCCTACACCGAAGTCTGGTGCGCTTCGCAGAACGTGGCTTTGGCCCGTTTCGCAGACCGCGCTCTCTCGATTCACTCCGCGGGGCTGAACCGAATCGGCGTCTTAGCCGCTGACGACGTCTTCCACCACCTGCGCAGCTTCGACGAAATCGTCAGTTGGTACGGTACCGCCAACGAAGAGTTCCGAGAAGCCGTCCGCGGCCTGCCGTTTCGATTCTTCGCAGCCGTTCCGCCAGCGACCACCCGGCAAAACGCCACCGAGTTCTTCTGCGCACAGGTCGGCGCTCCGGATACACTACCCCGCATCGACACCGGCATCGAGCCGCGTGAAGGCTTCGTGATCCTGCATCCCTTCGCCTCAAGTCCCACCAAGCGCTGGCCCCTGGAACACTATCGAAGGCTCGCCGAAATGCTGGGCGAGGTTTCGTGGTGCGCCGGCCCCGGCGAAGTTTTGGACAACGCCGTGCGCCTCGAGAACCTCTTCGAGCTCGCGCGTTGGATCGCCCGCGCCCGGGCTTACGTCGGGAATGATTCCGGCATTACTCATCTGGCCGCCGCTGTTGGCACACCCGTTGTGGCCCTGTTCGGCCCCACTGATCCTGTAATCTGGTCGCCTCGAGGACCCCAGGTCCGGGTCGTCTCCGGGACTTCTCTCCCATCGATTTCACCCAAAGTTGTTTTCGACGTGCTGGCTTCTCTGGTATAACCGTAATCGAAGATGGCGGCTGTTCTCCAGCCCGGCCTGGACGTGTGGGACTTGCGGCGCCTGTCCGGCGCCGACCTGGATGCTCTTCTGCAGGAAGAGATTGCCTACTGGCGGGACGAACTCGATTGGGATTTTGAGCGCTCCGCGGCTCTGGTGCGGAAATATGCCGACATGCGAGCGTTGCACGGCGCCGCTTTGGTGACCAATTCCGCCGTGGTCGGTTACGGCTATTCCGTTCTGGAAGAACAGAAAGGCGTCATCGGCGACCTCTACATTCGCAAGCCCTACCGCACGGTGGAGAACGAATACCGCTTGCTCTCCCACGTTCTTGAAGAACTGGTGGCCACGCCCTTCGTCCGGCGCGTGGAGAGCCAGTTGATTCTGTTTGGAAACCGGGAACGGAAGCTGCCTCGCCCGGCCCAATTGCGAGCTTTTGAGCGCGAGTTTCTGAAGATCAATCTGACAGGTCTGGACCGTTTGACACCCGCGCGAATTCCCGGGGTCTCGCTCGAAGCATGGACCACGCATCGCCAGGAGGAAGCCGCCCAGCTGATCGCCGCCGCGTACACCGGTCACGTGGATGCTTTGATCAACGATCAGTACCGGTCCGTGGAAGGCGCGCGCCGCTTCCTGTTCAACATCGTCCAATACCCCGGCTGCGGCAATTTTCTCCCGGAGGCCTCGCTGGCCGCTTTCGAGAAGGAGAGCGGACGCATGTGGGGTATCTGCCTGGCCAGCATGGTGGGTCCGGAAGTGGGGCACATCACCCAGATCTGTCTGGCGCGGGACGCGCGCCAGCGAGGCCTGGGTTACGAGATGATGCGCGAGAGCCTGCTGCTGATGCGCTTGCACGGCTGCGCGGATGCCACGCTGACGGTGACGGGCGCCAACCGCGAAGCCATCGACTTGTATCGGCGGATGGGGTTTTATCCGCTGCGAACTTTCCCGGCGTTTGTTTGGGAAGGGTTCTAAAGTGCGTATCATCCAACGACGGTCGGGCCGCTCATCGAAGCGAAACGCTACCGCTTCCGCGCCTTCGGCTTGCTCTTGAGCCTTACCGCAATTCGGTGAACCGGCACGCTTTGCCGTCGGGCGTGATGACATAAGCGGCAACTGCGGCGGCGTCCCCGTAAGCGATGAAATCCTGCCCACCACGCTTTTCTGACACTACGAGCGTGTTGCCGAGTCCGTCGATTCTTCCCGCGCCGTCGGTCACTACGATCTGTCTCTCGTGTGGGAACTTCACGTCCGGCCCATCTACGAATCCTTCGAGCCGGAACTTTGCATCCCCGGCGGGAACCCGCCGATCAATGGAACCCCGGCAACCTCCAATCGGACCGCCAAACACCGTTTTCAACTCGCGCCCTGGCCAGGATGCTCGATTGTCCGCGAAGAAGCTCAGCCGGTGTTGCTTCATGTAGGGCCGATAGTAGTCGAGCAGCCGCTGTTCGGGTATCAAGGCAAAGAGATATTCCGGGTCTGTCACGCCCACTGCCATCCCCGCGCCGGCCACATCCAGCGTGCGATGGAATTCCAGCCATTCCATGGAGACGGCCAGTTGCGATGGTTGGGTGAGAAGGGTCAGGTAGCCTGCGATCGCGGCGACGAGCACGCAAGATGCCCGTGACGGAATACTCAAGCAGTTTGCGGCGGCAAGAGCGAACAGCGTACCCCAAAAAAGGAACGGCACTGTGAAGTCATGGCTGCCGAGCATCGTATTGTGTCCCAGCGCCGCAATGCTTTCCGGCGTGAATCGGGCGAAGGCAAAGGCAAAGGCGTACAAGGACAGGAACACGCAGAAACCTGTCAAAGCGGCCTCTTCGAGTGAAGCACGCCCACGCAGGAGCCTAACCGCAGCGAGAGCAGCCAGCAGCAATCCGGCGACGCCGCAAGACGCGCCCCAACCCAGACTCTGGTCCGTAATCGGGCCGCCCAACACCAGCGCCGTAATCCGGATCGCCCCCAGCGGATGAAGTAGTAACCCAGTGAACCCCATGCCATCACCCGGGTTGCTATAGCCCGCAAAGTAGGCCGCCGCGAACGCGACGCTGGCAACCGCCAACGCCACAAGCACACGGAGTCGCGCTCGAAGCCCGAAGGCGACCAGCAGAATGACGGGGCCGATGAACACGCCCGTTCCCATGGATAAAGCTGCGAGCACGGCAAACGAAAATGCGGCTATGGGCATCCAACGCGGGGCCTTCGGACTGCGAATTAACACGGCCGATAGCACGAGGGAAGCCAGCGCTCCCAGCAGCCCTTCGGTGAACTGCACCGCGATGCCGAATAGAAAGGTCTCCAGTTGGAGCGAACTCAGGGCAAGCTGAGCCGTGGCCGCCATTACGAAGATGGTTAGCCAGCGCGGCGCCTCTTGCAGCATCCGCCACTCCACCCACACGAGTAGCGCCGTAGTCAGGACTTGCGCCAGCAGGCTCGCCCACGCCAGCGGGGTGTTGGAGAAGTGAAAGAAGCGCTCGTCCGCCATCATGAGCAATCGAGGGATCACCATGCGATGTCCCCAGTAAGGCGCCCACAAATAACCGGTCGAGTATTTGCCCTCGTGGAAGAGGTGCAGCTCCTCCATCATGACGAGCTCGTCGACGTGGATCGCGCGCGTCATGGAATGGCAGAAGAACCAGAGCATTCGAGCGATCAGCCACAGCGTATAGGCCGCGTACGCCCAAGCTGCAACGAGCGCGCCACGGGCGAAGATCTTCACCGCGCCGACCCCACTAAAGCGGCAAGGGCAAGCACGCTCAATAGCGAGAGTAGGATGCCGACGGTTCTTCCCGGAGTGTTGTAGCGGAACCGTACCTCGTGGCTGCCGCCAGCCACTGGGACGGCCATGCCCAGTTCGTTCGTTGCGAGAATGGGCGCCGGTAATCCATCCACCTTCGCGCTCCAGCCGGGGTCGTTCGCCTCGAGTACCGAGATCCGCCCGTCTTGTGGGCTTTCGCTGCGAATCAGGATTTCGTCGCTGCAGGGTCTGATGTATTTGGCAGTGCCCCCGGGGGGCCCAGCAGCACGAGGCGCAGCGTGGTTGACGCGGTACATCCAAAGTCCTGAAGCCGTCGTGACGAGGTCGAGATCTTTCCTGGGCTGCCAGGTGATGACGTATTTGGCGCCAGTTGTTTGGAGCGCCGATACCGGCCATGTCGACGCGTCGATTATCTCCTCATTCCAGCCGGTGGGCGCGCCGGTGAGGGCAGCAACGGCGCGGTAAGTATCCGCCAGGAAGATCGAGTCGAATCCCCCGGGATCGTCGACCGTTTCAGAGAGCCGGAGCGACAAGATCCGGCTGACTGCCACTCGGCTGTCCCCTGTTTCGACGGCGGGAACTTCCAAGGGATGCCACGCAGTAGGCAGGATGAATAAACGAGCGACGCCGCCAAGATCCCACGCGTGCAGTGCGAGGCAGACGAGGACGGCTGCATACGCGAATGACGCTTTTCTAAACGGATTCCAGCGGAGAAAGGCGTCGACGCCGACTCCCAGGGCAATTGAAACGGAGAAGGTGTAAATGTAGAGCAAGCGCGAAGGGCTGCGCAGGATGGTAACCGGTATCACCCGGCGCAACGGTTCCAACAGAGGGAGCGCGCCGAGAAGGGCCACCACGCCGATCGCGCCCAGAAAAGCCCAGCGCGGCGCTGGCCAGCACCGGCGTACCAAGCACAAAACCACAAGGACCACCACAGCCAACAAGGGCAAGACGCCCGTGTACGCGAATGTGTCCCAGAAGTAGCCGGGATGCGAATAACCCACGAAGGTATGTCCCGGAGGAACTTGCGCGCCGTTTGCCCAGCCGTCGATTCCAGGAATTGCGAGGGCCAGCAGCCGGCGATAGGGCATTACGATATCGTTGGAAGCCGGATTCAGGCGCAGCACACGCGTGCTCCGTTGGATGAGCAGCAGCATGGGCCACCAGACAACCAAGGTCGCCGCGCCGCCCAGAGCGACGGCGCTCAGGAGCCTCGCTCGAAGGGCTCCGCGGCAGCGCCAGGTGACGTACAGAAGCGTGGCCGCCACCGAATAGGCCGGGAGCTGCGGGTGCCCCGCCACCACTACGCAGGCGGTGGCAATTGCGAGCGCTAACATATCGATCCGTTGAGCCCTGGCTCGTTCCGGGTCGGTGGCACGATCCGCAAGCCAGAGCAGAAGAGGAAGTGAAGGGTATGCTTCGAGCGTGAGCAGGTGCCCCACCATGACACGGGCGGCAAAGAAACCCGCGCAGGCGAATGTCCACGATGCCCCCACCGCCGCTATCCAGGATAGCCCTGCCCTCCGGCAGAAGAGATATGTGAAAAGGGCGGAAAGCCCCGCGGCGATCGCGACTCCCGCGGAGTAAGCGATGGCTGGGTCGAAGAACAGCAGCATCAGGTGCGACGGCAACCAGGGGAAGTTCTGGAGATTCGCGTTGAAGGGAGTACCCAGCATTTCCCGCGGATACCAACCCGGAACCAGATGCTGTCCGCTGAAAAGCGCGTCCCGTGCGAAGGCTAAGCGGCGCGCGTGCAGCAGGAAGTAGTCCCAGCCGTACAAGGTATCCCTGCCGCGCAGCACGGACCAAGGAAGGTAGACTGATTCAGTAAGAATGAGCAGCGCCGCCAGCCAGATAGCCGACACCCGGTCTTCAACAGATTGGCCAAACAAGATTTTGAGTTACCTCGCGCTTGGACTGCTCTTTCTGCAAGTAGCCCTACCCTGGACCGCGCCTTTCTTTATAACTCAGGACGGACCTTCCCATGTGTATGGAAGTGTCGTCACCTGGGACTTACTCACGAATCCCCATTCCAGTTACGGATCGGTCTACCGGCTGCAGCATGAGCTGATTCCGAACTCGGCCACCACCCTGATTTTGAGAGTATTCGTCGCATTGGCGGGCGCAGCTCATGCGGAGCAATTGCTGGTCAGCTTCGTGTTTATATTCCACTTCTTTGCGTTCGCGTATGTCTGCCGGCGTTGGTCACCCCTGGCGAATGCTTTGATCCAGACGTACTTCCTGACCAGGGGTTATTACAACTTCCAGTTAGGCATGAGCGCTTGTCTCATCCTGGTGAGCTATGGCATCGGGCAAATCGAGAACCGAACCAGGCGCGGAACCCTCGTGCTAGCTCTGGGTTCTGCCGCGCTCTATCTTACTTCCCTTCTTCCTTTGCTGATTGCGGTGATCACGCTGGTGACTATTGCTTGCTGGACATCCATCAGGAAACTGGTGTGGCTGCTGGCTGCTCTCAGTCCAGGCATTTTGCTTACGCTGTTCTATGCGGCGCTCTCTTTCCCCAACCGCATTCCGGCAAGCTCCGGATTCAACTGGCGTCTCTTCCCCACTTATCTCTTTCGCATGTCAGGTGGGATGAGCGGCATCGCGATCCCTGTCTATTTCGCTCTCGGGCTGCTGTTTGTGATTGCCTTGTGTTTCATGAGGGATTGGAGAGGCGCGCGCGGTGGACTCGCGATTGCCACCGCGCTGTTTGCCTTCCTGGCCGTATTCGGACCGGACCAGGGCTTCGGCGGCGGCGAGGTCAAACTACGATTGATCTGGGCTGCGTTCCTGTTTACGGGAGTGCTGGCGGCAACGGCCCCGCTGCCCCGATTTCTTGGGATCACGATCAATGCCGCAGCAGTGGGCTTCGTGATCTTCGGGTTGGTGCAGACCCGCAGTTTTAATAATCGTGCGAATGAAATGGCTGAGACTTATCTTTCGGCACTCGACAGGATTCCACCCGGCTCAACATTCGTGCGCCTGGAGTATCCGATTCAGTCGGGCATCCCCGCCGATCTTCTATTCATCCCTCTGCTTCATACCGATTCCTACGCCGCCGCCGCGAGTCACTCCATCGCCCTGAGTGATTATGAAGCGGGCAGCCGGGCGTTTCCACAGAGTTTCCAACCGATCTTCACCGACTCCCAGCAGTGGCTTCTTCAGCTTGTGGAAGCCGCGTATGTGATTCCGCCGCCGGATATTAAGAAACTGGTTCGTACTCTGCCAGCTAAGGTCGACTACTATGTGGTGCTGGGCGAGGACCCGGCCATTCCAGGCGCGCAGAGCCAGATGTCCGATGCCTTAGCGATTCTGAAGGAGTCAGGCAGAAAGCAGATTGCTAGCGCCGGGAATCCGATACTAGTTCGGATTTATCATTGACCAATTCCACCGTGACCGGGTCGGACTCTATTTGACCCGATATCAGCGTTACTTGTGCTTGGCCAAGCTGGAGTGTGGTCGGCAGGATCGCATTGACTTGCCTCAGTCCTTCAGAGTCCGCACAGGAGACGAAGCTGGCTGGCAGTTGAACTCCATTTATCGATATTTTGACTAAGTCGTCACTGAGGTCGGCTGCCCATATACTAATACAACCGCTGTGGATGCGCGAGAGTTCCCAGGTCTTGCCATCCGTCACGGAGTGGATTTTTGGCTTGGCTACTTGAGGCAGGTTAAGCGCCTGCCCCACCTGCGCCGCGTTGCTTTCGTGGCTGTCGCGGACGTGGAGGGAAACCTCGGTCTGGCCAGGGAAAGCTTTGCAGTTGGCGTGCCAGCCATTGGCTTCTGTTTGGGATACGTGCACCGGCCTCGATCCATAAGGCCCCACCCGCGGGAACACGTTGTCGCAGTTGAGGTCTTTCTGCTCCGTCCGGAACCAGATGGACAGATAGTCATCCGCGCCCGGTGAAACTCCCACCAGAAAGGGCGCGGGGCTGTCCGGTGTATAGGTGGCCCACTTACGATGGCATGTTACATGCGCCCGGTTCCGAATCACGCTTTCCAGCTTCGTGCGGGCAAACCCGGCTGTCCGGCAAAAAGCCAGCAGACAGGGCGTGTTGGGACCTACCCAGTTATCGAACTGCCCGCCCAACTCCGTCGTCTCGTAAAACTCCATCACCGGCGGCGCGTTCAGGTTTTCACCATCGTCGCTCACGTGCGATTCGATGCACGCCATGTCGGTCGCCAGGCTGCACACATTCTCCAGAGCCAGCAAGGGATGCTTCGTGTGATAGAGAACGCCGAAGAACAGCACGATATCGAACGTTCCGATATCCGCTGGTGTCAGCTTGCAGATGTCGGCTACGTGATACTCGGCTTTCGAGCCGAGTAACTCCTTGGCGATTTCGAAATTCTTGTGTTTATGCGAATCGACAGCCACCACCTGCGCGCCCCGGCGCTCCATCTCAAAACTGAACCATCCATCCCACGCGCCAATATCCAGCACGCGTTTGCCGGTCAGATCTTCCGGCACCGGGAACTGCGCCAGCCTGAAGCGCATTTGCTCCAGGCTCTGCAAACCCTGGATCACTTGCCCATCTTTGAGTTCAATGCTGTGGTACCAGCCAAGTTCCTCCAACTGCGAGATCCGTTTGCGAATCAGCTCCGTGAACTCGGCGTTTCTAGCCGGCATGGGAAGCCTCGACCTGAATGCCGATTGGCGCGAAACGCCGCTCGCCCAACAGCAACTCCACATGATTGTAGCCGGGGCTGGTTCCGGGCGGCATGGGGAAATCGAACTGATACCGCTCGTGCAATGGGTTCACGCACAAATAGGATGGCTCTGCCTCTCTCCCGGAAACGTGGATGCGAAGGCGCTGCGGCTCCGACACTTCTTCCATCACCAACCGCGCGGTGCCGCTTTCCACGCGATGGGTCGAAAGTAAGTTGACGGCGTCAGTGAGGGAACAGACGTGAGGAAATCGCGGACCGGGCGGGATCACACGCGCCAGTTGCGCGCGGAACACGGGCGCCCCGTTGAGATATAGGTCAACCGGAACCATCCCCGTGCGCGTGCCTTTGGGCAGGATGATGTTTAGATGGCGTAGCCGGTTGATGGGCGCGCTGACATAACACCCGTAAGCTTCCACGCCATCCACCCAGGCGCTCAGTTTGAGGAGATCGGCTTGTTCGGGAAGGTCGGCCATCCAGATGGATGCCGCGCCGAAGCGGCCGCTCGCGGGGATGACCGGTTCGCCAGTGTAGGCGTTGCGGATGCGGATCAGTTGAGGAGTGGCAAGAGGCAGGCTAAATGCCTGCCCCACCTTCTGAAGCGTGACCCACATGTATTGGGTTTCTTTGTCGTTTAGTTGCAGCAGCAGAACGCCCGCCCGGCGCGCGAAGGCGATGATTTCTTCCGCGCTGATGCGCACGCCATCCCAGGTGGATTGCACGTGGCCCCGATCGGGCAGGGCATTGATCTGGAACACGAACAATCCGCCAGGGGCCAGCGCGCGAACCGCCTCGGCCAGGTAATTCATCACTACCTCGCGGCTGGGAATGTGCTGGAAAACGGCGTAGGAATAGATGAAGCCGAAGCTGTCATCCGGGAACCCCGAGAGCGCCGCTCCGGATGCCGGGTGCAGGTGAATATTCGGAACGCCTTCCAGATTCTGCCGGGCGCGGCGCAGCATCTCATCGGAAACGTCGATGCCGTGGATTTCGCGAAAATGCCGGCTCAGGGGACGCAGCAGACGCCCGGGGCCGCACCCGATTTCGAGCGCGGAAACACCCTTCCAGAAGGCCGCCGGTTTGCGCTTGAGTTCGGTTTCAAAGGCACGGACCTGATCTGCGCCGGATGCGAAGAATTCATCTAACGACTGGTTCTTGCGGCCGAACGCTACGTAGTAATTCGCGTCCTCTTCCGCGCGGCGGTTCCAATCCGCGCGCATGTCGGTGAGGACCGCATCTTCAGGCATTAAAGATATTTTAGTTACATCAGATCTTTGTATTCGCGTTCCGGAGCCGCCACGGATTTCTCGCCGTCCTTGCGGTTCAGTTCGTCGGCCATAATCACGGCCTCCGCCAAATCGCGCATGGGACGCCGCAAACGCCGGCTCTCATTGCGCAGCCGCAGGTAAGCTTCCTCTTCCGTCAGATGATGCTTGTACTGCAGAATGCCCTTGGCCCGCTCCACCAGCTTGCGGGTTTCGAGCGTTCGCTTCATCTCGACGGTTTCGGACATCAGCCGCGCATTTTCGATGGCGCTGGCAGCTTGCCCGGCCACAACTTTTACGAAGCCGATTTCTTCTTCGCTAAATACACGCCGGTCGCGGGTATAGATGTTAATCGTCCCGATCACCTTATCGCGGGCGGTGAGCGGCACCGAAAGCAGGGAAGCAAGTCCGGTCTTACGGGCCAGTTCCGGATAGCGATACTGCTTCTCTTCTTTCACATCCAGAATCACGATGTGCTTGCCTTCGTGCACCACCCGGCCAATGAGTGAATCTTCCACCTTCAGTGGCATTTTGTGGAGGTAGTCAGGCGACGAACAGCGGGCGGCGCTGATGGTGAGTTCGCGCTTCTCTTCATCCACCAGCATGATGGAGCAAACCGGCGAATCCAGCGTCTCCGCCACCATCTCGGAAATGGTTTGCAAAATGCGATCCAGGTAACTTTCGGCGCTGATGGTTTTGGCCACGGCGGCCAGCGTTTCCAGGCGGCGGACATTGGTTTGGGATTGCTCCGCCAGACGCGCTTTGGCGAGCGCTCCGCCCATCTGCTCGCCGATGAAGGTGACCAGAGCCACTTCGTCACTGGTATGCGGATGGCCCTTGCGGTGATGGACGTTGATGACGCCCGTCAATTCGCCGTCCGCGATTAAAGGAACGGAAAGAAATGCTTCGTACGTATCTTCCTGCAAGCCGGGGAATGCTTTAAATCGGGCATCCGCCGAAGCCTGATAGGGCAGGGCCACAACCGATTGATGCTGCGCCACCCAACCCGTAATACCTTCACCCATCCGGAGGCTCAGCCGGCCGATTTCGTCGGTGTGCGGCAGGTGGGACGCGCGCAGTACGATTTCCTGGCTGACGGGGTCCACCAGATAGACCAGACAAGCGTCGGCGTCGGTGACGGTCAGAATCATGTCCACCAACTCGCGGAGGATCTTGTCTAACTCGAGTCCCGAACTGACGATTGAGCTGATGCGGTGCAGGAGCGCAACTTGGCTGCCCATGGATTCACTGTACGTTTGAACTTCCATCATTGTAATCGGTCCCTATCCGCGAATTCGCATTGGTGCGGATTCCCTGAGTTTAGAAAACGCTTACAGGACGCGTCCAATCGAAATTTTGAATTTCAGGGATGAGTCACAAGAAATTTCCTTCCCGCTTTCGCACCCAACCCGTTGAAAACAATGCTCAAGCTGTCTCCACAGTCACCACAGATACCACCTCGGTCTGCTAGCCTGTTGGCGGGGAGAGGAGAGGAAGATGCCGCGCTCGAAAATCTGGGTTCGTTCCAACCGCTTTCTTTGCGCCTTCGCATCCCTGCCTGCAATGTGTTTTCCGCATCCCAATACCCCAACCCCGCCCCTCGTCACCCTCGCAACCGACTCAGAATCAAACGTTTCCAGACAACCTTGTTTTGAAAAAAAGCCTTTTTCGCCCCTCGCCACGCACGCTTAACACTCGCGTGATATGGTGAACCTCATGGCGGGCGAGAATCCCTTTCACGATCCTCTGCGGTTTGAACGAAAAGTCCCCGAATGCGCCGTGGTCATTTTCGGGGCCAACGGCGACCTCACCAAGAGAAAGCTGATGCCCGCGCTCTACCGGCTGGCGTTCGAGCGGCGACTGTCTCCGGGGTTCGCCGTCATCGGTATCTCCCGCACGGCCATGTCCGACGACCAGTTCCGCGAAAAAATGCGCGAATCGGTTCAGAAATTCCTCGAAGATTCCCCCTTCGATGAGAACGTCTGGACCAGCTTCGCCCAGGGCCTCTTTTACATGGCTGGCAACGTGGACGACGCCAAATGTTACTCCGACTTGAAGACCTGTCTGGAGGGTGTCGAAAAACAGCGCCGCACCGGCGGCAACGTGCTGTTTTATCTCTCCACCCAGCCCAGTCAATACGGTCCCACCGCGACCGGCCTGGGCAGCGTTGGATTGAACAAAGGCGACGGCTGGCGTCGCCTGGTCGTCGAAAAGCCATTCGGGCATGACCTCGCAAGTTCGCGTGAACTCAGCACAACCCTGCACAAGGTCTTTGTCGAGGAAGACCTCTATCGCATCGATCATTACCTCGGCAAGGAAACCGTTCAGAATATCCTCGCCCTGCGCTTCGGCAACGGGATTTTCGAGCCGCTCTGGAATCGCCGCTACATCAATCACGTGCAAATCACGGCCGCCGAATCCATCGGCGTCGAAGGCCGCGGCGCTTACTACCAGGAAGCCGGCGCGCTCCGTGACATGATCCAGAATCACCTGTTGCAAGTGATGGCCACCGTCACCATGGAGCCCAGCGCGACTTTCCAGCCCAATACTGTGCGGGATGAACGCGCCAAACTCCTTCGCTCCGTGCGCGTGATGCGGCACGATGAAGTGGCCAAGTACGCCGTCGCCGGTCAGTATGGCCCTGCCCGTCTCGGCGGCGAGAACGTACCAGGATTCCGCCAGGAGCAAGGCGTGGACCCGCAATCGCAAACCGATACCTACGCGGCCGGCACCTTCTTCATCGATAACTGGCGCTGGGCCAAGGTGCCCATTTATATTCGCAGCGGCAAGCGGCTGCCCAAACGCGTCACCGAAATCTCTATCCAGTTCAATGAGGCGCCGCATGCCGTCTTCGGCGGAAATGGGCTCGCCGAAATGGCCGTCCCCAATCTTTTGACGCTGCGCATTCAGCCCGAAGAGGGCGTTTCTCTGAAGTTCCTCTCCAAGCGTCCCGGCACGGGCATGACTCTGCGCCCTGTTTCCATGGACTTCAACTACGGCTCCAGTTTCGGGGAGCGCTCGCCGTCGGCTTATGAAACGCTGCTGCTGGACGCCATCACCGGTGACGCCACTCTCTACACCCGCCAGGATATGGTGGAAGCCAGTTGGGCCGTCGTGGAACCCATCCTGGAAGTCTGGCAGAACAGCCGCTTCAATTTCCCCAATTATGCGTCTGGTTCCTGGGGACCGGCTGCCTCGGATGTGATGCTCGCGCAGCACGGGCATGTCTGGCGAAAACCCTAGGAGTCAATGATATGGTTCGTCCTGAAACAATCCTGAAGGAGCTGTCTAAGCTATGGGTCGACCTGGGGCATGAGGATCAGCAGGATTCCGTGGCCGCCAGTTCGGGCGTGCTGCGCGCCTGCGCGATGACCTTCATCACCATCGCCGATGAGTCCGAAGATCCCACCAATCTGGGTGAGACGGTGGCCATGTTGATGAAAGAGCATCCCAGCCGCTCCGTGTTGATCCGCCTGCGTCCCAGTGGCGAGGAGTTGATCGAATCCCGCGTCTTCGCTCAATGCTGGATGCCCTTCGGCCAGCATCGCCAAATCTGCTGCGAGCAGATCGAAATCACGGCGTCATTAGCCAGCCTGGATGACGTGCCCGGCGTGGTGCTGCCCCTGGCCGTCCCGGACCTTCCGGTCATTCTCTGGAGCCGCAGTCCGCGCCTGTTCGACTTGCCGGCATTTCCGAAAATCGCCGCCATGTGCGATAAGTTGATCCTCGACACCGGCGCCTTCACCTATGGCGTCCACGCATTCGACTTACTCTCCGCCCAGTTAAAAGGAGAGCGGTTAGTGGCCGATCTGGCATGGTCCCGTATCACGCGATGGCGCGAAACCGTGTCGCAGGTTTTCGTCAATCAGGAATGCATTGACGCGCTTCCCACTTTCACCCGCGTGGTTGTCGAATACGGAACGGAGAAGCCCAAGCCCGAGGCCATGTATCTGGCCGCGTGGCTGCAGAACTGCTTACAATCCGTGGGCAGCACGACGCATGTCGATCTAGTCAAAAGTGAAGGGTCAACCATCGAGGCCATCACGCTTTCAGTGGGTGGAACTTGTGATGTCTCCATCCGCGCCGTCGGCGAAGGCGCCGTGGAAGTAACCGCCAACCGCCTGTCCACCAAGACCTTTTTCTCCGAGCCCACCGATTACCTGGCTCTTCTTGAAGAGCTTTCCATCACGCGGCGTGACCCCGCGTTTGACGCCGCGGTCCCAGTGGCCCGCGAGTACGCCTGGCAAATACAATGAATCGACCTCACCAATTTCCCGACGTTGAGCAGGCTGCCCAAGCCTGCGCCGAATTTATCGTGCGACTCTTACACCAGGCCGTGCGGGAAAGGGAACGGGCCTCAATTGCGGTTTCCGGGGGTCGCTCGCCCGCGCTGTTGTTTGACGCCATGCGCACCCTGGATTTTCCGTGGACTCACCTCGACGTCTTCTTCGTCGATGAGCGCGCCGTACCGCCCGACAGCCCCGACAGTAACTACCGCTTGGCCAACGAGCATCTGTTCCTGCCCTTGGATTTTCCAGAGGAGAACATCTATCGCATCGATGGTGAACTTGAACCTCGCAAATCAGCGGAACTTTACGCCGCGGCCATTGAAGGAGCCTTCGAAATCGATCCAGGCGACCTGCCTGTGTTCGATGTCATCCATCAAGGTATGGGACCCGACGGACACACCGCCAGCCTATTTCCCGGAGAGCCGTTGATCGCGAACAGAAGCGGAATCGCGGCGGCGGTGGAAGCCGTCTCGAAGCCTCCGAAAGACCGGATCACCCTACTCCCCGGCGTCCTTCTCAAGTCGCGCTCCACGGTTTTCTTCGTGGATGGCGAAGACAAACGCGCGGCGCTGCAACAGGTGCTTACCGGACCTTACGATCCGATGAAGTATCCGTCTCAGCTACTCTCGCGAAGTGAAAAAGATGTCGATTGGTTCGTCGCCGGCATCCCCAACATCACCTGGCCTTAGCGTCTTTCCTAAGTCCCAAAATCAGATACACCAGCACAGCGATGTTAGTCACAAAAACCACGATCTTGACGTATGTCAAGTGATGCGTCATCTCATAGATCTCCAGAGGAATAAATATCCCCGTGAAGACCACGGTGAGATACTCAGCCCACCTCTTCCGAAATGCCAACCCAAAACCTTCTGCAAACCGCATCCCTGCATAGATAAAAGTCCCCACGCTCAGTTCCTTCAACTGTTTGGGACTAATCGAAAAAGCCCGCTCCAGGAACCGGTGTATGTACTTGTTATCCGGATCGATGCGCAGTACGTGGACCCAGTGGCGCAGGTGTGCTTCAACATCGCCATGCAGAAGATGAAGCACTCCAAATCCGGCGGCCAGCAGCAGCGCGCCTTCCAGCACCTTATAGATGCCGATCCACACCAGCAGCCGGCCGCTGGCGCGCGGCTTAGGTCTTGAGCTCTTGCGTTTCAAACCTCGAGAATCACCGGCATAATCAGAGGCCGGCGCTGCGTCTGCTTCGATATGTATCGCTTCAGATCCGCGCGGATCTTGTCCTTGATCACGCCCCAGTCCGTCTTCTCTTCCATGCTCGCGGATTCCAGAGTACGAGCCACTACCTGACGCGCCCCTGCCAGTATGTCGGACCCTCCCTCATCAGAAGTAAATCCGCGCGTGACTAACTCCGGCACGGCTTCCACCTTGCCAGTATGCTTATTGATCACCAGGATGGGAACTACGATGCCGTCCTCGGCCAAAGCGCGGCGATCGCGAATCACCGTCTCGCCCACCACCTCATCGAACACGCCGGAATCGATGCAGACGCGGCCCACGGTAACCTTGCCGGCCTTGCGCGCCCCGCGTGCGTCAATCTCCAGGCGGTCGCCGGTCTCCATGAGGAAGCATTCCTCGAGACCCGAGAACCGCAGGTGCTCCGCCAGCCGCGCGTGCTTGGCAAGCTGCCGGAACTCTCCGTGGATCGGCATGAAATAGCGCGGCCGCACCAAGTTCAAAATCAGCCGCAACTCCTCCACGCTGCCGTGCCCGGAAACGTGCAGCGGCGGACTCATGCTGCCGTACATCACGTCGGCGCCGCGCTTCGAGAGATGATCGATCATTCGGAAAATGGGCTTCTCATTTCCGGGGATGATGCGCGAACTCAGCACCACCGTGTCGCCCTGCTCCACCGAAACGTTCTTATGATTGTCTACGGCCACGCGGGAAAGTGCCGACATCGGCTCACCCTGCGTGCCGGAGATGAGCACCGCCAGTTTGTCGGGCGGAAAGGTCATGGCGTCTTGCGGACGAATCAGAACGCCATCGGGAATCTCCAGATGCCCCAGATTGTGGGCGATCTCGGTGACCTGCGTCATGCTCCGGCCAATGATGGCCACGCGCCGGTTGAACTCCACCGAGAGATCCAGAATTAGTTGCAGCCTGTGGATGGACGAACTGAAGCAGGAAACGAACAGCCGCCGCTCTGTCCGGTTGAAGATATCCTCCATGCGCGGCCGCACGGCGCGCTCGGAATCCGTGTAGCCGGAACGGTCTGCGTTGGTCGAATCCGACATCAGCAGCAACACGCCGCGCTTGCCGTAGTCCGCGAAGGTGTGCAGATCGAAGGGCTCGTTGTCGGTGGGAGTCGGGTCGACTTTGAAATCGCCGGTGTGGATGATCACGCCCAGCGGCGTGGTAATTGCCAGCGCCACGCAGCTGACAATCGAGTGCGTAACGTGGATGAACTCGACCTTGAAAGGACCAATCTCAACAATGTCTTTGGGTTTGATAGGCCGGAAATCCGGATCTTCTTCGAGATCGAATTCCTCCAGCCGCCGTTCTACCAGGGCGTGCGTGAAAGCCGTCCCATAAACTGGAACGCGCGGGAACTCTTCGAGGAAGTACCCAACGGCCCCGATGTGATCTTCGTGCCCGTGCGTCAGCAGCAGGGCCCGTACCATGTCCCGGTTCTCTTTGAGATAGGACAGGTCCGGCACAACGTAGTCGACGCCCAGCAATTCCGCGTCGGGGAACATCATGCCGCAATCGACCACGATGATGTCGCTGCCGTAGCGGATGGCCATAATGTTCATGCCAAACTCGCCCAGTCCGCCGAGCGGAATCACATTCAACTTCTTATCTGTCAATAGTTGCTCCAGTTCCCTAGTTTACAGGGCTTACTGCTTCTCCCGAAAGCGGGATGCGATCCGAGCGGCAGGCGGAGCTTAGACGCCTGCGCGGCAAACTGGCGTGGCGCGGCTACCTGGATGCGACGCGGGCCCGTGAAGCATCTGGAGCTCCGGCTGGTCGATTAAGCCTTGAGAAGTTCCGCGATGAAGTCACTCGCCACGAGCCGGAACTGGATGGTTTTGAGATGGGCAGGCAGTTCCGTGAAAGCGATGATGTCCGCGGCCACGATGTCGCACGCCGGCAAGCCATCGAGCCAGTTACGGTGCTGGGGGTTGCGGTGAACAACCGATTCCGGCGGGAACCCGAGCGCGGCCAGTATCTTCAACGACCAGCGATGAATCTCCTGGGACCGCGAGACCACCCCGACAAGAACCGGGCCGGCAGGCCGCGTCTGCCCGGCCACCACCTCCTCAACGGCTTTGAAACGAATCACCGCGTGAGGGAAATTGGCCGGCAGTTTTGATAAGTGAGCGGCGTTGACGAGAGCACATCGGTCCTCAGCAGAGTCCGCGAGCAGCCGCTTGAATGAGGTGGAACCGACCGGTACGCCAAGGCCTTCTTCGATTTCAGCGGCCAAGACCTGCGCGAACTCCGGGTCGGGATCCGCGACGATCCACGATCGCGGTCTCGCGAGCGACGCAAAGCGGGTCAGAGCCTCCTGAAGTTCCGCCAGCGTAAAACCCTGGGCAATGCCGGCCGCGACGAACGCCCGGACCAACTCGTCGCGAGGATCTTCAGACTTTCGAAACCCGGCAGGTCTGACGAATACGCCGCTGCCGGTCCGCGCGCTCACCCAGCCTCTTGCTGCAAGATCGCGATAGGCGGCGCTCACGGTGTTGGAGTGGATCTGCAGATGCCGAGCGAGTTCGCGAACGCTGGGCAGTTTCTCTCCGGCCTTATATCGACCGCTCAGGATGCCCAGCAATAACTGAGTGCTCAGTTGCTCTTTGAGCGGGATTGAGGTTCCCCGCGCCAGCCAGACACGCATGGCTTTAATGCTGCCACGGATCGGAAAACCGGGGATCGTGCAGAAGTTCCGTATCGGTCAGGCTTTCGAGGAACGTAATCAGGTCCAACCGGTTCTGTTCGGTGAGGATGAACCCCGTGAGCAGCTTGTCCTTGTTCGGGTTAGTTGTGCTTCGCCCGCCCGCTGCGTAGTGATCCAGAACCGCGTCCAGCGTCTTGACACTTCCGTCGTGCATATACGGGGCGGTCACGGCGACGTTTCGCAAGGTGGGAGTTCTGAACTTACCCAGGGATACGCCCGGGTTCGGCTCAGGATATGGATTATAGAGCGCGGTATTGTGGAAAGCCGAATCGCTGAAGTTGAATCCACTGTGACAGCGAAAGCAGCCGGCGGAGCCATCGCTGAAAAACAGGAGTTCCCCGCGTTTTGCGGATTCCGAAATCGCATTGGGTTGCGCATCGTGCAGGAATCGATCATAAGGGGAGCGGCCGGAAATGATGGTTCGCACAAAGCAAGCCAGCGCCTTCGCGATATTTGAAATTGTGAAGGCGTCGCGCTCGCTTGCGAAAGCCTGGGGGAATAAGTCACGGTACGCATCGTCAGACCGGAAGGCGGCTAGTGTGGCCGCCTCATGACCACGAAGTCCCAACTCGACGGGTTGGTTGGATAACATCGGGACCAGCACTTGTTCTTCAAGCCGCTTCACATCTGGGTTACTCCAGGTAAGAACCGAGTAATAGGCTGCATTCACGATGCTCTGGGCACTTCGCGGGTGTACCTGACCGGTGACACCGACGGGGAATGCCCGCCCATCGGTGAACGCAAGCTCCTGCCGATGGCACGTGGCGCACGACATCGTGCCGTTGCCGGATAGCCGTTTGTCGTAGAACAAGAATCGCCCCAGCTTCACCTTTTCATTCGACATGGGGTTGTCGGGGGGTACGCGCGGAACTGGAAACCCTTTGGGGAGATCCCAGTTATAAGCGCCGGCGGACAACTGCTGAGCAACTAAGATGACAAGCGCGGCGCGCATCACCCGATGGAGATCCGCACGGCGTTGGATAAGATGCCGTTCACATGGCAGATCAAATCCGCCTCGCCGATTCCACGCAATGACTCCGGTATGGAGATGATCACTTCATCCACCCCTAAGTCATCCGCCGGCTTATAAGAAACGACCGGGACGCGAACGCCGGCGATAGTAACCTCGATCTGAGACGCTGACTTTGCGTTGCGGAAGCCGCTGGCTGACAAGCGAACCTTTGTAATCGTTTTGCTCGCGATGGGCACGGCTATCGTATTGCAAGAATCGCCTTTGCATTTCGAAATCGGCGCGGAAGCAACGACACGGCCTGCCTCCGTGGACTGGGTGAAGACACCAATCGCCGGACCTTGGCAATTCAGGCCGGTAAAGATTCCCGGGGCCGCGTCAGCTATTTGGACGTCCGCCGCGTCGTGAGTGCCGTCGTCGCGAGTGATGGTCACGCGGCCCGGACCGACGGCTGACTCCGCGGGTATGATCAGATTTAAGGAGCCCCAACCCGCCGCTGCCCAACTGATTCGCGCCGCACGGGTCACATTTGCCGAGTCTGTTACGCTGACCGCCAGACCGCCCAGATGATAAGGCGGCGGCTTGGAACCCGCCGAATCCCGGTCGGCCATAATTCGCCCGTACATGGTGGAATACCCTCCACGTGGAAGAACCAGGCCGCCGCTGATATTGACCACCAGCAGCTTACCTTCTTCGGTGCCGAACATATAGGACAGGATGATGCGCCCGAGACCGGCCTGGCTGCTCGCGCCGGCCCCGCATTTCACCCCAGCCTCCAGCATGGTGGGGAAGAAGCGGCCGGTATCCTGAATCAGCCTGCCGGGCTCGAAGGCGGAAACGGTCCAGGAGATCTTACGGGCGTCGAAGTAAGCGAGGTTATCCAGCACCAACTTGCTGGCAGCCGTTGGGTCGGAGGGGATGGCCCGACATGCCTTCGGTTGTTCCAGGTGAAGATCCCAGTCATTCGCGATCACAGGGGCGGCGCTCGCGAGAAAGCCAAACTGCGCATCACGATCCGCATCCGTTCGTGCGTCTTCATAACGCGGCTCGACCTCATAGAGAATATCGGACTCGTGACTCAGTCGCCTGGGATCATAACCCTCAAACAGCTTGCTGTCTCGCCAGCTTGTCAACACGATGGGCTGCCGCGCTCCAGCCGCGCGAATGGTTTCTATGACCTTTACCATGCGGTCCTGCCAGAGATCCCATCCCGCCGTGGAGTGAGCCATCGGGTTAGCGGGAGTAGGAGCCTCGAAGGCGTCGAACAGAACATTAGGAGAATCCTTGAATACAGGCGCGCAACCTTGCCAGAACGCGAGAACTTTGGCGGAGGGCAGGGGGGCTCCCGGTTCGCTGGCCGACAGAATCACCAGAAGGTCATTCTGGTTCGCCAAGGCCGCTAAGCTTCTTAGCTGATCGAAGTAACCTGGCTGATCCGCATCCGCAATATCGACGGCGATGTGGACGGCATTCATGTTGTAGCGCAGCCGGATGGTGCTGAACGAGGTCGCCGAATGGGGCCCGAAATCATCTCCTGAGCGCGCGTCCAGGCTGGCCGATTTCAAATGGAAAGGTGTGGTCTGCGTGCCGCGGATCAAGAACGGAAGCCCCTGACCATCAATGAGCTGGTTACCCTTCACGTGAAAAGGACCGTGAGGGGCGCGCGTTTGGTTGGCCGCGGTCAGTTGCAAAACTGCGGCGAGACAGAGCGTGAGGACGCGGGTGGCGAGAGGTCGCATGATTGGTAGAAGTATAGTCCGTTTTTCCGCAAAAATGCGGCGTGCCGGTTGTAAAATTTCGTCCGCGGGTTAGTGAGACGAATCCGGGGGTAGCTTCTTCATGACTTCCGCGCTCTCCTCCACCTTGTCTTCCCGGTAGAGGACGCTGGCTAAGTGCCGGATAACTTCCGCATTAGTGGGGTCTTTCGAAAGCAACTCACGATAGGCTGCTTCGGCTTTTGGGTAATTCCGGTCGCTTTCGTAAGTGCGCGCCTGGTCGATGAGCGATAGAGAGGAGCTTTCCGGAGGGGCGGTCATTAGGGGAACAGCGTCGCGAAAATACCAATACCAGACCGCGGCCAATATGGCGATCAGAAGCACCAGGATCGTCAGGGGGAACTTCCAGCGAAAGCGAGGGGCTTCGGTATCGTCATATTCGTCGAGATCTTCAACTGCGGTGAACATTTGGGACCGCTCGCGAGGCCGTGGACGCAGCGGCTGGCGAGGGGGCGGAGGCGGAGTGTCTGCGACCTCCGACGTCACCTCGATCGGGCGGTTTGACAACTGTTCCAGCAAGCGATCGACCTGGGCAATGAGCCGGCGCACATTCATATCGGTGCGCCCCATCACCTCGAAGGCCTCATTGAGCATCTTTCCTTGCTCGTCAATCTGGGTTTCGAGCGCGCGCACCTGGGGAAGGAGGTTCTTCTCCACCTTCGCTTGCACATCTTCAGCCAGCGCCTTCTGGTCGATGGCTGGCGCCGGCATTGGAATGGGCCGCTTTGCGGCGGCGATCTGCTCCACCTGTTGGATCCGAGCTTCGAGTGCTTCGATGGCTTGGGGTGCGGCAGCTGCTGGGGCTTGTGGCTCGCCCGTCAGACCTAGCCGGATGGTCTCGCGCAGCCGGTCGAGTTCGTCTTCCTGCAAGCGCAAGCGGTCACGCAAACCCGTCAGCGTGCGATGGATCGCGCGGGAGTCAACGCCAGTCTCCGGGGTTGCGCGGGTCGGAGTCATACCTGCTCCCCCGATTATAGAGACAGAGTACCGCCCGAAGGTGGCCGGAAAGTTTTAGGTGACCGGGTTCTGAATGCCCGCGCTGACCGCCGCACCGATGACGGCGATCTCGTCGCTAGTCGGAATCACCTCAAAAACACTCCCTTGCAGAGGTGTCATTTTGACCATTTCGTGCAGGTATTGATTGACCAGGGGGATTTCGATGTATACCGAGTTCGGCCCGGTGATGTAGAACTTGCCAGGGCCGTCCTGGTGTACCAGATTCGCCGTTGCGGCGGCCAGGGCGCGATGCCACAGTTTCGTGAAGGCCTGGCATTTCACGTCGCCATCCTTAGCGTTTTCAAAGACTTCCTCGGGTTCCATGTCCAGGAAACGCATCCGCATGGCGCGGTAACCCATGATGCCTTCCATGTGTCCCAGGCCGCCGCAGCCGCAATAATGCTCCTTGGGGTCGAGCGTCACGACCATGTGCCCGCATTCCCAAACGCCTTCGGCGCGGGGATAGCGGCCGAAACCAATTCCGTTGCCAAGGGTCCAAACGCGGACTAGTTTTTCAAGCGCGCCGCGCGTGGCAGCGACGCCGGCTGCCATGGCATCGGCATCATTCAGTACCAGTACCGGAACTTTTGAATTTGTGCCGCTGAAGGTTGCGGCCATGGCTTGCGCCAGGTTCAACCCCTTGGCTTGCTTGATATTGGGGGAATCCTGCACAATCCCCTCGCGGACGATTCCGGGGAAGCCGAAGCCAATCGCCCCGATCGCGACGGGTTCTACGCCGGCTTCCTTGCAAACCAGTTCGATCTTCTCGCGGACCACCGGCGCCAGCGAGTCCGGCGGAATGGTCCCCAAATCGGGAATAGAGTGCACCGAACCGCGCACCTTGTGGTTTTGCACGACACCCACGGCGACGTGGTCCGACGCCATCACGCCAATAGAAAACGACTCGGTCTTCTCTGCCATATCAGCTCGCCCTTCCCTAACGTACACCCATTACTGGAGGCGCGACAGCTTGTTCAGCCCATTAAACGCCGCCGCCTTGTAGCATTCGGCCAACGTTGGATAGTTGAACACAGTCTCCACAAAATAGTCCATCGTTCCGCCGAGGATGAACACGGCCTGCCCAATGTGGAGCAGTTCCGAAGCCCCCTCGCCGATGATATGAATGCCCAGCAGCTGGCGTGTTTCCCGGTGGAAGATGAGCTTCAGGCGGCCCGTGGTATCGCCGCGAATCTGGCCGCGCGCGATCTCGCGATAGTAGGCCACGCCGACCTCATAGGGAACATCCTCATCGGTCAATTGCTCTTCCGTCTTGCCGACGAACGAGATCTCGGGAATCGTATAGATGCCATACGGGTAATTGGCAGGATTGGAATGCGCGGGCATGCCGAAGGCGCGCGCCGCGGCGATGCGGCCTTGCTCCATGGAAACCGAGGCCAGGCTGGGGAATCCGATGACATCCCCCACGGCGAAAATGTGTGGCACTTTCGTACGGAAATCGGCATCCACCGCGATGCGTCCCCGGTTGTCGGCCGTGATTCCCGCGGCTTCCAAATTCAGGTCGTCGACGCTACCCTGCCGGCCCACGGCGTAGAGCAGAGCGTCTCCGGCAATGCGCTTTTTGCTGCCAAGGCACGCAACTACGCCACCTTGTGGATTCTCTTCGACGCTATCCACTTCCTCATTCAGGCGCATCGTGACGCGATGGTCGCGGAGGTGGTAAGACAGGGCTTCCACCATTTCGGTGTCGGCGAATTCGAGCAGGCGCGGGCGCTTCTCGACCAGGATGATGCGCACCCCAAGGGTGGCGAACATACAGGTGTATTCGACTCCGATGACACCGCCGCCCACCACGATCATGGACTTGGGAATTTCGGGCATCTGCAGGACCTGATCGCTGTTGACGATGGTGCTGCCGTTGATGGGAACCTTGGGGGAGTCGGCCGGGCGTGTACCCGTGGCGATCACGATAACGCCCGCTTCATATTCCGATGTGCCCTTCGAATTGACCACTTTGATGGAGTTCGGACTCAGGAAGCTGGCGGTGCCGAACAGGACTTCGATATTGTTACGCGAGAGCTGGGCCTGTGTGACATCCACTTCCGTTTTGATGACATGCTGCACGCGGAAGGAAAGATCGGCCATGGTGATCTTTTCCTTGACGCGGTAGTTCATGCCGTAAATACTTTGGTATTGGTAGCCGGACAGGTGCATCACGGCTTCACGAAGGGTCTTGCTGGGAATGGTGCCGGTGTTGATGCAAGCGCCGCCGAGGACCTCGCGCTTCTCGACGACGGCCACACGCTTACCCGATTTCGCACCCTGAATCGCCGCCCGTTGTCCGGCGGGCCCGGAACCGATTACGATCAGATCGAAGCTCTGCATCTTTGAACTATGAGTGTACAAGCTCGCCTCGGAAGTGAGTGTTAATTTTCGGAAAAAGGTCTCGGGGGAATTGGGCGGGCGGGGGAAAGCGGGTCACGCCAAGGCGCAAAGACGCAAAGCGCGGAACAAACCCAGTTCAGGGCGTTGAGCGGAATGCGTGGAACGAACCCAGTTTCGATGGGGCCATGCGGGATGGGCGGAACGAACCCAGTTCGGGAGCGCCGAGTGAATGCGTGAACGAACCCAGCTTGGGTGCGTAGGGCGGAATGCGGAACGAACCCAGTTTCGATGGGCGATGGGGAATCCATTCGATCTTCCTGCTGAGTGCCGTTGGTCATGACCCCTCCCGAAGGCCGTGTTCGCCTGACTCAGGCTACCAGCGCTGAGTGGGCGATCATGGGAGCGTGTCGCGCTCCCGGTCTTGTGTTTTGAGGCGCTTACGTCCAAAAAAAAGAGGCTATCCGTTGTGACCGGCTAACCAATGTTTACTGGCACGAGAGTCATGGTGTCGTTTCCAAAGATATCGATCACTTTGACCGAGGCGTCGAAGCGGAGCAGGTCGAATTTGTCGCGCACGCCGCGCACGTCGTAAAGCCATATGACCGATTCGACGGCTTCCCGCTGGGCGAAGTAGTAGCGGAATTGGGTTTGGGCTCCGTCGGCTTGTTCGATCAGGTGGTCCTTTTGGAACCACCACGCGAGGAGTGCACGTGAGGTTGGCGATGCGCCTGCATGTTCGACGTCACGCCAGGCTTTGACCCTTCCCTTACGTTGGCGACCAGCGGTGGTAGGAGCGTTTCATAGGCCGTGCTGCGCAGTTCTTCCGCGGCGGGAAACCAGCGTTGGGCGGGGTCCAGGATTTCGTAGGGGGATCGCGGAAATTGAGGGTGCAGCGCCATTGATGGTATGTTCGCATGTGGCCCGCGCCGAAAGGCGCGTGAAAGGCGACACCATCATTGAGGGCACACTACAGTCAGTTCGGAAAACCTTGTGAGGTCTCGAGAATTGAAAGTATAGATCATCCGAACGTCGCTGGCCGG
>Ga0326727_10007588_pt1 | contig 28512 bp, 23 predicted proteins | sample MB2enrmetagenome_FD_207643 | JGI IMG/M metagenome (GOLD analysis project Ga0326727, IMG submission 207643) | Lab enriched peat soil microbial communities from McLean, Ithaca, NY, United States - MB29MY | ecosystem: Environmental > Terrestrial > Soil > Wetlands > Peat | place: USA: New York... | reverse complement strand
CCCCGAGACGGCGGCTTCACCGCTGCCCAAACTCAAATCCCGGCCCCGTCGGCATTAGCTTATTGCGGGCAAAAAATGGTCTTGACAATGGGGTCCACTTTAGTCCTCAAGCATGACGATCTTTCGGTTTATCAGGAGATCTTGAAGGACGCTGCTGGGGACAGGCCACGTGCAGTCTGGGCAAGACGAATCGTAGACCGGAATCACCACCGCGTCGTGTACGACTCGGGCGATAATGCCGACCAAGGCAAATTACAGCTCGCTAAGCGGGTCTTGAAGCTACTGGAGGCAAAATACGACAACGTCGACTTCTACTTGGATAATTCGCCGGTGCAGATTTACAAACTCTCGATTCCAGGGGATCAGGAGGAGCAGCAGGTGGAGAACTTGTATGTTGTAGGGCGTGACGGAACTCCCAAGTTGCTGGCGCACCACAGCGCCATTATCAGCAAAATCCCGAAAAGTGTCCGCACCGTGCGTATTTTTGCGGATGCAAGGGATCAGACCCTCCGTGACATAAAAACTGAAGTGAGTGTACTGGAAAGGATGGTATGACCTCAGGCGAATTGGTGTATTCGAACGACACGTGTTCAGCCTTCCTCGCTGCGATCGTCAAGTCCTTCGGGGAGAACCATCCCAGAGAATACTTGGGAAGAACTAAGATACAGAAGCTCGCATACTTCGCAAAGGCGATAGGCGTGCCCATCCCTTGTTCGTTCGGTATCTACACATACGGCCCCTACTCCGACACGGTAACCTTCGCAATGGAGTCGCTAATGGCGGATGACGTCGTCGTTGACCGCAGCCCAAGACCGGACTACTCGAACTACGGTCTCGCAGAAAACGCCCCTGAACTCCTGAGCGCATTCGCCGGTGGGATCGGGCCGCACGCTTCGGCAATCGACCGGGTTGTGAAGGTGCTTGGCGGATTCAAACCTCAGGAACTTGAGCTGATTGCCACGCTTCATTTCATCGCCAAGCGCCAGCTCCAGGTTCGCCGAAAAGATCCCAGCAAGCAGGAGGTCATCGGCGAGTTCAGGACGATAAAGGGGGACAAATTCGGTGACGAGGAGATCAGCGGCTGGTATGACGCCCTGAAGAAGGCGGGGCTGATCTAGCCGTTGTAGGCGCCCCCCGCTTACCCCTTCATCCCCCGCAGCAGCCCCTCATACTTATCCGTCACCGCATCCCACGAGTACCGCTCCCTCACCCGCTGCATAGCCCGCGCCCCGAACGCGGCGCGCTCCGCCTCGCCCATCCCCGCCGCCTCGGCCAACTTCCGCACCAGTTCCGCTGGTTCGAACGGGACCCCCGCGTCGCCCGCCACTTCGGCGTTCTCCGGCGTGTTGCGGTACAGCACCAGCGCGCCGCGGCCCATGGCTTCGATCAGCGCCGGATGCGTGCCGCCCACAACTGTGGCGTGGATGTAGGCGAAGCAGTGCGAGCCCAGTTCGCGGTATCCCGCCCCGTAGATGGCGCCCGGCATCACGATGCGCGGGTCGCGCGTCGCGCGCACGCGGCGGATGTACTCGTGGGCGTAGGGAGCGTCGCCCACCAGCGCCAGCTTCAGCGGCGTGTCCACCCCTTCAAACGCCCGCTCGAACGCCTCGCGCACTTCCAGTGGATGGTTCTCGGGCTCCATGCGGCTCACGTAGAGGAAGTAGCGGCCCGGTTCCAGGCCCAGCCGGGGCAGCACATCGGCGCTGGCCACCTTGCCCACCTCGGCGCCGTAGGGGATGAAGACGCTCGCGGCGTGGTAGCGCTCGCGGTAGTATTCGCGGATGGTTTCGGCGTCGGTCACCACCACCGTCGGGAACAGCGTGGCCAGCCGCTCGCTCGTCAGGTACCACGCCTTGGCCAGCCGGTTCCACTTCTTGCGCAGGCGCTCGATGCCGTCCACGTTGAGCGCCACCGGAATGCCCAGCAGGCGCGGGGCCAGCGTGAAGACGGCGTTGGCGCCGTTGCAGTAGAGCGCCACGTCGGCGCGGTGGAACAGCAGGTGGAGGGTGGAGAGCAGCGTGTGGGCCAGCGTGTCCAGGTACTTGTGGCGGATGGTGGGCACGTACTTCAGCCTCACGCCGCGGTACTCCGGCGCCTCCGGGCGCTGCCGGCAGTAGACCGTCACCTGGTGGCCGCGGGCCGCCAGGCGCGTCGAAAGTTCTTCGGCGAAGGTTTCGAATCCGCCGTAACCGGCGGGGATTCCGCGCGTGCCGAGGAGGGCGATGCGCACGGCGGGCTAGGTGCGCGCGGCTTCCGAGCGCGACAGCATGCGAACCATTTTCCGCGGCGCCTGTTTGCTCACCGGCGCGTACTGGAACCAGCTCGCCATGTATTCGTCGTCCACCTTGCGGTGGGCCTGCACCATGCCGCGCTTGGCCAGCACCCGGCGCATGTTCTTCATCAGGAACCAGAACGCCTTGAGCGAGGTGTGCTCCCAGAGCACGCAGCACATCACCACCAGCAGGTCGCGGGTGGTGATGGAAAACCAGTTGCGCCAGTACAGGTTCGGCGAAATGTTCTTGATGCGCATCAGGAAACGGTTCTTCACCGAATGCATGTTGATTTCCGGCGGCAGGGCGCGGCGGTTGCCGGGCAGCACCTTGCGCACGTGATAGCCGCGCGCGTAGGGCGCGTACAGGCATTTCCATCCCATCAACTGCGCCCGCCAGGCCACGTCGGCGTCCTCGCGGTAGACGAAGAAATCGGAATCGAAGAATTCGCCATCGAGCGAGATGTCCTCGATCATGGTGCGCCGGTAAAGGGCCGCGGCGGCGGTGGCCCCGAAAACATACTCGTATTGCAGGTAGTGGCCATTGTCCAGTTCCTGGCTGCCGCGGTCCAGGTGGCGCAGCATGGGGTTGAAGTAAATGCCGGTCGAATCCACTACGGGCTTCTCCGGAATCTCGAAGTGCGCGGTCATGGTCAGCAGCTTCCCGCAGACGCTGCCGATGCGCGGGTCGAACTGGCCGGCGTCGATCAGGGCCTGGATGAAGTTGGGAAGCAGCAGCACGTCGGGATTCAGGGTCAGCACCCAGTCTCCGTTGGAGAGCCGGATGGCCTGGTTCTGGGCGGCCGCGAAACCGATATTGTCGTCGTTGTAATAAACCCGGCAGCGGCCCTCGAACTGTTCCAGGATGTCGATGGTGCCATCCGTCGAGCCGTTGTCCACCACGATGATTTCTTTATTGGGATAGCGTTGGGCCAGCACGGACTCCAGGCATCGCTTGATAAAACGGCCGCTGTTGTAGGTGACTATCGTGACGGAGATGCAGTCGTTTTGCGCCATGAACTAAAACCCCGGTGACCGTTCCTCGCTGTGCATCCGCTTCCAACTCAACACGGGGCCGAGAGCCCGTCCGGCTCTACCCCGTCCAGCCCCGAAAAAGACACCGGCTGGCAAGCCGCACCACACCACCGTAAGCAGCCATGGGTTTCAGGCTCCGGCATAAGACCGATTCCGCAACACCCCTTAGAATGGAGCCCGTTACCACCGCCAGGCCCAGCGCCCGGAAGGCCACCGGGCTGAAGTGCCTGGCTGAGTACTTCAGTAGACTACGATACCAATAAAACCGGCGCATCTCCAGTCCCAGGCCGAGAATGGAATGTCCCCCGGTGTGTTCCGCAACCGCCTGAGGGCAATAGTATAAGCGATATCCATGGTCGATTGCGCGGCGGCAGAAATCCACATCCTCGAACCACAGCGGGTAAAAACCTTCGTCAAAGCCGCCTAATTCCTCCCAAACCACCCTGCGCACCATCAAAAACGCCCCTGCCGGCTGCTCCACTTCCAGCGGCCCCGAATCGTCCAGGTCCAATCCCCGATACCGCCGGTTGATCCGGTTGCCGGGCCAGATCCTATTTAGCAATATAACTTCCAAAGCCAGCGCCGCCGGAGTGGGAAGCCGCCGGATCATGAATCCGGTCTGCGGATTCCCCTTGGAATCCACCAGCCGCCCGCCCGCGCCGGCCGCGCCCGGCAGACTGCACGCCTGGCGCAGCGCCTCGATGCCCGTCCGCAACACCGCATCCGGATTCAGCAGCAGCACATACGGCGTATCGAGGGTTGCAAACCCTTGATTCACCGCGGCTGCGAAGCCCCGGTTGGCGGAGTTGGCAATCAGGCGCGCGCCCCGTGCCGTGGCCCCGGTGCGGGCGATTTCGGCCAGCGTCCCGTCCCCGGAGGCATTGTCGATAATTACAACATCCGCGCCCGTCGCCATGGCGGCGTCCAGGCAAGCGCCGATTTCAGCCTGCGAGTTATAGGTGACGATGACGATTCCGCATTCCGCCATGTGTCACTTTGCCCCACTGCCCGCCAGTAGAAAGTACATCCGCCAATACCAACCTGGCGTCCCGGCCTGGCGAATGGACGCCTCGTGCTGGCTCAAAAGCCGGTCCAGAGCCTGGAATTCAAAAGGCTCGGCGCCTCGCGCCGCACGGAATCCGCGCCAGCCTTGCCATTTGCCGCGAGCCCATGCCAGGCCGGCGCCGTGCCGCAGGGCCACTCCGCCCCACAGCGCCTGCGCCACCAGAATGGCCCATGCGCGCCGGCGCAGGTACCGGTTGGAGAAGTGGCGCGCCAGCAGGAAAACCTGGTTGCGCGCCATGCGCCGCACCGTCTCGGGATGCCAGCGGCCCAGCGAGGCGCTGCCGCGGTGCCAAGCCAGGGCCTCGGGCACGTAGATCCCGGGCAAGCCCAGGCGGGCGCAGCGCAGCCCGAAATCCACGTCCTCCAGGTAGGATTCGAAGCTTTCCTCCAGCTCTCCCACGCGCTGGAACAGGTCGGCTCGGAATAGCGCGGCGGTCCAGGGCGCGCTCCAGATAGGGCGCCGGCCGGAAAACGCCGGGCCGTCCGCCTGCCCGTTCCCCACGCGGCAGGCCGTGCCGCCGCGGCAAACCGCGTCGAAGGCGCCGTCGATAAGCGTGTCGGAACCGGCCGCCAGAATCTTTCCGGTGGCGAACCAGGCATCGGTTTCGGCCATCCCCTGGGCCAGCCGCGCGAAATACCCGGGGCTCAGCTCCACGTCGCTATTCAGCACGGCCACCAGTTCGCCGCGGGCCTCGCGGATGCCGCGGTTGACGGCGGCGGCGAAACCGGCGTTGCGCCCCATCGGAATCACCCGCGCGCCCGCCTGCCGCGCCACTTCGGGCGCGCCATCGGCGGAGCCGTTGTCCACCACCAGCCACTCGGCGGCGGCCATCGTCTGGGCGTCGAGCGATTCGAGCAACCGGCGCAGCAGATCCTCGCCGTTCCACACCGGGACGATGGCGGTGATGCTCATCGGAAGAAGCGTTTCCTCACCAGGAACCACAGGTTCCCCAGGCCGTCCTTCCAGGGGTTCAGTTTCGATTCGCCCAGCCGCGACGAATACATAATGGCGATCTCGCCGAAGCGTATGGAGCGGCTGCGCAGCGCCTCGATCTTGATCTCCTCGGAGAAAGACATGCTGTCGGAATCCAGCTTCATGTCCTTCAGAATCGACCGGCGGAACACCCACATCCCGGACTGCGAATCGCGCACCCAGTGCAGGTACAGAACCGACATTGCCAGCGAGAGGATCAGGTTGCCGATCTTGTTGCGGAAGCTCATGCCCTGGGAGTCGCGCACCGGAAAGCGCGAGGCGTTCAGGAAATCCACGTCCAGGTGCAGGAACGCCTCGATCAGGTAGCTCAGCGCGTCCACCGGGTAGCTGTGGTCGCCGTCCAGGGTGACGATCAGGTCGCCCCGCGCGCCGGCGAATCCGCGCTTGTAACTGCGGCCATACCCGCGCACGTCTTCGCGAATCACCTGCGCGCCCAGCGAGCGGGCCACCTCCGAGGTGCGATCGGTCGATCCGTTGTCCACCACGATCACCTCGTCCACGAAGTCCGGCATGGCGCGCAGCACTCCCTCGATGCCCTGCTCCTCGTTCAGGCAGGGGATGATGACGGTAATGGACTGTCCTTTATACACACGCCTCCGACTTTTCCGCGCCGGGCTGCGTCTGTATGGAGAGAACGCCGCCCCGTGCGGCTGATATCATGAGACCAATGAAACTGAAGCGGTTGATCCTACTCCTATGCGGTTCGTGCGCCCTGGCGTGCGCCGCGGACCTGGAAACTGCACGGACGGTGTACGTGCTTTCGATGTCGCGAGGGCTGGACCAGTATCTGGCCAACCGGCTGACCAACGGGCACGTGCTCCAGGTGGTGACGGACCCCAAGCTGGCCGACGTCATCCTGACCGACCAGATCGGAGCGGGATTCCAGGAGAAGCTGGAGACCATCTCGCCCACTCCGGAACCGGAGAAGCCGGCCGCCCCTGCCAAGGACGAAAAGGCCGATGCCGAGCCGGTCGCCGGTCCCTCCAACCCCTTCCTGGAGGAACCGCAGAACAAGGTGGCGATGCCGGGGACGATGTCGTCTTTCGCGCGCTCCCGGGGCGTGATCTTCCTGGTGGAAGCCAAGTCGCGCCAGGTGCTGTGGTCGACATACGATCCCGCCCGCAGCCCCGCCAGCAAGGACCTGGACCGCACCGCCTCCGATATCGTGAGCCGGTTGAAGAAAGATCTGAAGCGGAAGTAGGCGGGCTTTGTGGCAAGAGGCGGGTTAACAACCCGCCGCAGGTTGACAACCCGCCCCACATAACCTCTCACTTGCGTTTCTCCCGCACCATCTCGCCGTAGCTTTCCACCAGCCTGCCGGTGATGGCCATCATATCCCAGTTGGCCTCCACTTCGGCGCGCGCCCGCCGGGCCATCCGGGCGGCCTCTTCAGGGTTTTCCCACAGCGCCAGAACCGCTTCGGCGAACCCCGCCGCGCTGTCCGCCAGGCGGCAGATTTCCCCGTCCCCGCCGGCCAGCCCTTCGGCCCCCACCGTGGTCGACACCACCGGCATGCCCGCCGCAAAGGCCTCCAGCAGTTTCACCCGCACGCCCGATCCGCTCAGGATGGGGCACACGAAAACGGCGTAGCGCCCCAGCGGCCCGCGCACGTCGTCCACGTAGCCCAGCATGTCCAGGTTGGCGGCCAGATCGGCATAGGCGTGGGCGGGCGGCGGATCGCTCCCGGCCACCGCCAGCCTGGCCTGCGGTTGGCGCGCCAGAATCAAGGGCAGCACCTGGCGGGCGAACCACTCCATGGCCACGCGGTTGGGGTCGTGGCGAAAGCTGCCCACGAACAGCATGGTCAAAGGCTCGCGGCCCTCCGCTTGGAACTGGTAGCGCGAGCTGACGATGCCGGCGCGCACGCCGGCGCGCACGCGGGGCGCCAGGCGCGGCCGGAAACTCAGCAGGTAGTCGCGGTTGGCGGGAGTGCAGACCTGCACCTGGTCGAAGCGCGCCAGCGCCCGCAGCTCGAAGCGCAGCGCCCGCAAATACTCGATCCTCGCCTTGATCCCCTCGATCCAGCCGGTCATGTGCCCCAGCCCGCGGGCGATGGATTGGAAGTAGATGTCGTGCTCGAACAGCGCCGTCGCGATGCGCAGGTAGCCGCCCGCATACTGCGCCATGGGCGTGTATTCCAGTTGCAGCACGTCGATGCGCTTCAAGTAGAGCTGCCGGTGGATCAGCCATTCCAGGTCGTCATTGGCGAATTCGCGCACGGCGCGCGGGCGCAGCGAGCCGAAATCGCGGGGCATGCCGCTCGGCCGCGTCAGCCATTCGGCCGAAGCGCAGATCTGCCGCAACTCCAGATTGTCGCGCTCCTGCCAGGGCCAGTCCAGCAGTTGCACCACGTGGACCTCGGCCAGCCTGGCCATCTCCAGCAGCGTCTGGTACATGAAGACGCCGCCGCCGTGCACCGGCGGGCAGATGGGATATGGCGAAACCAGCAGCACGCGCAGGCGGGCGGGCGCGGCTTCCATGAGCGCGAAGCGGTCGCGGAAGTAACCGCCCATGGGCCGGCGGAAGGCTTCGGCGTCGGAGATGCGGGCCAGGGTGCGGGCCCGCCAGCGCGACCGGACGGCGCGCGGCAGCCGCAGAAACGCCCGCCCCAGCGACGCCGGGTTCGGCCGCCCGGGCACATCGCCGAAAGCCACGCTCAGCATTGCGCCCACCCAGCACAGCGGGAAATGCTGCGCCAGCTTGCGCCACTGGTGAATGTTCTTCCACGAGAACAGCAGGAAGTTGGTCTTGAGCACGGCCTGAATGCGGCTCTCGCCAAAGCGCTTGCCGATGGTGCCGCGATGCTCGTGCCAGACCACGCTGCGCGGCTGGTAGAGCACCTTCCAGCCGCGCTTCCAGGCCATGTATCCCAGGTCGGTGTCTTCCAGGTAGAAGGGCTCCAGCAGCCGGTCGAAGCCGCCCAGTTCGAGGAATTTGGCGCGGTCGAAGGCCGAGGAGCCGCCGCCCGCGTAGAAGCACGGGAAAAGGCCGTCGACGGCGTCGTCGATTCGGTGGCGCACCCTGAGGCCGCCATCCTGCCACCAGCCCTGGGTCAATCCGGTTTCCTCGCGCAGGCGGGCCGGGTCGGTGAAGAAGATCTGGCAGGCGACGGCGAAGACCAGCGGATCGGCGAAGCCTTCCAGCAGCGGCGCGAGAAAGCCGCCGTTCACCCGCATGTCGTTGTTCAGCAGCACCACCACATCATTCTTCGCGGCGCGGAACCCCGCGTTCGAGCCGCCGCCGAAACCCAGGTTGGCGGGCAGGGCGACCAGTTTCACCCCCGGAAACACCGCCCGCACGAAATCCGCGCTGCCGTCCGACGAGCCGTTATCCACCACGACGATTTCGTTTTCCGGATTGCCAGCCAGGGCGGCCACCACCGAGGGCAGGTACTTTTCCAGCAGGTCCCTGCCGTTCCAGTTGGGGATGACCACGGACGCGGCGGTGGGCGCGGGACGCGGCGGAATATCCGGCGCCGCCGCGCGCCGGCCCCAGTGCGCCGCCTTCCACAATATGTCGGCGAGCGCCAGCGCCAGCGCCGCCAATGCCACCAGCAGGGGGGACAACAGCAGCAGCGGCAGAGCCCGTAGAAAACGTTTCAGGAACGGCATGTCAACCGGCGGCAATGTCCGGGCCGAGGCCGACCCGGCGGCCCAGCTTCACCCAACGGGAGGCGCGGAACAGGGCCACCTGGTCCGCCAGCCGGCGCGCTTCCGCCTGCCAGCGGCGCGCTTCCTCCTGCAACTCCAGCGCCCAGGCGGTCCGCTCGTCGAGTTCCTTTTCGGTGCTATGCAACTGCGCGACCGCGGTCTCGAGCGCGGCGGTCTGCTGGTTCACCTCGGCCGTGAGGCGCGTTTCGGTATCGATGGCCCACTGCGTCTTGGCGCGGATGTCCAGCTCCAAATCCGCGACTTTGGCGGCGTAACCGGCGGCCGTGCGGCGGGCGCTCTCCTGCTCGGCGGAGAGTTCCTCCTGCATTGCGGCGACGCGCGCGCGGCGCTCTTCCAGTTCCCGGTCCAGCGCCGCGGCCCAGAGATTCGCGCGCTCCAGATCCTCCAGCAGGCCGCGGTGCATGGCCAGCAGCTTCTGGTGCTCGCGATCGAACTCGGCCAAGTCGCGCTGCGCCTTGTCGAGCCACTGGTCCTTGGTGGCCAGTTCCCCTTCGAGCAGCGCGATATGGCGTTCGCGCTCGCGCAGCACGTTGGCGGCGCGCGGCACGTAAACGAAAGTGGGGTTGCCCAGTTGCGGCCGGTTGGCGCAGACCGCCAGGAAGAAATGGGAATCGTCGGGCGCCGGTTCGCCCGCGTCCACGCGCACTTCCACCGTGCTGCCGGGCGCGTGCGGCTGGAAGGTGACGCCTTCCACGTGGTTTTCGAGAAACATCGAAACGTGCGGGAAGACGGCCCGCAAGGCGGCCGAGAACTCGGCGAAATCGAACTCGTGGACGTGGAACGGATTGACGCCGTGGAGGCCGCGCGACTCGGTGTAATACAGGCGGTTGGGCGTGGAGACCACCAGTTGGCCGTTGGGCGAGAGCACGCGGCGCGCCTCGGCCAGCAGCGCAGGCCAATCCTCCAGGTGCTCGATCACCTCGAAAGCCGCCACCAGGTCGAAGCTGCCGGCGGCGTGGGGCAGCGCGGTGCAGGAAGCCCGCTCGAAGCGCAGGTTGGGAAGCTGGTAGTGGGCGGTGGCGAAGGCGATGGCCTGGTCCGCCACGTCCACCCCCACCACCGAGTCGGCCTCGCCGGCCAGTTCGGCCGAGCCGTAGCCCGCCCCGCACCCGGCGTCCAGCACGCGCTTTCCCCGGGCCAGGCGCGCGGCGAAGGCATACCGCGCCAGGTGCTCGTTGAGCAGGTCGACATCCACCTCGCCAGGCACCAGGCGCTCGCCAGTGAACTCAGCCAAGGCTTTTCTCCATAGCGCGCGCCGCGGCGGAGCCGTTCCCGCGGGCGCGCGGATTCACTTCCACCCGGCAAGGCAGATGGATATAGCCATAGGTGCCCTGGGCGGAGCGGGACATCTCGAGCGCCAGCGCGTTGTCGATCCAATCGCACATCTGGTAGTCCTCCAGGGTGCCGTCGGCGATGGCCGGGGAAAAGGAGAACGACGCGGGATACAGCTCCGGCAGGTCCACGTAAAAGTCCACGGTGACGATTTCTCCGGCCCGCAGGGCAGCCAGGCGGCGTCCCTCGCGCGCCGTGTTGGTGCCGGCGAAATCCATGCCCAACTGGTTGCGCAGCATGAAACCGACGATCGGCCTGGCCAGCGCTTCCCGCGCGCGGGCGCTCACGCGGACGCAGATGGCGGAGTTGGGCGCCAGCATGTCCAGACGGCGGCCGTCCTCGTCCAGCACCGCGATGCCGATAATTTCCGCGCGCCCGTCGCCGTGCCGGTGATCGATATTGGGAATCGAATCGGCGATCGCCAAACCCCCGGCGTCCGGCCCTGCGCCGCCCGCGGGCGCGGAGGCTTCCGCATCGGGGCGGAGTCTGCGGTAAGCCGAGTCCTTTTCCGTCATGGCGGCGGTGTATTTCGCGATCACATGGCCGGGCTCGCCCAGTTCCACCACCCGGCCGCGATCCAGCCACAGGGCGCGGTCGCCGATGGCCTTGACGTCGCTGGTGGCGTGGGTCACGTAAAGAATGGTGACGCCGCGCGCGCGCAGTTCGTGCACCTTGCGCATGCAGCGCTGGCGGAAATAGATATCGCCCACGGCCAGGGCTTCGTCCACCAGCAGCACCTCGGGGTCCACGCTGATGGCCACCGCGAAGGCCAGCCGCACCACCATGCCGCTCGAGTAAGTTTTCACCGGCTGGCCTATGAACTCGCCGATCTCGGCGAAAGCCTCGATGTCGCGGTAGCGTTGGTCTATCTGGCGGGTGGTCAGGCCCAGGATGGAGCCGTTGAGATAGACGTTGTCGCGCCCGCTGAACTCCGGGTTGAAGCCGGCGCCGAGTTCGAGCAGAGCCGAGACGCGTCCGTTGACCGTGGCGGTCCCGCTCGAGGGCCGCATGATGCCCGCCACGATCTGCAGCAGGGTGCTTTTGCCGGAGCCGTTTTCACCCACGATGCAGAAGGTTTCGCCGCGCCGTGCCGCAAAACTGACGTCGCACAGCGCGGGAAAGTCGTGGTGGCGCTTGAGGCGGTTGAAAGACAGCAGTTCCGTCAGGCGGTCGCCCGGCGCGTCGTAGATCGCGTAGCTCTTGGAAACGCTCTGAAACTCGACGGCATTCACGGTGAAAGAGAGTACCAGTGTAGCGGAAGTCGAAGGCGAAGGGAAAACAAAGGGGGAAAATGAAAGGGCGGCCGCCCACCCCTCCTGAATCAAAACCGTGCCCGCGAGCCGATAGGAATGCGGTGTAGATGCCGCGGCGCCAAACTACTTAACCTCTTGGCGCGTCAGGACTCGTAGCCGGCCAGCCGAGGAAGCCGGAAGCCGCCCGCTTGGAATGGACTGGTTCTATGCACTTCCTCCTTGTCAAGTAGCTCCCCCGCGAAGGGGATCTCGTCAAGCACCCTTTCAGAGAAAGGGAAACTGAAAGCGCCAACTGCCCGCTTCCAGATCCACTATGAGTCCGGCCGCAGGGTTAGTCAATAAGGCACGTTTTGCACCATTCCGGGCGGTCACCGGCTGCGTATCGAAGAGCACATGGATGGCTAGGTCGCCTGTGCCCCACGCACAGCGAAAAAGACCGCGAGGTCTCTTGAGCCATGAACGACACTAATCACCTGAATTGGTCTCGCCTCCCATGCGTACGCCACCACATAAGAGTAGAAGTTCCAGAACCGGTACTTCCGGCTGAGAAGATCGTCGTGATAATGTCCAATGCCTGGAGATTGGCCCAACGACCGCAGCCCCTCGTAAAACTCACGGCGCAGGCGCTCGGCCGTGTCGGGGCTGTCCTCAGCGATGTCGAGAAGAATTTCTCTTAGATCGTTTCAGGCTTCCGGCGCAAGCGCGAAAACCCGCTTCACTGGCTGATCGCCCTGGCGCGGCGGCGTTCTTCGATCATCTCCCGAAGCTCATCGAAGACTTCATCTCCATCCATCAACTCACCCCGCTCAGCCTGTCCGGCGCCTTTTTCGAGCTTCCGCCTGAGCTGCAAAAATGCCTCATCCCGTTCCCGCTCATGCCGTTCCAGGAGCCGTAATGCCTCCCGCACAACTTCACTCGCCGTCTGGTAGCGGCCGGACTCCACGCGACTGCGGAGGAACTCATCGAGTTCGGGAGTGATCGAAATATTCAGGGTTGTTCGCTGCACGGCCATACTCCATGGGTTAGCATATTTGGCGCATTGTGTCAATATGTGCCAAAGGGCGCGTGCAGGCCGGCAGGGGCGTTGGCCGCAAACTGGGGCTCGGCCCCACCGTATCAGATCACACGCAATTCCTTGCTGGTGGGTGTCAGGATTTCACACCCGTTGGCGGTGACCAACACCGTGTCCTCGATGCGGATTCCGCCGAAGCCGTCCAGGTAAACGCCCGGCTCGATGGTGATGGCCATGCCTTCGCGCAGGACGGTCTTGCCGTGCATGCCGATGCGCGGCGGCTCGTGGATCTCCAGTCCCAGCCCGTGGCCGGTGGAATGCGCGAAGGCGCCATCCAGGCCGTAGCCTTTCAGCACCTGGCGCGCGGCGCGGTCCACCTGGGACGCCACCACGCCGGGGCGGACGCTCGCGATGGCCGTCAACTGCGCTTCCAGCACGGCGCGGTAGGTGCGCTTCACGCGCGCCCCGGGCCGGCCGACGAACAACATGCGGGTCATGTCGCTGGCGTAGCCGTCCTCAAAAGCGCCCATGTCCACCACCACCAGGCTGCCGGGGCTGAGAGGCGCGGCGGTGGGCTGGGCGTGCGGCAGGGCGGAGCGCGCGCCGCCGGCGACGATGGTTTCGAAGGCCGGCTTATCCGCGCCCAGGCGGCGCATGCGGTACTCCAGTTCCGCCGCCAGATCCCGCTCCATCATGCCGGGACGCACCCGCCGCACGCCGGCCTCGAAGGCGCGCGAGTTGGTCTCGACCGAGCGCCGGATGCACGCGATTTCCTGCGGCGATTTCAGCATGCGCAGGTTCTCGATCCAGCCCCGCGCCGGCGCGAGCGAGGCTTTCATGGGCAGGCGCGCGCCCAGCGATTCGAAAAGATCGCAGGTCATGCGCGCCGGCTCGTAGCCCACGCGTTTGAGGCCGCGCCGGGCGATGGCGGCCAATATGTCCACCACCAGCGCGCCCTTCGAGATTTTCACCCGCGCGGTGGTTTCCTGGGCCGCCTGGGCGCGGTAGCGCGGATCGGTGAAGAGCGTGGCCCGTTCCGGCTCGATCAGCAGGCACCCATGGCTGCCGGTGAAGCCGGTGAGGTAGCGCAGGTTGGGGCTGAAGGCCACCAGCAGGGCGTCCAGCTTGCGCGCCGCCAGGCCGGCGGAGACGGTGGCGCGGCGGGATTCGAATTCGGTGGCGGGGTTCCGGCCACTTCGGCCGTGACTCCGTTCGGCGGGCGGCTTGGCGGTCATGGTGTTAGTGTAGTGTCCGGGGAGCAGATGGGCAATTCCGGTTGAGTCAGCCAGGCACGCCCTCGACGAGGATATCGGCGGCGTATTCCCCGGCTGGGTGGCCATCGAAGACGGCCCCACGCGCGCGCTGCGTGACGGAGTCCGGGAATCCGCGTTCATCGGCGTTGTGAGGCGAGGGCCGGAGAAGCGTTGGTGGCAGGATCAAAAAACGGCGGATCGGTCTATACTGAATGGGACCGGGAAGTCCAAAATGGAAATTCCCGGTGCAATAGACGAAAGGAAGAGAAGTACCGTGCGCCTGTTATCGATTTTAGGTGTGTTGATCGGGCTGGCGGCCCTGGCCGCCGCCCAGACCGCTCCCAAGGACTGGAAGATCGTCAAAGACGAGAAGGGACTCTGCCAGATCGCGGTGCCCCCCAATTGGACTGTCAAGTCGAACATCGCTTTCCACGAGAATACGCCGCCGGACCAGGCCTCGGTCGACTCGAATCCGTTGGGCATTGCGCCGATGCCGGACCGCGTGCAGAAGACTATGCATGTAGACCAGATGTTCGAAAACACCGACAAGCGCGTCCTCTACTCCTCCTCCGGCTACGGCGGGAGGAAGAACTTCAACGCGAGCGTTCCCCGGAGCGGCGGCTCCTGCGCCGTCACCGTGACGTTCAAGCCTCCCATCTCGGAGGACATCGCCAAAACGATCGCTCTGAGCCTCGGTCCGGCGAAGTGATTGCCGCCGGAGGGTTCAGGGGGAAATCCAATATGGCCCTCGGGTCGCCGTCGTCGAGTTGGCGGCGGATGCTGGAAGGGGAACGTCCCCTTAACGAGCGCCGGCGCGCCCAAAAAAGCCATTGGTGGTAATGGGTCCCGGCACGCGGCCGAACAGAACCGGCTCCGAGCTGGCGCTGCGGCAGGAGTCGAATTCCCGCCTACCGCCCTCCCTGCAGCTCCTGGATCAGGATTTCGGCGCGCTCGGCCAACTGCACGGCTTCGCGAATATCGCCGCGGTGTTCGGCGTCGCCGGACGCCTTGAGGAAATTCTGGATGCGGTCGCGCGTCAACTTGGGCTGGCCGGTGAGGCCCTGCGCGGCGGTGGAATCCAGCCACGCGCGGATGCGTTTCTGCTTGGCCGCGGCGGTTTCCTGGAGCTGATTGCGCGCGCCTTCAGGCAGCACTTCCTGGATGGACGGGCGGGCGGGCTCGCTAGAGGCCGGCGGGGGCGCATCGGGCTTGGCGGGCGGCGGGTTGGGCGCGGCGGGCGCGCGCCGCGCGGCCGGTACGGCGGGCTGGGCAGGCGCGGGAACGGGCGGCGGCGTCTCCGGCCGCGGCGCCAGCGTCAGCGCCTCGGGATTCAGCGGCTGCGCGGGCGGCAGCTTGACGCGCGTCTGCGGTATGGAAAGCGGCTCGGGAGGAGGTACCACAACCGCCACCGGCGGCGGGGGCGGCGCCGCAACCACGGCCGGCGGCTTCTTTTGCAGAATGCAGCCGGCCATGGCGGTCGCCAGGAGTGCGGCGGCGATGGGTGCGCAGAGTCTCATTTCCGGCCCGCTCAAGCGGCCAACGGCAGACGGATCACAAACGTCGTGCCTTGGCCAGCTTCGCTCGTGAAGTCGATTGTACCATCGTGTAGTTGCACGATCCGGAACGTCATGGCCAATCCGATTCCGGAGCCTTCCTTGCGGGTGGTGAAGTACAGGCGGAAGATCTTGTCGCGAAGCTCCGCGGGGATGCCCGGGCCGGTATCGGAAATGCGGATTTCGGCGGCCTCGGCGGTGGCCGAGGATTCCAGGCGCAGCTCGCCGCCGTCGGGCATGGCCTCCATGGCGTTCATCACCACGTTGAGCATGGCCTGTTTGAGCAGATCGCGGTCGATGCGCACCTCGGCGCCCTCGGCCTGCCGCCGCGTCTCGATGCGGATTCCCCCGCTGGCGGCCTGCGGGCGCGCCAGGTCCACGATTTCGCCCAGCAGGCCGTCCAGCGCGACGGTGGTCAGGTTCAACTCCACCGGACGGGTGAAATCGAGGAAGGTCTTCACCACCCGGTCGAGGCGCAGAATCTCGCGCGCGATGATTTCCATTTGCGGGCCGACGCCGGTGTCGCCCGCGGCCAGCTTGGCGCGCGCCACTTCCACATGCAGCAGGATGGCGTTGAGCGGGTTCTTAACCTCGTGCGCCACCCCGCTCGAAATCTTGCCGATGGCCGCCAGGCGGTCGGCGATCTGCAACTGCCGGCCGATTTTGCGCTGCGCCTCGGGATCGCGCAGCCGCACCAGCAGGCCCGGGCCGCCGCCGGGAGCGGCCTGGATGGGGTCGGCCGACAACAGCACGATGGGGACGCCGGCGGGGATCTCGGCCTCGGAAGTCACCGGCACGCGGCGGTTGCGGATGGGTTTGCCGGTTTGCGCGGCGTCGGCGATGAGCAGGCCGAGCGAGCCCGAAGGCGGAAACACGGCGGCCAGGGTCTGGCCGGCGAGATCGTGCCGGGCGCGCCCAAGGAGCTTGTCCACCGAGCCGGAAGCGAACACCAGGCGGGAATCGCGGTTGAAGAGGAAGACGGCGTCTTCCAGGTCCTGGAACAGGCGCTCGATGTTGCCGCGCAGGTCGGAGACCTCGAATTGCGCGCCGCGCAGCCGTTCGCCCAGCAGGCTGACCTTGCTGGACATGGCGGCGAACTCGTCGGTGGCGGCCTGTGTGGCGGCCGCGCCGGCCTCGGGGTCGTAATCGCCGCTGGCCACCAGGTCGAGCTGGCGGCGCAGGCGGACCAGCGGGCGGAAGGCGACGGTGGAGAACAGGAACGTCAGGCAGACCGCTCCGATCACCGCCAGAAACGCCACCATCAGGTTCTTCTCGATGTTGGGCTGGATGTCGATGCGGATGAAGTAGGTATCGATGATCGCGCGGACGTAGAGCAACTGGCCGGCGGGCGTGCGCAGCGGCAGGGACTCCACCTGGTAGTAGCGCGCGCCCTTCCACAGGATGTCGAGTTTCTGCAGCCAGTTGGTGCGCTTGGCCAGCGCGCCGAAGTCCTCGTACTTGGGCAGGGTGTCGCCGGGTTGGGAAATGGGGTCGAGGAGGATGCGGCCGTTTTCGTCCACCACGGCGATTTCGAAGACGGCGTTGTTGCTGCGCAGCATGATCTGCTGGAAGGTGCGCGCCAGGCGGGGATCGGCGAGAACATCTTCCAACTGCGGCGACGGTTCGCCGGTTTCGAAGGCTTCGGTGAGCTGGCTGACGGCCAGGCCGTTGAACTCCCGCGCGCGTTCCAGCGTGTTGGCGAACTGCTGCCCGGTCTCGATGGCCACGTTGACGGCCGAGACGGCGCCCACCAGGACCACCACCAGCAGCCCATAGCGGAGCGTCACCTTGGCCTGAATGGTCATGGAATCCCGGCGGTGCGGCGCCGCGCCGGTGGCGCGACTTGGCGATTTTGTGCAATTTGCACAAAATTTTGAAAATCTAAAGGACTTAGCTTAGCGATATTGTGCAAATTGCACAAAACCCGGCATCGGCTTTCCGGGTTGGGACGCTGCCCCGCAGAGCGGCGAGCTGCAACGGGACGGAGCGGGGTTTCCCGGGCCACTGGGCGAGCTTCGCTCGCCGGGCCGATTAACAATCGGCCGCAGGTTGACAACCTGCCCCACAAACGCCGCCGTGGCGCCCGAGGGAAGTGCGCGGAGAACCTGGCCGCCTGCATAACCCTACCACACCGTCAACAGCAGCTTGCCGGTGGTCTTGCGGCTTTCCAGGTCGCGGTGCGCGCGGGCGGCCTCGGCCAGCGGATATACGCCGCCGATGGGCGCCTGGAGCGCGCCCGACGCCAGCCAGCCGAGCACGTCGCCGGCGCGCCACAACAGCTCCTCGCGCGTCAGAAGGTGATGGCCCAGGCTGGGGCGGGTGAGAAACAGCGAGCCCTTGGCGTTCAAAATGGATGGGTCGAAGGGCGCGACCGGGCCGCTGGATTGCCCGAACAGGGCCAGGGTGCCGCGCGGCCGCAGGCTGTCGAGACTGCGCTCGAAGGTGGTGGCGCCCACCGAATCGTAGACCACGTCCACGCCGCGTCCGCCGGTCAGGCGCTTCACCGCGGCGGCGAAATCCTCGCGGGTGTAAAGAATGGCCTCATCCGCGCCGTGGCCGCGGGCGATCTCCGCCTTGGCTTCGGTCGAGACGGTGCCGAACACGCGCGCGCCCAGCCGCTTGGCCATCTGCACGATCAGCCCGCCGGCGCCGCCCGCGGCCGCGTGCACCAGGCAGGTGTCGCCGGACTTGAGCGGATAGGTGGAGTGGGTGAGATAGTGCGCCGTCATGCCCTGCAGCATGGCCGCCGCCGCCCGGTTGAAATCCAGCCCATCGGGGATCTTGACCAGGCTGGCCGCCGGCGCCGCGGCAAACTCGGCGTACGATCCGCGCGGCATGGCGTAGGCCACGCGGTCGCCGGGCGAGACCTCGGTCACCTCGCTGCCGATGGCTTCCACGGTTCCCGCGGCCTCCATGCCCAGGGCGATGGGGAGGTCGGATTTGTAGAGCCCGGTGCGGAAGTACACGTCGATGAAGTTGACCCCGCTCGCGGCGATGCGCACCAGGGCCTGTTTGGGACCGGGTTGGGGAACCGGCACTTCCACCAGTTCCATGGCCTCCGGTCCGCCCGGCTGTTTAACTTGGATGGCTTTCATGAGTGGTCGCTCCTTACCCTGCAAAACGCCAAAGGACTACTGCCCGATTGTTTTTCCCCGCATCGCCCGGCGCGCGTGCTCCACGGCGGCGTACATCAACAGATAGATTAGCGTGAAAGGAAACACCAGCAAACCCGCCAGGGTGCGGACCGCGCCCGCGCCGGCCAATCCGGTGCGCTGCAAAACGAATCGGCGCAGCACCCGGAAGTGCGTCCGCGCCAGCCAGAAGTAGTCGCCGTTTTCGTTGATGACGAATATCTTGGCGGGGATCTGCCAGCCCAGCGCCCACTTCCACTTGGCCATCACCGGCTCGCCCGAACAGATCACGCCCATGTGGGAATAGCCGTTCGCGATCAGTTCCCGGTAGAGCGCCCGGCGGGCGGCGCGGCCGCGGTAATCGCCCACGCGGTAGAGGCGCGTGGAGGCGGCCTCGAACCCGCGCGGCAGGCTGGGGAAGCAGGAGACCAAGTCGATGCGCGCATCCCCGCCCCAGGTGGCGCGCAGTTTGGGGAGCAGGCCTTCCACCAGGCCGCGCGCGCCGCTTTCCACCAGCAGAATGGAGCGGACTTCGGGCATGCGGCCTGTCAGGAAATGGCGCATCAGATCCGCAATTCGTACCCCAATCCGCGCATACCTTCGATGATGGCCGCGCGGATGGCGCCCACCTCGTCCAGCGACAGGGTGCGGTCCGCCGATCCCACCGTCAGGCGGAACGACACGCTCTTGCGGCCTTCTTCGAGCGGCGGCCCGGAGTACTGCCGCAAGAACTGAATGGATTCGAGCAGCGGGCCGGCGAAGCCGCGGATGGCGGCTTCCAGCCTGCCGGCCTGCTCGCGCGCGCCGGCGATCACCGAAAGGTCGAAGGCGCTCGAAGGATAGCGGCGCACCGGCGTGTACTTGACGTCGCGGGCGGCCAGCGCCCGCACCACGCTCAGGTCCAGATCGAGAATGGCCGCGCGCCCGCTCTCGACCAGCGTGGGATGCAACTCGAACATGCGCCCCACCGCCCGGCCGCGCCACCACAGTTCGGCGGCCCGCGCGGGGTGCTCGTACGGACGAGCGTCCACCGGCTGCGCCTCGGCTTCCGGCATCAGGCACAAGGCCACGCGCTTGATCTCGAACAGGCCGTCCGCGCCGTCGCCCTGGCGGTCGTAGACTGCCGCGACCAGGTGCGGCACCTCGTCGGGCAGCGCGCCGCCCGCGCTCTTGTGAATCTCCAGGCCGATTTCGAACAGGCGGAAGGCTTCGCGGTGCTTGGAGTTTTCGAGGATGTTCTTGCGGATGCCGGGCAGGAGCGAGGCGCGCATCAGGGCCTGGTCGCTGGCGATGGGGTTCGAGACGCGCAGGTGGGCGGCGGGGTCGAACCCGAAGGCCGCCACGGCTTCCTCGCTCAGGAACGAGTAGTTGTAGACCTCCGTGAATCCCTGGTCCACCAGCACGGCGCGCACTTCGTGCTGGAAGCGGCGCTCGGGGTTGGCGGGCGGGACGGCGGAAGGGACCAGCGGCGCTTGCGGGGTGATGGAATCGTAGCCCACCATGCGGCCGACTTCCTCCACCAGGTCGTCCTTGACGGAGATGTCCTTGGTGGCGCGCCAGGAGGGCACCGAAACCGCGAAGACACCGGGGCGCGGCTCGGCGACGCCGAATTCCAGGCTACGCAGAATCCGGCGCGTTTCCGCGGCCGTAATGGTCCGGCCCAGTTTGCGCTCCAGCCAGGCGAGCGGCAACTCGATGGGCGCCCGCGGGGCCGGCTCGCGGCGCGGATCGGCCACGCCGCCCACGGTGCGGGTGCCGGGCGAGATGCAGCGCAGCAATTCGATGGCGCGGGCGATGCCGCGGACGGTGTTGGCGGGGTCCTGCGCTTTCTCGTAGCGCATGGAGGCATCGGTGCGCAGCTTGATGGCCTGGCTGGTCTTGCGGATGGAGGAGGCCTGGAAGTTGGCGCTTTCGAGCACCACGCGCGTGGTGGATTCGCCGATCGAGGTGTCCATGCCGCCGATCACGCCCGCCAGCGCAATGGCGCCACCGGCATCGGCGATCACCAGATTGGATGGGCCGAGCGTGTACGACTCGCCATTGAGCGCGCGGAACCGCTCGCCGGGCTTGGCGAGGCGGATGAAGATGGTATCCCCGCGCAGCTTATCGGCATCGAAGGCGTGCATGGGCTGCGCCAACTCGGCCATGACGAGGTTCGTCATATCCACGACCGTGTTGATGGGGTTCAGGCCGATGGCCGTGAGCCGCGCCTGCAGCCAGAAGGGCGAGGGCCGCACGGAGACGTTTTCAAAAACCAGGGCGCTGTATCGCGGGCAGAGGTCCAGGTCCTCGATCTGCACCTGGATCGCGGCTGGGCCGGTGGGCAACAGATCGAGCCGGACCGGGTCCCGGAGCTGGCCGCCGAGGATCGCGGCCACTTCGCGGGCCATGCCGAAATGGCCCCACAGGTCGGGGCGGTGGGTGATGCTCTTGTTGTCGATCTCGATGATGCTGTCGGCGGCGCAACCGGGTATGGGCTCGCCGATGGGGCCGTCGAATTCGACGATGCCGGAGTGGTCCTTGTTGATGCCCAGCTCGGCAGCCGAGGCCAGCATGCCGTCGCTTTCGACGCCGTGGATCGCCTTCCGTCCGATGGGCGCCCAGGCCGTCACCATGCCGGCGCGGCAATTGGGCGCGCCGCAGACCACCGTGCGGCGGCCGAGGGGGCCGGCATCCACGGTGGCCACCACCAGGTGCGTGCCGGCAATGGGCTCGATGGTTTCCACGAGGGCGGCGCGCGCGCGGTCCAGCAATTCGCCCGCGATCTCGATGCCCTCGCACTCGGCGGTCTTCATGGTGATGAGACGTTCCAGGGGGCCGGGAGCGCAATCCAGGCCCTCGACCAGTTCGCGAATCCAGTTGTAGGAAAACTTCAAGGGTGCCTCGAAATCGGTTTTAAAACTGTTCCAAAAACCGCAAATCGCCACCTTGCAGATGGCGGATATCGTCGATCGCGTAGCGCATCATGGCCAGGCGGGTGAGGCCCAGTCCGAAAGCGAAGCCGCCCCACTCCTCCGGGTCGATGCCGCTCATGCGCAGCACGTTGGGATTGACCAGGCCGCACGGCAGCAGTTCCACCCAGCCGCTCTGCTTGCACACGGCGCAGCCGGCGCCGCCGCAGATCAGGCACTGGACGTCGAGCTCGAAACCAGGCTCGACGAAGGGGAAGAAACCGGGGCGCAGGCGCACGGTGACCTCGCGGCCGAAGATGGCGCCCAGCAGCGTCTTCATGAAGTAGAGCAGGTGCGCCACCGAGACGTCGCGGTCCACCATCATGCCTTCCAGTTGATAGAAGGTGTGCTCGTGGCTGGCGTCCACGCTCTCGTTGCGGAAGGTGCGGCCGGGCGCGATCATGCGCAGGGGCGGGCCCAGCCGCTCCATGCCGCGCACTTGCACGGGCGAGGTGTGGGTGCGCAGCAGGTTGCCGCCGTCCAGCCAGAAGGTGTCCTGCATGTCGCGGGCGGGGTGGTCCGCGGGGATGTTGAGGGCGTCGAAATTGTGATACTCGGTTTCCACCTCGGGGCCGTCCAGCACGGCGAATCCCAGGGACGCGAAGAGGTCTTCGAGTTCCCGCTGGATGCGCGTGATGGGATGGAGATGGCCGCGGCGCGGCGGAGGCGGCGGCAGCGTCAGGTCCAGCCATTCGGCGTCCAGGCGGGCGCCCAGGCCGGCATCGGCGAATTCCCGCCGGCGGGCCTCGACGGCGTTTTCGAGGGTCTGCTTCACGGCGTTGAGCCGCATGCCGGCGCGCTTGCGGTCTTCCGGAGGCAGCTTGCCCATGTCCTTGGCGGCCAGGGCCAGCGCGCCTTTGCGGCCGAGGGCCTCGACGCGGACAAGCTCCAGCTCTTCGGCGCTCCGGGCGGCGGCAATGCGGGCCAGGGAACGGGACTCCAGTTCCTGAAGGGAATCTTCGAGCATGACAGTGAAAGGTAATTGTAGCAGGGGGTTGAGGGGCCTTCGGCGCCCGGCCGGAAAACCGCGAGCCCGATCCGGCCCTCACAATATCGTACGTTATAGTATACAGAATATCGCTTATAGTATACTGTAGTATACATAAGTGAATCGTGTCCGCCAACTCCGGCTGTGAATCCGTGCGTTCGCTTCACCATTTAAAGTCTCCTATACTAGACGTATTGGCATATACTGTAAATGCAGGTGATCATAAAATGGAAACGCCCTCCATATCCCGCGTTCTGCCGCTCCCCGTCCGCCATGCCCTGCGCAAGCTGGGCGCCGACATGCGCGACGCCCGCCTGCGGCGCCGCATTTCGACCACGATCATGGCCCAGCGCGCGCTGGTGGCCCGCATGACCTTGCACAAAGCCGAGCGTGGCGATCCCACCGTCTCGATGGGCGCTTACGCCACCATTCTGTTCGTGCTGGGGATGACCGGGCGTCTGGCGGATCTGGCGGACGTGCGCTCGGACCGCCTCGGTCTGCTGCTCGAAGAAGAGCGGCTTCCCAAGCGCATCCGTTCCTCCTCGCGGCGTCCCCAGCCGCCCGGATCCGCCGGGAGCCGGTAACATGGATCGCGCGATTCTGGTTTTCGCCGATCTGGCGGGCGCCCCGCAACTGGTGGGACGCCTGTGGGCCCGCACCCGCAAGGGCACGGAGACGGCCACCTTCGAGTACGACCACGGCTGGCTCGGCAGCCGCGACGCCTTCTCGCTCGAACCGGCGCTCTCGCTCGGGCCCGGGCCACATCACACCGCCACCGGCAAGGCACTGTTCGGGGCGCTCGGCGATTCCGCCCCGGACCGCTGGGGACGGCTCCTGATGCGCCGTCAGGAGCGCCGGGAAGCCGCGCGGGAAGGCCGTCCGCCGCGCGCGCTTTCCGAGATCGATTTCCTGCTTCTGGTGAACGACGAGGCGCGCCAGGGGGCGCTGCGCTTTGCCGCCTCCGAAGGCGGAGCGTTCCTGGCAGCCGCCGCCGCGAAAGCGATCCCGCCGTTGATCGAACTGCCCCGGCTGCTTTCCGCCAGCGAGCACATAGAAGAGGAAGACGAGACCGCCGAAGACTTGCGGCTGTTGCTGGCCCCCGGTTCGTCGTTGGGCGGCGCGCGCCCCAAGGCTTCCGTGCGCGACCGCGATGGCAGCCTGGCGGTCGCGAAATTCCCACAGAAGGCCGACCGGACGCGCGCCGTGCTGTGGGAAGCGGTGGCGCTCAAGCTGGCCGCCGCCGCGGGCGTTGCGGTGCCGGCGTGGCGGGTGGAGTTAGTGGCGGACCGTTCGGTTCTGCTGCTGCGGCGTTTCGACCGCGAAGGGGCGGCGCGGATTCCTTTCCTGTCGGCCATGAGCATGCTGGGCGCGAGCGACCGCGAGACGCACAGCTACCTGGAGATTGCCGACGCCATCCGCCAGTATGGCGCCGCGCCCGTCGAGGATCTCCGGCAGCTCTGGCGCCGCACGGTCTTTAGCATTCTGATATCCAACACCGACGACCATCTGCGGAACCACGCGTTCCTTTACGCCGGCAACGACGGCTGGCGGCTCTCTCCGGCGTACGACCTGAACCCCGTGCCGGCGGACATCGCCCCGCGCGTTCTTTCCACCTCGATCGACGGCGGCGACCCGGCCGCGTCTTTGGACCTGGCGCTGAGCGTGGCCGCGTACTTCACCCTCGCGCCCGCCGAAGCGCGGAAGATCGCCTGCGAAGCCGGCCGCGCGGTCTCGCGCTGGCGCGGGGCCGCCTCCCGCCTGGGGCTGCGCAAGGCGGAGATGGATCGCATGGCGTCGGCTTTCGATCACGTGGATCTGAAAAACGCGCTCAGGGGCTGAGGGCCGGGGAGCGCAACATCCAATAATCCGCGTTTATGAGCGGCTCAATACCCGCTACTTCACCTCCGCCTCGATGGCCTCCAGTTCCTTGCCGGCTTCCGACCACTTGCCTTGCGCGGCCAGATCGCGATAGCGCCGCAGATGGTCGCGGACGCGATTCAGCCGGGCGTCGGCGCCGGGCGAGACTCCCGGAGCCACGGCCGCGGCCGGCGCAGCGGCAGTTCCCGGCGCGCCGGCCTGCTGAACCAGTTGCCGGGCCTGGCTCGACAACTCCGCCAGGGCTTCGTCGTAATTGTCGGTGTAAATCAGGCGGCTGCCCACCGCCAGCACGATCTTCTTCAACTGCGGCATGCTGGCGTGTTCGGATCTTATATAGATCGGATCCACGTAGAGGAAATTGTTCCCCAAGGGCAGCACCAGGATCTGGCCCTGCAATACCTTGGAACCCTGCTGGTTCCACAAGGTAAGATCCTTCGAAATGGTCTGGTCCTGATTGATCGAGGCCGAGATGTTCATGGGCCCCTGAATGAGCACCTGTTTGGAGAGCAGCAGCACCATGGTCTCGCCCAGGTGGCGCCCGTCGCAGCGCGACGCCATCACGCCGATCAGGTTGTTCTTGTTGTGCGGCGTGAACGGGATCATCAGCACGAACTCGGCTTGCGTCTCGCCCGGCAGGGTGGTGTTCATGTAAGTGGGAGTAACCGGCGCGCTGCCGCTGCCTTCCTGGCTGGAAGCGTGCTGCGCCAGGTCCCACACGTCTTCCTTGTTGTAGAACGACTGCGGGTCGCGCATGTGGTAGTTGCGGTAGATTTCCGCCTGGACGCTGAACATCGCCTCGGGATAGCGGGCGTGCGCGCGGATATCGGCGGGCATGGCGGAAGCGGGATGGAACAGATCGGGAAACAGGTTCCAATAAGCCGCGATCAGCGGATCGCCGGGCGCAAACACGTAGAGCCGGGTTTCGCCGTCGTAGGCGTCCACGGTGGCCTTCACCGAATTGCGGATGTAATTCAAGGTCGGCAAGCTGGGAGACTCGACCGCGCGCGAATAGGGATGCGCCTCGGAGGTCGTGTAGCCGTCGACGATCCACACCAGGCGGCCGGCGGCGGTGATGACCAGGTAGGGATCGGGGTCCCATTCCAGAAATCCCGCCAGGCTCTGCAGGCGGTCGCGCACTTTGCGGCGGATCATCATGCGGCTGTTGGGCGTGAAGTAATCCGCCAGCAGAATCTTGACTTCGCCCTCGTTGAGGGCGGCGGCCAGGCGCATGGGGAACGAGGAAATCGGAAAGCCGCCCTGGCCCTCGTAACGCGATTTCTGGTTGGATTCGCCGGCCGGATAATTGAATTCCTCGAGCGCCGTGTGCACGAACACCGGCTCGTGGGTAACTTCCCCGTAGTAAATCTCCGGACGGGTGAGCTGGATGCCGGGCGCATCGATCTTGGGAGGCGCGTCCTGGATGTCGAGCACGGGCAGCCCGTCGGAGGTCATCTTGCTGACCTCGCTCATCACCACGCCGTACCCGTGAGTGTAAATGAAGGCGGGGTTGTTCCAATTGGCGTTGGCCTCGGGCAACTGGTGGATATCCAGCTCACGCGGCGAAATCAGCACCTGGCGGTACTGGCCGGCGATGGTGTACCGGTCCACATCGGCGTCGTGAAAAGTGTAGTAAGTGCGCAGGGCCTGGCGCTGGGTGATGGTGTCCTTGAAAGCCCCCGTGTCCCACAGGCGGACGTTGTCCAGCAGCGGGCGGTTGCGCGCCACGTCGACGTAGGCCTCCGGCTCGACCGGGTATTCCACCTCGGTGGTGGTGCTCCGGTCCAGACCGTAGGCGGCGCGCGTGGCCTTGATATGCACGTCGATGAAATCCCGCTGCAGCGAGATTTCGTTGGGCGTCACGTAGAACGCGGACACCGCGTGGGGGACCAGAAAGGCCACCACCAGCGAAACCGCCATCCAGGCGGCCCACACCCAACGCCCCAGCAGGGCCAGCACCGCGGCGGTCAGGCAGGCGAAGATCAGCAGCCATTGCATGGGAAGCCCGATGTGCAGGTCCACATAGTCGATGCCTACCAGGAAGGAGCCGTGCTCGTTGTAGACCATCTGGTAGCGGGCCAGAAAGAAGCGCCAGGCCATGGCCAGCAGGAACACGGCCGCGGCGATTCGCAGGAATCGCGATTCCAGGCCGCCTTCCAGGCGGAACATGCCGGGTCTGAGTTCGTTGGCTTGCCTGTCCGGATTACGAAAGCGCTCGACCCACGCCTTGCGGTCCAGCGCGATCTGCCAGCCGCGGGCGGCGATCCAGTACAGCAGGATGCACAGTATCACCACCGCCAGCAGATAGCCGCGCAACAGGTCGTAGAATGGCAGGTCGAAAAGATAGAAGGATAGCGGTTTCTGGAACACCGCGTCGCGCCAGACGGTGGCCGCCGCGGGAAGACCGCGGGAGCCGGCGAATCGCACCACCGTCCAGGTATCGATGGACGCCGCCGCCACCAGGTAGGCGACCCCCAGCAGCGCCAGCGCGGTGAGGCGCGCATACAGGGGGTGCTCGCGGAGCGAGGTCTTGGCGAACTTTAGCGCGCGCGCGTGGGTCATCCCCAGCACCGCGAACGCCGCCAGCGTGGCCGAGGCCTGCGGAACCAGGCTGTACCAGAGCATTCTGAGCCAGGTGTGGAACTGGCCCAATTCCTTGCGCCACGCGACCTCGATGGTGTATGAAGCCATGGTGTGCGCGCCAAACACCAGTACGATCAGGATGGCCACGAGCGCGACCCAGGGAATGCGCGGGCCGGGACGCCGTGGGCCCGACTCGAGATTGTAGGGGGGCATGCCCCAAGCGTAGCACCGCCAGCCATCCGGCGGCGGAATTGCAACGGAGTTGTGCGGCGCAATCGCGGTGCGGGCCGTCACGCATTCTTCACGTGGCCGGGTATCGGGCATACCCGCGGGCTGCGCCGCCCACCGTCTGGTAAACTGAGGCTTGCCACCGGTTCCCGCTCTCAGGCGGCGCGTCTGCGCGGTCAGCTTTCTGAACACGACGCCGCTGGTGTGGGGAATGCTCCACGGGCCCCAAAGGGGGCTTTTCGACCTGGAATTCCGCGTCCCCGCCGAGTGCGCCGACCGGGTGGCTTCGGGCGAAGCCGATATCGGCATCGTGCCCTCCTTTGAACTGACGCGGCAGGATTTGGAGATCGTTCCGGGCGCGGGCATCGCCTGTCGCGGCGCGGTGCGCAGCATCCTGCTGATCGCCAGGCGCCCGGCGGCCGAAATCCGCACTCTGGCGGCCGACTCCAGTTCCCGCACTTCGGTGCAACTGGCGCGCGTGATCCTACGCCGGAGGTACGGGGCGGCGGTGGACATCGTCCCGCATCCTCCCAATCTCGACGCCATGCTGCAGATTGCCGACGCGGCGCTGATCATCGGCGATCCAGCCCTGCGCATCGACCCGGCCAGCCTGCCCTACCACGTCTACGACCTGGGCGCGGAGTGGGTGGAAATGACCGGCCTGCCCATGGTTTTCGCGGTCTGGGCGGGCCGGCGGGGCGTGGCCACCGCGCAGGTGGAAGAAGCATTTCGCGGCTCCTGGCACTATGGCCGCGCGCACCTGGAGGAAATCGTGGCCGCCAGCCGGGGCTTTGCGCCGGCACTGGTGCGCCGGTACCTTACGCACAACATCGTCCACGAGTTGGGCCCGCGGGAATATGAAGGAATGCGCCTGTTCCTGGAGTACGCCGCGCGGAAACCGGAAGCCTGCGGGCGGGGGCGGTAGGCGGCGCGCGCGGAGGCGGGAACGCTGGTTCCGGGAAACGCCAGTTGCGGGAACACCCCATATGTTTGTATGCTTGTAGTTTCCCCGTATTTCGATTCTCGCTTTGGTGGGATCGGTGCGGGCGAAGACCGGGGACGGGTGGCCGAGCGGTTAATGGCAACAGGCTGTAAACCTGTCGCTCCTTGGAGCTACGGAGGTTCGAATCCTCCCCCGTCCACCAGAAGATTGCGTACACTGTAGTTATAGGGCCGTTGTAGCTCAGTTGGTAGAGCGCGTCCTTGGTAAGGACGAGGTCACCAGTTCAATCCTGGTCAACGGCTCCAGATTATCCCGCCGGAGCGCTGCACGGGTCCGGCGGACCTCCTGTAAGGAAACCAGTACAGAGAAGGCACTG
>Ga0326727_10007587_pt1 | contig 28515 bp, 18 predicted proteins | sample MB2enrmetagenome_FD_207643 | JGI IMG/M metagenome (GOLD analysis project Ga0326727, IMG submission 207643) | Lab enriched peat soil microbial communities from McLean, Ithaca, NY, United States - MB29MY | ecosystem: Environmental > Terrestrial > Soil > Wetlands > Peat | place: USA: New York... | reverse complement strand
TGCCGCACTCTGTCGAATCAACAAGTTGCGGCAACTGTGCGCCGCCAACTGTAGAAGATGAGCTTGAGACCGCGTAACCGAGCCGCGACCAAAGGGAGCGGGCATAACGTTCCGTCTGCGACAGGCCACTAGAATCGAAATACTGGCGGTCAATCCTCGCGAGCCAATCAGGGTTCAGGTGTTCGGATGGAGTGTGAGTGGCTTCAGCCATCGAACCGGGATCAGTGCTGCGGCTCCGCTGCTTGTTGCGGAACCGCGACTCCCGTGTCAATCTCTTGCTTCATCAGCCGGACCTTGTCGGAAGCCTGCGCGTGGAGAGTGAACTCCCGTTGCGCCTCTTCCTTGTGCCCCGTGCGGCGATAGGCCGTACCTAGGTAGAAGTGGGCCGCCGGATTGTCAGGCCGGAGTTTGGCCGCCGTTTGAAGGGGCGCGATGGCATCCCCGCTGTGGCCGCCCTCCAGCATCGACCGGCCTAGTCCGATGAATGCGTCGGCGAACTGGGCGTCGAGCTTGGTGGCTCGTTCGAAATGCTCGATGGCCACGGGAAACTGCTCATTCTGCCTTGCCAGCTCACCCAATATGTATTCGGCGCCGGCGTTAGATGGGTCCACCTTGATCTCTTCCTCCATCTCGCGCCGCGCGGCTTCCTTGTTCGCATCCGTCTTGGGCCCCGCGAGCAACAACAGGCCCACGTGATAATGGATGCCTGGCAAGGTGGGGTTTCTCTTCAGAACCTCGCGGTACTCCGTGGCAGCGTCGTCCCATTTGGTTTGCGCCTCAAGCGCTTCTGCGTTCAGCAGACGCACCTGGTAGGCCGTTGGCGCGGTGACCATGAGCTTTTGCGAGGCACGGATGGAAAGATCGGAATAAACATGCACCGTCAGGTAGAGTACTTCGGGGTCGTTCGGGAATCCGCTGCTCAGGCCGCGGATAAAGCCCGCGGCGCTGTCCAGGTCGTGGAGCGTCCTGCTGCAGTGAACGCCGTCCAGGCCCAAACGCTTCTTGGTTTCCGGGTCGGTCGCACGCGCCACAGCCGTTTTCAGCAGCGGCAACGCCTCGCGGCAATGTCCTGATTCCGCAAGCTGCGCAGCGGAATCGACGGATGGCGGGGCGGATTTGCGGGGCGGGGCTTGCGCGGCCGCAATCGCTGCGGCTAGCGCGCTGACGAGAATGAAGCGTCTCACAAGTTTATTGTACGTCCCAAGGAAAGAACGGAGTGCCACAAGAAGGGAGGACAGGGCAGGAAGAACCCTGGGGCGGGAATTGAGACCCGCCCCAGGGGAGTTTACTCAGAAGTGGTACTTCAAAGCGAATTGGACGTTGCGGGCGCCCTGTGAGCTGTTTAGCAGGCCGAGCGTGGGGCCGACAGCGGGGTTGGGAGCGTTCAGGATCGGAGTGTTAGTCAGGTTAATGAACTCCGCTCGGAGATCGACGACGTGCCGCTCGGTGATCTTAAAGCTCTTCGACACATTGAAATCGAGCGTCGCGAGACCCGGCCCACGCACCGTGCCGACACCGCAGTTACCGAAAGTGCCGTTGGCGGGTTGCGCAAAGGCGCTGGGGTTGAACCACTGATAACCGTTCCCCACCGACGCGTCCTGTCTGCCCGTTATATCGACGGGAGAGATGCAGTCCGCGCGAGAGCCTCGGGATCCAGTATTCGAAGCGTCGCCGGCCTGGATTGAGATCGGGAAGCCGGTATGGAGGGTTAGGATACCGGCCACCTCCCAGCCACCCGCCACGGCGTCGAGGGCTTTGTTCATTCCATTGCCGAACGTGCGTCCACGGCCAAGTGGGATGTCGTAGACAGCGTTGGTGAAGAAATTATGCGCGGCGTCGTAGTCGCACGGTCCCCATTCCGCCGCCGCATCGTAAATGTTCTGGTAGTACCAGTTGACTTGGGAGGCCTGGCCGCCTTGGCCGTAGTAGCCCATATTGTTTGTCATGCACTTGGAGTATGTGTAGCCCACCGTGTACTCCAGGCCGGAGCTCAAGCGCTTTCTCGCTTGCATCTGCAGCGCGTCGTAGTCCTGGTTACCTATCGAGGCTGTACCCGAGATCTGCCCGATCTCTCCCAGAAGAGTCGGATCTCCCGCCAGGTATCGAGTGGGAGAGACGGTGCCGTCCGGGTTTAGTACCTTCTGGAAGTAAGGCATGGGCACCATCAAGTGCGTGGCGCGCTGTCCCACGTAGCTAGCCTGGACCGTCGTGGTCGGGTCCAGTTGATATTGCATAGTGAGGTTCCACTGATTGGACACCGCCGGACGGGTGTTTGGATCCCAAACGCGCAGCGTCGCGCCTACGAACTGGTTCCCCGCGTTGCTGGTGAAAGGCAGGAAGCCTTGATCGAGGGTGGAGCCGGGCGCCACGCCGTAAACGGCGGAACTCTGGTAATTGTCGTCATTCTCGTGCGCGAAGGGCGGGTTAATGGGCAGACGCAAGTTTGTGCCCGTTCCCTCGAGATAGTTCGAAAGCGTGTAACCGGCGCGAACCACCAGCTTGCCGCCGCCGGGAGTCCAGGCAACGCCGAGACGCGGCTGGAAGTTGGTAATGCCGTTGTACTGGTTGTAGAGGGCATTACAGTTATTCCACGGGCAGCTTTGGCCGGAGATGTATTCCTGACCGGTCAAGAGATTGAAGTTCGCCTGGCGGTTCTTGACTTCGTCCCAGGGTGTATGCAACTCCCAGCGCAATCCCAGGTTCAGTGTCAGGTTGGGAGTTACGCGCCAGTCATCCTGGTAAAATGCGGCGAGGGAGTCCGCGCGCTGGCCCCACGTGCCACCGTTGACACCGCCCTGAATTTCATCGGGAAGGCCCAGTAGAAAATCGGCTTCGGGGATGCCGCTGCCGCTGCCGGCCTTCAGAGTTGTTGACGCGGTCGTATATTGGCCGTTGAACAGGAAGGTGCCGGCTTCCCCGTTATTGCCCGAATAGAACGTATCGACGCGATAGCGGTACGCCTGGAAGCCCATGTGCATCGTGTGCGTGCCCTTGGTGTAGATGAGCGTGTCTTCGTAGTGGATCACGGTGTCGGAGAACAGTTCATGAATGTCACTGTTGCCGAAACCTCCAACATTGCCACCGCTGAAACTCATGCTAGGTAGAAAGGCCGAGGGCACCCCTGGGATACCGACGGTCGCGGCAAAGTTCGATGGCGAGCCGCTACCGATTGCGGCGCCATTTGAAAGGTAGACGTAATTCACGCCAAAGCGCGCTTCGTTGACGAGCGAAGGGCTGACCGTCCGCGTCCAGTCGACTACCCCAGTGTGTGTGGGGGAAGTATTGTAACTGTTGTAATACAGGGGCATGGCCTGAATCCCGGGGTTGTCGATCCGGCTCTCGGAAAAGCGTCCAAAGAAGCGATCCTTGTCGGAGATGTTGTAGTCGATTTTTACATCGCCTTGATCTCCGTTGATAAAGCTGTTGGTTCCGAATAGATAGTTGTTGATCAGGTTGCCGTTGGTGGGCTCCGGATAGTACGAGGACGACAGGATCTTGGAGGCCGACGGGCTGAACAGAGAGGCAGGAATGATGTTCCCCGCGAACGGCGTGCGAGCCCCCGCGGCACTTACCGAAAACGGATTGTAGAGCTGGATCGGACTGGCCAAAGTCAGAAGCTGGGAAAAGTCGCCTTGCCGTTCCGCCGCGGTGTACACCGTAGTCGTTGCGACGCTGGTGGGCGTGTCATCGCGCTCCCCCTGATAGTCGATGAAGAAGAAAAGCTTGTCCTTGAAGATAGGACCACCCAGCGTTCCGCCGAAATTATTCCAGCGAATCGCCGAGCGCGGCGCGCCATTAAAGTTATTCGCCCAATCGTTGGCGTTCAGCACATTGTTTCGAAAGAACTCAAAAGCGCTGCCGTGGTATTGATTGGTGCCGGACTTGGTGGTGGTGCTGACGATGGCTCCCATGAAATTACCGAACTCGGCCGGCGCGTTGTTGGTGATCATGTTAAATTCCTGAATCGCGTCGACGCTGGGCGCATAACCGACAAGGTTATCGGAGACCTGATTGTTGTCCAGGCCATCCAGCATGAAATTGTTAGCCTGTTCCCGATTGCCGTTCACGTTGGGGCGTCCGCTGTTTTCCGTGGTCATACCGCCCTTGAAAGACGACGGATCGGGATGAATGCTTCCCGGAGCGAGCAAGGTCAACTGAACGTAGTTTCGCGTCGCCAAAGGCAGTTCCTCGTTGGTGCGCGCGTCGATATGTTGGCCGAGTGACGTATCCTGGGTCTGCAAAAGTTCCTCGGCGCTGGTGACCTCCACAGTCTGCGTGAGGCTGCCAACTTGCAGTTGGAAGTCCAACCGGGCCACCTGGTTCATTTCCAGTGAAATGTGCGATTGCGTGGCCGTCGTGAAACCCTGCTGTTCGACCTTAATGTTATAGGTGCCAATCGGTACGCGGGGTAGACTGTACGCGCCGTCACCGTTTGTTGTGGTTGTCCACGGCGTCCCGCGGTCCGCGTCTGTGGCCGTGACCTTGGCTCCCACCACGGCGGCCCCAGACGGGTCAGTGACCTTGCCGGTGATGGCTGCAGTTACCTGCTGGGCCCATGCGGAGCCCGCAAGCCAGCCAGCCATTGCGACGAATAAAATTAGCGAAGTGATCCTTTTCACAAAACCTCCTGAGCAAATCGATGAAACACGAATACAAGTTTCGGGAAGCGATGACGGCCCATCCGTCACCGGGGACCAATTCACACTGGTTTCCGAAGCTTGCGTCGTAGAACTTTCCCTGAGCAGTAGCATGTTCTGCTTACTCAAGAGCGTTGGCAACGTTAATCTTTGTCACGGTGCGAGTTAAGGGCATCTCACTTTAAATTGAGTCATTTACTGTCGATTTGAATTTGATTACGTGGAGGTGTTACGGAGCTGTTACGCTCGTAACTCTCTGATGCGGATGGTGGTGCTGCATCCGATGGTGTGGGGTTAAGACGGGAGTTCACGGCTTGGACGCCGAAAAATACGGAATTGCGGAGAAGTCCGTGAAAAACACGCCGTGAATTTGTATATCGCTGCCTGTGGAGCTGGGAGGCAATTTTCTACGACCGGGATCGGCGCGGCTCGCCAAATTCCGTCACCAAGATGTTAAACAGGGGCCCACTCGAGATTTGAGGCATTTACCGCGAGATCGCCCTGCATTAGAATAGGGTGTTACGGGCCTGTTACCATTCTCGCGTCGCTGAAAGTGAAACACCGGTGAGCGGATCCCAACCAGTTCAGTTGCCGATGCCGGAGAGGCCACCGGCTCGGTGGGTACCGTTAAAAAAAGTCTTACTACGGTGGAATTCCCGTTACCGCGAACTGGAGCGCATCGTAGCGAGTGGAACGCTATCGCCCGCCTTGGTTAAGTTCCTTCAGTTCATCGTGATAGAGACCTTGGAAGGCCGCGGGGAACGGCTGACGGAGTCCTTCATCGCCGAGAAGGTTTTCAATCAGCGGGAATTCACAGCCAGTGAGAAGTCTGTGGTCCGCGTGGAGAAACGGCGGCTGCGGGAGCGGTTGAAGGATTACTACGAGGGCGCCGGAAAGGACGACCCGCTGGTCATCAGCCTGGGATCGACCTTCGTGCCGGTTTTCTCGCCGCGCGAGAGTGGCAATCCGCGGAGGGAGCTTCGGGGGTTCCAGCGGCGGTGGATCGTTTTGGCCGGAGTGGTGATTTTGGCCCTTCTGGCCGCGGCCGCCACCGGGATCTGGTGGCGGCGGACACCGCCGGAAGATTTTGCACTGACGCAACTGACGTACGACTCCGGTTACACCACCGATCCGGCGATCTCGCCCGACGGCAAACTTGTGGCTTACGCCTCAGACCGGAGCGGGGAAGGCAACCTGGATATCTGGGTGCAGGACATCGCCGCCGCTGACCGAGCGCGTCTTGCATCGAACCCGGCGGACGACTCTGAGCCCTCGTTTTCACCCGACGGATCGAAGGTTGTGTTCCATTCCGATCGCGACGGCGGCGGCGTGTATACAGTGGCGGTGCTGGGTGGCGATTTGAAGCTAATTGCCCCGAGAGGCCGGGGGCCGCGATTTTCTCCTGATGGCCAGAGGATCGTGTATTGGGCGGGGGAATCGTATTTCGTGCGCACCCAAGTTTACGTTGTGGCGGCGACGGGAGGAACGCCGCGGCAAGTGCAGCCGAAATTCTATGGCGCGCACGATGCGGTTTGGTCGTCGGATGGGAAGCACCTGCTGTTCTGGGGACAGCGCGACGAATCCTCCACTCCGGACTGGTGGGTTGCGTCGGTGGACGGAGGGGAACTGGTCGAGACGGGAGCTTTCGCGGCGTTCGCGCGGCAGAATCTCTCGGCGGGCGGGCCGGCGACGTGGGTAGGTGACCAGGTGTACTTTTCGGCCCACCGCGACACGACCAACCTTTGGAAGGCGACGATCTCCCCCCGGACCGGCAGGATCAGCGGCAGGCCGCGTCGCCTGACTTTCGGAACGGACCAGGAAGGTGAGCCGTCGGTGGCGTCGAACGGCAACTTGGTTTTTTCCAGCGTGGCGGCGAGCACCAACGTGTGGCGCCTTCCAATGGATCTCAACCAAGGCAAGGTAACGGGCAACCTGGTGCGGGTGACGCGCGACCTTTCTACCGAAGTGTTCCCGTCCATTTCTGCCAACCAGCGGCTTGCGTTCAGCGCCGACCGGTCGGGCAAGCGCGAAATCTGGGTCAAGGATCTGGCGGTGGGCAAAGACACGGTGTTGGCGGCGAGTTCGTCGGAATTCGACTCACCAAAAATCACGCCGGACGGTTCGAAGGTGGCGTATGCGGTTGCGAGCCCGGATTGGGCCATCCACGTAGTCTCCTCCGCAGGGGCGGAGGACAAGGTTTACAAGAATGGCGGGCCGCCGCGCGGTTTTTCGGAGGACGGATCGAAGCTGTTGTTCGAAGCCAAATCGTGCTCCCCGTATTGTGTGGGACTGCTGGACTTGAGCACGGGCAAGACGCAGGAATTGATCCGGCATCCAAAGCTCGCGCTCTATCCGGAGTCTTTTTCTCCCGATGGAACATGGGTGGCGTTCCAGGCGCGCCCGGTGGACAACGATTCGAGCAGGACCATCTACATTGCGGCATACAACGACGGCAACGTAGGAGGACCGGACACGTGGATCCCAGTTACCGATGGCCATCACATGGACCGGGAAGTGAAGTGGTCACCGGACGGCGGGATGCTGTATTTTTTGTCGGAGCGGGACGGATTCCGATGCATCTGGGCCCAGCGGTTGGACCGCAAGACCAAGCATCCGGTGGGTGAGCCGTTCCCGGTTTATCATTTCCACCATTCGCAACAGTCGTTGGCGAGCCTGGGCAGCCCGGGGAAAGTGGGATTGTCGGTGACGAGCGACGGGCTGCTGTTCAGCCTGGCGGAGACGACCGGGAATATCTGGTTGGCGCGCGCGCGGAAGTGAATGCCGCGAACACTTGGCTGCTGGTTGAAGACCAGCAGCGGCACGCTCAAGCGTGAGCCACCACGCACTAATATCCCTTCTGCTTGTCGACGACGTTGACCAGGGGCTTGCCGGCAACGAAGCGTGCCACGTTTTCCTTGGCGGTTCCCACCATGCGTGCGCCGTCCTGATCGGAGCGGCCGGCGATGTGCGGGGTGATGATCACGTTGTCGAATTTCCAGAGCGGGTGGCCTTTGGGTAGAGGCTCGGGATCGGTGACGTCGACCCCTGCGCCGGCCAGTTTTTTGCTGTCGAGGCCTTTCACGAGGCCGTTCATATCATAAATGCCGCCGCGGCTCACCGCGATGAAGTACGAGTGCGGCTTCATCAGCTCAAATTCGTGCGCGCCCATTTCCTTGTGGCTGCGTTCGGTGTGCGGCGCGGAGATGAATACGACATCGGCCTGCGGGACCACTTCGTCGATTTGATCGGGCTTCACGACGCTGGCGAGGAACGGCGAGAAGGGCTTGTCCTCGGGGTCGACGCCGATGACGGTCATGCCAAAGGCCCAGGCGCGCTGCGCGATCTGCATGCCGATGCCGCCCACGCCGATGACGACGGCTGTTTTGCCGCGCAACTCGATGCCGTCGAAGGCGTGCTGGTCGAAAGTCTCGTCGTGCATTTCCGCGATGTACTTGGGCAGGCGGCGGGTCAGCGCGAGCAACATGGCCATGGCGTGGTCGGCAATTTCGGGGCCCTGCACGATTTTGTTGTTGGTAAGGACGATGTTGCTGTCGCGCAGATCATTGCCGCCAGACATGAACAGGACGTCCTCGACGCCGGCGCTCATTACCTGCACCCACTGGAGCTTCTTGGCCGCGCGCACTTCCTCGGGCCGGATGTCGCCGACAAAGCCGTCGGCGTCGGCGATCTCTTGCATGACGTTGTCATGAGTGACGGGGACGATACGCGCTTGCGGGGCGGCGCTTTGCAGCTCCTTCACCATGTCTTCGCCCTCCATCACCACAATCTTTTTTGTTTGCGCAGAGGCGGTAAAAACCACCGCCAAGAGAAGTACGAGACGACACACGTGAACCTCCTTGAGAATCGGCATACCGGCAGATTATAGCGCGGAGGCATGGAGGGGCAGACCAGAATGGAACACCAAGATCACCGCCGAGACGCTGAGACGCCGAGAAACCCAAAAAATCAAGCAGATTCATTCGGAACACGCCTGTGCGAGCCCTTAGGGTACACGCGGATCTGCTGCCTGGCGGCTTCGGTGCGCTCCGCACGGGTGAGAGCGCAGAGACGGCAGCCGGCTTACAACGGATCGCGGTTATACTGAACAGGGGGCGAATATGCTGCGAGTTCTGATGATTTGTGCGGCGGTGTCTCTCGTTGTGAGCGCTGCGACGCTCCCGGTGGTACCGGGCGATTCCGAGCGCGGCGAGAAACTGTTCGAGCGCGAGCGATGCGTGCAATGCCACAGCGTGGAGGGCAAGGGCGGGAAGATGGCGCCCGACCTGGGCAAGCAAATCGACCGGAGCTATACGCCCGCGCAACTGGCCAGCGCGATGTGGAACCACGCGCCGGTGATGTGGGCGGCCATCGAAGGCGCCGGGATTGAGAAGCCGCGGCTCAGCCCGGAAGGGGCGGCCGACCTGTTTGCGTTCTTTTATTCCTCGCGATTCTTCGATAAACCGGGCGACGCGGGACGCGGCAAGGAATTATTCGCGGCGAAGCACTGCGGGGACTGCCACGGGATCACGGAATCGCGGGAGGAGGGCGCGCCGCCGGTGGTGAAGTGGGAGTCATTGGGGCAGCCGATCATCCTGGTGCAGCAGATGTGGAATCACAGCGCCCGGATGCGCGACGCATTTGCGCGGCGAAACATCGCGTGGCAGGAGTTTACGACGCAGGAGCTGAGCGATGTGCTGGTCTACCTACGCACGGTGCCTGAGGTGCAGCATCTGGCTTCGCGGTTCGCCTACACATCGGGAAATGGCGGAGAAGCGCTGTTCCAGTCGAAGGGCTGCATCAAGTGCCACACGGGTAAGCTGGCTCTGGAAGACCGGCTGCACAACCTGACGCTGACCGATATCGCGGTAGACATGTGGAACCACGCGCCGAGAATGATTCAGCCGCCGCCCTCGCTGACCGAGGACGAGATGCGGCAACTGCTGAGCTTTCTGTGGATGCGGCAATTTGTCTATCCAGCGGCCAACGAAGGGCGGGGTAAGCAGGTGTTCGCGGAGAAGCACTGCCTGGATTGCCACGAGAGTGGAAAACACGGCGCGCCACAGCTGCCCGGGCAGGCGCGGAAGTTCTCCGAGGTGACGATCATGTCGGCGCTATGGGGGCACGGGCCGCAGATGCTGTCGCGAATGCACGAGGCGCACATCGGCTGGCCACGGTTCAACAACCCGCAGCAACTGGCGGACCTGATTGCGTATCTGAATTCGGTGCAGTAGCGGACTAGTCGACCTTGCTGTTGCCTTCGATGGCATTGTTCTCGAGGCGCACGGAGCCGGCGCCCTTGGCTTTGTACACGGCATAGCGCTGTGTGGCTTTCGGGCCGCGAGTATCGGAAATCTGGTTACCGGCGATGACGGTGTCCGTCACGTGCGCGGCGATGTAGAAACCATAGCCGGCCTTGGCGGTGCCGTTGTCTAAGACCTTGTTGTTACGGAACGTATTGCGGTTGCCGCTGTTCAGCGGAGTCTCCTCGCGAAAGTAAACGCCGCTCACACCATTGCGCGCGATGGTGTTGTTGGTGAATTCGTTGTCGGTGTCCTTGTGGCCGATGGAAATGCCGTAGTGGCCGTTGTCTTCGATGATGTTGTCGTGGAACTGGCCGTGGCGCACGCGCCAGCACAGGAAAATGCCGATATCACCGTTATTGTGCAGGTGGCAATGCTCGACCACCGAATTCGCGCTGCCGGTGCCGGGATGGACGCCGTAGCCCGTCTGTCCGAAGGACTCGCTGTTGAGGACGTGGACGCGGTCCGAGATCTGGAACGAGATGCCATCGCCATTGTAGTTCCGAGCGACGCAGTTCTTCACGGTCACGTTGCGCACGTTGTACATGTAGATGGCACCGCCGCGGCAGCCATCGAGATACGCGTTTTCGGCCTTGTTTCCGTCGACGGTGATGCCTTCGAAGGTCACGTTCTCCGCGTTCATGGCACAGAGTATCGGGTACGTGTTGCGAATGCGGGCGTGCTTCTGCTCGAGATCGTAGTCGCGGACGGTGGGCGGATTGATTTGCAGCATGTGGCCGTTAACGGCGACGACTTTCGAAATGGTGACATCCCATCCTTCTTTTAGGGTGTCGTCGAGGACTTCGACGCCCATGCCGGGATGGAATTTCTCCGGATCGGCTACGGACAGATAGCTCTCGCCAAAGTCGCCGTCCTCGATCAGCGCGCTTTCGACGCCGCGTGTCTTCAGCAGAATCGTTTGGCCCGCCGTGCCGCGCACCGTGACATTCGAGGGGATGAGCAGGCTGGCGTCCATCTGGTAAGTACCGGGACCGATGACGAGAGTGTCGCCGGAGCGAAGCATGTCCGCGGCCTTCTGGAGCGCTGTGCTATCGGCACCGATGACGTCGGCATTTCCAGATTGGGCGACGGTGATGGTGCGGTTCGGGAGAGTGGAGCCTGCAATCGAACGCGAGGTGCAGGCGACGTTAGCGGCGAGTGCGATGAGAGCTAGAACTATAAGAAGGCGATTCATGAACGCTCCTTGGTGGAAACATTATCGCTGAAATGACCGGCACGAGGCCGTCCTTCACACGTACTTGTGCCGTTTCGCAGCCCACTTGGCTTCGCCGTATTCGCCCAATCCGACTTTGCCCTCGATGGTGTCGCCGTCGACTTTGCCGGTGAAGGCGTAGGAAAGTTCTGTACCTTCGTAGGGATGGACGGTGCGGAATTGCACTTCGTTGCCAGCTACGGTGCCGTGGAGATCGCCGGAGAGAATTTCGCCGTGATGGGTACCGGCCAGGTTTGCGCCTTTCTGTTCCAGAACGAGCGTGTGTTGGGCGGAACCGCGTAAGAACTCGATGTGCGCTTCCCATTGACCGGTCACGTTGGCGGGTTCGCCCGACGGGGCAGCGGGCAGGTCAATCTTTGGCGGTTTCGACAAGAGAGCGAACAGGCGGTCGGCCACAACCTTTTCATCGCCGGGCGCCATCATGTAGGCAACGAGCGAAATCTGGCTATCCATGCGCTGGGGCCGCGAGCCACGGGCGTCATCGACGATGATGCGCGGCTCGGTATCGAGTAGCACCTTGTGCAGTTCCTGGCCCGTGATTCCGACGCGCGCGCCGTCCCAACCGATCAAGAGACTGGGTGAGCGATTCGACAACCCTTCATCGGGCTGCTTGATCTCTGCGGTGACGCCTTCGACGGCCGTCACGCGCTTTGAGATGTGGTCGAGCCAGCCGGTCCATTGGGCCCACTCGGCTTTGTGGTCGCGCCGGGTCCAGGCGTCGACAGCGGTGAGCATGCCCATGATTTCTTCCTTGCCGACTTTGAGCGATCGCCCGAAGGCGTGATGCGGGGCGCTATTGGCCCAGGCGGCTTGGAGCAGATTCTTCTCGCCGAGCGCCAGTCCGGCGCACTGCGGCCCGCGCAGACATTTTCCGCCGCTATAAGCGACGACGGTGGCGCCGCGCTGCAGGTGCACGTTGGGGATGGTCAGCACTTCGGCCGCGGCGTCCACGAAGACGGGCACGCTTTTCTGGCGCGCAATCGCGGACAATACATCGGTGCCCATCGGGCCGGTGTCGCCGGGTCCGGCCAGAATGTACACCATAGCGGTGCGCTCATTGAACGCGGCCTCGAATTCCGCCTTATCCTTCGCGGTGATGATCTTGACGCCGAGCATGCGCACGGCATGATCGTAGACGTTGCGCGAATATTCCGGAATGATGACTTCGCTCTTCAACCCTTGCAGATACGGGAGGCGCTGCATGCGCTCGGGATCTGCGCCTGCGATACACGCCGCGGTGACGTGCGTGATTGCCGCACAACATCCCGCGGTGACAATGCCCCATTCCGCGCCGGTGAGCTCAGCCAGGCGCTTGCCGACGCCGTTCATCAGCTCGTCGAGATGGACGTAGTGGCGCGAAGCTTCGTCCATGGCGCGTTTCACGTCGGGCAGCGTTTGCGAGCCGCTGATGATGGTGTAGGTGCCCATGCAATTGATGATGGGCCGGACGCCAATGGATTGATAGATGTTGGCGCCGAGGTCGAGCGTAGCTGGAGCAGCCGGGGCGAGGCCTCGAGTTACGCCGGCTGCTGCCGCCAGCGCTCCACTGCGCAGAAACAATTCCCGCCGGTTGATGCCGCCGAGTTTTTCGAGTAATGAGTGCCGCATAGATTCCTCTACGATGCCACAGAACGGGGTGGAGCGTGGGTTAGCCGAGCGCTAGCGCCAAGCTCCGCGCGAAGTTGCCGCGGCGCTCGACGGCGACTGAGTCGAGGCCGAGCCAGTTGGCCATGGTTCGGAGCTCTCGGGTCAGCGCTTCGGCAACCACGGCAGGCTTGGCGCCTGGTTCGAGGTACGCTGCACGCACCAGCAGACGGCGGTTCTCGCGATCGGCCTTAAGATCAACGCGGGCCACCAGGCGATCGCCCAGCAGGAACGGAAGAACGTAATATCCCCACTTTCGTTTCTCGCGTGGAACCCAGATCTCAATGCGGTAATCGAAATGGAAGAGGCGCGCGGCGCGTGGACGGAACCAGACTACGGGGTCGAACGGCGAGAGCAGGGCAGCGGCGGCAATTTGCTTGGGTGCGCGGGCATTGCGGTGAAGCCAGACAGGTTCGCGCCAGCCCTCCACGCGGATTTCGCGCAGCTCGCCCGCTTCCACCAGTTCGGCGATGCGGGGGCGCGCCTCTCGGATGGGCATGCGGTAATAGTCGGCCAGATCGGCGGCGGTGCCGAGGCCGTGCGCACGCGCTGCCTGGCGTAGCAGTTCGCGCTGCGCGTCGTCACGGCTCACACGACGTTGATGATGTTCGGGTGGAATGGCACGTTCGGACAGCTCGTAGACTCGTGAGAAGTCCGGGCGTCGCGCTGCCACAGCCATCAGCCCACGTCCGAAATGCGCTTCGAGCACTGCGCGCACCGTTCCTACCCAGGCGCCAGGAATGCGGCGCTCGGTGCCCTCCGGAGTGGGAAGATCGCCGGCAGTCAGCGGCCCTCGCGCCCGCACTTGCTCCACGACCCAGGCGGCGTACTCAGCGTGCTTCTCGAGAAACTTCTCGAAGCCCCACGGACGCACGCGATGCGTCTCCATGCGATGGCGGAGCAAGGGCCAGGTCTCCATGGGCACGATGGACGCTTCGTGCGCCCACTGCTCGCTAAACTCGCCGCTCTGGTACACGACATCATCCAAAAGCGTTCTCGTGTAGGGGCCAAGGCGTGAGAAGGGCACTTGGTATTGCGCGGGCACGAGTACGTTGACGAAGTCGATTTGGAGCAGGCCGAGTTGGCGGATGGTGCGGCGCAGGTGACTGGCGGTGACTTTGCGAGGCCGCGTCCGGTCAAAGCCCTGCGCGGCGAGCGCGATGCGGCGCGCCTCAGCCAGAGACAGCGTGTCCAGCGGCATTCACCTACGAGTGCCCGAGCACAGGGTGCGGCCGGTATGGCTCGGCGAGCGCCTTCAGCTCCGCTTCATCCAGCTTGATGCGTAGCGCTGCCACGGCGTCTTCCAGATGCTGCATTTTGCTCGCCCCGACGATGGGCGCCGTCACGCCCGGCTGCGCGAGCACCCAGGCGAGCGCCACCTGCGCATTCGGCACGCCTCGCTTCCGGGCAATTTCACTCAACCGCTCCACCACTGTGAAATCCGACGGCTGATAGTACATTTGTTGGGCGTAGTCGTCGGTTTTCGCGCGGATCGTCTCGCCAAAACCTTCCTGCTTCCGGTTGCCAGCCAGAAAGCCACGCGCCAGCGGACTCCACGGAATGATGCCCACTCGCTCGGCGCGGCATAGCGGAATCATCTCGCGCTCCTCTTCGCGATAGATCAGGTTGTAGTGGTTCTGCATGGTCACGAAGCGTGCGAGGTAAAGTTGATCCGATTTGTGGAGCATGTTTGCGAACTGCCACGCGTACATGGACGACGCTCCGATGTACAGCGCCTTGCCGGCTTTCACCACGGCGTCGAGCGCTTCGAGCGTCTCTTCGATGGGCGTAGTGTAATCGAAGCGATGGATCTGGTAGAGGTCCACGTAATCGGTTCCCAAGCGGCGCAAGCTGTCATCGATGGCGTGCATGATGTGCTTGCGCGACAGGCCCCGCTGGTTCGGATCGTCGCCCATGGGGTTGAATACCTTGGTCGCGATTACCACACGATCCCGCGACGGTCCGAAATCTTTTAGCGCGCGCCCGAGGATTTCTTCAGTGACGCCGATGGAATACATGTCGGCGGTGTCGAAAAAGTTAATACCCAGCTCGATGGCGCGCCGGATGAACGGGCGGCTGTCTTCCTCCTCGAGCACCCATGGTCTCCATCGCTTCGACCCGTAAGTCATGGTACCGAGGCAAATCCGCGAAACCTGCAATCCGGCCGATCCGAGATTGACGTAGTCCATATCATTCATCGATACCATTCGGAGGCGCCCGTCCGCCACAGCGACGCATGAGATAAGATCTTCAGCCAGGAGTCCAGTCAACTATGAAAGGTACTTTGACAATTGCGGTGATGCTTGCACTCCCGATGTGGTCTTCGGGCCAGCAGCCCGCGCCTGATCCACTGCCCGGTGCGAAACTGAGCGTCGGACAAATCAAAGAGCAGTTTTTGCGAGTGAGCGCGGGAAAGCGGCTGAAGCCCAAATCCTGGCCGGACGGCGCACGGGTCGCAGTGGCATTGAGCTTCGACGTCGACAACGCAACCCATGCGCTGGCGCGCGGACTCCTCGGCGCCAACGAGCTTTCCGTCGGTGAATACGGCGCCATCGATGGCCTGCCGCGCATACTTCGGGTACTGGACAAATACCAGGTTCCGGCGTCATTTTTCATTCCCGCCGTCAGCGACCTGCTACATCCGCAGATGATTCGCGACATCATGGCGAGCGGCCGGCATGAAATCGGCGTCCACGGGTGGATTCATGAGGATCTTCCGGCGCTAAACAACGAGACCGAAGAGCGGCGCTTGTTGCACGATGCGATCGAGAGCCTGACCAAGTCGATGGGAAAACGGCCGGCCGGCTACCGGGCGCCGTCATGGGCCTTCAGCCAATACACCATGCAGCAAGTCAAGGAAGCGGGCTTTCTTTACGACAGCAGCTTGATGGCGAGCGACGATGCTTATGAGGTTCTGGTGGCGGGACAGCCGACCGGGGTGGTCGAGGTGCCTATCGGTTGGATCCTGGATGACTACGCCTATTTCGGCGGGACCGCCGGCACGCTACCATCGCCCGGCCTCGTGCTCCAGATCTACGAATCGGAGTTTGACGCCGCCTACGAGGAAGGCGGGTTGTTTGTGCTGACCATGCATCCACACATCACGGGCCACAGGTCGCGTGCCGCCGCGCTGGACCAGTTAATCGCCCACATGCGCTCGCGCCCGGATGTTTGGTTCGCGACCCACGAGCAGGTGGCGCGCTATGTACGCAGCCAGGCCGGGCTCTAGCGCGAACTTACCACGATCTTTGCGGAGCCCCGCGATTTTTTCCAGGGCGATGCGTCGCGGCCGATATAAAATGGTGCGTAGCTTATGAAAGGCGATGATACGCGGGTATGAAGGAACCCATTACTACGCAGAGCGAGGAAACGCGCACCGCGGATACCGCATCGAAGCGCGTTCTGTTCGTGCACTCCGATCAGAAGGTTCTTGACAGCCTGAGGCAGACGCTGGAAGGCATGCGCACGGAGTGGCAAATGGGGTTCAGCCGCACCGGGGAGGAAGCGCTCCAGAAGCTCGCTGCCGGCCCCTTCGATGTCATCGTCACCGGCATGGACTTGCCTGGCACGGGTGGCGCCGGCTTGTTGGCCGAAGTGATTCAGCGCTATCCGGATATCGTGCGTATTGTGCTCTCCGACACCGTCGAGCAAGACCTGATTATTGGTTCGGCGGCTACCGCTCACCAATATCTATTGAAATCCTGCAACTCCGCGGCACTCAAATCGACGCTGGATCGGGCGCTGAACATCCGGGAAATGCTGGCGTTACCCGGCCTGAGAGAGTTGATTTCCCGGATTGTTTCTTTGCCCAGTTTGCCCGCGGTACACACGCAGTTGATAGCGTCGCTGGACAATCCGGAAATGTCCAGCCGCGAACTGGGCGAGATCATTGCGCAGGACGTGGCCATGTCGGCGAAAGTTCTGCAAATCGCCAACTCAGCGTTCTTTGGCTTGTACCGCTATGTTGCCAGCCCTACCGAAGCTGCCGTCTACCTTGGCGTGGATACGCTCCGCGCGCTGACGCTTTCCACCGGTGTCTTTTCGGGATTTCCTGGCCTGGGCTCGACGCAATCCCTGATCGCCGCCTTGCACAAACACAGCATGACAACGGGCCTGGTGGCCAGCGCCATTGCCAAGGCGGAGAACCTTCCCAAGAAGGTTTGCGACAGCAGCATGGTGGGGGGGTTATTGCACGATGTCGGCAAGCTGGTTCTGGCCGCGAACTGCCCCTCGGAGTATGAAGTCGTCCTGAATACCGTGAAGAAAGACGGCGCGCCCTGCTATCAAGTGGAGCGGCAGATGTTCGGTGCTACCCATGCCGAGATTGGGGCGTACCTGCTGTACCTTTGGGCGCTGCCGGATCTGGTATGTAAAGCGGTGGCGTTTCACCACAATCCCGGAGACTACTCGGCGACCACGTTTACCGCGGCGGCGGCCATTCACGCGGCAGACGCCCTGGAACACGAGTTGACTGATTCGTGGGATTTCTCGGGGCGGGCGAATCTGGACATGAACTATGTCACCATGCTGGGATTGACTGCCCGGGTTCCGGAATGGCGGCGCCTGTGCAAAAAGCAAATCGACAAAGAAGAAGAATCGTGAGTCAAAAGCGGGACTGGCCCGTCCCTCACTTTTGGCCGAGCCGACGTTGCGGAGTGATGACAGCAAGGTCGCGGACCCGCTCCTCAGCGACGGGGCCGCGCATCTGCACTGATCCCCGACTCATTAACCAGAGTTCCGGGATGATTTCAGCCACCATGGCGCCGTGACAGAATATCCGTACTACCGAACTCTCCGACACCACGATGCCAACTGCTTTCGTGACCGCACTGATGGCGGCGGCGGCCAAATGACGGCTCCCCAGCCCCATTGGAAGCTCCAGGTCCGAAGCGGCCGCGCTATTTAAATACCGGCAAGCCGCTACAAAAACGCCGCCGCTGTTCACTACGAACGCCCCATCCAACTGCGCCAGTTCCTTGATGGTGCCGCGCAGGTTTGGATCCGTCATCTGACGGGCCTCCTCGGGATGACCAGCGAGAGGGTCCAAAATCAACGCACGCGACCGGGCGAGCACAGCAGCGTCATCGCCGAACGTGAACAAAGTTCCGATCCGGCGGCCCTCGCGCCCCTCGCGTGCGATCTCGATGGCCAGCTCGATCAAGGGGAGCACGGCATCCGGATCGTAGTCAGGTATCTGGCAAAGAATGTTTTCGAACACGAGTGGGAATATTCTAGCTGATTAGACGCCGCGAAGAGCCCTAAGGCTCCGAGGCCGGGATGAAAATGGAAAGATTCGCTCCGGCCGCGTGGGTCTAACCCGCCGGTTGCGGTGTTACCGGAACATCTTCGTTTTGCGAACCAGCCCCCTGAGACGTCAACGCGCGAGCAATGGCCGCATCCAGATCCTGCGACCGGACCGGTTTCGCGAGATAGTCGTCAATACCAGCCGTGAGAAAACGTTGTTCATGCTGTTCCAGGGCGTGAGAGGTCAACGCGACGATCGGGGTATGACCGCCGCGGCGCTGTTCGCGCAGGCGAATGGCCGTGGCGCATTCCAAGCCGTCCATGTCCGGCATCTGGATGTCCATGAGGACGACGTCGAACTCGTTTTCTTCCCATGACACCAGCGCATCACGCCCGTTGCCGGCGACGGTGACGGAATGTCCATGTTTACCCAGCATTCGGGACGTGATGGTGCGATTGACGGCGTTGTCCTCGGCGAGAAGAATGCGGAGCGGGCGCATCGGCAGCATGCTTGAAGGGCTCTCGCTGATGGTGCGGCGCTCGGCCGTCTCTTGCACCACCACCGTGAAATGAAAGATGCTGCCCATGCCCGGTTCGCTCTCCACCCAGACGCGGCCCCCCATTAGATTGACGAGCCGCGAACAAATGGTCAACCCGAGCCCGGTTCCGCCGTAGTGGCGGGTGATCGAACCATCCGCCTGGCGGAAGGCTTCAAAGATGGCTTCAATCTTGTCCGCTGGAATTCCGACTCCGGTATCGCTCACCGAGAAGTGCAGCGTGAGGATTGCGTCACGGCGCTCGTAAAGGTCCGCACGCACCTCGACAGACCCGGTATGGGTGAATTTGACCGCGTTGTTGAGCAGGTTCAGAAGCACCTGGCGGAGCCGGAGGGGATCGCCGATGAGGCCGTCCGGCACCTCCGGCGCCACGTCGACCATGAGTTTGAGACCTTTCTCCTCGGCGCTGACGCTGAGAGCGCTCGCGGCATTCTTGAGGCACTCCCGCAGAGAGAAGGGAATCGAGGCCATTTCCATGCGCCCTGCTTCGATCTTCGAGAAATCGAGAATGTCGTTCAGCAGCGCCAAGAGAGATTCGGCGGACTTCCAGGCGTCATTGAGATACTCGCGTTGCTCCGCGGAGAGCTCGGTATCGAGCACGAGGCCGGTCATCCCTAGGATGCCGTTCATGGGCGTGCGGATCTCGTGGCTCATATTCGCGAGGAACTCGCTTTTGAGCTGATTGGCTTCCTGGGCCATTTTCCGGGCCCGCTCGGCGGACTCCAAGGCCGCCGACAGTTGGCGGTTGCCGCTGCGGAGTTCTGCGGTTTGCGCTTGTACGCGCCGCCGCAGAAGGATCACCCACGCCAGAGCCGCCACTACGCCAATCCCCAACAAACCTAGAATCCAGACGGCGTGGGACAGAGTCCACCAGCCGGGCCGATGCAACACCGCCACATCGGCTGGGGAACGGAGGAGAAGGTGGAACGATTGCGGCTGGTTGTCTTCGCCACCGGCCTCGACCTGGCAGATGCCCGTCAGCCGGAGATCACTGCCTTCCGTGAGCGCACCCTCGACGGGGAGATCGATCTGCTCGATGCGCGCGTTGAAAATTCGATTTCCGGATTTCATCGCGAGCGAGTCTCCGTGCACATCCTCGGTGCGGCTGAGCAGGCGGGCGTCGATTTCCACCAGACCGGCGTCGTAGTCACCCTCCCGAAGAATGTCGTCAGCCGTCACGTGAATGGGCTTGGGCAGGGGATTCTTCCCGATCTTCTGGAAAATTGCATCTTGCAGGACCGGCGCGAATTCGCCCAGGGCGGGAAAGCCCAGGGCTTCCACGCGATCTCCGGGCTCGACGCGGACCAATTGGTGGGTGAGCACCATCAGGCCCTGACCGCCATCCTGCAGAAACAGCGCGCGTCCCAACTGCTGGAGTGTGATCACTCCGCGCACCCTCACCCGGGTAACGTCATTCCCAGTGGGTGAAAATCGCAAGAGCGTGGCCGGCTGGCGCAGCGGGTATTGGGGCGGAATGGTGTGCGTGGGTTCATTCACGAGTGGTTCAACGGTTATGTCATCGAGGCTTTGGGTGAAAGCCAGAAGCCCGGTCAACTGCCTTTTATTGTTGAAAGTGACGCCAGCAGCGCCGCGAAACTGGATGCGGGCTTCCACGAGCCGCTGGAGATCGGTTTGCGGGAATCTCGGCACGATCAGTTTGATTTGGCCGCCGCCCGATGCCACGGTCAAATTGAGGTGCCGGTTGGCAATGACGGCGGACTTCACGACTCCCTCACCGGCGATCCACTGTGAGTCACCGCGCCCCGTTAACAGTTCTTCGACGGACAAGGAGATCGGCTTTGGCAGTTCGCCCGGGCCGAGGACACGAAAGTGCGGGTGGCGAACCACGGGCGCGAAGTCGCCCGGCCCGGTAATACCGGTGAGTTCGACTTCCTGCCCGCGTTCGATGGAAGGGGGCGCGTCGCACGCAATATAAATCCCGGCGGTCTCATCCTGAACGAAAAGGTCAGGCACTCCGGGATCGTAGTAAGTGACCACGCCGCGCAACTGGACCGGCAGCCCCTTCGCCGCTTCTGCTGCTGGTAGTTCCCTGACTTGGGCCGCGTGCTCCAACGCCTTGCCCTGGGCAACGGCAGAGGGACACCCGATAGACATTACCAGTATGCTGGCGAGCAATCCGTAACTCGGCAGAGCTCTTTGCGGCTTCATTTTCTGCGATTGCCTTGTAAACTCCTGCGAATGGAAGGAGGGTCCAGGGTTACATCACCTCAACGCCACCGGCAATGCCCCAATTCGGAGCATGGCATCGCGTTGGCAGGTACCGCAAGTAGACGGAAGTTAGCGTACCGCACCTGATTTAGCACTCAGGCTTGTTGAGAATTCCAGCAGTCACGACGGTGCTATTAATCAAAGTAAATTGCATTGAATTACTACGGCAAACATCAGTTTTTTACCGTTAGAAACAATCCATTTTTACTTGTTACTTTTCGCTGTATCTCTCTACACTGAAGTGGCGCTAAGTGTGGAGCATCTGCGGATTGCGACGCGATTCAGCAGTTACCGAAACCGATTTCGTTTATCTCGCGTGCCATCGTTGCATTGTAACTGTGTCATCCTCCACTGAGAACGACGCCTGAGTAAGTTAGTCTGCCGGAGTAACTCGAATGCCGAACGATTCCGTGCTTGTCGTGGAGGATACTCCCGTCAACCTGAAGGTAGTCAAGATTCTGTTGTCCCGGCATGGATTTGACGTACGCACCGCCAGCACCGCAGAAGAAGCTCTGGAAGTGCTTCAGCAGTTTCGGCCAGAGCTGATACTAACTGACCTTCAATTGCCGGGCATGAGCGGCTTGGATCTGACGCGGAAGCTCAAATCGGATCCTGCCACGCGCGACATCATGGTGCTCGCTCTCACCGCCTTCGCTATGAGAGGGGATGAGAAGAAAGCGCGCGACGCCGGTTGTGACGGCTATATTACAAAACCAATAGATACGCGCACCTTTCCGGCGTTAATCCGGCAATACCTCGCGCATAGTCACGAGACCCCCAACCCGGCGCTTGAAGGGGTCGCAGAACCGGCACAGCTAGGCGTCTCTCTTCGTGAGATCCGGCAAGAGTTCATCGCCGACGGCGTGCAGCAGAGCGGCCGGCTGATGGGCATGCTCGCCCCAGGTTGTGACTCTGCGGAGGCGCTCGTCACTGCCCATCGTTGGGCAGGCTCGGCGGGTTCGGTCGGATACCCCGAGATTACAGAAACAGCGCGCGAACTGGAGGCCGTACTACAACAGAATGGTTCCGGCTCAATGGAGCGTGCACGCGAACTGCTCGGGCGACTGACGCGGATGTTCGCCGCGGCGCGGGAAGCGAGTGAACGGCCAGGTAGTGCATCGATCGAGGCAAAAGCCGACCCGTGGGAAAACCTCCAACGGCGCGCCCATCCGTTGGCGGAGCACTTGCCCGACAAGGAACCGGCCGATGTCGCGCTCGGGCTTTTGGCGGCACGCCAGGCGGCTCCGTCGCCAGCGGTGCTTTCCGCTCTTGCCGGCAAGAGGTTCGCGCTGGTTGGTTTTCAGGCAAAGGATGCTGCGCGGCTGGCCAAAGCGCTGGATGACTGCCAGGCGTTTTCCCGGGACCTGGGCGCAGACGCCCTCCCGGATGCGGAAACAGTTCGGCCCTTTGACGTGGTCGTTCTGCATGTGGCCGCTGAAGTGAGAAGCATCCCGCCGTGGAGCAAACCGGTTCTAATTATTGGGCCGCGGGAAGTGCTGGTGGGTCTACAGCCGGCGAGCAATGGTGCGGGAGATTTTCTGTTTACGCCCTGGACCACCGAAGAAGTCATCCTGCGTTCTTACTTCGCGATTTCCCGCGCTGCGCAAGGGCGCACACGGCAAGCAGCTCCAGCAGCGGGCGGAAAGCGGCGCGTCGTGGTAGCGGACGACGATTCCACTATCCGGGCGTTGGTGGAGGCAGCCGTGGGAAACGCCGGATTCGAGTGCCGCGTGGCCACCGACGGCAGCGCAGCGCTCGAAGCCATTCGCAGTTGGCAGCCGGACATGGCGGTTCTCGACGTCAATATGCCCAACCGGAGTGGCTTTGAGGTGCTCTCCGCATTGCGAAACGATCCGTTGACCCGTGAGATTCGCGTGATCCTGCTGACCGCGCGACAGCAGGAAACCGATGTCATCCGCGGATTCGGCCTGGGCGCCGACGACTACGTGATCAAGCCCTTCAGCCCCATGGAACTGGTTGCCAGGATGAAGAGGCTACTTGGGAAGAACGCATGATCCGGCGACTCACCTGGACAATCCTGGCCGCCGCACTCCTCTCGGCGCCGCTCCTGGCGCAGGACGAAGAGCAAGCCGCGCGCAAGCTGATCACTGAACAGAAATTCGCGGAAGCGCGCGATTTGTATGAGCGGTTGCTGAAGCTCGATCCCGATAATCTGGATTATCAGAACCAGATCGGCAGGCTCTCCGCGTGGATGAAACAGTACACCGCGGCCACCGAAATCTTTGACCGCGTCCTGAAACGGGATCCGCGCAATGCTGAGGCGCTCGTGGGCAAAGCGTACGTGGAAATGTGGCAGCACCACTACGCGGCCGCCGAAGAACTTCTGGCGCAGGCCAAAAAGCTATCGCCCGAAGACGTAGACGTAGAGATGGCGCTGGCACGGTTGTGCCACTATCAAAGCCGCGAACGTGCGGCCAAAGATCACGTCGCACGCGCAATCAAGCTCGATCCCAACAACTCCGAAGCGCAAGACCTGAAAGGCGAGATCGATCCGCCGCGCCCATTGGAGCTGAAGGTGGGCTTCAACCAGGACCGGTTCTCCTTCACCACTCCCGGCAATATGGGTTTCGTTAGCGCCGGCTATATCGGAGAGAGTAATCAGATTACCCTGCAATACGAGGAATGGAGTCTGTTCGGCGAGCGAACGCGGCGCGCCGGGCTCAATTTCGAAAAGAAGCTGGCGAACGGGTGGTGGCTAAGAGCAGGAACAATGAACGGGCCCGGCGCGGTGGTGGTGCCCCGCCAGGAGTACACAGCCGGAGTTTCTCATGCCCTGCCCAAGCACTTCGCGCTGGATCTGGATTACCAGTTGATGCGCTTCCGCGCGGCGGACGTGCATGTGGCGAGCCCTGTCCTGAGTTACTATTTCACGAAACCGATGTGGCTTTCGGTGACGTATGACAACGGTTGGACTGAATGGCGCACGGGTGCTGTGCCCGGGCAGATGAACCACTCCTGGGTCGGGCAATACTACCAACAGGTGGCGAAGCCGCTAGTGCTGCACGTTGGGTTCGCGCGCGGCAGCGAGGATTTCGAAGCGCTCACTGTCGACCGCCTGGGCGTTTTTCTCGCCGATACTTATCTGGCGGGCGCCGAGATTCGCATCACGCGCGGGTATTCCGCCGAGCTCTTCTGCTCGTATCAAACACGTTCCAATGACGAGCACCAGACCAGTTTCGGCGTCAATTTCACGGCAAAACAGTGACGCTCGAACGAAGCGGCCGCATCGCGGTGTTGTCCAAGACACTGGCCTTCGGCATGGCTTACCTGCTGGCCATCGTGTCGGTCAACCGGTTTTACCTCAACCCGCGCATCGCGTCGCGTGAGCTATCCCTGGCCATGTCGATTGCCTTTGTGCAGTGCGCCACCATATCGGCCTTGCTGGCATTCTCGTTCTGCCAGAAGCTGGCGCGGCAAATCCGGGAATCCCGCGCGGCCCGCGTGTCGCCGTGCATCCGCGAGTTCCTGGCCCTGCACGCCGCGGGAAATAATCACCTCGAAGACATCCGGCAGATCCAGGTCGCGTATCCGCGCGAGGTGGAGCAATGCCTGGTGGAGTTTCTGCGGATGGTGCGCGGCGGCGGCCGCGAGGTGCTGGCCCAACTGGCGTCCGATCTCCGGCTGATCAAGCAATGGCAGCGCCAGTTCCGTTCCAGGAACCTGGCGCGCCGGAAGAAGGCAGTCGCGCACCTGGCGTTAGTCCCACGCAAATTCGCGGGCGACGTGCTGCAACAGGCGCTCTCGGATCCTGACGAATCCGTGCGGCTGCATGCAGCCCGTCACATGGTGAGTAATCTCGAACCAGGCGAACTGCCGCAGGTGTTCGCGTTGGTGGTCAACGGCTCGCTCGTCGCTCGCATGGTTCTGGCCGAGGACTTGCGGCCGTATGCGCTCGAGCTGTCCACGGAGGCGATTCCGGCAGTGCTCGCCGGCAGCGAACCGGCAGCGGCGCTCGCCGCGTTCCAAGTGCTTCGCGCTTGGGGCAAGTTTCTCCCACTGCCACAGGTGTATCCACTGTTGCGTCACGCCGACGCTGCAGTTCGCGTGGCGGCCCTGGACATCGTGCCTTTGGTCCCGCGCCTGGCGCAGTTGGAAGCGGAAATTCTGCATGCGCTCAACGATCCGGTGGAGCAGGTACGGTCGGCGGCGGCTCGCACCGCCGCCACTCTCAACGTTACGGGCGCCATGCCGCAGCTCACGCGCTGCCTCCACGATCAGGACGCTCGCACCGCGGCGGCCGCGGCTTACGCCTTGGCTCAGTTAGGCGCTGATGGATGCCGCATCCTGGAACAGGAAATGCTCACGGGATCGCTGCTGGCCGCCTCGGCCGCGCTCGAGGCGCTGCAAGTCGTCCAAACCTCTCCTGCCGAAACGGTGGCAGTGTGACGGCTTCCTTTGCACTCGCGCAGCCACTCTACAGCGCCTTCGAGTGGTCCATGATTTTCTACATGAGCGCCAGCAATGCCGTCTATTTTTTTCTGATGGTGCTTGGATTCTTCGCCCTGCGCAGCCAGCGTGCGCGGCAGAATCCGGAAGCTCGCGCGGTCCTGCTCAATTCCCCGTTGCTTCCCGAGGTCAGCATTCTCGTCCCTGCTTACAACGAGGCCCTCACCATCGCGCAGAGTGTCCGTTCCATGCTCGATCTCAACTACCCGCACTACGACGTCATCGTCATCAATGACGGCTCGAAAGATGAGACGATGCGTGTCCTGATCGACGAGTTCCACTTGTATAAGTCCACCTGCCGCTCAGGAAACGCCATCACTCAGCCCGTGCGCGCGGTCTACCGTTCGCGCGATCCCATCCGCCTGACCGTGGTGGACAAAGCAAACGGAGGCAAAGCGGATGCGCTGAACGCGGGGTTAAATATCGCCCGCTCGCCTCTGGTCGCTGCGGTGGATTCTGACTCCTTGATCGAGGAGGATGCACTGCTGCATGTGGTCGAGCCTTTCGTCGAGAATCCAGGCAAAGTGCTGGCCACCGGCGGCATCGTCCGCGTAGTGAACGGTTGCACGGTCGAGCGCGGCAGAGTCACACGCGTCGCCACCACCAGCCGTATTCTTCCACTATTTCAGACCATCGAATACCTGCGCGCGTTTTTGGGTGGCCGGGTGGCCTTTAGCTTTCTCAATTCTCTGCTGCTCATCTCCGGCGCTTTCGGAGTCTTCGACCGCGAGGCCATCCTCGATGCGGGCGGGTTCGCGACTTCGACGGTCGGCGAGGATATGGAGTTGGTCGTGCGCCTGCACCGCCTCTCGCGCGAGAAAAAGAAGCCGTATCTCATCGTTTTTGTCCCCGAGCCCGTCTGCTGGACCGAAGTCCCTGAAAGCTGGAGGGTACTGCACCGGCAGCGCAACCGCTGGCAGCGGGGAACTGTGGAAAGCCTGATGGCGCACGACAAGATGTTGTTCCATCCAAAGTGCGGTGGCCCCGGTTGGTTCTCCTTACCCTATTTCGTCGTGTTCGAGATGCTCGGGCCAGTGGTCGAAATGGCAGGATATGTTTTCACCGTGGCCGGCATCTTTCTGGGCATCATCTCGGTGAAAATCGCCCTGCTGTTCTTCGTGGTCTCGGTGCTGTTTGGTGTTCTGTTATCGATGAGTGCCGTGGTGCTTGAAGAGTTCACCATGCGGCGCTATCCCTCGGTCAAGGACCTTGCCCGGTTGCTCGCGGCTGCCGTGCTGGAAAACTTCGGCTACCGCCAGCTTCTGACGCTGTGGCGGCTCGAGGGCGTGTGGGACGGGCTCCGTGGCAAACGCGGTTGGGGCGCAATGGAGCGCCGCGGCTTTGAACAGCATGTCGAGGCTGCGTAACCTCCGGCTGGCCGCGCTGGCCGTCTGCGGCTTGACCGCGTGCGCCGCACAATCGCTCGAGGACTGGGATATCGCGAGCCAGCGCTGGCTCGAAGCCCAGGTGACGCCAAACCGCGCCGTGCCCGCTCCGGATGCCACGCGGCGCCGGCTCCTGGTCAGCTACGGCAGCGGGTCCGAAAAGCAGGATCAGGAATCGGACCATTCCTACACCTACGATGACGCACTCGGCGCCATCAGTTTTGTCATCGCCGGGCAAACCAGCGCCGCGTCCTACACGCTGGACGCACTCGCGCGGCTCATCCGCGCCGACGGCAGTCTCTGGTTCACCTACAGTACGAACGAAAGCTGGCCCGACGAGACCGATCACGATAGCGCCATGGTCCGCGCCGGCGCCATCGGGTGGGTGGGGTACGCGTTTGCGTTTTACCTGGCGCACACGCCGCCTTGTGCCGCGGACAATCCTGGTTGCGCGCGCCAAAGAGCATCCCTCGAAGCGGCCGCGGCGCGTCTGGCGGCCTACCTGGTTTCACTCGAAGCCACCGAACCCGAGAATCCCGCTCACGGCTTGCTGCGTCAGGGCTATGGAAACATTCGCCTGGTCTATCACGCCGAGAAGAATGATGTCCTCGAAGACTATGAAGACGTGCCCGCGCGTGGCTTCAGCACGGAGAACAACATCAGTTCCTGGTTCTTCCTGCATTCTCTCGGTCAAGTTACAGGCGACGCACGCTGGTCCGAAGCGGCAGACCGCATCCGCACCGCCCTTCTGCGAGTCGCCTGGGACGAGAGCCTCGGCCAGTTCGATCAAGGTTTCACCGCCGGTGGGCAGCGCGATTCCGTCCGCGCGTTGGACTGTGCTTCCTGGGGCGCGCTCTTCTTACTCGCCATCGGCGAGACCGGCAAAGCGCAGCAAGCTATTCGCCACATCGACGAGTACTACGCTTCGCGCGATGGCGCTGCCGCAGGCTATCGCCCGTACTTCGACGACCACATCTTCCCCGGCTTCGACGTCGGCCGGTTCTATTTTCCCGAAAATCCCCGCAAACAATGGCGCGAATTGCCGCTGGTCTGGTCGGAGGGCTCCTTAGGTGTTGCGCTCGCTTACTTGCGCATGGGTCAGCCCGATCGCGCGCGCCAAATCATCGATGGTCTGCGGCCTCTGCAAGCCGGATCAGGTGGGCTGCGCTATGCCTCGCGTCCGATACCCCACCAGATGACCGATGCCCCGAGTGTGGCCGGGGCCGCTTGGCTCGTCTTTCTCGCGGAAGCTCTCAAGGGCAATCCCGTCGCGGAGCAATTTTGGAAATGAAGTCGAAGGCAGCCGCGTTCGCATTCTATCTGGCATTTGCCCTCGGCTCCACGCCACCGGTGAAGCTTCCCTCCACCGTGGCCGTGTTGGCGGTTTCGGCAAAGGATTCGAGCGAGGTAACGGCTGTCGCGAGCGACCTCGAAATGTTAGGCGTCCCGTTTGAGACCTCGCAGACTCTTGCCGAGGCCTTGCAGTCACCCATGATCATTCTCGCGGGCACGCTCACGAATGTCGCCCTTCCGCCGGCCGACAGGGAACTGCTCTATAGATATGTTGAGTCGGGCGGCGTGTTATTCGCCACCCATGTGCAGGGCAGCCAGTACTTCCCGTTATTCGGAATTACGAGCTTTAACTTCAGCCAAGAAAATTCCAGCGTGCGGCTGGCGGAACCCTCCACCGATCCTGCTCTGCGCTACATCAACCGGCCTGAAGAACGCGAAATTCTGCTGGGCGATCCCAAGCGTTACCAGCAGTTCAGTTGGACCACCGAATATGAGGTCGCCGGCGCCACCACGCTGGGAAAATTC
>Ga0326727_10007586_pt1 | contig 28518 bp, 25 predicted proteins | sample MB2enrmetagenome_FD_207643 | JGI IMG/M metagenome (GOLD analysis project Ga0326727, IMG submission 207643) | Lab enriched peat soil microbial communities from McLean, Ithaca, NY, United States - MB29MY | ecosystem: Environmental > Terrestrial > Soil > Wetlands > Peat | place: USA: New York... | reverse complement strand
CTTCGGGTTGTTCTTCGACAATACCTTGGTGATTGCCGCCGTCAACGTCGTCTTGCCGTGATCGATGTGCCCGATGGTCCCCACGTTTACATGCGGCTTCGAGCGGTCAAACTTTTCCTTCGCCATACCCTTCAGTCCCTTCCGTTAGACTTGTTTCCTGTCGCGCCCTGAGAATGATCGAGCGCAAAAGCTTGTGCCGTGCGTCTCAATAGTAGGCGTACACCTTGAGATACTTCTTCCGCAGTTCCGGCGGAACCGCTTCCACCATCTGCAGGTAGCGCTCGCGAGTGAGGGCCTTATCCGAAACCGGCAGCGCCGCGTAAAGTCCCGCAGCTCCGTTGCCCATCAGCCCAGAACTCAAAACGCCCTCGAAATCGCGAATCCGCAGCTTCGACCGGCGCACACGGCTCAAAAAGACCTCCGCGTCCCGGACGTCCAAGGCCGCATCGATCAGCGCCTGAAACTGCGCGTATCCCTGCTCATCCTTGACGGGTATCGCTGCCTGCTCGAACTTCATTCCCTGCCTCACACCGGGCTGGCTTCTCTCAGCCCTTCTGCCTGTTCCCAACTCTGGAGCGGGAGACGGGACTCGAACCCGCGACCAACAGCTTGGAAGGCTGTGACTCTACCACTGAGTTACTCCCGCCTGAACAGCTAGCAGCAGACAGCCAACAGTTTTTTGCTCTTGGAAGCCTCAACAGCCCTTCCAATCACCGCAACGACTGTCCGCTGTTAGCTGTCCACTGTCAACTGAATTTCTGGAGCTGATGACCAGGATTGAACTGGTGACCTCTCCCTTACCAAGGGAGTGCTCTACCAACTGAGCTACATCAGCCTTCTTGCAAACTCGGACTACGCCCTACCTCCCGTCGCGGCGAATCTTATCTGCCTGACGGGCCAACACCGTTTTCAAAGCCATTCCGCCAATAATAACCAGCGGAAGCAACCGTAATTCCACCGGTCTGCCGTCTAAGAGAATTGTACCCTCTCCCACGGTAAACCAAGCCAGCGCAGCCAAAACCACATACAGCGCGAGGGCCACCCAAAACTTCTGGTCAAGATCGGAACCAGCCCGTTTAAGGCTCTTTCCAACTGAACCCACGCGCGCTTCCGGTTGTTGCCCTTGGCGCATTCCAGCCCTCAATTCATGGTGCACAGGGGAGGATTCGAACCTCCGTAGCTCCAAAGAGCGGCAGATTTACAGTCTGCTGCCATTAACCGCTCGGCCACCTGTGCCCAACTTGCCCGCATCCACAGTTCAATCCACTTCAGCGCGCCAATACAGCGCATCCCGCCCCGTCCGGAATACTTCCGGCTCAAAAGGAGCATCCACCTCAGTGAAATCACCGCAGAGGACAGGCCCGGCATCCAAAAATCTCAAACGCCGGTAAAACACTTTGCCGCTTCCGGCTCCGTTTTCCGCTTTCCTTCAGTGGAGCTGGCGAAGGGATTTGAACCCCCGACCCTCTGATTACAAATCAGATGCTCTACCAGCTGAGCTACGCCAGCCCTTCCCACCCGGAAACCTCCCGGAAACCCCAAAACGCGTAGGCGCACACTAGCCCTTTGCACGTTCCACGGCACAGAAATCAAGGTTAGCACACCGCCGGTCATGGAGCAAACGGGAAGGGAAACCGGCCCATGAAAAGGCATCCCGGATTATTGCTCCATGAGCCCTTACTCAGTGTAAATCAGGCTCTTCCGGAGCGGCTTGCGCGCTCCCGTCAATTGCCCTTCGCTCGCTCAGCCGTTAGACTGAGGTTCTGAGGGGCCAGCCATGTTAGTCGTCATGAAGGCGCAAGCCACACCGGAGGAAATCCGGGCGGTATGCGAATCGATTGAGCAGTTGGGTTTCCGCGCCCATCCACTTCCCGGAGCCCAGCGCACCGCCATCGGCATCACCGGCAACAAGGGCGAGGTCGATCTCGGCAACCTCGAGGATCTCTCTGGCGTCGCCGAAGTGATCCACGTTTCCAAGCCATACAAGCTGGCCAGCCGCGAAGCGAAGGAAGAAGACACCGTCATCCGCTTCGAAGGGACCGACGCCACTATCGGCGGACACGGGCTGGCCATCATCGCCGGGCCATGCTCCATTGAAAGCCGCGAACAGGCTTTCGCCATCGCCGAACAGGTGGCCGCCTCGGGCGCACAATTCTTCCGTGGCGGAGCATACAAACCCCGCTCCTCGCCCTACGCATTTCAGGGCCTCGGCCTGGAAGCACTCAAGATCATGGCCGAAATCCGCGAGAAATTCGGCCTGCGCATTGTCACCGAAGCCCTTGACAGCGAGAGCCTCGCCCTGGTGGCCGAGTGGGCCGACGTGGTGCAGATTGGCGCCCGCAACATGCAGAACTTCTCACTGCTCAAGCGCGCTGGCAAGCTGCGCAAGCCGGTTCTGCTCAAGCGCGGCCTGTCCGCCACCCTGGACGAGTTCCTGATGTCCGCCGAGTACGTGATGAGCGAAGGCAATTACGAGGTCATCCTCTGTGAGCGCGGCGTGCGCACCTTTACCGACCACACCCGCAACACTCTCGACCTGAGCATCATTCCCGCCGTTCAGCGCGTCAGCCACTTGCCCATTTTGGTCGATCCGAGCCACGGAACCGGCAAGCGCGACAGCGTACTTCCCATGGCCCGCGCCGGTATAGCTTCAGGCGCCGACGGCATTGTCGTCGAGGTTCACAACCGTCCTGAAAAAGCTCTCAGCGATGGCCCGCAATCCATCTACCCAGACCAGTTCGCCACCATGATGAACGAACTGGTGCAGATCGCCCCGGTGGTCGGCCGCAACCTGCCCCGAGGCATCCACGTCGAAGCTGTCAAAGCCTGAACGAAGCACCACCCCGTTAGGAACGCCGGAATCCTCCCATGAACCTGTCGAATGTTTCACGAGTCCGCTTCTTCGCACTCTCGCTGCTTGCCGTGGCCCTCGCCGGCTGCCGCTCCCATGACTTTCCCCAATACCCGGCCAATTACCGCGAATACGCTTACGTCACCAACGGCGGCAGCAACACCGTCAGCGTCATCGACGTGGTCAACGTGCGCCTGGACCGCGAGATCGCGGTGGGAGAGAATCCCGTCGCCGTCGCCGTCAACCCCAGCCGCAATGAAGTCTACGTGGTCAACTCCGGCGCAGCAGGCAAGGACGGTTCGATCTCGGTCATCAACGCGGAAAACAACACCGTCGCGGCCACCATCAATGTCCACCGCCAGCCGGTCTCGATCGAGCTCGACGCCAAGGGCGAGCTGGCTTATGTTGCCAACTCCGGCTCCAACACCATCTCCGTTCTCGATCTGACAGCCCGGCGCGAAATCGGGAGCATCGGCGCCGGCGAGGAGCCTTCCACCGCCCGCCTTTCCCCCGACGGCAAGACCCTGGTGGTCGCCAACCGCAAGGCCGGCTCCGTCAGCCTGATCGACTCGGCCGCCCGCAGGCTCCGGGTCGCCGTTGAGGGTTGCCCGGGCGCCAGCGACTCCGTCATTCTCCCTGATTCCTCCAAAGCCTTCGTCGCCTGCTCGGCCGGCCACCAAATCATGGCCATCGCTCTTGCCCACGCCGCAGGGCATCCTGGACAGCCTGCTTCCGCGCCATCCGGCTCCGCTCAGCCTGATCGCATGGAGGCCCTGCTCGACGTAGGCCAGGCGCCTTTGCAGTTGGCCCTCAAGCCCGACGGCGGCGAACTCTTCTCTATCAATTCCCTCTCCGACTCCATCTCGGAGGTCGTCACCAACACCAACGACGTTGGAGGCGCCTACATGATTGGCGAAGATCCCGTCCGCGGGCTGGTCACCAGCGACAATTCCCTGCTCTATGTTGCCAATCTTCACTCCCAGTACGTCACCGTCTACTCGATCGATGACGGCAAACGCATCGGCTCGATCCACGTCGGCGACGGCCCCTCGGCAATGGCGCTGTCCAGTTCCGGTCTCCTGCTCTTCGTCGTCGATGCCCGCTCAGGCGACGTCGCTGTTGTCCGCACCGGCAAGCGCGCGCTGTTCACCCTACTGCCCGCAGGCCGCACTCCCAACGCTATCGCCGTCAAGGCCTTCAAGCTGCCCTAATGCGTTATCTCCCTCTGGCCTGCTGCCCCAGGGAGTCCTCGGCTCCATCATTGGCATGAAGTCAGCAGCACAGATTACGCGCAGAGAAGCCCCGCGGCCGAATGCCGGATGCCGCTTCGCCTGCCACTGCGGCGCGCGATAGAGCAGCGGTCAGCGAAGCGATAATCCCTGAAAGTGAGAGTTTCTCCTGGCAAAGGATTGCTGGAGCGCTGTCGCGATGTGCCCGGCTCCACGCAGAACGGTCAACAGGCGGTCAGCGGCAGATCGGCTGTGCCGCGGCTCTGGAGACCAGAGATTGGCCGTCTGGTCTGCGATCGACGGGCCGGGTTCCAGCATCATTGCCCTTTGCTGCTCGTGGGCGGCTTCGGCGTGACGCACGGCCCTGTCAACCAGGTACTCCGCTTTGCCGAGATCTCCCTCGTCACGCGCTGCCTGCGCGAGCGCGTAATGACGGGAGGCTTCATGACGATGAAAAGCGGTTATATCACCGAAATTGGTGGGCATGGTTGATTCCGTTCTCCCGGTCTGCCGGGCAAAAGATGATATGGAGCAAGACCTCTGCCTGATTTCTCCTTCGGCAAAAGCCAACGCAATCAAGCTTCAGCGAACACTCCTGCTTCATGCACGTTGGATTCCATTTGCGTTGTCTTTGAGATTGGGGAATCTTAAGCACGCAGGAGAGGGGTTTCCGCTCATGGGCGTGATGACCTTCAAATGCCGGTGGAATGCGGCAAAAGACAGTGGGACGCCGGATCGACTGGCCGGTTGATGCCAGGAAAGCAAGGGCCGGTCACTGGCGCAGAGGCCACAGAAAGAATTAGAGATTCTTAATAAAGTGCCGCAGAAAGCTCAGAATCGACGTGGGTTGCGAATCGCGCGGTTGGCCTGGCGCTTCTGCGCCCGCCAGCGCATGCCGAGCCAGGCTAGGTAGACCAGCTGTATAACCCAGGTGAGAACGTAGGCGGCAACGGTGAACTGGTGATCGAGAATGGCTTTTGGATCCATTGATTCCTTCTTGTGCTGGGGCCGGTCTCAGGCCTCAATGGCCTTTTGTGCCTGCTGGGCGGCGAATCTCTGCTGCTGGCGCTCGACGTGATAGCGCAGGGCAAGCAGCAGCAGACCCCAGGCCAGCCAGGCAGCGATGTTCCAGTAAAAAGCGTGAAGCATGGCCGGATCCTTGATGCCGGAATCCGGTCCGCCGCCAATGACTGGCGCGGGGTGCGCGCCGCGCCACCAGCGGTTGGACATGTAGACGATGGGCACGTCCAGAGCGCCAAAGATGTTGAGGACCGCGGCTAGCGTCTGCACCTGCGGCCCGGCGGCAAAGCGGCGCAGAAGCAGGTAGCTGACGTAAATGAGCCACAGGACCAGCGTGGTGGTCAGGCGCGGATCCCAGGTCCACCAGATGCCCCAGGCGCGGCGTCCCCACAGGGGCCCGGTGGCGAGCACGACGGTGCAGAAGACCACGCCCACCTCGGAGCTGGCCAGAGCCCAGGCGTCAGAGGCTTGCGCCCGCTCGGGATGGTTGCGGCGGAAGGCCAGGAAACCGATGGAACCGGTCAGGCTGATGGCGAAAAACAGGAAAGCGACCATGGCCGAGGGCACATGGTAGTAGAAGATGCGCTGCACTTCGTGCATCGTCTCTTCGTCCGGGGCAACGTAGATTGCCTGGTAGAATCCCCATGCCATGAGAGCGGCGGTGACCGCGGCGCATAGGCCAATGGCGAATTTCTTCATACGGAATCCTGTTATGACGACTCCAGTGTACGACGGCAACGAAGCCACAGCCTCCCCCGATGGGAGGGGCGTCGCCGGTTTCCGGGAATAAATCTATTCGTAGGCCAGCGCGTCGATCGGATCCTTGCGTGCGGCCATCCAAGCCGGATATAGCGCGCCGCAGACGGCTCCCGCAAACGCAATCAGCGCTCCCCTGACCATCCACATCGCGGTCAGTTCGAAGCTGAACGAGGGAAACCGAAAGCTCAGCAGCGTTCGCACGCCAAAGGTGGCAGCGATGCCCACCAGCACGCCGACAAGGGCCAGCACCATGCACTCGCGCAGCAACATGCCGACGATGACCGGCTTGGAGGCGCCCATCGACTTCAGAATGCCGATCTCACGCGTGCGCTCCAGCACCGCCGTATACATCGTCTGAAAGATCACCAGAAAGCCCACGATGACGGCAATCGTGATGACCACTCTCAACGCCAGGTCGAAGCCGGGAAACTTCGACGGCGTATAGAGCGAGATCAGGTCTTCCATTGTTTGCACATTGTAGTTTTCAAGTCCGCGTGTAGCGGCAATCTCCTGCCGGATCGTCTCCTGGTTGGCCGCATTGTCACTCTTCAGATAAATGACCGAGGCTTTGCCGTCGGAGCCGGTCAGCGCGCTCAGCGTATTGATGGGCAGCAACTTGCGTCCGCCCTTGCCGCTCTCCACCACGCCGCAGATGCGGAATGGGTGGTTGAGAATATCGATGGTGTCTCCCACATGCAGGCCCTTGCCGGTACGGATAAACACATCGTCGACAATCACGTCGTTCGGGCCCTGAAACGGCCCGCCCGCGACCCAGGAAAAGGGCTTCAGCGCGTTGTAGCTCGGGTAATCGATGCCATAGAGAATCTCGACCGAACCGGCCATGGAGAAGTTGGTCACCACCGGCGAGGCCACGGCCACGTGGGGCATGCGGCGGAAGACCTCGGCGATCTTGGCTGGCATCGGAGCTCCGCTCACGCCATTCATGAAACTTGCATTGGAGGGACGCACAACCAGGTCGGCGCCGATGCCGTTCGTGCGCTGCTTCTGGTCATTCAACATGCCCATGAAGATGGCAACGATGGACAGGATCATGACAACTTCAATGGCCACCGCCAGCACGCTGATCAGCGAGCGCAGCGGACGGTGCAGCAGATTGGCGAAAATGAGCTTGTTCATTCCCAACGATGGCTCCCAAGGCTTGAAGGCGCTTCGAATACAGCCTCGTTTCAAGGGTAACAGCCTGGGGCTGGCAGGCCCTCAGGCGAGCGGGCCACCATCAGAGCCAGGCTTGGGGCAAGGAGGCCGGGAGCAGCGCGGATTCGTCAATCCGTACTAGTTCGGCCCTTTTTAAACCGAAGATATACTGCAGCTTTTTGAAAAGAAAAGGGAAAGCCAACAACTCCTTTGACCGGAGAGCAAGCCGGGTTTATTGTGAATGTGGGAATTCACAGCGAACTCGAACTGTTTTCTGGTCGGCGATGGGCAGCTTCGGAAAAGATCTGCGCAAGGCGCGTTTGTCCCACGGCGTTGCGCTGAAAGACATTACGGCACAGACCAAGATCAGCCCCCGTTACCTTGAGGCGCTGGAGCAGGAGAATTTCGCTCAGCTTCCCGGCGGGATTCTGAGCAAGGGCATGGTGCGCGCCTATGCGGCCGCAGTTGGGCTGAACCAGGACGAGTGGACAGAGCGGTTTCTCCGCGCCTCTGGCGCCAGCCGGCAAGAGACCGGCGACGACAACGGCTGGATGGAGTTTGCATCGAATGTGGGCAAGGCCCGCTCGCAGCGCGCCGGCGTCATGGATCTCCGGCTGCGCTGGATTGGCGCGATTCTGCTGCTGCTGGTAGGCATTGCCTGCGCTTTTCTGGCCGTGCGCTACTATGGCCTGCGCGCCGGCTGGTGGCCCTCTCTGTTGCCCAATCACGCGGCCTCGGGTCACGAATTGATGGTTCGCGTTCTTTCACGAATCAAGCTCTGATCGCAGCCCCCATTTTGTCCTCTTGAATCTGCGCGTTGCGCTTCACATAGCCTGTGCCCCCCTTGAGCACGCAATCTTCCCCGTTCGCTCACGAGCCTTTGCCCCCGGCGCGGGAGGCAATTACCATGAGAGAATGCATCCCAAGGCACATGGCCTGACGGTGCTGGCATATGCTGTGCGAGAGTGGGTCCGATGCCAGAGAGAGAATCTTGCTCTCGGCAACGGTGATCCAGCGTGAAGCGGTCCTCGTGGCAGGTTGCCAAAATTGAAATCCCTGCAACGGGAGGAGCGTTACATTGAGCGATCGTTTCTTGTTTACCTCTGAATCTGTCACCGAAGGCCATCCAGACAAGATTGCCGACCAGATTTCGGATGCCATTCTGGACGCCTGCCTGGAAAAGGACCCTTACAGCCGCGTTGCTGCCGAAACGCTGACAGCCACCGGCCTGGTGGTCGTCGCCGGTGAAATCACCACCCAGGCCTACGTCGATCTTCAAAGCCTGGTGCGCGGCGTCGTTGCCTCCATCGGCTACGACAATGCTCTCTATGGCTTCGACTCCAACACCTGCGCCGTGGTCTCCAGCATCAACCGGCAGTCCGGCGACATCGCCCAGGGCGTGGACACCGGCGGCGCCGGCGATCAGGGCATGATGTTCGGCTATGCCTCCAACGAGACCCCCGAACTGATGCCGGCTCCCATCTCGCTGGCCCACAAGCTCTGCCGCAAACTGACCGAAGTGCGCAAGAGCGGCAAGCTGCCCTATCTGCGCCCCGACGGCAAGAGCCAGGTCACCGTGGAGTACGACGAGAACGGCAAGCCCGTCCGTATCGACGCCGTGGTCATTTCCAGCCAGCACTCCGACAGCGTTACCAATGAGGAGCTGCACGCCGACATTCTCAAGCACGTCATCCAGGCCGTGCTGCCCGCCAACCTGCTGGACGAGCACACCAAGTACTTCATCAACCCGACCGGACGCTTCGTCATCGGCGGGCCCATGGGCGACACCGGTCTGACCGGCCGCAAGATCATCGTGGACACTTACGGCGGCATGGGTCGTCACGGCGGCGGCGCCTTCAGCGGCAAGGACCCGACCAAGGTCGATCGTTCCGCGGCATACATGGCCCGCTACATCGCCAAGAACATCGTGGCTGCAGGCCTGGCCGAGCGCTGCGAGGTCCAGCTTGCTTACGCCATCGGCGTGGCTGAGCCGGTCAGCGTGCTGGTGGAAACCTTCGGCACTGGCAAGATCAGCGAGACCAAGCTGACCGAGCTGGTCCGCAAGAACTTCGAGCTGACTCCCAAGAAAATCATCGAGAGCCTGGATCTGCGCCGGCCCATCTACCAGAAGACCGCCGCGTACGGTCATTTCGGCCGCAACGATCCTGACTTCACCTGGGAGGCCACCGACAAGGCCGCCACCCTGGCCGAACAGGCAGGCTTGAAGGCTGCAGCAGCCAAGTAAACCGGCTGCGCTGTTTGTTTCAATTTGATGCTATACAAAATGGGACCCTTCGATTGAAGGGTCCCATTCTTTTTCCCCTCCTGTGCGTCCTTTTTGTGGGCCGAGTAAAAAGAAGTTTTGTGGGCCAAGTAAAGAGAAGTTTCCTGATAGTTTCTCCCGTAGGGAGAAAACGACAATAGCCCAGGGTGAAGCGCAGCGCAACCCTGGGAATGCAGGCAAACCCGCGTCGTCCCGTCCCGTAGGGCCGGGACGAAAACTCATCCCCACACATAGCGCGGATCATATTCGATGCAATGTTTCTTCAGAATGGCAATAAACTCCGCCTGGAAATCGCGTCCTCTGTGGTGCTCCTTCTGGCCTGCAATGTAAGCCATTGTGGCCTCAATCTGGGCACTCCCGATTGAAAACGCTCCATAGCCCTCCTGCCATTCAAAGCCAGGCAGACCGCAGTTTTCGTGCATCCAGTGCGAAGAGCCGCTCTTAATCTCCCGCATCGCCTGGGCAATTGTCCAAGAGGATGGCAAAGAGAGCAGTAGGTGAACGTGATCTTCCGTTCCGCCCACCGCCAGGGCCTTCATTTCGTGTTCCCGGGCAATCCCTCCCATATAGGCCCACAACCGCGGCTGCATCTCCGGCGCGATGATTCCGCGGCGCTCCTTGGTAGAGAAGACGCAGTGGAAGAGCGAGCAACAATAGGTGTGCGCCATATGATCCCGTATCGTAACGCAAATTGCTCCTGATTGGTCCGGCCGCCCCGGGATTGATCGATGAAAAGCATCGCTGGTCATTGTTTCGCAGCGCCCCGACGGGGCGCAATCGCTGGCCGGGCAAAACCCCCAGGATTGCGCTTCGCTTCATCCTGGGCTATTCTCGTTCCCTCCCTCCGGGAGTGGCATTTGCGCAAAGTTCTGCCGGGACGATTCCTTCCGTCTCATCGGTGCATTCCTCATATTTCAAAATATCTCCCGGAGCACAGTGCAGTTCCTTGCACAGAGCGTCGAGAGTGGAGAAACGAATGGCCTTTGCCTTGTTGCTCTTCAGAATCGATAAGTTCGCCAGCGTAATTCCGACTCGTCCGGCAAGTTCCGTCAGAGAGATGCCTCGTTCGAGCATGACTCGGTCGAGATGAACACGAATTCCCATAACACCTCTCCTATACAGTGAGTTCACTTTCTGTCTTGAGTGCGTAGCCGCGACGAAAAACTTCAGCGAGTACCACGAGCACGATTCCCATAAAGATCGCGTCGAAATCGATCGCCCAAGAGAAGCTTGCACCTGATACGGTCACTGTCAACGGGTTGAGCAATGCGGCACAAAAGGCCGTTCGCAGAAGGGAGCCGATCACGACAGCGCAGCCCATCATTCGCAAGCGAGTCGGCGTTTTGGGGTCAAACAGTTCTCCAGCTCCAACGGGAGCCAGAATTCGCATAAGCAAGTAGAGAACCACCGCATGGAAGGTTCGTGAAACCAGTTCCATACCCCAGATCCACCATTTCGCTTCGGTGCCTTGCAACAAATTGAAGTTGGCCTCCAATGGTCCACTTCGGACCTCAAATGACAGATGGCAAAGAGAACTGTAAGGAAGAACTGGAGCGATTGACATGAGCAGAACGCGCAGAATTGCCAGAAAAAACAGCACTTTGATTGCTAGATGGAGTTTTAAAGCAATCGACTTCGGGCCAATGAGGTTCATATATCCTCCAACAAAATGCATTTTTCATCTACCGATTATCGATTGTCAATAAAAATATAATGTTTTTCGATAAATCATTTCGATATCCAACCCTCCCTCTAGGAGGAGGCACGGTTACAGACCGGCACGAACGGCAGAATTGACCTTCTCCGGTACAGACGCTGCCAAAGACTGGCCCCATTCCTTTTCCCCTCCTGTGCGTCCATCGAATAGAATTCTTGCGGGACAGCAACCCATTGTTTCGATCGAGGATATCTTCATGCGTTTTCCAGCACTTGCCGTACTTGCACTGGGCGTGGCCGCACTGTCCGCCACACAGATCGCCGCACAGACTACCGCGAATTGGAGCTACCAGGGCAAGACCGGACCGCTCCTCTGGGGCAAGCTGGACCCGGCGTACCAGGCCTGCTCGAAGGGCCATGAGCAGTCGCCCCTCGACATTCGCGGCGCCCACCTGAACAAGGCGCTCGCGCCCATCCAGTTCCATTACATCGCCGGTTCGATGAGGCTGGAAAATGACGGCCACACCATCGTGGCGCATGTGAACCCCGGCAGCTACATGGTGGCCGACGGGGTGCGCTATAACCTGGTCGAGTTCAGCTTCCGCCATCCCAGCGAAACGGCTGTGCGGGGCAAGCTGACCGAAATGGAGGTTCAACTGCTGCACCGCGCGGCCGACGGCAAACTGGCCATGGTAGCCGTCCGGCTGCGCGAGAGCCTGGATACCCCGAACGCTGTGCTGGCTGCGCTTTGGCCTCACCTGCCCAGGACCGCCGGCGCCACCGAAAAGGTGATGGACATGGTCAGCGCGGGCGGGCTTCTGCCCGCTGACCGCGGGTACTGGACCTACATGGGCTCGCTGACCACCCCGCCCTGCACTGAAGGGGTGCGCTGGTTCGTCTTCGAGCAGGAACTGAGCCTGAGCCGCGACCAGTCGCGCGCCTTCGCGGCGATTTTCCGGCTGAACACCCGCGAGTCGCAGGATGCGCACGGGCGTCGCATCGAGGCCAACGAGTAGCCACCTGCGGTGGGGCCAGCCGCTCGCTATCCGCTCGCACAGGCTTCCTTGCCAGCCCGGTACCGCCAGTCGCCTTCGGGCTCAAGGTCCGTTGGCTTCAGATACCTACCCCCGGTATACTACCCTCATGCATTCCCACGCGGAGCGCTCCTTGCTCGGAGCAGGCAGGACTCAGTCCGTATTGCGTTTCTCGCTGGCAGCGACGCTCGCCTACGTGATACTCACCTTCGTGGCCGGGCTGCGCGCCCACTCGCTGGCGCTTTTGTCCGAGTCCGGCCACAATGTCTCCGATTTCCTGGCCCTGCTGCTCAGCTTTGTCGCCGTCTACTTCCAAACCCGCCCCGCTGACGACTCCAAAACCTTCGGTTACCAGCGGGCCGGCGTGCTGGCGGCCTTCATCAATGCAGCCACGCTCATCGCAATCTCCATCTGGATCGGCATCGAGGCGATTCACAGGCTCTCGGCGCCGGTGGCCGTGCAGCCCAGGCTGATGATGGTCGTGGCCGCGGCCGGCGTGGCGATGAACGGCGTCATTGCGGTCCTGCTGTGGGGCGTGGCGCGCGACGTGAACCTGCGCTCGGCCTTCATCCACATGGCCGGAGACACGCTTTCTACCGCCGCCGTCATCGCCGGCGGCGCGGGCATCTACTTCACCGGCCGGAACTGGATCGACCCCGTTCTTTCGCTCTTGATTGCGGCGCTGATCCTCTGGACCAGCGCCAGCATCGTCCGCGAAACCTTCAACATCCTGCTCGAAGGAACGCCTCGCGGCGTCTCGCTCGCCGAGATTCGCGCCGGCATGGAGGCCGTCGAGGGAGTGGTGAATGTCCACGACCTGCACGTCTGGAGCCTCGGCTCGAACTCCAGCGCTCTGGCCTGCCACGTCACCATCGCCGACATTCCCCCGTCGGAGAGCGCCTGCATCCTGGTCAAGCTCAACCACACGATCAAGGAGCACTTCCACATCGGCCACACCACCATCCAGTTTGAAAACCTGGGCTGCAAGGAACTCGATGGCTGTGTCGTTTCCATGGAGGAAATGGCGTGCATCCCCAGCCACAAGCACGAGCACGGCCATCAAAGGCATACGTTGTAGCATGATGACAATCGCTTGCCATGTGATTCCTTGCAACTCGGGAGGTCATTCGCTTTGAATCGCCGTCGCGTTCTTCTGTCTGCTCTCTGCCTTGCCTTGCTTTCATCCCTGCCGGGATGGTCACAGACGGCTTCCAAAGATGCAAACGAGGTTGTCCTCTCCGCGCGTTCTGTGGAATCGCTCGCCGGCGAGTACACCGACCCCAACGAGCCCGATACGCCGCTCAGTTTTTTCGTGCAAGACGGCAAGCTCACTGTCGAGTCCGAGTCCCGTATTCCCACCGGGTTGGATGCCATCTCGGCCACCGAGTTCCGCCTGCCCAACTCGAAAACAACTTTTCGTTTCGTCCTGGACGCCGCCGGCCACTGCGACAGCGTGCTTCTCTCATCCGCGCCGAATTCCGTTTATCGCCGCACCGGCCCGCCCGTTCATCATCCCTTCCATGATTACCAGCGTATTGAGGTGATGATCCCGATGCGCGACGGCATCAAGCTACACGCCGTCATCCTTCGGCCCGCCGACATCAAGACGCCGCTGCCCTTTCTCATCGGCCGCACTCCTTACGGCGTGGATGAATTCAACTGTGGCTTGTTCTATGCATGGGATCCCGAACTGGCTCGCGAAGGCTACATCCTTGTCTCCGAGGACATTCGCGGCCGCTACAAGAGCGAAGGCGAATTCACGATGATGCGTCCACTTGCCGATCATCGCGACCCCAAGGCAATCGACGAAAGCACCGACGCCTACGACACCGTGGCCTGGCTACTCAAAGATATCGCCGGCAACAACGGCCGCGCCGGATTTCTTGGCACCAGCTATCCGGGTTTTCTGGCCATGATGGCAGGCATCGACCCGCACCCCGCGGTCAAGGCCATCTCGCCGCAGGCCCCCATGATCGACGTCTGGATGGGCGACGACTTCTTCCACAACGGCGCGTTCCGCCAGAGCTACGGCTACGACTACGTGCTCTCGATGGAGTCCGGCAAGGAAGAGATCAACGTCGATTACGGAAAGGACAAGGACGGCAAACCGCGCGACGGCTTCGACTTCTTTCTGGAGCGCAGCAACTTCGTCGAAGCCGTGAAGCGCTCCGGCGTCAAATCGCCGCTGCCCACCTGGAAGCTCTTTCTCGAACACCCTGCCTATGACTCAGCGTGGTCCTCACGCGGCGTTCAGCACTGGCTCAACACCGTCACCGTGCCCACACTCTCGGTCGGTGGCTATTACGACCAGGAAGACATGTACGGCCCGCAGCAGGAGTACGCGAGCCTCGAACCCCACGACCAAAGCCATCAGAACTTCCTCGTCCTCGGTCCCTGGCGGCACGGCTATTGGTCTTCGTCTTCGCGCCACCTGGGCAACCTCGACTACACCGAGCCCATCGGCAAGGAGTTTCGCGCGCAGATCGAAGCAAAATTCTTTGCGCACTACCTGAAGGACGCACCCGGCTTCGACCTGAAAGACACGGCCAGCTTCCAGACCGGTTCAAACACCTGGAAGTACTATTTGCACTTTCCGCCCGCCGAATCCCGGCCCACCAGCTTGCATCTTTCTGCCGCTGGCTTGCTTAGTTGGAGCGGTTCGACCGTCCAGGCCCAAACCAGCTACCTGAGCGACCCCGCCAATCCCGTTCCGTATCGCCATCGTCCCATCCAGCCGACGTATGGCAAAGGCTCGCAGTGGCGCAACTGGCTCACCGAAGACCAGCGCTTCGTCGCCGGCCGCAATGACGTAGCTGTGTGGAAGCTGCCAGTGCTCGAAAAGGATCTGGTGCTGACCGGCGAGGTCCTCGCCGACCTCTACGCTGCCACCACCGGGACCGACAACGATTTGGTCGTCAAGCTCATCGACCAGTACCCGGACGACGATCCCGACGCCAAAATGCGCGACTATCAACTGATGACCAACGCCGAAATCTTCCGCGGACGCTATCTCGACAGCTTCGAAAAGCCAACGCAGCTGAAGCCCGGATCGATCCACGAGTACAAGTTCTCGCTGCATGGCGTCGACCACGTCTTCAAGGCCGGCCACACGGTGATGGTCGAGGTGCAGAGCACATGGTTTCCGCTCTATGACCGCAACCCGCAGACCTTCGTACCCAGCATCATGACTGCCAAACCCGCGGACTACCAGCCGGCAACCGTTACCATCTACTCCGGCCCAGGACACGATTCCACGCTGCAAGTGCCGCTGGTGGGCGCAAGCGAATGATTTTGAGAAGGAAAGATAAAGCGGGCGGCGCTCTCACTCCGATTTCAGCACTGGCGAGAAGGTTATGAACTCCACCGGGGCGCCATTGTCCAGAATCATTGCGACAGTAATGCCCTCCCCTGGGCAGCTTGGCGGCATCAGGATTTCCTGTCCCTCGAGCGCCGCCGCCAGATCGTCTACCTCGAAGGCAATGTGAGGCAGGGTTTTGACGATCTCCGGCTGAGCCGCATCCGCCTCGAAGCGCATCCACTCGATCCCATACGGACTGGATTCGAATCCCGATACATACATCTTCAGATGTGGTAAATACCGCTCTCCGGGGCGCGGCGTCTGCGTCGGAATGCCCAGGTGGTGGTAGCGCCATCCCTTGCCTGACATCGCCGATGGAGCCTCGCGATCCTGCCGCGAAAAGATCGCCGCCAGCTCGCCGTCTTTTGCTGTTTTGTCGCTCAAATTCTTCTCCCTGGGCCGAGTTCGTCGACCGCACCATCGTATCTCACCGGTGGCTTGTTCTTTCGACTCACTTTTATTGCTGGTGGGAGTCCGCAAGCCTTCACTCGGCCTGAATCCCACTTTCGCGCTAGAATAGAAGATGAAATGGTTCTCTACCAGCCCATTCCGGCCCTCCTCTAGCGGCGCCCGCCGCCAATACTTGTTTTCCGCCCATTTCCCTTTTCAATTTTCTAGACCAAGACAATGCGCCACGCAGTGGAGGTTCAGCCGTGATTGACCGTTTGGAACAGATGGAGCAGCGCTACGAAGAGCTGCAAGCCCAGTTTGCCCTGCCCGAGGTCCTCAACGACCACGAGAAGTATCAGAAGGCTGGCAAAGCCCTCAGCGAACTGGAACCCGCGGTTCTGAAGTACCGCGAGTTGAAGCAGGTGCGCCAGAATCTCTCTGAATCCCAGGCGATGCTCGCCGACCCCGAGATGAAAGAGATGGCCGAGGAGGAAATCGCCGAACTGGTTCCGCGCGAAACGGCCCTCGAGGCAGAGATCAAGGTGCTGCTGCTGCCCAAGGACCCCAACGACGAGAAGAACGTCGTGCTGGAAATCCGCGCCGGCACGGGCGGCGACGAGGCATCGCTCTTTGCCGCGGAGATCTTCCGCATGTACACGCGCTTTGCCGAGCAGCACCGCTGGAAGGTCGAAGTGCTCAACCTTTCCGAATCCGGCGTGGGCGGCTACAAGGAAGTCATCGCCATCATTGAAGGCGAGCGGGTCTACTCGCAGATGAAGTGGGAGAGCGGCGTTCATCGCGTGCAGCGCGTTCCGGTCACCGAGACGCAGGGCCGCGTTCACACTTCGGCCATCACCGTCGCCGTACTGCCCGAGGCCGAGGATGTAGATGTCAAGATCGAGGCCAAGGACATTCGCATCGACACTTTTTGCTCCTCGGGCCCCGGCGGCCAGTCGGTCAACACCACATACTCCGCCGTTCGCATCACGCACCTGCCCACCAACACCGTGGTCAGTTGCCAGGACGAAAAATCGCAGATCAAGAATCGCGAAAAAGGCATGCGCGTCTTGCGTTCGCGCCTTTATGAGATGGAGCGGCAAAGGCAGCAGGACGAACTGGCCGCGGAGCGCAAGCAGCAGGTGGGCACCGGCGACCGCAGCGAAAAGATCCGCACCTACAACTTCCCGCAGAACCGCTTGACCGACCATCGCATCGGCCTGACGCTGCACCAGCTTGACATGGTGATGGAGGGCCGCCTGCAGCCCATCGTCGATGCGCTCATTACTCACTACCAGGCCGAGCAACTAAAGGCTGACAGCAGCCAGGCGGCCTGAGGCGTGCTTCCGCTGAGCAGCATCGTTCCGGATGCCGCGGCACTGCTGCGCTCAGGGCCGCACCCGGCCCGCGCCCGCCAGGATGCCGAGACGCTGCTGTTGCATGTTCTGGGCAAAGACAAGGCTTGGCTGATCGCCCACGGGGAAGACGAACTCTCCGGCGACGAGGCGACCCGTTACGCCGAGTTGGTCGAACGGCGATTCCAGGGCGAGCCCATCCAATACATCACCGGCGAAGCGGAATTCTTTGGCCTGCCCTTTCGCGTCACGCGCGACGTACTGATTCCGCGGCCTGAAACCGAGCACTCAGTCGAGAAAGCTCTTGCGTTGGCCTCCAGCTTCGCCGCCCCACGCATTGTGGACGTGGGCACGGGCTCCGGCGCCATCGCTGTCGCACTAGCCCACAAATTGCCGGACGCGCGCATCACCGCCATCGATCTCTCCGCGTCCGCGATGGCTGTTGCACGCAAAAATGCGGAACTGAACGGAGTTTCAGAGCGCATTCGCTTCCTGTGCGGCGACCTGCTCGCTCCGGTGGCCGGCGAGCAGTTTGAAATGGTTGTCTCGAATCCGCCCTACGTGCCCACGGCCGACCGCGCCGCTCTCTCTGTCGAAGTGCGTGACTACGAACCGGAGATGGCGCTGTTCGCCGGCGACGACGGACTCGAAGTCTACCGCCGTCTCATCCCCGCCGCCTTCGAGGCGCTCATCCCCGGCGGCTTTGTGGTTCTCGAAATCGGCTACGGCCAATCGCACGCGATCATCGAGTTGCTCGTCGCCTCTGGCTTCAGGCAAATCGAATTCGTCCCCGATCTCCAAGGAATTCCCCGCGTCGCCTGTGCCAGAAGACCCGATCAACTCAGCTAGAGCGAAACCAGAGCAGGTGTATCCCGGAAGCACGACCGACAGGTGGCTTTTTCCTCAAGAAGAAGCCACATTGAAGACTCTCAGTAAGGGCATATTTACTCTGGTTTCGCTCTAGCCCGGCCGGTCTTGCTCAGATCGCTATAAAATCCCAAATCCTTGCCGCTCAGATTCTTAGCAATATAGAGAATCTGCCCATAGTGCATGGCAAAGTGCTCCACCACTTGGTAAACGGCATAGAGGCCGCTGACCTTGTAGCCCTGTATTTCGTATTGTGCCGTTAACTCCGCCGCAGTCAGCCGCTCCAGAACCTGCGACGCTGCCTGCATCGTCGCCCCAAGCCGATCAAGAAGCGCAGCGGCCGGAATCGATCCCTGCGCGCTGAATTCGGCCGACCGGTTGCGGTTGTCTTCCAGCTGGTTGAACGAGGCCACCAGCCATTGCTCCACATTGCCATTCAGATGCAGGATCAGGTTTCCGATGCTGTTGCTTGCCTCGTTCGGCCGCCACCAAACCTGCTCCTCGGTCAATGGCTCTACACATCCGCGCAGCCGGAGCCAATCCTGCTCAATCAGCTTCCGGCGTGAGTATTGAAGAAATAGAGTGGTTACGTCTGCATCCATAGCTGTCATTGGGAATCAACACTCCCGCGCAAAGTCTTCTCTTTCGTAGAGTACGCCGAAGTTTCGCGCGCCAGTCCACCCTGTGGACCGGCGTCGCTCGTCCGTTCTGGAGACGGAAATTCCCTGGTTGCCGATAACCGCGCCATCGGCATAGAATCTCGTTTGAAATCGTTTTCAAAAGGAACCCCAATGCGCCTCTTTGCCTCGCTCTCCGTCGCCGCTCTCGCCCTCGCCTCTTTCACCGCCTCATCCCAAACGCCTGTCGCGCCGAAGGCGCGGTTGGCCACACCGCAGGTGTCGCAGACGCCGCCCATGGGCTGGAACAGTTGGAACTACTTTGCCGGGCGGGTCGACGACAAGGGCATCCGCGCCGCCGCAGACCAGATGGTCGCCACCGGGATGAAGGACGCCGGCTACGTCTATGTGAACATCGACGACACCTGGGAAGGCGAGCGCGATGCCAGCGGCGTGCTGCATCCCAACGCCAAGTTCCCCGACATGAAAGCGCTGGCAGACTACGTGCACTCGAAGGGCCTCAAGATCGGCATCTACTCCACGCCCGGCCTTAAGACTTGCGGCGGCTACGCGGGCTCGCTGGGCCACGAGGAACAGGATGCCAAAATGTACGCCGAGTGGGGCATCGACTATCTCAAGTACGACATGTGCAGCTTCATGGGCGACGTGATGGACAGACAGGCCCCCAACGACAAGGCCGCTCAGATGCGCCTGATGATCGCCGCCTATGACAAGATGAACAAGGCCCTGAAAGCCACTGGACGGCCTATCGTCTTTTCGTTCTGCCAGTACGGGTGGGACGCGGTTTGGGAGTGGGGGCCTTCCGTCGGCGCCAACCTGTGGCGCACCACCGGCGATGTCACGCCCGAATGGGACCGCATCTACGCCATCGTTAGCCAGCAGGCGGGCCTGGAAGCCTATGCCGGCCCCGGCCACTGGAACGATCCTGACATGCTCGAAGTGGGCAACGGCAAGCTCTCGCTGGCCGAGAACCGCACCCACTTCACGATGTGGGCCATGCTGGCTGCGCCGCTGCTGGCCGGCAACGACCTGCCCAACATGAAGCCGGAGATCAAGGCTATTCTGACCAACCGCGACGTCATCGCCATCGATCAGGATCGGCTGGGCAAACAGGGCTCGCGCAATTACTCCGACGGCGAAGTCGAGGTCTGGACCCGGCACCTGGCCGGCGGCGCGCTGGCCATTGCCGTCGTCGACGTCGGCGACAGCCGCTTTTCCACCCACCCCTTCCACCTGAATCTGCGCAAGCTCGGCCTTGCTGGCAAGCAGACGGGCAAGGATTTGTGGACCGGAGAGACAGTGGAGCTGACTGACAATATGCCGCTGGAGTTGACCAGCCACGACGTGCTGCTGGTGCGCGTGGATAAGCCCAGGGCCGCTGTCCAGTAGTTTTCTTGCTCTGTAAAGTCGTCCCCGGCTGCGATCGCACGTCTAAGCTGTGGGGGCTGCTTGTACTGGTCCTGTGGAGTCGCTATGATGCTTCGTCTCTTGTCCGCAGTTGTCCTTGGAGTGGTGTTAGGCGCTGCCTCTGCTCAGGACGCGCCCGCTACTGCTCCGGAATACCAAGCTCCTGCCTCATCCCATTCCCATGGAGCAGGCGGCGGGCAGGGGCAGCATCAGCGCGGCATGTGGGGCGGTGGAGGCGGCATCACCGGAACGGTCACCGAAGTGGCCGCCGACCACTTCATCATCAAAACCGACGCGGTCGAAACCTATACAGTCCATCTCAGCGGCGACACCAGGATCATCAAGCAGTCAATCCAGCGCCGCGGCGAGGGCGGCGGAAATCCAATACAAGCGCTCAAGCCCGCCGACGTCAAGGTGGGAGACGCGGTGATCGTCATCGGTAAGGTGGATGCGGCTGCCAAGTCCATCGGCGCCGCGGTCGTTCTGCAGATGGACCCCGAACGCATGAAACAGATGCGCGAGATGCAGGCCAGCTTTGGCAAAACCTGGCTCATGGGCAAGGTGACGGCCATCAGCGAAACCAGGGTTACCCTGCAAAGCTCCGTGGACAACTCCACCCACGCCTTTCAAGCAGACGAAAACACGACCTTCCGCAAGCGGCGCGATCCCGTCACCCTGGCCGATCTTCAGGTGGGCGACATGGTGCGCGTCGAGGGCGCGGTCAAGGACGGCATCTTCTTCGCCTCCTCGGTCACCCTGATGGGACCGCCGCCAGAAGGAATGCCTGCGGTGGTCCCGCGCATCGCTCCACCGCCGCCCCCGCCGCCCAACAACACGCAACCGGAATAGTCTCAATTCCACTTAAACGGCCGATTGCAGCACGGCCTCGGCCCAAATGAGTGCTTCGGCATAACACAGGAGCATTTGCTCCCGGTTGAGTCCATCAGCCTGGTCAGCCACATCGCACGCCGTCCAGTCGCCAAGTTCGTAGAATTCCAGCCATTGAAGCAGAATGCGTTCCGGATTGGCTCGTCCCTGGAGCCCCTCGCGAATCTCCGTGCGCAACGGAAGCGCCGGGGCCAGTTCTTTCATGGGAAGACGCAACATCGCCGGCAACAGGCTCAACATTCCCAGCAGGTACTGCTCGCTCGAATCCAGTGCGCATAGCCCGGCGGCCAGTTCGCAGAATCTTCCACGCACGAAAGCCATGCGCAGAATCTCCGTCGGCTGGCCGGCGTTGAATTCACTGGCAATGGCCAGCGTGGCAATGCGGCGGAAGGTATCCTCGCCAACGGCAAGCAGCGCCGCCTGAATCGAGCGCACCTCCTGCCGTATCGCGCACATCGGCGAGTTGACCAAGCGCAGCAGCCGATAGGTCAGCGAGGCATCGCGCTTCATCAACTGCGTCAACTTGCGCAAGTCGATCACCTCGCTGCGCAGAAGTTGCAGAATCTCAATTTGGAAAAGCCGGTTGGCAGGGATCTTGCATCCCTTGAGCAGGACAGGGCGGCAGAAATGATACCCCTGAAAAAGCCCAAAGCCCTCCTGACAGGCCTGCTTATAGTCCTCTTGCGTCTCGATTTTCTCTGCAATCAGCGCCACGGTGACGCCGCTCAGCCGCCGGAGCAGGCTTTGCCGCTCCTGCACGCCACTCTGGATGAAATCCACCTTGATGTAGTCGGCCAATTCCACCAGCGGATCAAAGTTCTTCTTCCATGTGAAATCGTCCAGCGCCAAGCGGAATCCCGCGGCCTTGAGTTTCCGGCAGGCGTCAATCAGGCCCGGCGTGGGATCCACGCTTTCCAGAATCTCCAGCACGGCCATGCCGGCGGGCAGAACATGCACCAGATCCCCGGTCAGCGTCTCCTGCGTGCAGTTCACAAAGGCCGGCACTCCGCCCGTCAGCTTCTCCAGCCCGAAGATAACCGCGTTGTCGAGCATGGTGCGGCTGGCCAGATTGCCATCGCCGCGAAAAACCGCCTCCGGCCCCGCCCTGAAGAGCAATTCGTAACCATGCACCCTTCCGCGCAAGTCCATAATCGGCTGGCGCGCCACATAACACAGCTCACCCACATGCTCAGGTAGAGTAGGTTGAATGTCTGGGGCCGGTTGAACTCTTGCCACCATGCGTACCTTCACATGGTTCATCGGCAAGCCGGAAGCAATCATGAGGAACTTCGGAGGCTGGCGAATGATTCGTCAGCCTCTCAAACTGCCGCTTTCATCACGGCCTCGGCCCACGTCACTGATTCGGCATAGTGCATCGCCAGTTTTTGCTGGCTCAAGTCACCAGCCAGGACCGCCTCATCGCACGCGGCCCAATCGCCGCGCTCGTAGCTCTCGATCCAACGGAGCAGAATGCGTTCGGGATTGACCTTGCCTTCGAGCGCCTCGCAAATCTCCTCGCGCAACGGCAACTCGGGGACCAGCTTTTCCATCGGAAAGCGCATCATGGCCGGCAAAAGGCTCAACATTCCCAGCAGGTATTGCTCGGTGGAGTCCAGCGCGCAATGGGCGGCGGCCAACTCGCAGAATCGTCCGCGCACAAAAGCCATGCGCAGGATCTCGGTCGGCTGACCGGCACTGAGTTCGCTGGTAATGGCCAGCATGGCCAGGCGTCGAAAGGCGTTTTCGCCCACCATCAATAGCGCTGTATGAATCGAACGCACTTCATGCTGGATGGCGCAAATCGGCGAGTTGGCCAGCCGCAAGAGCCGGTAGGTGAGCGAGGCTTCCTGCTTCACCAACTGGGTCAGTTTCCCCAGGTCGATTGCGTCGCTCCGCAGTAGTTGCAGAATCTTGATTTGGGAGAGCTTGTTGGCGGGAATTTTCGGGTTCGAAAGCAGCACTGGGCGGCAGAAATAGTACCCCTGAAAAAGCGTAAAGCCTTCCTGGCGGGCGTGTTTGTAATCCTCGAACGTCTCGATCTTCTCCGCAACCAGCGTCGCCGAAACGCCGCGCAGCCTTTTGAACAGGCTTTGCCGCTCCGGGGGGCCGGTCTGCCTGAAATCGATCTTGATGTAGTCTGCCAGTTCCACCAGCGGTTCGAAATCCGGCTTCCAAACAAAATCGTCCAGCGCCAACCGGAATCCAGAGGCTTTCAGCTTCCGGCAGGCGTTAATCAGGGAGGGCGTGGGGTCCAGGTTTTCCAGAATTTCCAGCACCGTCATGTCAGAGGGAAGGATGCGCACCAGGTCTTCGATCAGCGACTCCTGCGTACAGTTGACAAAGGCAGACAAGCCGCCGCTCAGCCTTTCCATGCCGAACAGCAATGTATTGTCGAGCATGGTGCGGGTGGCTAGGTTGCCATCGCCGCGAAAAGCATCCTCCGGCCCTGCTCTGAAAAGCAGTTCATAGCCGTGCACCTTTCCGCGCAGATCCATGATCGGTTGGCGTGCCAGATAGCGTTGGCTATTTCCGATCTCAAATGATGTGGGTTGCAAATTCAAGTTCGTTTGAGTCTGAGCCACGAAGCATACCATCCCGTCAGACTCATCGGCGCTTTGGCCGAAGATATCAAGGAAATCCGGCGCGTGGCTGGGTATTTCCGTAATGCGCCGGCCCTGATCCTGGAGCGGTTCTCCCCTTATTCACCTTGACCAGCATCCGGCAAGGTGGCTTTTACTTCCACCCCAGCGAGCAAAATTCACTCGCCGGGGTGCGCGGAGAGGAAAAACTTGGGGACACGAACATCGGTCCACATCAAGGGAGGAATGCTCTATCCCATCAACATTCCGCCGTTCACGTCAAGCACGTGACCGGTAATGTAGGCCGCCTCATCCGAGACTAGGAACTTGACCGCGCGTGCAATGTCCTCTGCCGTTCCCATCCGGCCCAGCGGAATCCCCGCCGCCATATCCGCGACCTGCTTTTCGGTGAGCACCGCGGTCATCGGCGTCTCAATGAAGCCCGGCGCCACGGCGTTCACGGTAATGCCCCGCGAAGCCACCTCGCGCGCCAGCGACATCGTCAGCCCGATCAGCCCGGCCTTCGAAGCCGAATAGTTCACCTGGCCCGCCTGCCCTGCGCGCCCCACCACGCTGGCCATGTTCACGATCCGCCCCCAGCGGTTCTTGATCATCGGCCGCAGCAGTGCCTGGGTCAGCAGAAATGGTCCGGTCAGATTGATGGCCAGAACAAGATCCCAGTCGGAGCGCTTCATGGCCATCATCAGCCCGTCGCGCGTAATGCCCGCGTTGTTTACCAGAATTTCGACCTTGCCAAAGCGATCCAGCACCGCCTTCGCGCCGGCGTGAATCGACTCTTCGCTGGAAACATCCAGCCGGAAGGTCGCCGCCGTCCCACCGGCAGCCTCAATCTCCGCAGCCACCTCGGCCAGCTTGGCCTCGTTGATGTCGGCCAGCGCCAAGGTTGCTCCAGCCTTTGTCAGCTCCAGCGCAATCGCGCGTCCGATGCCCTGCGCCGCTCCCGTAACCAGCGCAATTCTTCCCTGTAAATCCGCCATAAATCTCTCGTCAACCTTGCGCGCAACTTCGCGCCCTTTCGTCCTCATTGTAAATGCAACGGTGCAGTTTCTTCCCTTTGCATGCCTGCATCGACCGCCGCTTCCTTCAGCCCTTCGCCGCCAGCGCTCTGACCGATTGAAGTCGTACCATTCTCCGTGCCCCGTCATCCTGAGCGAGCGTAGCGAGTCGAAGGACCCGCGGTCGTTCTTCGTTGGCGAAAGGGTGGGAGACCAAGAACTCTGGCTACGAAATGATGCGGTCAAATACCTGGCGCAGGCACAAGCCCTTATGAAGGGTCGCCGTGGGCCTGCAACGCCACTTTTCCCTGCCCCAGCGCGCGGTTGATCGCGCTCAGAATGGCATCCAGCGAAGCCTTGACGACATTGGAATTCATTCCCACGCCAAACACCGATTCCGATTTTCCGAATTGGATTTCGACGAATGCCATGGCGGTGCTCGAAGCGCCCTCGTCCATGGATTGCTCCTGATAATTGATGATCCGGAGCGCAAGACCAAACTTCTCGTTCATGGCTCCGACAAACGCATCGATGGGGCCATTTCCCTTTCCTGCAACCAGGTGTTTCAAGCTGCCTTCCTGAATCGTTGCCGAGATGCTGATCTTGCCCGCGCTCGACTTCTCGGAATACCGAATGCATGAAAATGGGCTCCGCCGATTCAGGTATTCCGCCTCGAACGCGTCCCATATCTCCGCGGGGCGTATCTCGCGCCCCGTCTCGTCGCTGATCTTCTGAATGACGCGGCTGAACTCAACCTGCAATCTGCGCGGCAGACTGATTTTGTAATCGCGCTCCAGAATATATGCCACTCCGCCCTTGCCCGACTGGCTGTTGACTCGAATGATCTCTTCGTAGGTCCGGCCAATGTCAGCGGGATCCAAAGGCAGATAGGGAACCTCCCACAAGGTCTTGTCTTTCTGCAGGGCGAATCCCTTCTTGATCGCATCCTGGTGCGAGCCGGAAAAGGCCGTAAACACAAGCTCGCCGGCGTATGGATGCCGCTGATGCACGGGTAACTGGTTGCAATACTCGGCGCACTCAATCACGCTGGGCAAGTCGGAAAAATCCAGCTTTGGGTCAATGCCCTGCGTATAGAGATTCAGGGCCACACTCACCAAGTCCGCGTTGCCCGTGCGCTCGCCATTCCCAAACAGCGTTCCCTCCACGCGATCCGCTCCCGCCAGCAGCGCCAGCTCCGTTGCGGCAACCGCTGTGCCGCGGTCGTTGTGCGGATGCACGCTCAGCAGAACTGAATCCCGGTTCTTGAACTTCCGGCCCATCCACTCGATCTGATCCGCATAGACATTGGGCGTGGCATTCTCCACCGTCGCCGGCAGATTGATAATCGCCCGATGCTCCGGCGTGGGCTGCCAGACATCCAGCACAGCCTCGCAAACCTCCTGCGCGTAATCCAGCTCTGTCCCCGTGAAGCTCTCCGGCGAATACTCGAAAATCCAATCCGATCCCGGATGGGCCGCCGCTGCGTCCCGAAGCATCCGCGCCCCATCCACGGCCAGTTGCTTCACGCCCTCGCGATCCATCTTGAAGACAATCTCGCGCTGCAGCGTCGATGTCGAATTGTAGAGATGAATAATGGCGCGATGCACGCCCTGCAGCGCCTCGAAGGTGCGCTGAACCAGCGGTTCGCGCGCCTGCGTCAGCACTTGCACGGTCACGTCCTGCGGAATCCGCCCGGCGTCCACGAGTCCGCGGCAAAAATCAAAGTCCGTCTGCGAGGCGGCCGGAAATCCGATTTCGATTTCCTTGAAACCCAACTTGACCAGCAGATCAAACATTCTGTTCTTGCGGTCCGCATCCATCGGATCAATCAGCGCTTGATTCCCATCGCGCAAGTCAACGCTGCACCATGCCGGCGCTTTGTCGATGGTTCTGCCTGGCCAGCAGCGATCATTCAACTGAACCGCGCGAGCCGGAGTATATTTGCCTGCCGGATTTTTCAATTTCGTTCCCTTTTCGCTTTCTCGCGGATGAGCCGCGGTGAAAGGTCATCTCAATCTTCTTGGATGCTCTGACCAGGTGGAAGACCCGCGCAATCATGCAGTGACTTCCATCGCACACAATAATTTTAGAGCAACAGGGCGGCGATGACCTTCAGCCCTTGCCAAGTGATCAGCGCAATCGCATTTGGATTTGGCATACAGGATGAAGGTTACGGACTTCCTGTGCCATGAGAAATTTGCTGCTTTTGAAGAGGATTGCAGCGCTGGCCTCCCAACCGAGGTCCCCAGGAAACGGCCTTTGTTTCTTGGGGTGGGCGGCCGGCCGTAGCGCGGACGTCCACGTCCGCGCCGCACTCTATACCAATAGGAGAACCACTCTACCCCTGAGGAGATCCTCGACGGAAAGTCGAAATTGATCAGAGCTTCCCTGGAACTCCAGCCATCTTTTCGATGAAACAGCTCTTGACGTCGTTTCTGCTTGTGTTCGCGATGGAGCATGGGCCCTCAGGCCCATGAGAAGCAGGCGGGAAAGCAATCGGCTTCAGCCCCGGCCCTCTGCCCGCAATCAAAAAGTGCCCGCGTCTGAACAGTCTGCGGAAAAACTCCTTTAGAGAGGCAAGAAGTTTCGGGGCACGACTTCAGTCGTGCCGAAGGCACACCAAAATCAGCGTGGGTTTTAGCCCCTGAGGGCTGTTTATCCTGCTTCTCGCTCGAAACAGACACGCGGACCATTCATCAACTCCGAAGAATCACTTTGAATCATGAAAAGCTGTGCCCTGTTCATCGCGGTCTTATCGCGATGAACATGCGGCGCCCCCATGGCCCCTGCTTCCTTCGGCAACCGCCCTCTGCAACGAATCGCGAACCAATGCTTTATCCACCGCGGAATCGGCGTCAAGCTGCGTTTGTCCTGACCACTGGGTGTTAACGCTGTCTCCGGCCCGGTCATTCATCCGAAGCGCATCGAGGCCACGGAAAGCATCCGCGATGGCGACATCAGGGTAGTATTCCGCCCTCAGCAAGTGATATGGCGATTTGGCGTAAATCAGTAACCCTTTTGGAGACATCTGCGCTTCCGTGAACTGATCCCGCAAAGCTCCCATAATAAAGTGTGAACTACCGTGACGAAAGGCTGCTGCAGATCCTTCGACTTCGCTCAAAGATGACAACTCGGTATTGAGTAAATCTCGAACGCACTTTGTTTGTTGGGGTGAAGATCGAAGGGACGGGGCCAATCGCGCAGTGTGAACAGGCCCTAGTTTCTCCAATGCCCCATGAATACAGCATCTAAGTGAGACTCGCTCGATGCGAATTTCTGCTCTGCGGACTGCTCCTGCTCGGTTAGGGCGACATCTCCGCTGAACCTGTAAGCGCCCATCAGAATATTGCGTTCGACGTCATTCACTGTCTTGCCAACGTACTGTTGGTAGTTCGGACAGATGCTGGAATTCTCCGCGGTAACAGTTTTGTAGAAGCCGGCGTTCTTGCTGAAACACGCCCAATACCGTGCGGCCATCTCGATGGATTGCTTATGAGCCCCGCGGTAGCTGTAAGCGTCGATCCCGGCATTTCGCATGATCTCCGCGGCGTTAAAGAGATGTTCCAGAGTAAACATGGAATAGCCAATTCCCTGCAACGGATTTTCATTTCTGTACCGATCTTCAATTTCCCCAGGCACCACAGCCGAGGTCTGAAATGATGGGTGACTGGACAGACTGTCGGGACCAGTGTTCGCGTAGCAGGCAATCGGGTGATCCGATTCCCCGTAAATCGCATGGTTGAAATACTTCGTCCAGGGAAGCGACACAGGAATGGAGCGGTCAACGCCATACAGAACCGCATCAAACTTGCTCTTATCATCCAGCAAACGCGCAATTGACAGCAGGCCTGTCAGAGTAGCCCCTGCATGGTTGCTGTAAAGTTCGCACGGCTTGAAAGGTTGGCCAAATCGAGAATTCGTCGCTTCCCGGATCAGGTCGAAGATGGCCGCGTGGAAGGCATTGAGCTGGGCAACTTCCGTTGCGTTCAGCGCGCCTATGGACTGCAACAGATCCTGGGCCTGGACGGTGTGGAT
>Ga0326727_10007583_pt1 | contig 28527 bp, 12 predicted proteins | sample MB2enrmetagenome_FD_207643 | JGI IMG/M metagenome (GOLD analysis project Ga0326727, IMG submission 207643) | Lab enriched peat soil microbial communities from McLean, Ithaca, NY, United States - MB29MY | ecosystem: Environmental > Terrestrial > Soil > Wetlands > Peat | place: USA: New York... | reverse complement strand
ACGACGGCTTGCCACAGAATGCCGTCACCTCTGTCCTACAAACAAAAGACGGCTATATCTGGGTCGGCACTTACAGCGGTCTGGCACGATTTGACGGAGTTCATTTTCAAGTGTTCAACAGCGGCAACACACCCGCGTTACGCAGCGGCCGGGTCACCAGCCTTTTTGAAGACCCTGCAGGCACGCTTTGGATCGGAAGCGAAATCGGCGAACTGACGGCGTGCGATGCCGGTCGCCATTTCCGCGCCATCAATGTTGATCCTGCCTTGGGACGGCGCAAGATCATTGCCATTGCCCTTGATGAGACGCGCGACATGTGGCTGGTGGACGCGGAAGGAATGCTCATGCGGTTAAAAGACGGACTGCGGCTGGCGCCAAAGCCCGGCGGAGCATCCGGTACGGCGTCCAGCATGGCTATCGTTGCCACCTGCCCGCCAGGGAACATCCGGGTGTTGCATAATGCCGGAGCCTCGACACTGGAACAAGGACGCCTGGTTCCGCAATTCGGCAGTGACGCCGGCGACACGCACACGTACGTGCAGGGAATCTGTTCCAGCCGGCAGGGTGGCATCTGGGTGGCCAGGAATGGATTGCTTCAACGTGAGAAACCGAACCGGACAACTAATGATTATGGGTTAATGCCTTGGGGGGCTATCAGGCCACTGATGGTATTGCTCGAAACCTCTGCTGGCATGTTGGCGGCTGGCACGGAAGACCAGGGCCTCTTCCTCGTTCAGCCCGGCGGCGCGGTTTTGAATTTATGCCGCAGCAATGGACTGCCCACCGATTGGATTTCCTGCCTGTGTGAGGATCGGGAGGGAAACTTGTGGCTCGGGACGGGCGGCAATGGACTCATCATGGTGCGCCGTGGCAGCGTGACGGCGCTGGATGCCCCGGATCAGTGGCAAGGGCGTCCGGTTTTATCATTGACCTCTGGACGGAATGGGACGCTTTGGGTGGGCACGGAGGGCGCCGGCCTTTACCGCTGGCAGGACGGACAATGGTCGCGCTTCGGGTGGAACGATGGCGTACATAGTCCGTTCGTCTGGTCGATCTGCGAGGATGCCGGGGGACGGCTCTGGGTCGGAACATGGGGAGGTGACGGCCTGTTGACCCGCCATGGCGAACGATTTGACGCCGTGCCCGCTGCGATGGAAGTGATGCCCCCGGTGACCGCCCTTTTTTGTAACGGAGCGGACGATTTCTGGGCGGGCACCGGAGCGGGGTTATTGCATTACAAGGCGGGCAAAGTAACCTGGCTGACAAATTCCGGGCCAACGCCGCTATCCGACGTGCGCTGCGTGGTGGAAGACAACCAGGGCACTGTGTGGTTTGGGATGCTGGGCGGCGGCTTGGGCCGGCTGGACAAGGAGGGCCTGCGCCTTCTGCACAATTCGGACGGGTTGAGCAGCGATTTTATCCAATTCCTGCACCCAGACAACGATGGGAGCCTGTGGATTGGAACTTCCGGCGGCGGCTTGAACCGGCTCAAAGAGGGCCGCTTCAGCGCCATCGGCACCGCCCAAGGTTTATCCGACGACACCATTTGCTGGGTGGAAGATGACGGTCTCGGTTATTTCTGGGTCAGTTCCCACGCCGGCATAATGCGCTTGAGCAAACAGGAACTGAACCAGTGTGCGGACGGAAAATTGAGCTCGGTCAAGTGCCTTTCCCTTGGCAAAGGGGACGGACTCTCCACGCTGGAATTCTCCGGCGGATTGCAACCGGCGGGATGCAAGACGGCGGACGGACGCTTATGGTTTGCCTCCAACAAAGGGGTGGTGGTGGTGGATCCGAGGGACGTGCCAATGAACACTCTGGCCCCTCCGGTGGTCATCGAGGCGCTGAAAGTCGATGGAAAGGCCATGGCCGGTCTGGCCGGCCAGGCGGAGAATCGGCCCTTGCGAATACCGCCGGGACGCCATCGACTGGCGTTCGTTTATACCGGTCTGAGTTTCACGGTGCCGGAGAAAGTCCGCTTTCGCTATCGGCTGGAAGGGGTGGACAGCGAATGGACCGAGGCGGGCGGCAAACGAAGCGCGGACTACGATTATCTTTCCCCAGGCCAATATGTTTTTCACGTCCTGGCCTGCAACAATAGCGGGGTTTGGAATGACCAGGGAGCCTCGCTGGCTTTTGTGCTGATGCCATTTTTTTGGCAGACATGGTGGTTCCGTGCGTTGCTGATGGCTCTGGCGCTGGGCCTGGTTGGCGCCGGGGTCTGGCTGGATACCCGCCGCCGGATGCGGCGCAAGATGGAGGCGCTCGAACGCCAGCAAGCGGTTGAACACGAACGCGCCCGCATCGCGCGCGACATCCACGACGAATTGGGCAGCCATTTGACCCGCATCACCATGCTCAGCGAACCCGCCCGCCACGAACCGAACGTTCCCCATCCCGGCACAACAAATGTGCGGCAGATTCACGACATCGCCCGGGAGTTGACGCGCACCATGGATGAAATTGTCTGGGCCGTCAATCCCCACCACGACACCCCGGAAGGATTGGCCAGTTATCTGGAACAGTTCGCTCTGCCGTTCCTTGGGGTGGCCGGTGTTCGCTGCCGCCTGGATATGCCGCTGCAATTGCCCCTCTGGCCGCTGACGGCGGAAACACGCCACAACGTCTTCCTCGCGTTTAAGGAAGCGTTGCACAACACTGTCAAACATTCCGGCGCGTCCGAAGTCCGCATTGCCCTCACCGTGGACGCCGGCGTGCTCACCCTCTCGGTCGAGGACAACGGGCGCGGCTTCGATCCGGCGGGCATCACCCCGGATGGCAACGGACTGGGGAACATGCGGCGGAGGTTGGAAGAAATCGGCGGCCGATGTGAGGTTGTCAGCGCGCCCGGCCAGGGCGTGAAAATCAAGTTTATCGTTTTGCTGCGCGAAGCCCCGCAGGGATTCCCACCCGGCTGTCGTAGGAATTAACGACTATCCAAGCAGGCAATAATGAGGAATGATAGCAATCGATGATTTCCGTTTCCATCATTGAGGACGATCCCTCGGTTCGAAAGATTCTGGAGAGCTGGGTTTCCGAAGCACAGGGTTTCAGTTGCGCCGGCGTCCACGCCAACGCCGCCCACGCCCTGGCCCGGATACCAGGGGAGAAGCCTGACGTAGCGCTGGTGGATATTAATCTGCCCGATCAAAGCGGCATCCAATGTGTCTGGCAACTTAAGCCGCTGCTGCCCAAGACACAATTTCTCATGTTGACCATGTACGAGGACGCTGAACACATCTTCAAGGCGCTGGAAGCAGGCGCCACGGGCTATTTGCTCAAGCGCAATTCGCGCGAAGAGGTCCTGGCCTCGGTGCGGCAGGTGTATGAAGGCGGCTCGCCCATGCCCAGCTTCATCGCGCGCAAAGTCGTGTCATTCTTCCAGCGTTTCCGCCAGCCGAGCCGGGAAGACGTCCAAAGCCTTTCTCCGCGCGAGAGCGAAATCCTGCAACTCCTGGTGCGCGGCTATTCCTACAAGGAAATTGCCGACCTGTTGGGCATTAGCATCCCCACGGTCAACACCCATATCCATCGCACCTATGAAAAGCTCCACGTCCACTCCCGCGGCCAGGCTGTGGCGCGCTACAGCCGCATGACCGAGTCTCCCGCGCCCCCGTCCGCCTCGGACGCCGGGGTGGGCCGTCAATAAGGGGGCATCTGCATTTCCAGCGGGAACATCGACAAACTGGGATTTTGGACCCCTCGCCCCGCGCCCGCGGTGAGTGAGAGGGTTATGGGAAGTGAGAAAACAACCCCCCCAGCCCCCTCCTCCACAAGTGTCTGCAGGAGAGGGAGATAAGCAAACAACACTGTGGAGAAGCGCCCCTATCAATGGTTTTGACGACATGACAGGTTTGGCCGGTTGGTGCTAATCTGCTCCCTTGAAAGGCACAACTTAACTACACTCAACAACTAATTGTCTATGAAAAAATTTGTATGGTTCTCGACAGGAATGCTGGCGCTGACGTTGTTTAGCGCCCATGCTGGAAACATATTATTGTACGGCACCTATGATGACTGGCAGGCGTACACCGGGGCGGGGGACGGATGGTTTGGATACACAGTTCAAGCTGTGACCAATTTTTCCTATGGTAACATAACGGTCAACGGCCTTGGCAACACCAATGCCAGCGCTGTCGGCCAGCCAGGCACCAACGGTGCGCTCGAAATCAGTCCCGCTGTAGCTGGATGGGGACCGATGTTTGCCACGGGAGGACAATCATTGGCGTGGCTTCAAGCACTGGATGGGCCAAATGCCACATCAAGCTTTTTAACAAATCAGTCGGGTACAATTATAGTGACTTACACAGTGCCGGACCACAGTAATGACACCAATGCCAGCACATATTTCCAGTTGGGCATTTACCTAAACGCGGCCTTCGGATGGGGGGATTGGGGTTCGTCCAGCACAGTAGATTTGGGACCCGTGAGCACCCCGTATGGAACACAGGAATTGATGGAGGCGGTCATGCCCTACACCATACCCCTGTATAATGGGGGCTACTGGTATGAATTTGGCTTCTTTGAAAACACCGATAACGATTACAATGGGACAAATGTGTGGTATATCACTAGCTGGTATGTGGTTCCCATCCCCGCCTCAATAACTGCAGCAGCCATCAACAACCTGTTCAGCACGTCCAACGACTTTGCGCTGGCGAGTGGGGCTAACGGCTTTACGGTACAAACAGACGGTACGTGGAGTTCGACTAACGACACCACCAATGGTTTCGGCAACACCTCCTTTCCCGGCGGCGTCGGCCTGGCTGGCTCATTGTTGGTCAATTGGCCCACTAATGAGAATGCCGGCAGCGGTGGTACTAACAGCATTTGGGGTGAAGCAGTGAGCCTCCCCGGGGAAAGCGGCAATAACGTATTCCAGCAAGCCGTTGACACCGCGAGCGGACTGTCGCTTCCTGCCTACGGGAACATTTATATAGATTTTACGCAGCCGGATACTATCGGGGGCGGATCCTATTTCCAACTGGGCTTTAGTTTTGTGTGGCCAGGCTCCGGCTGGTGGGATTCGACGCCCTATTTCTCGAGTTCGGTCACAGACCTGGGTTATCAGGATGATAATGGGGAGGAACTTATGAGGGCTACCATCCCCTACATCCTCGCCGGCGGCAACCATATGGACTGGGAGTTCAATCCCTACGTCTGGGTTAATTCCGATTACCACCCCGCGAATCCGTTCCACATAGCCAACATCAGTGCGAGCTGCTCCGCGGCGCCAGTCATCACCAACCTCACTTTGACCGGGAGTGGCTTGCTCATCCAGGGCAATAACGGACTGGCGGGCAGTACGTTCACTGTGTATTCGACCACGGATCTTGCGACGCCGTTCGCCCACTGGAGCGTAGTAGGATCGCCGGGGAACCCATTTACCGGACCGAGCTGGAGCATTACAGACACAAGTGTCAATGCGGCCACTGTGGGGATCTATTATATTGTCAAGGCGGGGCACTGAGAAATGCAATAGCCGACAATGATAGTAATTAGATCGTTTGTGGTTGACGGTATCACTTACCCTGCGGTACGCCGCAGGGTAAGTGTGCCGGTTAATCCTTGAGCAATAGTCAATTTAACGCCATGAGCAATAAGTCACATGGGAAAGTCCTGCCAACTTCCACGAAAGGATCAGGCGATGAAGCTTTTACATTGATTGAACTGCTCGTAGTGATTGCGATCATTGCGATTTTAGCAGCCCTGTTGCTGCCGGCTCTGAGCAGGGCAAAACAACAAGCCCAAGCCATGCAGTGTATCAGCAACCTCAAACAATTGGGTCTGGCCTGGCACATGTATGCCGGCGAAAACAAAGACCTGCTTCCTATCAACGGCAACACCGGCTACCAGCCTGGCGGTGGTCTTAACGGGCCGAACCCCGGCGACCCGAAGACGGCGCAGTGGTGTCCGGGCCGGGTGGATGGCCCGATGCCTGGGGATACTGGTGACAACGTGTCGCCGGCGGGTCAGCAAACGAATGTCCTCTGGGTCAAAGCAGGCCAGATATATCCTAATGTGGGCAATCCGAGGGTCTATCGCTGCCCGGCCGACCACAGTACCTATCGCTATAACGACATTTACCCGATGGGAGGCCCCGGGGAGGCCCGGATTCGCAGCATGTCCATGAACTCCTGGCTTGGTCCGCAGCCAGGCACTACTCCGAGCGCGCAGTACCTCTACTTTGCGAAGATGGGAGATTTGGCCATTGCAGGGCCCACAAAGATTTTTTTGATGGTGGATGAGAATCCGTACGGCATCAACGACGCCTGGTTTTCCGATGCTCCGACCGACACCGGCTGGATAGATCGTCCGGCTGTTTACCACGGCAACGCGGGAGGCATTTCGTTCTGTGACGGGCACGCCATCATTAGGAAATGGACTGATCCGGTGCTTTTGACGAACCAGGAAGCTTCCACGGGCGTGGTGTACGGCGGAATCACGCCGGATTTGCTTTGGTTCCGCGCCCTCACCACCATCACCCTCACGAATTAGGCTTGCTACATGCTTATTGGTTTCCTCCGGCGACAGTGGATTGTTTGCGCGAAAATGGGAGTTCTCATATCAGCCTGCTTTCATTGCCCCGGGGATGCGTCCCTGTAGTAGAAATTGATGACTATACGGTCTTTGATCCCGGCGTAATATAGTGCCAATGAAGCAGAAGTCTCGCGCAACCAGACTGTCCTCTGGCGTTAAAAGCTGCGGCAGAAACGCCCGTCCGGAAACTGGCGGGGCATGTCAACCACAACCAATCAGACCAGGAGAGGCCGCTGATGAGCTCTGAGTGCTTTAATTCGGGAAGTTTTTCCGCAAGCCAACAAGATTTGGATGCCATCAACTCCTTGAACACCGAGTCATTGGGCGGCGCCCTGGCTGCCTGCTGCTTTAAAGAAGATTGTCCGTCAAAGGATCTCGAATCCGCGGTTCTCAGGGAAGCCATTGACCGCTTGCAACTCCCAATCGCCTGGCACTTTAACCGCTGCTGGAGCCGTTTAGTGAGAAGCTTGTGAAACCACCACTATCATTGCTGCCGGCGTCCGATCTGACAATCGTTGTATCCGCTCCGAACTTGGCCCGCGTCATCACATGGTGCCGCCCGCAATTCACCACTTCGGCCAGGGTCAGGCAAAATGTCTGGGTACTATGCCGAACAATATGAAAACGCCCACCAGCCCTTCGTGAGCACTCTACGGCTTGCGCAATCCACGCCACGCAGGCGGCCTCCACCAGCCAGACGGGACGCTTCGAGACGGAGGTGTGACGCAGCCGGGATAAAAAGGGTTTGGCAGTCGGAAAAGGCATGGCAACACCTTCTGTGCCACAGAAAAACCGAGGGTGGACAGGAAGAAGAACTTGCAAACCTCTGGCGAGAGAAGAAAATCACGAAACAGCCCCACGCTGGCTGTGGGCAAGATTCATGTGGAGGAAAGGTGGCGCTGGGCCGGTTGTTTTGCATCCCGCCGGCGAATATATTGTGGTTTGAAAATGAAAATGAAAATAATTCCAGTTATTGGCACTCTTGTTGCCGGCGCGTGCGCCGCGTTGTGGGTCACACCGCTGGCCGCCGCCGATTCGCCGCGGGAACATCTTTCGCTCGACCCGAATTGGAAGTTTCATCTCGGTGACGAGTGGCCGGGCGCCATGCACCTGGAAAACTCCGGCGCCGATTCCGGACCGGCGTCGGAACGGTTCGCGGACACCTACTGGCGCGCCGTCAACCTGCCGCACGATTGGGCGGTTGAACTGCCGTTCGACCGGGCCGGCGACGGCAGCCACGGTTTCAAAATGCTGGGCGGAAAGTATCCGGGCAACAGCCTCGCCTGGTATCGCCGCACGTTTGAATTGCCGCAAGCAGACGAGGGCAAACGCATCTGGCTGGCGTTCGACGGCGTGTTCCGCGACGCGACGGTCTGGGTCAACGGCTGGCGCGTGAGACATCACGAGGGCGGTTACTATCCGTTCCGCGAGGACATTACGGACGTGTTGCATTTCGGCGGCAGCAACACCGTGGCCGTGCGCGTGGACGCCACGAAAACCGAGGGCTGGTTTTACGAAGGCGCGGGCATCTACCGTCACGTTTGGCTGGACAAGACCGCGCCGGTGGCCATCGCCCCGGATGGAATTTTTGTCTGTGCGCATTTCAAGAACAACGTTCCGTCGGACAAGGCGGAGATCAATGTCGAAGTCAGCGTGCTGAACACCCTGACCAACGCCGCCACGGCGGAGGTGAGGTGCGAAATCATTTCGCCCGAAGGCAATTCGCTGCCCGGCTTCAAACAATCGGAGGAGGCGCAAGGCGGATCAGAGGTCACGGCAAAACTGAAATCGGAAGTTTCTTCGCCCGCGCTGTGGTCGCCGGAATCGCCGCAACTTTACAAACTCGTCGCCTCCGTTTCGGTTGGCGGCAAAATTGTTGACCAGGAAGAAACCCGGTTCGGCATTCGCACGGCGGTCTTTGACGCGGCGAACGGCTTTTTGCTGAACGGCAAACACTACGAACTTTACGGCACCTGCAACCACCAGGACCACGCCGGGGTGGGCGCGGCCATCCCGGATGCGTTGCAGGAGTTTCGCGTCAAGAAATTGAAGGAGTTCGGCTGCAACGCCCTTCGCACCTCGCACAATCCGCCCACGCCGGAATTGCTCGACGCCTGCGACCGGCTGGGGATGTTGGTTCTGGACGAGAGCCGGCTGATGGGCAGCGATTCAGAGAACATGAAGAAATGGGACGATCAAATCCGCCGCGACCGCAATCATCCGAGCGTCGCGTTTTGGAGCATCGCCAACGAGCAGTTCATGGTGCAGGATACGCCGCAAGCGGCCAATGTCGCGCGCGCGATGCAGGACTACGCCAGGCAGCTCGACCCGACGCGCCCGGTGACCTATGCCTCCCCGGAAGGCGACGTTTTCTACGGCATCAATTCCGTCATCGAAGTGCGTGGGTGGAATTATCACTACGGTCCGGACATGGACAAATACCACGCCGGGCATCCAAACCAGCCAAACGTCGGCACCGAACAGGCCAGCGTCATTGGCACGCGCGGCATTTACACCAACGACCGTCCGCGCGGTTATGTCGCCGCTTACGATGTGGTCTGGCCGGGCTGGACCACGACCGCCGAAAGCTGGTGGAGTTTCTTCGCCGACCGTCCCTGGCTCTCCGGCGCTTTCGTCTGGACCGGTTTTGATTATCGCGGCGAGCCGACACCGTATTGGTGGCCGTGCGTCAACTCGCATTTCGGCATTCTCGACACGTGCGGTTTCCCGAAGGACGTTTTTTATTACTATAAATCGTGGTGGACGACGAACACCGTTCTCCACCTGTTGCCGCATTGGAACTGGCCGGGCAGGGAAGGCCGGGAAATTCTCGTCCAGGCCTTCAGCAATTGCAAGGAGGTGGAACTCTTTTTAAACGGCGCCTCGCTTGGCAAACAGGCGATGCAGCCGAATTCAAAATTGAGCTGGCAGGTGAAATACGCGCCGGGGACTTTGAGCGCGAAAGGATTTGACGACGCCGGCAACGTCATCGCCGAAACAAAAGTCGAAACGACCGGCGACGCCACGCAAATTCAGCTCGCGCCGGACCGCCGGACGATCAACGCCGACGGCGAGGACGTGGCGGTGTTCACGGTGGCCGCGCTCGACGCGCAAGGCCGCGTGGCGCCGGTGGCGCAGAACAAAATTAATTTCAGCATCGAAGGCGCGGGCAGAATCATCGGAGTGGGCAACGGCGACCCCAGTTGCCACGAGGCGGACACCCTCTTTTCCAACACGCCCGTGCGCAGCGTTGCCGTCAGCGACTGGCGCTGGCAGCTTGCAAAAATTCCTCATGACAGCAGCGTGGCGCCGGAATACGCGAATGATTTTGATGATTCAACCTGGAACACCCTCAAAGCCAACCCCGACGGCGAGGCCGCCGAATTGACGATCAAAACGGAGAACACCTCGGCGATTTACCGCGCGCATCTCAAGGTGACGGAAGAAGACTTGAACAATTTCGGCGCGCAAATCCTTTTCCCCGGCAGCGACGACGAAGGCTGGTATTTCGTGAACGGCCATTTTCTCGGCGAAACGCACGACTGGGAGGCTCGCGCGGCGTTTGACATCATGAAGTTCCTTCACGCCGGCGACAACGTCATTGCCGTGGGGGTGAACAACCTCAGCGGCCAGGGCGGTTTGTATCCCAACGTGAGTGTGGACATCATCGGCAAACCGGGCATCCCGCAGTGGTCGCGCAGCCTGTTCAATGGCCTGGCGCAGATCATCGTGCAATCCAAGCGCGACGCCGGAGAAATCAAGTTGACGGCGGCTGCCGACGGCCTCGCGCCGGCGACAGCAGTCGTGCAAACGCTGCCGTGCGCGCCGCGTCCGTCCTTGCCATGAGATACCTGACTCTTGACACCCCCAGCCGTTATCCACGGCGCCGCCCTTCGAGTCGCGTCGTTAAAAATGAAATGAACAAATACTACAATACCATGAACGCTTATGATCGTATGGCCATCGTCCTTGACCGTTTCATTTTGTCATTTGCCGCTGTCGGCCTCGCGGGTGCTGTCGGCGCGCAGACGCTTCAGGATCTGGGCCCGACCGCTCCCACTCCCGGAACGAATGATATTTCGCAATTCAGCACCAGCGGCAACCGGACGCATCCCGATGGCTTAAATTATTACACAGATAACCAAACCTCTTTTGGCACCGGCGAACCCGGACAAACATTTCTGACCGGGACAAACCAGGCGGGATACGTCCTGTCGTCCCTGGCGATACGGACGTGCGGTCTGGGCAACGACTCCGGCATCGGGACGGCCCAGCCCTATTACCTGCACATTTACTCACTGTCCGGCAGCTCGGTGACCCCGCTGCAAACCAACACCTCGGCCAATATCACTTTCAATGACGGTGACTGGCTGGAGTGGACCGGACTTTCGTTGACGTTATCGCCAAACTCAGACTATGCCTGGTCGTTTGGCAAAGCGAGTTCAACCAGCGGTTGGGAGGCGATGGCCGTCGCCACCAACCACCCCTACGCCGCGGGCCAGATCGGGCTTTTCCCTCCGGGCGGCGGAGCCGTCACGTTTGGCAGCAGCCACAGCTTCGACGCTGTGTTTGACGTTGGACTGAGCCCGTCCAATTCCACCAACTATCCTCCCTACGCTTCCACGCCGGTGGTTTCGCCCTCAAATGTTATTTACTTCGGCTCAACCGTTACCATGACGTCATCGGCGACCGGAAGCCAGCCCTTATCGTATCAATGGCAGACAGACGGCGGCAGCGGCGGCACACTGACGAACATTCCCGGCGCGACCGGTCTGTCCTTGACTTACTCGCCGCTCTCCACCGGCACATTCCAATTCGATTTAGTGGTCAGGAACAGTGTCGGCAGTGATACCAGCGCCATCGCCACCGTGACCGTGCTGCCGTTGTCCGGCACAGCTTCCGCCGGTGACAATTACTTCGTTTACACCATCCAATTTAACAATGGCTGGGGAGAGAATGGCTGGGTGGAGAATTATCCCACCAATTTTAACGGCAGCAATTGCCTCGCCTACGTCGCCAGCGGCACTTACCAGGCATTGTGGCTCACTCATGACCCGATTGATACCACCCTTTACACCAACCTGACCTTATGGCTAAACGGCGGTTCCACCGGCGGACAACAGGTGTACGTCGGGGCTTTGGAAGGGTCGGGGTTCACTTTTGCGAACGAAACATCCGTAACCGCTCCAGCCAATACCTGGCGACAATTCACTTTTTCCCTGGCTTCCCTCGGTGTTGCGGATACGACCAACCTGACCGGTATTGTGATAGCCAATCTAAACAGTGTGCCGTCCCCATTTTATATCGCGGGCATCGAGCTGACAGCGGCGCCGAAGCCCCCGGTCGTTCATGTCGGCGTCTATGCCGCCGCTCCGATCCGCACGGTGGATGCCAGGGTGTTCGGCATCAACAACGTCGCCTGGGATGGCTCTGAAGACGCGCCCGGCACCATTGACCAAGTGACCAACATGGGCATTCAGGCCTTGCGCTGGCCCGGCGGCAGTTGGGGAGATGGCTATCATTGGACCAACGAAGCGTGGCAGTACGGCGCCACTAGCGCGCGCACTTGGGGCTCTTTTACCTCCAATTTCATCAATACAGTTACCAATGCCCACGCCCAGGCCTATATGATCGCCAACTATGGCACCAGCACGCCCCAGGAAGCCGCTTGGGGAGTCGCAAAATTCAATATCACCAACCAGGCCCATTTACAATATTGGGAGATTGGCAACGAGGTCGGCGGCTCTTGGGAAGTTGACCTCAACACGAATCCGCCCTGGCAGGCCCACGATCCCTGGACCTATGCCATGCGCTTCGCGCAATACTATACCCAAATGAAAGCCGTGGACCCAACCATCAAAATCGGCGCCGTGGCCGACATCACCGAAGACGGCACGGCCAACTACAACAATCATGCCGCTACCAATCCCGTCACCGGCGTGGTCCACTACGGCTGGACCCCCGTGATGCTGGAAACCATGCGAACCAATAATCCCAATGCGTTGCCGGACTTTCTCATCGAGCACAATTACGCCCCCACCGATGGGGATATCTATAATCTCCTTTGGCCTTCCAATCGTTGGGGAACCGATGCGGCGAATTTGCGCATGATGCTTAATGACTATCTGGGATACTATCTGGGCAGCAACGTCGCCGCGAACATCGAACTTGCCATTACCGAGTATGGTCCAGGAGGCGACCAACTACCCCTCAGCCTGGTGGGCGGATTGTTCGAAGCCGACTCCATCGGCGTCGTCCTGCAAACCGAATTCAATGCCTTCCTTCGGTGGGACCTGCACAATGGCCAGTCCGTCATCACGGATCCAGACAACGCCTTGTATGGCTGGCGCACCAACAGTTCCGGTGAATTCATCGGCGACGGAGGCGTCGCCAATGGCCCCGTCGTGCCGCCCGACCCCAACTGTTACCCAAGTTTCTATTGTTTGAAGCTGACGCAATATTTTGCGTGCGGCGGCGATACGGTCATCACGGCCACCAACGATTATGAACTTCTGGGAACCTATGCCGTCCTTCGCACCAACGGGACTTTGACCATGCTCGTGATCAACAAGAGTTCCTGCTCCAACCTCACCGCCGCCATCAATCTGGCCGGTTATGTGCCGTCTTCCAATGCGACGCTTTACTCATACGGCATTCCCCAGGACCAGGCCGCCAGCACCGGAATCGGCTCCCTCGATATTGCCCAGACCAATATCTCCGGCGTCAGCACGAACTTCAGCTACACCTTTCCTCCCTACTCGGCGAACGTGCTCGTGCTCGCGCCGGCCGCGCCGATCCTCCTCCCACAGGCGGCTCAACCAGCCTCGGGTCAATTTATCTTTCAAGTTCAGGGACAACCCGGCGTGCCTTATGTGATTCAAACCTGCGCCAATTTGAATTCGCCAAACTGGATTGCCCTATCCACCAATACGTCCGCATCCGGCGCTTTCTACGTTACCAATTCTGACTCGTCGGCCTCGCAATTTTATCGCGCTGTCTGGCAGCCTTAGGAATTTATCATCATTATATTCTAAGAATATGGTAATAAATCTTTCCGTCTTATATATCGTTTTTTCGCTCATCTTCGCCTCGCTCGCGCGCGCGGATGTATCTGACGCCGCCAATCTCGATCAGGGATGGCGACTATGGCTGGACCCAAAAGCGGCCTGGCAGGATGACACCCTCTATCTTCCGGAAGATGTAAGACTCACGAACCTGCCGGTGAATCCGCCGACAGGAGGATGGACGGTGCTCCACGAACAGGCCGGCATCGGCGTGTCATTGCCGGCGACCGTTGAAGAATACTACTTCAACAAGGCCCCCGCACGAACGGCCGCTTCGACCTCGCCCTCGGAGATCGTCGCGGTGGAAGGCTACTACCAGGGTGTGTCGTGGTGGTATCGGCCATTTACGCCACCGGCTCTGCGACCCGGTGAGCGTTTGGTTTTCTATTTTCCCGCCGCGCGCCTGCGCAGTGAGGTCTATGTTAATGGCAAACTGGCAGGCTACAACATCATCTCCGAGGCGCCATTTACCGCGGATGTCACGGATGCGATCAACCCCGGCGGAAGGAACCTGCTGGCCGTGCGAATCACCAATCCAGGAGGCAGACTGGATTGGATGGACTTCCTCATGATGGCTTGGGGCAAATATACGCTGCCAGCGACCCATGCCTTCGGTGGCCTGGCCGGGGGCGTGGAGATGCAGCTACGCGCGCCGGTGAGCGTGAGCGATCTGGCGGTTTTTAATAAACCCGACCCCCGCTCGGTTCATGTCCAGGCCGAAATTTCATCTACTGGGCTGGCCTACGACGGTCTGGTCAACTTTTCCATCGCCCGGGGCCGAGACGTGGTCTTCAAACAAAGCAAAAGTGTTCATGTTCCGCCCGGCGGAACCGTCACCACTTCGATTGATGCGACCGTCGGCAATGCCCAGCTCTGGGACATTGATCACCCGAAGCTCTATCAGGCCTCCGCTCATCTGCCGACGGTCGCACATTCCGATCGCAGCACGACCTTTGGCTTCCGCTGGCTGGACGTCAAAGGCCTCGGAACCGACGCGAAGCTCTATCTGAACGACCGTCGGATCGTGCCACGCTCCTCGATTTCATGGGGCTTCTGGGCTCCGAACGGCATTTTCCCCGACGAGGCCGCGGCAGAACGCGAGATCGCGGCGATGAAAGCCCTCGGCCTTGACTCCCTTCAAAACCACCGTCACATGCCCAAGGCGGTCGTGCTCGATGCTTTTGACCGCGTCGGGTTCCTGCGTTACTGCGAAGCCGGCGGCGGCGTGTTTACGTTCCAAAGCGCGCAATCAGAGCCGCCATGCACGAGCGTTCAGGTCCACTACGACGGCAAGCCCGTCGAACTCGATTTCCTCAACCGCTACCAGCTTGATAAGGAGTTGGCCATGATCCGGGCCTTCCGGTCCCACCCCTGCGTCAGTCTCTGGACCCTCCAGAACGAGACAGACCCCGATGTGAACAATCCGCGGATGCGCTACGCGCTGGAAAGGATGCGCGAAGCCGACCCCTCGCGCATCATCGCCCTCAAGTCCGGCGTCAGCCCCGACAAGCAGGTGTGGAGCCTGCCGTACCGCGATACCTGGCAAGTGGATGGCGGCACCGGCTATTCCGGCTGGTGGGACGCGCACACCGCGGTGGACTCGCCCGGCGTGTGGACCGATGCGATGTATAAATCGCCGGTTGATTTCAAATACCGCACCGACAACCAGAAGGAAGTCGCCGTGTGGGGCGAGATGGCGACGGGCGCCTCGCCCGACGATCACGCCGCGATCGTCAACTGGTATAAGGCACGCCACCAAACAGGCTACGATCTGGCCGCCCACCAAACGATCCTCGCGGCTTACGAAAAATTCCTGGACGACCATCAATTCCGCCCGGCATTTCCAACCGCCGAAACGCTCTTCCGACAGGCGGGAGCGAAGCATTACTTCTCCGCCGCGCATCTGCTGGAAAACGCGCGCATCTGCGACTCCGTTGATTACATCGTCCTCTCCGGCTGGGAATCCACCACGATCGATGATCACAGCGGGCTTGTGGATGCATTGCGCCAGCTCAAGGCAGACCCCGCGCTGCTCCGTCAGGCGGCACAGCCGGAAGTTCTGGTTGTCAGGCCGCGCCATTACGTGATCGCCAAGGGCGATACGGCCGTGGTCGATGTTCATCAGATTAATCAGCAAAACCTGACCGGCCCTTGGCGGCTGACGGTGACAGCCTCCATGGCCGGTGGCGAGCCGCTGTTTCACGCGGATTACCCGGTCGAGCTGATCGGCGGCGAAACCCTTGGCCAACTGCTCAAACAGGATATCCAGTTCGAGGTTGACCAGCCCGGTCTGGTCACGATCCACGCCGCCTTAAGCCCCAAGGCTGGCGGCCCGGCCGTGATCGAGCGTGACGAGCCGATGCTCGTGATCGACCCGCAGCCGGCGGCGTTGAAAGACACGGTCGCCTGCTGCGGCGAATCCGAAGAGATGATCGCTGCGCTCAAGCGCCAGTTTAACGCCAAGGCCGTGGCCTTTTCGACCAACCTGGGGAAAGTGCCGACGATTCTCTTGGCGACCGGCGGCAATGGCCTGGACGGCTGGCAGTCAAGCTATACCGATGCGCCCGTTGCCAACACGGATGACCAGGAACTCTACAAGCATCAGATGTGGGGCCAAGCCGGACTGATCCATACCTGGCGCGGCCTGACGCCCGGCAAGATCACCCTCAAGCTCCACATGGACGACGGCTACTCCAGCGCGCCCGCGCAACGTGTCTTTGATATCGCGATCAACGGCACGATCGTTGCCAAAGACCTGGATATCTTCGCCAAGGCAGGCGGAAGAGATCGGGCTCTCGTGGAAACGTTCGTGGTCGATGCGCCTGAGGGAACGATTCGCCTTTCGGTGCCGCGCGTCAGGTCCGACAACGCGACGCTGGCCGCTGTGGAATTGCGGGATGGGTCGGGCAAGGTGGTGCGAGCCGCCTTCCGGGACGAGCGCTACACCGATCCAGCCGGTAACGTGTGGCCGCCGATCGCCCAACAATTTGATGACTTCTGGAAGCCGGACCTTGGGGATGCGATCGAACGGGCGCGACGCGATGGCACGAGCGTTGTCTTGCTGACCAGCGGCGGCAGGGACGCTGAGCAAGTCGCCGCCGTTTTGGCCGCACAGGGGCTTGTTACGTATTCCGGACCGGTTGGCGCCTCAGGACCGTCCTGGATGGGATTCTGGTTCTTCGGGCGTCAGCATGAGCTGCTCGCCGGGCTGCCATCGGACTGTGTGTTGGACTGGCCATATCAGATGACCAGCGGCAACGGCCTGATGCTTTCCGGCTCCGGCGTCGAGTCCGTCATCGGTTACGGCAAAGATCACGATCCAAACGTTGGCGTCGCTGCCGCTATCATCCCCTGTGGCCAAGGCAAGATCGTGCTGCTGGCGCTGCCCGGACTCATGGATTCCTTCGTCAGCAGCGCTTCCAGTAGATTTCAACCCGTGACGGCAAAAAGGCTGATGTTCAATGCACTCAACCAATAGTTCCAAGGCCATGGCCCTAACCTTTGGCGCGCCCTGTGGCAGCCGTGAATAGCTGAATCCAGACTGATTTTAATCAATAGATGACAGTGACTCGAAGCATATTGACCACACTGGCACTGGGCTGTTCTCTCGCGACCATCAGCGTCGCCGCGCCAGATCAGATTTTATATTCCACGATGCAGGTGATTTCCAATGGCGACTCCGACGCCGTTATTGCTGAAAAAGCGGCGAAGGTTTTGCCGCGCCTCAATCAGACGGACTGGATGCGGCTGGAGCGGACGTTCTTTCTCCACTTCGGGGTGAACACGTTCAATGGCGTCGAATGGGGCAGCGGGCGTGAAGAGCCGGCGATTTTCAATCCTGCGGAACTGGACGCCAACCAATGGCTCAGCACGATGCAAAATTTCGGCGGCAAAATGATCGTGCTCGTCTGCAAACACCACGATGGATTCTGCATGTGGCCGACGCGCTACACGCCGCATTCGGTCGCGGCCAGTCCGTGGCGTGACGGCAAGGGTGACGTGGTGCGGGAAGTGGCCAGGGCCGCGGGCGCCCACGGCCTCAAAATGGGTGTTTACCTTTCACCCGCCGACCTTTACCAGTTGAGAACCAATCCCAAAAATCCGGCGGGATATTATGGCAACGGCAGCAGCAATGTTCTCTCCGTCATTCCCACCGATCCGGCCCGCTTCAAGAGCAATCCGGCTTTGGGTCGCAAGCCGGCGGCGGGTTTTAGGAATTACACCTACGAAGTGGACGACTACAATCGTTACTTCCTGAACCAACTTTACGAATTGCTGACCGAATACGGGCCGGTTGAGGAAGTCTGGTTTGACGGCGCCAATCCGGATCCGAGCGTCCAGGAGACTTACAACTACGCGGCGTGGTATGATTTGATCCGCCATCTGCAACCCAGGGCTGTCATTTTCGGCAAGGGGCCGGACGCGCGCTGGGTCGGCTCCGAAAGCGGCTATGGACGCGCCACGGAATGGAGTGTCATTCCTCTGCCTGAGCCGCCCGATACCTTCATCTGGCCGGACATGACGGCTGGCGATCTCGGCAGTCGCGCCAAACTTACGCCCGGCTCGTATCTCTGGTGGTATCCGGCGGAAGTGAATGTCACCATTCTCGCCAACGGCCAATGGTTTTGGGCGCCCAGGAAGCAGCCCCGAAGCGTTTCGCAGTTGGTGGATATTTACTTCTCGTCCATCGGTCGCAATGGAAATCTCATCTTGAATCTTTCGCCGGACACGCGCGGCTTGATTCCAGACGATCAGCTTGCAGCCTTGAGCCGGATGGCGAAAGGGGTCAATGATACTTTCGCCACCAACCTCGCTGTTGGCGGCAAGCTCACTGCTGACACTGCCAACCCCACCAACAGCCCGTCGCTGGCGTTGGACGGAAACCTCGACACTTGGTGGGAAGCGGCGCAGGGTCATTCTGACGGCATAGTGACCTTGACGCTTCCAACTCCCGTCGCCTTCGATGTCGTTTCGTTGCAGGAAGCGGTGGATCATCGCGGCCAAAGAATTGAATCCTTTGCCATTGAAACGTGGAACGGCACGGCGTGGGTCATGGCGGAAAAAGTCCCAACGGACGAACTCACGACCGTCGGACATCATCGGCTCATACGGTTGAAAGCGCCCGTAACCACCAGTCAGGTGCGCATTCGCATCACCGGCTCACGCCTGGAACCGACGCTGGCGGAACTCGGACTCTTCAAGCAATCTGCGACCGCTTTGCCTCCCACCATATCCGATCGTGACACAAACGGTTTGGTGACACTCAACAATTCCGCCGGTTGCCGGATGGTTTACACGGTGGACGGAACCGAGCCGACCTCCAACTCGGCTGTTTACGATTCGCCGATCGCGATGCCGTTGAGCGGCACCGTGCAGGCGGCGTGCCTTTTGCCGGGCGGACAGCTCGGCGTGCTGGCTTCCAAGCCTTTCGCCGGTCTGTTGCCGATTGGCTGGAAGGTTGTCGGCGTGGACAGTCAGGAAACTGCCGGGGCTGACAACGCCGCAACCAACGCGATTGACAACAACTCCTCCACCTTCTGGCATACCCGTTGGAATGACGATCTGACATTGCCGCATTACATCACGATTGACATGGGCGTATCACACCGGATTGCCGGGTTTACCTATCTCCCGCGGCAAGACGGAAACCCCAACGGCACCGTTGAAAGTTACCGCTTTGAAACGAGCACGGATGGAGCCAACTGGACGACCAACCTCGCCTCGGGCACGTTCGCCAATATCCGGAACAACCCGTCTCTTCAGGAAGTCACCTTTGCTCCGGTCAACGCCCGGTTTTTCCGCTTCACGGCCTTGCGGGAAATCAATGCAAACGGCTGGACGAGCGCGGCCGAAATCTCCGTCTTGCCGGCAGGCGGGAATGGCGACTGACGGAGTGTAGCGGAGCCACCGCCGTCGATAAAATTGACGACTGGCCGGGTTTGTTGATTTGTATTATATTGCACTATAATGTCATCATTGAGAATTGAAAACTGCCCGTGGAATTCTCGTCTGATTCCCGGGCTTTTGCGTTCGTTTCTGTTGATTTTGGGTTTGCTGTCCGGCGGTGGGATGGCATGGGGGGCTTTGCCGCCGGGATGGACCGACCAGGACATTGGATCGCCGGGTTTGGCCGGCTCGGCCACCTATACCAACGGCTTGTGGACCGTGACCGGCGGCGGCGCGGACATTTGGGGTACCGCCGACCAGTTCAATTTTGCCAGCACCAATTATACCGGCGACGGCACGATGATTGTGCTCGTGACGAGTTTGCAAAACACCGATCCGAATTCGGGCTGGTCGAAGGCCGGACTGATGTTCCGCAATGACAGCACGGCGGGTTCAGTCAACGTCAGCATCGTCGCCACAGCGACCCAAGGGGTCAGTTTCCAATGGCGGAGCACGGCCGGAGGATCCAGTTCTTTCAGCCAGCATGGCGGCCTGACAGCGCCGGTTTGGCTGAAATTAGTCCGCTCCAGCGGGAATTTCACCGGCTATTACAGCACGGATGGCAGCAACTGGGTGCAGGTCGGCAGCCAGACGGTGGCAATGAACAACACTGTCATGGCCGGGCTCGATGTGACCGCTCACAACAACTCGGCACTGAACACCGCCACGTTCACAAACTTCACCCTGGTCGCCCCTCCCCCGCCCGGCACGGCCAATGTTACCATTAATGCGACCCATGTAATTAGCACGGTGCCGCCCGATGCTTTCGGAATCTTCATGGCCGTCTGGGACACTTGGGGGAGCAGTACGCCTGCCGAGCTGGAGCAGGCGGGCGTCACGACCATGCGCTATCCGGGCGGTGGCTATGCGGATAATTACCATTGGAGCTCATATCTAATGACCCCCGCGTTTGGCCAAGCCGGCAACTTAGGCTACCTGTCAGGAGCTACGGACATGGGACATTTTATCCAACTGATGTCCAACGCGCAGGCGCAGGCGGTGATCTCGGTTGACTGGGGCTCCGGTTTTTTATGGAACGCGAATAGGACGGCGATGGCTATTCCCAGCACGAACGGCTCGCCGCAGGAAGCCGCGGCGTGGGTCGCCTATTGCAATGCCAGCACCAACATTTATGGCACCACCAACGATGTCACCATTGGTGTGGATGCCGAGGGCAATAACTGGCAAACGGCGGGTTATTGGGCGATGATACGCGCCGCCAGCCCGCTAACTCGGAACGACGGTTCCAATTTTCTGCGCCTCAATCGTTCCGCTCCGGTCGGCATCAAGTATTGGGAGATCGGCAACGAACCCTACGGTAACGCCTATTATAGCACCGGCACCGACGGTTATGAGTGTGATTACGCCGTTCCCTATCCCTACAGCAACTATACCCGTTACGCCAACGCGCTCCTCTCCCCGACGGCTTATGGCCAGGCGGTTAGCAATTTCTCCGTGGCGATGAAGGCGGTGGATCCCACCATCAAGGTGGGGGCCTTTTCCAGCACGCCGCCGGGCGACTACAGTTGGGACTACATCAGCGGCGTCAACAACGGCCAGCACTGGACTCCGCTGGTATTGGCGCAATGCGGCAGCAACATAGATTTTGTCATTGTCCACTGGTATCCCAACTTTTCAGACAACGTCGGCACCAACCTTTTGTCGGAAGCGGGATCGATCATCCCGGTCATGATCAACGGCACCGGCCCCTACCCGCACACGGGAACGAATTCGGGCTTGGAAGATTGGATCACCAATTACTGCCCCAACCCCGGCAACGTCCAGATTGCAGTCACCGAGTTTGCTGCCGATAACTACCCCTACCTGGTCGCTGGCACCAATGGGATGCCGATTCTCGGGCCAGTCGAGGCGCTATTCGCGGCGGATTGTTGGTCCACCTGGTTGACCTACCCTGCCTTTGCCAATGCGGACTGGCTGGATTTCGACGCGGATTCATTTCTCGGGAACGGCAATGGCCCGGTGGTTTGTGCCATGCAAATGCTGCGGCATCTGTGCAGTCCCGGCGATGCCTTTGTCCGAGCGACCTCGGACACCAGCACCTTGCGGGTGCAGGGGGTGGCGCGGCAGGACGGCAACCTGGGAATCCTGCTGATCAATGAAAGTATAAACAGCAGCGAAACGGTGCGCGTGGCGGTCTCAAATGCAAACCTGAACACCACCGGCACCATCTATCAGTTCGGAACCAACAATTGGACCAGCACCAATGAAGTGCCGGCGACGGGGCCCAGCAGCAACAGCATTTCGAGTGTCGGCAACACGTTCAGTGTCACCCTGCCCGCCTACACGATGGACGTGCTGGTGATTCCGGTTTTGAGCAACACGCCCCCGGTGCTGGCGGCTATTTCCAATTACACCGTGAACGTGGGCCAGACGGTGGCCTTTACAGCCAGTGCCACGGACAGCAACCAGCCGCCGCCGACGCTGACGTTCAGCCTGTTAAGCGCCCCGACCAACGCAACTTTGAACACCAACAGCGGCGCGTTCTCGTTCCGGCCATTGGTCAGCCAGGCGAATACAACCAATCCGATCAGCCTGGAAGTGACCGACAGCGAGAATCCGCCGTTGAGCGCGACAAATAATTTCACGATCACGGTCAATCCGCTGACGTTGCCGCAGGTGTCGTCGGTTGGGTGGAGCAACGGGCAATTTGTGCTGCAGGTCAGCGGTCAGAGCGGGCCGGACTACGGGATTCAGACCTCCACGAACCTGACGCAATGGAGCATGGTGTTTACGGCGAATTCACCGGCGATGCCGTTCATCTGGCAGGACGTGGCGGCAACGAATGCAACGGGCTTTTATCGTGTTGTGGTGGGTCCGCCGCTGCCGTAACACCGATGCTTTGAGTTCAATTGGTGGACTCGGCGGATCGTCAACTTGCCGAAAAGGCTGGAATCAGACCAGAACTCGGCATCTATCCGCTGCAAGTCCATCCTGTCGCCGCTTTCTGTCCACCCCGTCCAATCCCTCCTACCTGTCCGACCCCCTTTCCCATCTCTCCAACCTCCCGCTTCACGCACTCATCCCCTCTCTGTGCTCTTTGTGCTCTATGTGGTTAAACGATTCTTGACGCCGCCGGAGAAAAGCCCGTGGCGCGCGCAGAAGAGGCGGCTGCCGCCCCACAGCAGCCAGCAGGACACCAGTATCAAAAGGAAGTTTTCGGCCAGCTTGTGGCAGATGAAGACTTCGCCCGCGCCGCAGCCGCAGTCAAATTTCACCGCGCAGAATGGAATCGCCCGCGCCGCTTGCAGGGCCAGGGCCCGCCGCCAGACCAGCCAGGTAAATGGAACCAGCACCCCCGCCAACGTCAGCGCCGTCCCACGCACCGCGATCCCCGCCAGCAACAGCGCCCCGCAAAACGTCTCGAACCAGGGCAGCACCGCGCCAATCGAGTTCAACAACAGCGGGCTGTGAACCATCTCATACTGGCGCGTCAGTTTCAGAAACTCCTCCGGATGCATGGCCTTCTTCAGCCCCATGTAAATGAAAAGCGCTCCCACCGCCCAGCGCGCCAGCACAGCGGCCGCTTCCAGCGCCTTCCGCTTCCGCATTTCCTGATCGGCTGTCATTGGCTCCCGCTCCGCGGCCCGCTGTTTCGCGCCCCGGTCTCGACGGGCAGATGGGCCGCCTGCCACGCCGTGAAGCCCCCGCCATAGACGAATATCTTCCCGCCGGCCACCCCGCCCTCCCGCAAGAGGATTGCCGCGGTATCGCTGTCCTCGCAATCGCCGCCCGTGCAATAGACCACGACCTCCTCGGCCGCCTGGCAAACCGGCAGCACGTTCCCCAGCTCCTTCTCAGGATGATAGGGGTCAAATTCATACGCCCCCGGAATATGGCCCTGCTCGTAATCATCCGGGTTCCGCGCATCGACAAACACCACCCGGCCATCCCGGCTGCGCGGATCGCGCAGGAGCATTTCGACCTGGTCCCGCTTTATTTCCTGCAGCCCCTTTTCGCCCAGCCGCGTGGAAAGCTGCGCCGCTTCAGGGGATTCGTTGGTTGCAACGGGCGCCGGCGCCGTCCAAGCCGGACCAGGCGGGGCGGGAATTGGCTTGGCCCCGGCAGGGAAATAGTTGCGGGACAGCGCCAGGCCGCGAGGCGAAAGCTCATTGGCCGCCAAGCCGAAGCACAAGCCGGCCAGGACCACGAGGGCGGCCTCGGCAAGGATCCTTCTGGCTTCAGTCAAACTCGGCACGGCCCCGGGGGGGTTGGCGTCTCAGGGATGGCCGGGCACTGGCGGAGCAGGCGGGTTTTGGCTCATGGTCCTGGGATGCGCCGGCGACGCAGATGGGGGAAGGCGGTGCTGCATCTGCGTGACCGGCACCGTGATGACCGGACGCTGAGGATTATCCGTCTTGACGCTCAAATCCACATGCTGCCCGGCGGAAATCTGGAACCCCGGCGGAAAAACCGCGGCAAGCTGGAACAGGCGCCCTTCGTTGATTGTCCTGAGTTCGAGGGCGACCCTTTTGTCGGAAGCCTCCGGGTCGGACAAGGCAACCTTCTTGCTCCCCTTGGCTGTGATCGTAATCAAGTTCGTCGTCCAGAGACTGACTTGCGGCGAGAGGGAAATCTGCCGGGGCGTCACCTCGACCGCCGGGCTATATCTGGCCACGGCGGAGATGTTGATCATCGGCATGTTGGTCAAGGAAGTTTTGATGGAAATGTTTCCCGAATTGTTGCCTTGCTCCAGCGGCGGCACGGCGGTGATGGTTACTTCAAATTTCCTGCCGGGGATGTTCGTCTTCAGGTCCCCTTTAAACAACCCGTTGGCGCTGGACGGAGCGGACAAAGTGACCGGCTCGTCTGACTGGTTGGTTATCATGACCACCGCCGACCAATTCGACGGGGCATCAGGCGGGATGTTGATGTAGGCGAACTGCGGCTCGAGTTCGATGGGCCTCCAAACCGTGCCGCGCAGGAAAAGGGTCTGCCGGGGCGCGGCCTTGTCGTTCGACTCCACAAAGATCTGCTTGGTCACGTCGCCGTGAAAATTGCCGCTGTTGAACTCAATGGCGATGGCCTCCGTCCTGCCCGGTTCCAATTTGTGGGGCTTGCTCCAGTCTCCCCCGGCCGTTGTGCAATGGCAACCCGGCGTCACCTTGGAAATGACCAGCGTCTGGTCCCCGGCGTTGCTGGCGATAAACTCGTGTTTGACCAGGGCGCCGGCGGTGACTTTGCCAAATTGGTATTCGGTGGCGAGAAACGTCAGCTTCGGCCCCGAGGCGTTGGTGGCGGCGGGTATCGCCGCCTGGCCGGGGGAGCGCGCCGGCAGGGTGATTAAACCGGCGCAGATCAGAGCGGCATAAAATGGCGGGAATTTCATATCTTTGAATCTGTTACACTTCCCTTCCAAATAAGCCAACCCGGCGCTCAATGTCAAGCTGGCGCCGACCCGCCGCAAGTTGGCTCATCTGTCCGCTGATCCGCCCGGGCCTCAGAAGGAGCACGACCCGGTGCTGCTCCAGGAACCGGTCCAGTTGGACCCGCCGCCGCCCGTGCCGCCCGCCACGCAATACGGCTTGCAATTCTCCGGGGCCCCGCATTGGTCGCCCGAACTGTAGTACTGGCCGCCGGGGCAGTAGGTCTGCGAGCAGGCCTTGGGGCAGATGGAGCCGCAGCCGGGCTGCGTCTCGTTGTAGCAAGCGGCGCCCCACTGCCAATTGCAGGTGAAGCCCGCCGTGTCGCAGCTAAAGACGCCCGTCCAGCACACCTCGTGGCAATTGGCAAAAGCCGACTGCCAAGGGATGCCGCAGCCTTGCAGGAATATGCCGCTGTCCCCGCCGCAAGGCAGCGTCGTGTTCCACTGCGTTCCGTCGAACCAGTTGGTCGCCACGGCGCAGCTCGGGCTGAAGTTGATCTGGCCGTTGGGGATGGGGAAGGTATAGGTCTGCCCGTTGGCGCAAGTCAGTGTCACCGAGGCGTTCTGGCAGAAAACAGTCACTTTCTTGCCGGGGTTGCCGCTGATGTGCGCATTGCACCACAGCCAGCCGCCGCCAGGGTTCTGCGAGTTGAAATTGCCGCAGATGGTGTTCGTGACGCACTTGGTCGTGATGACCGTCGTCACGCATGCCTGGTTGCTCACAGCCGGGCCGGTAGGCGGCGTGCCAATGGCCCACGCCGTATTGGTCAGGATGCCGTTGGTCTGCGTCACCACGTAATTGGAGCTGAACACGTAGCCTTGCCCCGGCGGCACGGAAGATTCGGTGAAGATAATGCCGCCCAGCAGCGGATCATTCACTTGCAAGTTCAGGCAGGTGTTGCCGGTGTTGGTCACGGCAAAACAATACGTGGCGGTCTGGCCATGTGCGATGCACTTGGGGCCGATCTTGCTGATGCAAACCGCCGGCGAGGAGCCGTTGTAGCCGAAGCTCACGCCGGTCAGGACCTGGCATCCGCTCAAGACCACGGTCTGGCTGTTGGTTGATCCGTTCGGAACGGTCTGCGTGTACCCCGCCGGAGGCGTCACCGTGACCGTGTAGGTCCCGGCTGGCAGTCCGGTGAAGCAGTAAGCGCCGCTGGCGCTGGTGGTGGTCGTCGCCACTGTGGCGCCGCTGGCGTTCTTGAGCGTCACCGTCACGCCGTTGATGCCCACGTTATTGGCCAGGTTGGTGTCGCCGCTGCAGGCCAGCACCGCCAATCCGGATACGCCGGACGAACTCCCCTGCTCCACCGTGATGGTCTGGACGCAGGTGTTGCTGCGGCCGCACGAATCCACCGCCAACCAGGTCCGGTTGATGACGTAGGTGCCCGCGCAGCCCTCGTTGGTGGACACCGTGTCGCAATACGTCACCGTCGGGTTCGGATTGCAAGTGTCAATCACCGTGGGCGTGCCGGTTTCCGACGGCGGCGGGATGCAGACCGGGACGATATGCTTGCAGCACCAACCGCTGACCTGGCAGCCTTCAAAGCACTGGTTCAGGTTGCTGGCGAGGCAGCACAGATTGCTGAGCGTGCAGCCCGGCGGGAGGGAGCCGCAACCCAGGGCCGTGTTGCACAGGCCGAGTATCTGGCGCACGGTCTGGCCATTGCACGGCGAAGTCGAATCCGCCAGAACCGCGTCGCCGCATCTCCCGAAGAAGTAAGGCGCGCCGTTGCGGCAATCGCCGAAATCGACGTTCAACTGCAAGGCCAGCGCTTGCGAGCAAAGGGCGCCCGCGTTGCAACTGGTGGGATTGGTTGCGCTGCAATTGAGCGCGCCCGCATTGCCGGTCAAGTTGAGACAATTGCGCACCGCGGCGGGCGAGGTGAATCTCAGGCAATAGCCGTTGCCGGGCAGGCCGATCTGCACGCAGCCATTGCTATAAACGTTGGCAAAGCAGTTGGTCAGGATGTCGCCTGGATTGTTTCCGCCGCACGGCACCCACGTCTGGCTGCCCAAATTGTTGTTATTGCCCCATGTATTCCACCAGCCGCCGGAATTCTGGGCCGTCCAGCAACCCGACCAGTGATTGGTGCCTCCCACATTGGTCCAGCTCAACCAGCAATTGGAGCTCGGAGCCGTTCCGTTGCAGGCGGCCCACCAGTTGGTCCATGACGGCCAACTGTTGGTCGGAGGATTATTCGTGCACCACGTCGCCCACCAATTGTTGCCGTAACTGTTCCAGCCCCGCCACGAGTTCCAGCCCCAATTCCAATTATTGTTGTTCCAACCGCTGTTGTTGTAGCCAATGCACGGACTGCACCAGTCCCATGGCGTGAACGTGCAGCAGATGCCGTAATAATTCGTCACGATGACCACGTTGGTCGGGCACTCGATGATCGGCCCGGTGCCGGTGTTCCAACTGTTGGTCACGCAAGCCGTCGCCGTGTTGCCGCAGGCGTTGGTCGCGATGATCGTAAAGATCTGGGTGACCTCGCAGCCATTGGTGCTGGGCACGCCGCCCGTCACATGCACCGTCGCCGGACTGCAAGTGTCGTTCGTTGAAGAAACCAGGGCCGCAATACTGGCCGCGGTCGGGATGGTGCTCGGAGCAAAGCAGCCGTAATTGCTCCCGGCCGGAACTCCGCTCAACACCGGCGGGGTCGTGTTGACCGTCCAGGTGTTGGTCACATACGCAACCGCCACGTTGCCGCACGCATTGGTCGCGGTGATCGTGAAGACTTGCACCGCCTGGCAGCCGTTGGTGGCGGGAATGCCGCCGGTCACGCGCACCGTGGCCGGGCTGCACGTGTCATTCGTCGAGGAAACCTGCGCCGCCACGCTGGCCGCCGTCGGCACGCTGGCCGGGTTGCAGCCCAGGTTCGACCCAGCCGGCACTCCGCTCAACACCGGCAACGTCGTGTTCACCGTCCAGGTGTTGGTCACATAGGCAAGAGCCCTGTTGCCGCACGCATTGGTCGCAATAATCGTAAATACCTGCGTTGCCAGGCAGCTGTTGGTGATGGGAACGCCACCCGTGACACGCACCGTGGCCGGGCTGCACGTGTCATTCGTCGAGGAGACCTGCGCCGCCACGCTGGCTGCCGTCGGCACGCTGGCCGGGTTGCAGCCCAAGTACGTCCCAGCCGGCACCCCGTTCAGCACCAGCACGGTCGTGTCAATTGTCCAGGTGTTGGTCGCGTAAGTCGTTGCGGTGTTCCCGCAGTTATCGGTTGCCACGATGGTGAAGATTTGCGTCACCAAACAACCATTGGTCGTGATCACATTGGTCTGCGCGATCGCGGCCGGCCCGCACGCGTTGCTCGCGCTCAATCCCGAAAGGCTCGATGGCACGCTGGTCGGGTTGCACCCGTAATTCGTCCCGGGTGGCACGCCACTGGTCGTCGGCGGCGTCGTGTTCACGCTCCAGGTGTTGGTCACATAAGCCGTGGAGGTGTTGCCGCAGTTATCCAACGCCACAATGGTGAAGATTTGCGTCGCCAGGCAGCCATTGGTCGCAATCACGTTGGTCTGGGTGATCGCCGCCGGCCCGCAGGCGTTGCTCGCGCTCAATCCCGAAAGGCTCGACGGCAC
>Ga0326727_10007582_pt1 | contig 28528 bp, 20 predicted proteins | sample MB2enrmetagenome_FD_207643 | JGI IMG/M metagenome (GOLD analysis project Ga0326727, IMG submission 207643) | Lab enriched peat soil microbial communities from McLean, Ithaca, NY, United States - MB29MY | ecosystem: Environmental > Terrestrial > Soil > Wetlands > Peat | place: USA: New York... | reverse complement strand
GCTCCACCGGTGCTGCTGGTCGACGGGAGGTCGGGCGTAATCGTCACCCCGGCGGCATAGACCGGAGCGGGGGTGCTATAAGCCAGACCCGCCGGGGAGAGATCGGCGGCATTCACGGTGATGGTCAGCATTGCCGTGGTGCTACCGGACGCGTTGGAAGCCGTTACCGTATAGGTGGTCGCGGCTGAGGCCGCCGTGGGCGTTCCACTGATGATGCCCGATGCGGAGCCGATGAGGGTGATCGCATTGGTGCTCAGGCTGAGACCCGCAGGGAGGGCCGGGGTTACGCTGTAAGAAGTCGGCGCACCGCCGGCGCTGGAAGGCACGTTCTCGGGGATGCGCACTCCCACCGTATAGACTGCGTTGCCGGGGGTGTAGGCCAGACCCGCTGGAGCTGCCGGAGCCGTCGCAACCGCAGCGGCGTTCACCGTGATGGTCAGCGTTGCCGTCGCACTGCCGCCCGAGTTGGCCGCCGTTACCGTATAACTGGCCGAGGCGGTTACCGTCGTGGGAGTTCCGCTGATGATGCCTGTTGTGGCGCTCAGACTGAGGCCTGCTGGAAGGGCGGGGCTTACGCTGTAGGAGGTCACCGTTCCGCCGCTGTTCGTCGGGCCGTTCTCCGTGATCGGCACATCGACGGTGTAGGCCGCCGTGTTGGTAGCGTAGCTGAAGGTCGTGGGCGGCTGATCGTTCACCGTGATGGTCAAAACTGCCGTCGTACTACCGGCGGAGTCGGAAGCCGTTACCGTGTAGCCAGCCGATGCGGTCACAGCCGTGGGGGTTCCGCTGATGACGCCCGTCGTGGTGTTCAGGCTCAATCCCGCCGGAAGCGCCGGACTTACGCTGTATGCTGTTACCGTTCCACCACTGCTTGTCGGCTGATTTGCCGCGATCTGCGCTCCCTCGGTGTAGACCGCCGTCATGGTTGTGTAGCTGAGAGCAGTGGGCGCCTTGACGCCGCCTTGCCCGCACCCGCTGAGGAGAAGGAATCCTGCAGCAAGTGAAAGAAAGAAACCCTGCATGAATCGCATTTCATGGCCTCCATTGCCATTTCGTGTGCCGTATTTGCTTCCAGGGGAAATAACGGCATTTTGAAGCAACGACAACCTAAACTTCCATCGCGAACACGGACAATTTTAAACCCCACTGAGATGAAGCGTCTGTCACGAACAGACCGTCCGTAAGAGCAGTCATTCAATAGGCTCTTTTCCCATTTCTGGCGCACAAGGCGGCACGCAGAACAGTGTGGTCGCAAATGGCTGTACGTCATAGAGACTATTTGCGGGGGGGCTGGCTGTATGGCAGACGACAAGAGGCTGGCGGAACTCGAACTAGTCAACGCTCCGCGATGCCTCTCGTCTAACGGAGTGAAAGTGTGTACACTTTGACCGCCATGAGAATTCGAACCGCTCTTTACCTTTCTGCCTCGATGTTTGCTTTGGCTTGCCTGCCCGCGCCGAGCCCGGCCCAGCAGCCCGCCTCCGGCCAGCCTGTCACGCTGAGGGTCCAGGCCCGCGAGGTCCTGCTGCCCGTCACCGTGCGCGACAAGAAGGGCGCGCTGGTGACCAGCCTGAAAATCAGCGACCTCACCCTGATCGAGGATGGGCGTCCGCAGACGATCAAGAGCCTCACGCGAGAGAGCAGTCTGCCCTTCCGCCTGGGGCTGCTCGTCGACACCAGCCGCGGTGTCTCCGGGGCGATGGAAAGCGAGCGCAAGGCGGCGGAGAAGTTCGTGGATACGATGCTTCCCGAAGAGCCCAGCGACCCTTCGAACCAGGCCTTCCTGATTCACTTTGACCGCGAGGTGGAACTGCTCGAGGACTTCACCGCATCGCGCGCCAAACTGCACCGCGAGCTGGACGAGATGGGGTCAACCCAGCGGGAGCATAACGACTCGCAGGGGCCGGAAACCAGCGGCGATGACAGGGAACGGGGGGGGCAAGGCGCGGAACGCGGAGGCCACGGCGGCGCGCAGCTCTACGATGCGATATATCTGGCTTCCGGTGATGATCTGATGAAACCGAAGGATGGGCGCAAGGCACTGGTCGTCTTCTCCGACGGCGTGGACCGGGGCAGCAAGATGAACCTGAATGACGCGGTGGACGCCGCGGACAGGGCCAATTTGGCCGTCTACACCATCTACTTCAAGGGCGAACAGGAGCGCGCTGGTGGCGGAGGGTTTCCCGGTGGCGGGCGCCATGGCGGCGGTTATCCCGGCGGCGGTGGAGGTTATCCCGGTGGTGGAGGAGGCTATCCCGGCGGCAGCGGGCGGCGCGGCGGCGGCGAGAGCACGCCGCAGGTGGACGGCAAGAAGATCATGGAGAAGATCGCCACGCGCACCGGCGGGCGCTACTTTGAGGCGAAAAAGAAAGAGAACCTCGAAGAGATTTATGGCCAGATTGCAGAGGAACTGCGTGGCCAATATCTGCTGACCTACACGCCGGACGTGGTGGACAAGGAGGGAGGCTTCCACAAGATCGCGCTCAAGGCCAATAAAGACGGCTGGACCGTGGTTACGCGGGAAGGATATTACGCGCCGGGCGGGGAGATGAAGTAGGGAGCGTCCTTCACAACTGCACAATGTGCGTGTTCCTGTGACGTTGGCCTGCGTAAAATTTTCATTTTGAGCGGGTTGGATGGGGCTTCACGGCTTCACTGTTTATCAGTATTTGTGTTTCTGTGAAGGATATGCGCGAAAGTTATTGATATTGGATTGGTTAGTTATAGATTCACAGTTCCACGGTCAAAAAACGCAAGAAATCATTGCGACTCGAAAGAGTAGGTAAATGCCGGTTTGACGTTGACGGGATTTGGGTTACGGATTCCGTTCCGAGCGCAAAAGCAAGTCTGAAAGCGGATCTTTTGGCGTGAAACAGGCCCTTAACTTTGCGAATAACGGTATCTTTGCGCATGAGTTCTTTCCAGAGGTCAGAGATCAGGGGGCAGAGGTCAGTGGTCGGTTGTCAGGGATCAGTTCGTGCACCGGTCTTCCAACTTCCTTTATTGTGCGACGACGGAGGGTTATCTTCTGCAAAGCCCTGCGTTGGGGCCAGCGGCCTTCGGCAGATGGCTTCCGCATGGATTCATTTCATGTGAAGGGATGTTGGCGATTCGATAAATGTTTGGCGACTTTAGAGGACTGATCTGTCGACACCGAGCGCATTGGCGATTTATCGTAATGCCAGCTCAGGGCGGCTTCGGCGTTTAACCGAACAATCCGTCGTGGCGACATCGGCTTACCATCAGGCAGTTACCGCGCGCGTGCTGTCGAGGCATGGCGCTACTTTTCAATGAATGGGAAATGAGCCCATAATTCTGACTTTTTCCAGAGGCCTCCGTGAGTGCATGCAAACGATCGCACATATCCGTTTTTTTGGTTCTCTCGGCTTTAGTATTTGTCGCCGTTCCGAATTTGCTGCGGGCTCAGGAAGAACGGGGCACCGTGAAAGCGGTCCCTCTCACTGTATATGCGGAGATGTCGGCAGACAGTGACGTCGTTGCCACGCTGCCGCCCGGCAAATCAGTTCAGATCACGTTCTCGGTGAACAATGGCGACGGGGCCTGGTGCAAGGTTGCGAGCGTTGACAGCTCAGAGAAGCTCGGCTACGTTCGCTGCGACGGGCTCGACCGGCAGAACGCGCCGCGCTCGGCTGCAGCCGGCTCAGGAACAGCTTTACCGCGCCCGGCTCACCAGACTTTCGAGAATGGAACCCCAACGCGCGCTCAAGAGCGCTGGGCGCTGGCGGCTTCTGCCATCCTGGCCACCTTCAATCGCGAGCCCCTCGACAATCTCTCATCCGGTAACAGCGTAATGAGAGAAAAAGTCTTGCTTCAGAATTGGTGGGGCATTTCGAATCGTGACCAGCTTCTCGATGCGCTTGAATGGATTGACCGGAGCGGTCATCGGCAGGTGTTCTCCGCACTCGGCGCGCGTGCCGCGAAGCTTTCGCCAGACGAATTGTCGCAGTTCGTAAGCCACCTCGACTCCGAGGACGCAAATAGCGTGATGGTTGCGCACCGCTATTACGAGAAATATGCGGCGCAGAGCATCACGGCATGGGACTACGCCCGTTACATCAACCTGTGCCGCTCGGGCGTCGCCGCCGGATACCTCTCTGAAGAAGAAGCCTGGCCGCGGGTGATGCACGCCGCCGCGATTCTTCAACAGACATTCACTTCGTGGAGCGAATTCGGAGAGAACTATCTGGTTGGCCGTGAGTTCTGGTCTCTGCGGCAAAACAAAATCGACGGCCAGAAGATGCGCGCGATCTATCAGAGACTCCTTAACGACCCTGTCAGCCCATGGAACCGAATTCAGTGGGGCCTCCCGCTCGAGACATCCATCTCGACGACACGGAACTTGCCAGGCAATCCGCCTGGCGTCCAACCGGCGGCGACTAGCGCGGGCAGCAGTCGCTGCAACGCGTTGCAGCGCGCGGCAACAAGCGGTCAAGCCTCCGACGTGGAATCGATGCTTCAAACTGAGCACGAGCTGGTTAACTGCCGGGATTTGCGTGGCTGGACTCCGCTGCATTATGCCGCGTTCAATGGGCAGACAAAGACGCTTCAGATTCTCGTTGCGCACGGTGCGGCCGTCGAGGCCGCCGACAAGGACGGAGCGACACCGCTGCACGCTGCCGCCACCGCGGGCTATCCGGACACAATAGAGGCTTTGCTCGAAAGCGGCGCCCGAGTGAACGCACTGGACCATGATGACAACACGCCTCTGCACGCTGCCGCATCGGCGGGAAGTGTACCTGCCACGGACGCGCTCCTCAGGCATCACGCCACGCTCGAGAAGCGCGGCAGGAACGGTTTCACGCCTCTGCACAGCGCCGCCGATAAAGATCAGCCGGAGGTCGCCGAATTCCTGATCGCACACGGCGCAGAGATTAACGCGCGGACGGATGCCGGCGATACGCCCCTGCATTGGGCAGCATTCGACGACAGGATGAATGCCGCGGCGTTGCTGCTCGCACAAGGAGCTGCAGTGAATCCCAAGGACAAGGATGGCAACACGCCCCTGCACTGGGCTGCCGCTCGCGGGCATGCGGAGATGACTGAATTACTGATCACCCACGGAGCCGATATGAAAACGAAGACGCGTTTGGGCTGCACCCCTTTGCGCGGCGCATACGATTACCATCAGGCAGCCACCGCGCAGGTACTCCTGCAGCATGGAGCCACCCAGTAACGATGTTTATGGATTAGGTCTCTGACCGCTTGAATATGCACCATTCTCCCGTGCCCATCCCTTCTGCGCACTTGCGGAAAGGATGGGATGGCTCGAACTTCAGACGCATGTTCACCCCCAAGAATTGAAGCAAGTTGATATTGCTGGAGGATTGTCGCCGATTCGGCAGTGTCGTCAGCAAGTGAAAATGTCATCCTCCCAACGCCCAAAATCAGTCTTTTTCAGTATCAAGGGGCTGCTTCCCATCGACACACCAGTTGCCCACAAGACCGGCTCCTTCGGCGTTGAGTGGGGCATGCTTCCCGCCACCAAAGATGTCGGGCTCATCACTCTTCCCGACGGACGGCGGCTCGCCCTGGCGGTCTTCGTTACCGACGCCCATGCCAATCAGGAAACCTGCGAGCATGTCATCGCGGCCATCGCTGGAGAAATCTACAGCGAGGCCCTCGGCAAAAAGAAATAGTCTTTCCTGCGAATCGCCATAAGTATGGAGGCGCCATACCTCACGTCAGAGATCGAACAGCAAGCCTACCAAGCACCTTGTGAAAAGCCCAAGTCGATCATCCAGAATGATTCCAACGAAAGAGAAGGATAAGCATCTAATGTTTGCGAGGAGTCATCCGTGTAGTTTCGGGTAACCGAAGCTTGATGAGTGGATTGAAGTCAGCAGTTGACGTTCCATCCTTGGCAAGTAGCTGCATCTAGAATGCCCGGAGCAGCACATAGGAACATTCGTCTGTCAGAAGTCATTCCTGACGCAGCGCGACGACGGGGTCAACCCGCGCAGATCGTCGAGCAGGAAGATAGCAGGCCGACAATCCCACTGCCACAAGAACGCCCAAGGCGCCTGCGGCGATTCGCAGGTCCGAGCGGCTATGCTGAATGCTTTGCGCCACCGGGTCCATGTTTGCCGCCATCACATGCATAGCCAGCACTGCGAGCGTAATGCCAATGCATGACCCTACCGCAATCAGCGTGGTGCCTTCAGTCATGATCATTCGCAGAATATCTTTTGAGCGGGCCCCTAATGCGAGCCGAATGCCGATTTCGTGGACGCGACTTGAAACCGAATAGGAGGTGACGCCGGCCAATCCCACGCTGGCCAGCACTAACCCAAAGGCTCCCATCAGCCCGTAGCTCCATAATCCAATTTTTACAATGAACATGAGCTGCTCAATCCAGTCCGGCATTGTCTTTGCGTTGAAGGTAGTCAGCTCTGGGTTGATCGCCGCGATTTGGGCGCGGACGATTGAGGCGGCATCGAGCCCCGGAGTGGTGCGAGTTGCCAGGGTGATGCCCTGAAACGTCGGTTTGGCGTAGTCTTCGTCCGTCATCGGCAGGTAGACTGCGGGTCCCGGTTGTTCGATGGGGGTTTCCAGCACGTCGGTCGCGACGCCGACGACCTCGTAAGATACGTCTCGCGATGCCGTGCGGTAGTCAAAGGCTGATCCGCCCATCAATCCAAATGTTACGTCGTTCCCGCTGACGAGAGAAAGCCTGCGTCCGATGGGATCGTCATTCTTCCATACGGCTCGCGCAAGGGCCTCACTCACCACGATGGAGCGCGAATGCCCCTTCTCATCCTCCTTCGCGAATCCGCGCCCGCGAAGAAGGTGGATTCCCATGGTCCGAAAATAGTCGTACCCCACAATGTACTTTGTTGCCTGATCAACGCGCCGGGAACCATCCGTATCCGTAGTGAAGGTAATCCTCCCGCTTGGCTGCATCGGAATCGCCTCCGTCCAGGTAGCGGAAACGATTCCCGGCACCGTCTTTACACGGTCCAGAAGCTTCGGATAAAACTCTTCCGCCTGCGAAACGCTGAATCCGTCGCGAATAGGGTCAACTGAAATAAGCTGAATGTCCCTGGCATCGAATCCGGTTGCGCTGGACATTGTGCGCTCCATTCCGAAGACGATGTAACCGATGAGCAGCAGCAGAGTGAGCGATCCTGCCATCTGGGAAACGACCAGCAGATTTCGAACGCTGAACGCCCTGCGCCTTCTCACCTGGAGGTTGCCTCCCTCTTTCAACGCGGGCACCAGTTCCGTACGTGTCGCCTGGAAGGCAGGCAGCAAGCCGATCGCCAGCCCGGTCAGTGCCGTGAGTGCGATTGTGAAAACGAGCACGCGCCAATCCACTTCCACGTTGAAACGAACCGGCATGACGTGCGGCAAGCGTAGTTGGGAAAGCAGATGCATCAGCCAACACGTGAGCACAAATCCGAGTGTTCCGGCGCCGAAAGCGAGTAGTAGACTCTCCATGATCAGTTGACGAATAAGGCGTGCGCGGCTGGCGCCCAACGCCAGTTGCAAAGCAACTTCGCGCCGCCGGTCCAGCGCGCGCGCCAGAAGCATGTTCACAACATTCGAACAAGCGATCAACAGAAGCAGTGCGATAACCAGCAAGGGCAGGAATGTAAACAACGCACGGTCTCTTTCCCGCGTCGGAATCAGCTTGCCGCCAGAGGTAACCCAGACAAGGCGCCCGCTTTCTTTTGCAGGATGGCCGGTATCAAGAAGCATCTGCCGCAGCACCGTGTCTAACGTGATCTCGATTTGCGAAGGCGTTACGCCCTGCTCCCGTCTGCCTATGAATTGGAACATCGCGAGTTGCGGGCGTTCCAGCGCATCTTCCGCCAATTCCGGAGCGACTTCTGTGCCCGCGGAAACCGGCAGCCAGAGGTCGGCTACAAACATCATCGGCGATGCGCCCTGAAACCCTATTGGCGCTACGCCAACGATCATGCAGAGTTTCCCGTTGATGTGGATTGCCCTGCCGATAACGTCTGGATCAGAGCCGAGATTGTTTTTCCAAAAACGATCGCTGACTACGATCGGCGGGGTTCCTTGCGCGACTTCATCGCGTGCATCGAACAGGCGTCCCGATGCCGCCGTGACTCCCAGCGTCGAGAAATACGCCGGCGTGACGATGTGTCCCCAGATTCGCTCGGTATGTCCGTTGAAACTCACCCCGAACGGCACAGGCGCGACGTAAGCCGAGGTTGAAGAGAACAATTCCTTCTGGTCGCGAAAGCGCTTGTACGCAGGAAAGGAGATGGGCTGCTGAAGGGTGACCAACTCATCGGCCCTCGCCACGCCAGGCACATCACGCAGGATAGTTCCGTTCAGTTCGCTAAAGAAAGAAGAACCTGCACAGATAGCCAGGCTCATCGATACCACTGCGACGAAGGTGAAAACAGGCCTTCGGATCAGTACCCGCACCTCATAGCGAAAATCCCATATGCATTCACGCAGGTGCGCCACTGCGAGTTGGGCTGCCATATCCCCGAAAAGGAACACGAGACCGAACAGGTTCTGACGCTGCATCCAGACGGCGGCCTCCTCGGTGGACTCAAGCATGTCGCGTTCGAAAGCACAGCGGAAACGATGAGGGAAGAATCGCGCCAGATTCCGATAGAGGGAAACGACGAATCCAGTTGAGAGCTTTTCACCGTTCATGAATCATGCCTCCGAACTGGCGATCCGGCGCTTGGCGCGGATGACGCGAACCAGATCCTCAAGACGGATACTTTCGGCAGCCAGCACGCGCCGCCCCAGAGCAGTGAGGCGATAATAGCGCCGCCGCGCATCATCTTCGTCCGCTGGCGGGCGCCGGTTCGCCGCTGCGATCAGACCCGCATCCAAGAGGCGCTCCAGCGTCCCGTAAAGGGTGGCTGGCCACAGACGCACCTTCCCATTTGTCCGCTCCAGTACTTCCTGCATAATCCCGTAGCCGTGTTGCTCTCCGTTGGCCAACGAGAGCAGCACGTGAAACCAATTCGGCTTCAAAGGAAGGAAACGGTCGACCGCAGCAGCCTCATCGTTTTTCATGCGGACAACTATATATTAAACGATATATATATTGTCAACGATATTGTAGGCGGCGGCCCACGCCTCAGCCGATTCCTTGAGGAATAGGAGCGTACATGGGGCCTTCTTTGGTTCGCTGGAGGCTCGGCAAGCACCGTTTCAAAGCCCCCTCATTTGAAAGAAAGAACGATTCTTACTGTCGACCCCAATTGCGTGATCCAGCTTACTGATCGCCTATCTCCGCCAAATCGCTCGCCAAGGAGGCGATCGATACCCTATAAGTGGCAAAACCTCAGCCGATCTACTGCTGCGGAGCGTGTTCTTCCGCAAGCTGTGAAGCCCTGACCTGCCAGTCGTGCCCTGAGACTTCTTTCCTCCGCGGATGTGTTTTTCCGCAGCCTGTGAAGGCCCTGCATCCATGCGCTTTTTTCAGGGGGCTGAAGCCCCCTACTCCCTCCGGAACAGCTACCTACTCGCGGACGCTGATTCCGAGGGCTTTCATTTTGCGGTAGAGGTGGCTGCGTTCGAGGCCGAGTAACTCGGCGGCGCGGCTGATGTTATTGCGGGCTTCCTCGATTTTCTTGAGGATGAACTCGCGCTCGTAGGCGTCGCGGGCCTGTTGCAGGGTTGAGAACTCTTCGGTCGAATGCGTGCCGGCCTTGTGGGTCAGGGGCGGCAGGTGCTTGCGTTCGATGCAGAGGGTGCGCGGATTGAGAATGAGCATGCGCTCGATGACGTTCTTCAGCTCGCGCACGTTGCCGGGCCATTGGTACTGGGCCAGGGTTTCCAGCGCTTCGTCGGTGATTTCCATGCGCGGGCGGCCATACTGGCGGCCAAACTCGGCGAGAAACTCGCGGACCAGAGGCGGGATGTCCTGCTTGCGCTGCCGGAGGGGCGGCACAAAAAACGGCACGACATTGAGGCGGTAGAAGAGGTCTTCGCGGAAGTTGCCCTTGGCGATCTCCTCTTCGAGGTTCTTGTTGGTGGAGGCGATGAGGCGCACGTCGACGCGGATGGGCTGCGTTCCGCCGACCGGGGTGAACTGCTGGTCGTCGAGCGCCGAGAGCATCTTGGCCTGCGTCTTAAGGCTCATGTCGCCGACTTCGTCGAGAAAGAGCGTTCCGCCGTCGGCGCGCTCGAGGGTGCCGCGCTGCTCGGGCAAACCGCCGGGTTGGGCGCCGTGCCGGTAGCCGAAGAGCTCGGCCTCGATGTGCGCTTCGGGAATGGCGGCGCAGTTCAGCTCGACGAAGATCTGATCCTTGCGCAGGCTCTCGGCGTGAATGGCGCGGGCGATCAACTCCTTGCCGGTGCCCGACTCGCCGTAGATGAGCACGCGGCCGTTGGTGGGCGCCATCAGGCGAATCTGCTGGCGCAGGGCTTTGACGGGGACGCTTTCGCCGGTGAGCACGGAGCCGACGCTGAACTGGCGCTTGAATTCCTGATTTTCTGTGCGCATGCGGCGGGCTTCGACCGCGTTCTTGAGGACGATGAGCGTGCGCTCCAGCGAGAGCGGCTTTTCCAGAAAGTCATAAGCGCCGAGCTTGGTGGCCTTGACGGCGGTTTCGATGGAGCCGTGACCGCTGATGATGACGACTTCGGGCCGCGCCGCCGCCCCCTGGCCGTGGATGTCGGCCAGCACGTCGAGGCCGTCGCGATCAGGCAGCCAGATGTCGAGCAGGACCACGTCGTAGGACGCATCCTCGAGCAGCACCAAGGCCTCGGCGGCGGTGGCCGCGCTGGCCACGCCGTAACCCTCCTCACGCAGAATGTCTTCGAGCGAGGAGCGAATTTCGGCCTCGTCGTCCACCACCAGAATGTGATTCATACGAGCGATCCTCCTTACGGAGTTGGCGTTTCAGTTCAAATCGTATCAGGGCAAGTCACAGGAATCATGCTTCTGTGCTCCTACAGGATTCTCCGCAACCTCGCGTCATCGCCCCTTTCCTTTCCAGGCACCGCACTCTGTGCTTCGCAGCGTTTTCAGAAGCGATACTCGCATCGGGAAGACTCCCCTCAGGGGCTAAAGCCCGTTTTCATTTTCGGCATTTGCGGCACGACTCAAGTCGTGCCCTGACGCTTCTTGCGGCTCCTCCAATGATTCCGAAACAGGTTGCGCAGCCGTTTCTCCCGCCGGCTCCATCACGGGCAGGCGCAGCAGGAAGCGCGCGCCCTTGGGGCTGTTGGACTCAGCGCTGAGCGAGCCACCATGCTCCTGGACGATCTTGGCCGCGATGGAGAGGCCCAGGCCGGTGCCGCGCTGCTTGGTCGAGTAGAAGGGCAAAAACAGCCGCTCGCGAATTTCATCGGTGAGACCGTGACCGGTATCGGAGACCTCGGCCTCAACCGACGCGCCGTCTTCGCTGAGCGAAGTGCGAATGCCAAGAACGCACAGAAGGCTGCCCTGCATGGCCTCGGCGGCGTTGTCGATGAGGTTGGCCAAGGCGCGGCGGATGGATTCGGGATCGGCCAGCACAGGTGGCAGGCCTGGCTGCAAGTCGCGTTGCACAGTGATGCCCTCGATGCGGCCGGCGAACAGAGCCAGCGCTTCCTCGACCACCTGATTCATGTTGCAGGGGCGCGGCTGCGGCGCGGGGAACTGAGCCAGCGCGGAGAACTGATCCACCAGCTTGCGCAGCGTGCCCACGCAGCTGAGAATCACCTCGCTGCACTTGCGGATGACGGCGGGCGAGTCTGGCTGGTTGCGGTCCAGATGCCTGCCGATCCGCTCGGCCGAGAGCGCGATGGGGGTCAACGGATTCTTGATCTCGTGGGCGACCCGCTGCGCCACTTCCTTCCATGCCAACTGCCGCTGCGCGCGCAGGAATTCAGTCGTATCCTCGACCACGAGCACGGTTCCCGGCTGGCCTCCGGTCAGCTCAAGGCGCGCGCTGGTGATGGCCAGATGCATGACGGGGCCGTTGGCATGAAACTCGATTTCAGTGAAGGCCGCGCCCATGCGATTGCCGCGTCGAATGACGTTGGTCAGATCGTCGGCGCACTCTGGAGGGAAGAGCGTTTCAATCTTCTCACCGCCCAGGCCGAAGTCGACGCGCCGGCCCAGCAGCGCGGCAAATGCGCGATTGGAGAGCAGGATTGTGCCCGTACTGTCGAGCGTTACCACACCCGAGGGAATCGTCTCGACGATGGTTTCCAACTCGCGGCGGCGCTCTTCGATGGCCTGATTGGCGGCTGTCAGTTGCGCGGAAGAAGTTTCGGCCAACTGGCGGCTGGTGTCAAGATCGGCGGCCATGTGGTTGAAGGCGCGCACCAGTTCTCCCATCTCGCCGGTGGCGACCACCTCGACGCGATGCTCGTACTTGCCCGTCGCGATCTCGGCCATGGCGATGGCCAAAGCCTCCACCGGCCGGGTGATCTGGTTGGAAAGAAAGCGCGCCATCCATACGCTCGAAAAGATGCATAGCACGGTAATCAGCAGCAGCGCCTCGAACAAGGTAATGCGGATCTGGTTGCGCTTGCGGAAGAGTTCGCGATAGGTGGCCGAGCCGGAACGAATGCGCATGGCGGTCTGACTGAGCCCCTGCGGCATGGGCAGGGCTACGAGCACAACCTTGCCCGAAGGGGTCGCCGACATGCCCAGCGCATACTCGCGGTCCGCGATTCTGAGTACCGGCTCGTCTCCGCGCTGCGCAGATGTCAGAAGATTGGCTGAGAGATGCCCATGGAGAGAGACAGCCTCGCCCTGCAGTCCTTCTTCCAGCCAGGGAATCAGGCTGACCTCGCTCGATTCCGACGGAGCCTGAAAGCTGGCCATTAGTCCATGGTTCTTGCCATAAACCAGCGCAAAACCGCTGGCCAGCGTTATGCGGCGCGTTTCCAGCTCATTTTGAAGCGCCGAAAGCTCGCGATCCGGCGCACCCGAGGCGGCAATCGACTCTGCCTCCTGACGGGCGTTGGCCGTGACGTAATGGACCAACTCAACGACTACCCGGCTCGAGTCCTCTTGCAGTTCCGAGGTGTTCGGCGAAAACCAGCGGTCCAGCGACCGGTTCATCAGCAGAAAGCTGAACAGAAACATGAAGACGGCGGGCGCCAGCGCAATCAATACCGCGCCCACCATCATCCGCGAGCGCAGCCGCGCGCCCAGTCCGCTGCCCTTCCCGGCGTAGAGCTTGAGGATGTTCCTCAGCAGCAGCACCAGCAGCAGCAGCATCAACAAAAAGACCAATACCATCAGGCCGGTAGAAAGCAGCGTTTCCCAGGCGGTTTCAGGATTCAGAAAGGGAATCTTGGAGGTATTGAAAGCCTGCATCGAGCCCAGCAGCGTGGAGATCAGCAGCACCCCGCCCGCGAGCAGGGCAACGGTCCACAGCCGGGAGTCTCCTTTGGACGGCATGGGGCGATTATAGATTGGTTCGGATACAGCAAGGCCCAGGTTCTTGATCGCTTGATTACGTACCTAGGTCGCTGACCGCGTGACTTTGTACCGTGCCTGGAGTGCTGCGGTATCCCACCCTAGGCGCAAGGGAACAAAATGCAGGTTCTTCGACTACGCTGCGCTTCGCTCAGAATGACAACGCCGAGGGTGGGGCACTCAGAAGTAGTTTGTCTTCAGACGATCAGAGAACTAGTTGGGCGTGCCGGTGGCTTCTTCGGCGGCGAAGGTGCATTCGCGGCACTGGCAGACGCGGCGCAGGTAATCCCAGGAATAGATGCCGCCGGAGTGGCCGTCTTCCCAGTCGAACTGAATGGCGTAGCGGCCGACGGCGTGGGCGCTTGCGGGCCGGGGCGGCGCAGTGTACAGGGGGAGGAGAACGGCTGGGGATTGAGGCTTGGGCTGGCCGGGCTTGCGGCCCTCCAGCTTGCGCTCCTCCACGCAGGAGGAGCAGGGGCAGGCCTCGCGCAGCCATGCAAAGCTCCAGGCGCTCCTGTGCCCGTCAACCCAGTCGATTTCCATGCCCTTGCCCTCGGTCAACAGCACCCGAACCTTCTCCGGGGTGACGGCAATGCGTGGCAGCGGATCAGATTTTTTGTTCTCGCGGGCTTCGTTGCTCATGGGTTCAGTTTACAGCGAACAGCAAACAGCAGACAGCTCATAGCTAACAGTTGACGGTTTGCAGTGCAGAGATCATGGCTGTTTGCTGTCCGCTGTTAGCTGTAAACTGTCCTACTGTCTCCAGAAGAACCATGCGGCCATCGAGAGGCCGATAAGGACGACCAGGCCGCGGAGCAGAGGCTGCGGGACGCGGTGGGCCAGGCGGGCCGAGGAGTAGCCGCCGACGGCGCTGGCGACCATGGCCAGCAGGCAGTAGCGCCAGACAACCTGGTTGCCGGCAACAAAGATGCAGAAGGCCATGCCATTGGCCAGAGTGGTCGAAACCACCTTGAGGGCATTGATTTCGTGAAGATCCTGGTAGCCAAAGAGCGAGAGCATGGTGATGAGCAGGAAGCCCGCGCCGGCTCCGAAGTAGCCAATGTAAAAGCAGACCACGGCCGTGGCCAGGAAGACCGGCAGGCGGCGCGGCGGATGGGTGGCGCCGGCGATGGCGCTCTTGCGCCGCGCCATCCAGCGTGAGAAGGGCTCGTTGAGGGCAAAGATGGAAGCCGCGGTCAGCAGCAGCCAGGGCACCATGTGCAGAAAGGTCATTTGCGGGGTGTGGATGAGTACAAGCGCGCCGCCAGTGCCGCCAAGCAGGCCGGCCAGGCCCATGAGCCAGGCAAGGCGCAGGTTCTTGCGGATGTCTTCGCGGTAGGCTGCCACCGAGGTAAGCTGGCCGGGCCAGAGAGCCACCGTGTTCGTGGCATTCGCCTGGATGGGCAGCATCTTCATTCCCAGCAGGGCGGGAAAAAGCAAAAAGGAGCCGCCGCCGGCCACGGCATTCAGCAGCCCGGCCAGAAAGGCAATCACGGTGAGCAAAAGCCAGTGCCAGTCCGGAAACAACAAGGCAAGGCCGAAGAGATTCGTCATCTACCTTTATTGTAGAGAACGGCCGGATCGCTTCCGCCGCATTAACGCTTCGCGGTTCCATCCTTGTAGGATGAGGGTTGGATGAACCATCCTGAGGAAAACATGACCAAGCCGCACACTCCCCGATCTGACAAGGCTCCAAAGACCCCCAAAACCGCCCAGCCCGCTTCGCCCTTCAAATCGGCTGCAGGGAAATCTTCCCCCGCCCGGCGGCAGAGTGAAGGCGACTTCAAGAGAGATGTGCGCGCCGGAAGCAAAAGCGCCGGAGCGCCCCGCGTCGTGCCGAGGGCTGAACAGGGTGCGGAAAGAGGGGAAAATAGCCAATTATTGGGAAAAATCGGCACAAGACGTTCTTCCGGGGCTAAAGCCCGCGGTGATTCTACGGTCGTTATGCGGGGGTTGAAACCCCCGGCTCCCTCCGGACGGAGATTTTCGGGAGCCTCTCAGGCCGCTGGCTCTCATCCACCCAGATTTGAAGCTCCCGGCGCCCGCGTCACCCGCCGCGCGGCTGACCGGCTGCGTTCGGGCTATTTGTGGGTTTACGCCTCCGATATCGAGTCCGTTGAGCTGCCTGCCGGCGAGGCGCCCGCGCTGCTGCCCGTGGCCGACAGCCGCGGATTGCTGCTGGGCACGGCGCTTTACAGCCCCGCCTCGCAGATTGCCCTGCGGATGGTTTCGCGCGAGGCGATCGACGAGGCCGCGTGGCTCCAGTTGCTGGAAACGCGGCTGCGCGCGGCGATCGAGCGCAGAAAGCCGCTGCTCAATGAACTGAACGACGCCTGCCGGTTGTGCTTCAGCGAAGCGGACGAACTGCCCGGCCTGGTGGCGGACAAGTACGGCGACCTGGTGATTCTTCAGTTGCTGGCCAGGGGACTGAACTCCGCCGCGGTGCGCGAGACATGCGTGCGCGTGCTGCGCGAAGAGCTGGCGCCGGCTGCGATTCTGGAGCGGCCCGATGCGCGCATGCGCGAGCTGGAAGGACTGGCGGCGCCCAGCCCGGAACCTCTATTTGTCAGAGACGCAGCGGCTCCGGCCGTCAGCACTCAGTTTCATCTGAACGGCCTCGATTTCATCTTCGACGCCAACTCAGGGCAGAAGACCGGCGCATTCCTTGACCAGCGAGCCAACTATGCCGCCACTCTGGAGTGGGCGCGAAGGCTGGGCGCGACCGGGCGCGCGCTGGACGTTTGCTGTTACCAGGGCGGGTTTGCGCTGCATCTGGCCGAGATCTGCGGCCAGGTGACCGGGATTGACGCTTCCCGCGCCTCGCTGGAAGTGGCGGAGCGGAACTATGAGGCGAACCGCTCGCGGCTCACCGCGCAGATGGATTGGGTGGAGGGCGACGCCTTCCAGATTCTGCGCGACTGGTCGGACGCGGGCGAAAAGTTTGACGCCATCGTGCTGGATCCACCGGCCTTTGCCAAGAGCCAACGCGCCGTTGAGGGCGCCCTGCGCGGCTACAAGGAACTGAACCTGAGAGCCCTCAAGATGCTCAACCCAGGCGGCATGCTGGTGACCTGCTCCTGCTCGCATCACGTGAGCTGGGCCGATCTGGAGGCAAGCGTGGCCTCGGCCGCCGCCGATGCGCGCCGGCGCGTCCGGCTGCTGGAACGGCGCGGAGCCGCCCTCGATCATCCCGTGGTGATGAACCTGCCCGAGACCGAGTACCTGAAGTGTCTTGTGCTGGCAGTGGAGTAAGTGCCGCCTTCGCATGTATGCTACCCATAACCATAACGACGTAACAGAAGTGGTTCCTATTCCTGGCGGCTGTTTGGCGTTGTGGAACACCGGAGGCATATTATGGTAGTTTTTTCTGCGAGGACGTTATGAAAGGACATTTCAGCTATCTTTGCCATCTGATTTTTCCGCTCCTCTTGGCCGTGAGCGCAACTTCGCCTGCGATCGCTCAACAGGGTCAGTACGCCTTTGACTATGCGCCGTTCAAACTCCCCGGGATGACTTCTCTGGGTGGACTGGCAACTTATGCCCCGATCAAGTCAGTCGATGCGCAAAAAATCGAGTTGCGGAGCGATGACGGCACGATGTTCACCTTCACGCTGGGCGCCAGAACCGTTTTCTGCAGAGGCAATAGAAGGGTCTCGGACTGGACCTATCTGAAGCGGCTGGGAAAAAGAACCACGGTGACCGTCATGACAAATAGCGACGCGGACAGCGAGGTCCTTGTCATCTGGGATAGGGGACCCTCCATTTCGGCATCCCATGGGCCGGTAGAATTCTCTCTGCCTCCAATGTGCCAGTAGATTGGTGGGCATGCTTTCTGGCATCAGGCTCGGGCAACGCGCTGGTTGTTACGCCATGGAGTGAGCAGGCGTGCGAGCCAGTGGGTCAGCCAGCGAACACGGGAGCGGTGCGGCGCGGCGGCGGACTCCGCCTGAGCCGTGGCCGAGCGCAACTGGGCCAGTGTGTCCTTGACCATCGCCCGCAGCGATTCCGTTTCAAAGGTACAGGAGCGCAGGTAGGCTGAAACGGTCAGCCCGGCCTCGGCTGCGCGCCGGTGCAGTTGTGCACACTCCGCCTGGCTCACGCGAATCGTAATGCTGGCATCTTTCAGATTCCGTTCGACAGATGAAGCGCGACGGCGGTCGGCTTCCCGGCCAGGATTTGCGGTGGGATGAGCCACCGGTTCCGGAGTTGCGGCTGAGGGGGCCGGAGAAGTTTCCTCGAAGTGAGTGAGCGCAGGGTTCGCGGCCTGAGTGAGCGAATCATCTGTGGGTGAGGGCGAGTGGTAGCGCGCGTTGGCGCGCAGGGCGCGCTCGTAGCTGAGGGTCATCACGTCGTCTTCAAGACCGTCATCGTTCCAGGCGACCGCGGACTTCTTCCCTTGCGACAAATCATCGCCGGACTCACCGGACTTCTGCGCCAGCGCGGCCAGCAGCGTCGCAAAGCTCGCGGATGTTTGGGAAGCCGCAGATGCCGTTGGTTGCTCCATGACACAGAGAATAGCTTGCGGTTAGGCGGCAAGTGTGAGAAATCTCCCATGTGAAATGTGAAGGAATTCCAAAAGAGGACGAGCTTGCTGCTTGTCCTGAAATGAAACACACAGAAACACTTTCACGCGCCAGGAATCCAAGCCGCCGGAAGGAACGCGGAAATCCGGAGGGCGTCAGGCGCAGGCGAGCTCGATGGCCTCGGGGTCGGGAAGCACGCGGTCGGGGAGCCTCAACATTTGGGTGACAGCTTCGGCAGACATGGGGCGGGCGAAGAGATAGCCCTGGCCAAAGCGGCATTTCATTTGGCGCAGCAGGCGATATTGCTGGATGGTTTCAATCCCCTCGGCCACGACATCCATTCCCATGACGCGCGCCAGTTCGATGATGGTGCGGACGATCTGCAGTGGTTGATCGCCCTCGGTCATGCGTTGCACGAAGGAAAGATCGATTTTGAGCACGTCAAACGGGAAGGAATGGAGATAGTTGAGGGAGCTGTAGCCGGTGCCAAAGTCGTCCATCAGCAAGGAGACGCCCAGCCTGCGCAGACTGCCGAGAACGCCCAGTGCGGGAGCCAGGTTGGGGATGAGGCTGGATTCGGTCATTTCGAGGCCTAGTTGGCGGCTGGAGATGCCGGATTGGGTCAGAAGGGCCTCAACGTGGTCGGCTAGCCCCTCGCGGGAGAACTGGCGAGCGGAGAGGTTGACGCCGACGCGCAGGGAAACATGGTCGGGATTCTCGCAGCACCATCTCTCAATCTGGTTGCAGGCCTCCGCGAGCGCCCAGTCGCCAATGGGCAGAATCATTCCGTTCTCTTCGGCCAGCGGAATGAATTGCATGGGTGGGATGAGTCCCCGCTCGGGATGGGCCCAGCGAATGAGCGCTTCAAGGCCGACAATCCTGCGCGTAGCTAGTTCGATCTCCGGCTGATAATAGAGCACGAACTGGCCCTGATCGAGGGCCTGGCGCAGATCGGCCTTGCGCGGCCAGCTCTTGTTGGCGGCTGTGGTTGCGCGGGAGTGCCGCGGCACACACTTGTTTTTGTCGAAGGCTCTGCGCAGCCGGCGCAACTCCAACTGGTTGGAGACCATGTTCGCCAGGTTCTCCAGTGTGCGGAGTGCTTCCGGTTGCAGCTCATGGAAGGGCTGATTCCGGAAGATGCTCAGGATTCCGAGGATTTTTCCGTCGGACGAGCGCACGGGAACGCTGACCAGAGAAGCCACGCCTACATGCTTAAAGCGCGGCAGGAGCGTATCGCGCCGAGGATGCCTGGCGACCTCCGGGATGACGAGCGGACCGTTCAGGGCCAGCACCAGCTCGAAGATCGAGTTTGGGCGCGGTATTTCGCGGACCGGATAGCGCCAGCTGGACTTGATCCAAACGCGGCTTTCATCCGCAAATGCGATCGTGGCTGAATCCGCGTGGAAGTACTCGCCAGCCAGCCGAGTAATGGTGTCGTAGCTGGACTCGGGTGAGGAGTCGAGAATCCCGGTGGACTTCAGCACGGCCAGCCGCGCCTCTTCCTCCAGTTGTTGATCTGTTTCGTCGAGCGCGAATTCTATCTGTGGCATCTTCTCTCCTGGTGCCGCTTCATTTCGTCATCCGATTCCGAACAAGCAGCTGCTCTCCCATGTGTTTTGAGAGCGCGCGATCGGCAGGTCCCAGACATCCCGGCCTTTTCGCGTTCAGTTTGCGCGCGCAGCCAGTGCAGGGAGATCCGAAGAAGGCGCTGATTGAATCCTTCTACATCATCGGAAATGATTCTTGGAAACATGAGGTTACGGGAGAGCACATCGGATAAGTACTAATCCTGTAACTCAGGCGCTATTTCACAGGGGAAGGCTGTCCCGTTTCGGTCCACAGGAAGCTGAGCTGGTCGGCATCGTCCTGGATTTGCTGCTCGACGCCGGTCCCGGACTTCCACCCCAGCGACAAGGACCCTTCGCTGGGGGCCCCGGTCGAGTGGCCGCCGGCGAGGCTGGAATGGAGCAAAATGGGCCGTCCGCTGGACGAGGCCGCCTGCAGGAGGGCGGTCATCTTGCGGGCATGGAGCGGATCCACACGAGTGTCGCTGTCCGTGGTGAAGAAGATCACCGCGGGGTAGGCCGCGCCGGCTTTCACGTTGTGGTAGGGCGAGTACTTGAGCAGGTAGGAAAACTGCTTTTCGTCTTCTGACGAGCCGTACTCCGTCTTCCAATACGAGCCAGTCAGATATTTTTGGTAGCGCAGCATGTCCAGCAGCGGATCTGCGCACCAGACGGCGGAAAACAGTTCCGGCCGCTGCGTGATTGCGGCGCCCATCACGAGGCCGCCGTCGGAGCGGCCTGCAATGGCGAAGCGCGCGGGTGAGGTGTATTTGCCGGCGATCATGTACTCGGCGGCGGCAAACCAGTCGTCGAAGACGTTCTGTTTTTTGTCCAGCATCCCCTGCTCGTGCCAGCCTTCGCCGTACTCCTCGCCGCCGCGCAGGCTGGGCGCAGCCAGCCAGCCGCCCTGCGCGAGCCACCACGCAAAGGCTGGGTTCCAGGCGGGCGTCCCGCTCTGGCCGAAGCCGCCGTAGCCGGTCATCAACAAGCGCTCCGTCCCGTCCTGCTTCAGGCCTTTCCGGCCGGCGATGAACATGGGGATTTGCGCGCCGTCCTTCGACTTGAAGAAGACCTGCCTCAGCTCGTACTGGCTGGAGTCGAAGGGTGTCTTCGCCTGCGCGAAGAGCTCGCGCTTGCCGGTGACGGTGTCGAGCCGGTAGAGGGTGGGCGGCTGAAGGAAGGACTGGAAGCTGAAGAAGCCGTAGCGGCCGCTGATGTGGCCCTCCATGGGTGAGGCCGATCCGATTCTGCCGTAGTCGATCTTGCCGGAGGGTTTCCCATCCAGCGTGTAGACCGCAGTCTCCGGTTTCACATCCTTCAAACGGTTCACGTAGAGTTTGCCGCCGACGATGGCGAAGTTCTCGATGGCGTCCGGCCCTTCTGGAACGATAGTCTTCCACTCGTCGGGCAGGATGCCGGGATCGGCCTTCAGAATGCGTTCCCTGGGCGCCTGGTAGTCGGTCTTAACGTACCACGCGCCCTTGGCCCAGATGGCAGAAAAGCGGGAGTCCATTCCCCAGACCAGAAGGTCGAAGAACGCGCCGGGCCGGGTCAGGTCGCGGAAGACAATGTCGACGCGCCGGGCGGGAAGGAGGCGATCGATCTCGATGATCAGGTAGCGGCCGTCGTCGCTCACTTCGGCGGTGAACGGGTCCGTTGGGCCCAGCTCCTCGCTGTGAAACTCGCGTCCGAAGACGAGCACGTCCTGCGAGTTTCGCGTGCCTAGCCGGTGCTGGTAGAGCAGCGTTCCCGCCTTGTCCTGGCGCGCGTAGTAGAAGGAGGCGCCGTCCGGGGCAAAGCTCACGCTGGCGTAGCGGGCGCTGGGCAGCTCATCGTCCAGCGTCTTGCCGGTCTTCACGTTGAGGAGACGGATGCTGGCTTCGTCCGCTCCGCCCTGCCGCACACGGTAGGCCACGAGCGTTCCGTCGCGGGAGACATCCGCCAGACTCACCGATGTGTTGCGGTCGCGGCTCAGGGAGGCGGGGTCAATCAGGCGCTCGTCCTTACTCGTTCCGGCAGGGCTCGTCCAGCCGCGGCGAAGGTAGATCGAGAACTGCTCCTCGCCGGCCTGCTGCCTCTCGAAAAAGAGATTGCCGCCGCGCTCGATGGGCAGCGACCACTGGGAGACGCGCTCCAGTTCGTCCAGGTCGTCCAGGAGCTGCGGCCGGATGCGCGCCTGCTTCATGTAACGCGCCGTGTAGGCGTTCTGCGCATCGATGAAGGCTCGGGTCTGAGGGCTTTTTCCGTCCTCCAGCCAGCGATAGCTGTCGACAATCTTGGTTCCGAAGTAGTCGTCCACCACAGGAACGGCCTCGGCGGCGGGTGGCGGCGGCAGGGTAATGCCGTCGCCGCCATGAATCGACTGGGCCAGAGCGCCCACGCCCAGCCACAAAGCCAGTCCAAAACCAGCAAGAAGCTCGACGCAATGCCTCATGCGGACAGGATACGCGAAGAATTGCCCTGTTCCCATGCTTTCAGGGAGCGCGATCGATATCGGCGGCGATTTTCAGGAGTCAGTCGGCAGCGGCCGGCGCGGCCATTTCCCAGAGCGTTGACACTGCCTTTGGCGGCTATTTCTTGTCAACGCAACTCGGGTAGGGCGCTGGCTCCCCTGGGACTCGATGACATGTTCTCACCGCAGTCAATTTCTTCAGTCTGTCTCCCCACTTTGCGTCATCGTAGACGAGGGGTTGACTGGAAGCCGGCCCGCGCTCAGCCCACTGCATCGTGTAGTAATCCTGAGTGCCCTTGATGGCGAGAAAAAGGGTAGATTCGCTATGCGCGTATCCCGCAGTGTTCACGGTTCCGCAGCTTGCCCAGGCGACAAAGGCATCGTGGCCACTGATTTTCGCGGGACCGATTCCCCGGGCGGAGAAAGTCTCCGGGCAAGCGCGCTTGAAGCCGTCCGCGAATCGCGCAAGGAGAATCTCCGGAGTTAGATTCGCCATGGATGAAAGCCCCTGTTTGCCGGTGGTCGTGAACATCTGCGACCATCGATCGACAGTCTCTCCTTTTGGCACCATCTCATGGATGTAATTGGCGCCCTGCGCATGTTCATAGGCCGCCTCAAATCCATCGGGATAGGGAACCAGAACGATTTCGCTGAAAACGGGCATGACAAATGCGCTGGGTTTGAGTTGACTCAGGTCGGTTGTGCCGCTTTTTGCGCCGGCTTGCGCTGCCGCGAAAGAGCAGAAACAAGTTGCAAAGCACGCAAACAGAAGAGTCTTCTTCTTCATAACAAGCCTCCATGTCATTCTGTAAGCCGACGCGACAGCGCGGATGCGAATTGTGGAAGAATTCTACCATCTCTCCGGCATCGGTTTTGGGGCTGGTTGCCGGCTTCCCGCCCCTTCGGCTGCGACTGGGAATGTTTGGAATCGGATACCAATAGCCGTTTTCGCATGCCGTCCATTACAGCCTTCTGGCTTCACACCGGTAAAATCGAGTTCAGTGGTTGAACGGCCCTCAACTCCCCCTTCTGTGCCGGTGCGCTCCAACTGGGCGCGCGCCTGGGGAGCGATGCGCCCTTCGCACGCGCACACGGTCTTCTCGGCGACCCTGGTGCTGATGGCCTCCACCTTCCTGTCGCGCATTATTGGCCTGGTGCGGATCAAGTACATTGCCTGGCTCTTCGGCCGCGGCATGGATGCCGACGCCTTCAACGCCGCGTTTCAACTGCCAGACATGATTTCGTATTTCCTGGTAGGCGGCGCGGCTTCCATCACCTTTGTCACCATCCTCACGCGCTATCACGAAAGCGGGCGTGAAGAGGAGGGGCAGCGCTCGCTCTCGGTGATTCTGACCACCATGTACCTGGTGCTGGGCACGGCAATCGTGCTGGCGGAGATCCTGGCCCCTTGGTACGTTCATTGGTGGTTCGACGGCTTCGACGCGGAAAAAGCGGCGGTCTGCGTGCGGCTGACGCGCATTCTGCTGCCCGCGCCTTTGTTCTTTTTTACCGGCGGCGTCTATGGCGCGGTGCTGATGGTGCGCAAGCAGTTCAATGTGCAGGCCGTCGCGCCGCTGATCTACAACCTGGGCACGATTTTCGGCGGCATCTTTCTGGTGCATCGCCTGGGCGTTTCGTCGCTGGCCATCGGCACGCTGGCGGGCGCGATGCTTGGGCCTTTTCTGCTGAACGCGATCTTTGCCCGGCGGGCGGGCACGCACTACCGGCCGATGCTGGACTGGCACGACGAGGGCCTGCGCGAGTGGGTGCGGTTGTCGATCCCGCTGATGCTGGGCGTTTCGCTGGTGACCGCCGACAACTGGATCATCGCCCACCTGGCCTCCAGAACCGGCGGCGCAATAACGCTGATGACTTATGCCAAGCAGCTCTTCACCGCGCCCATGGCCATGCTGGCCCAGGCGGCCGGCGCGGCTTCGATGCCCTTCTTTGCCAGCCTGTGGAGCAAGCAACGCCGCTACGAGTTTGCCGTGGGCGTGGCCGATTCGGTCTCGCGCGTGGCCTCGCTGGGGCTGCTGGCGGCCTCGGGCATGGTGGCGCTGGCCGTGCCGCTGGTGGAGTTGCTCTTCAGCGGCGGCCGCTTTTCCCTGAGCGATGCGCGGGAGTGCGCCGCCTACTTCGCCATCTTTTCCTTCTCCCTGTTCTTGTGGTCGGCGCAGGCGATTTATTCACGCGCCTTTTTTGCCGCGGGAGAGACCTTCGTTCCCATGCTGGCCGGCACGGCGGTCACAGTGGTTTCGCTGCCCATCTACTGGACCTTCTATCACTGGTATGGAGTGATGGGGCTGGCGGCCGCCTCCGACGTGGGCATCGCGCTGCAAACCGGGGCGATCGCCTTGCTTCTGCATCAGCGGCACATGGTTTCGCTGGCCAGCCTGGACTTTGTGGAAATGGGCCGGTGCCTGCTTGCCGCAGTTGTCGGCGGCATAGCGGTGGGGCTGCTCTTCGGATGGCTGGATGGCGCGCTGCACAGCGCCATTCGTGGGCATGTTTACTGGATTGACCTGGCGGTGCTGGTGGCCGGATCGGGGCTCTGGCTGCTGATTGTCAAATGGGTGCTGGAAAAGAGCGGCTCGGCGCTGCCCAGGGTGACGATGAAGCGGATTGGGCTGGGATAGAACACGTCACGGCATCCCTTCATCCTCTTGAATGCCCGCTATCCAGCTCCTAAAAGCACAAACGCCCCTGCCAGCGCAGGAGCGTTTGTCTTCGAGCAATTTACAAGGCAAATAAAGACGCAATTACGACAGAACGGGCTTGTTCCCTTCCGGCGTGACCGGGGCTGTAGCCGCGACTCCCGGCTTGCCTTCGGGCTTCTTGATGTCGATGCCGCCCTTGAAGTAGGCGCCATCCTCGATGCTGATGCGCGCCGCGGTCACGTCGCCTGTCAGTGCGCCTTCGGCGCGAATCTCGACGCGGTCGGTGGCGGAGATATTGCCACGCACCTTGCCCAGAATGACGATTTCGCGGGCTACGATGCTTGCCGCGACCTGGCCGTTGCGGCCCACGGTGACACGGTTGCCGGGCAGGCTGACGCTGCCCTCGATCTTGCCGTCGATAAACAGCGACTCGGAGCCGGTGATTTCTCCCTTCAGAAACAAGCCTTTGCTGATGGTGGCCTGGTCGCCGCCAGAAACCTGGGCGCGGTTGTTGTGTTCAACAGCCGGAGCGGGTTGCACGGGGTGGACGGGTTCCGGTGAATAGCTGGGGGTAGTCGGTGCGGATTGGGTTGGTTTCCACATAGCGCTCAAGATGAATCCTTTTCTGCCCTGAAAGAAATGGGCATTCCAAGGCAAGGGCCATTGCCTCGGGCCTGAATCCTGGATGAATCCGTGGGCTGCGGGGCTTTTCGGCCTGGGCATCCCACGCGCGGACACAATTAGATGGTATCGCTTCCCGGTCCGCAAGAAAGATCGTATAGCCGCTATTGTAGGACAGCCCTCCCATATTGATCGAGAACAGGGGCGAGATTGAGAAAAGGTGCCAACTCGATCAACAAAGATTGAGCGAAGAGACGAGCAAGCCGCTCCTGGGCCAGGCGAGCAACCCACACTGGGTGGATGCGATGCCGACGGTTTGACTTTTTCCCCGGTCCCCGAAAGCGAGGGACCGGGGGCACCCTCGGCAAGGTGGAATCCCTCTTGAGTTAGGGGCACCCGCCAAGGGCGGTCCGGGGGGCTGCCGCAGATGCGCTTGAATTATGCGCGCCGGACGCCGAGCTGCTGCGCTATGATGGTGGGTCCCAAAAACAAGGAGCGCGAAAGCATGGATACGACAACGGCTGGCTTGCTGGCCAGGTACGGATGGGTGTTCGTACTTGTCCTCATCGTGGTCTTTTACAAGGTTGTTCTGCGCATTTTCTTCGGAACCGTGATCGTTTCGAAGGATGGAATCGGGATTGTCAACAAGAAGTGGGTTCTGTTCGGCAAGCACCGCACGCTTCCCGACGGCGCCATTGTTGCACTGAACGGCGAGGCCGGCCTGCAGGCGGATACGCTTGCTCCGGGAATTCATTTTGGGCTCTGGGCATGGCAATATGCCGTTTACATGGAGCCGTTCACCACCATCGAGCAGGGCCACATCGGCACGGTCGAAGCCCGCGACGGCCATCCGCTTTCCGGCGGGCGTGTCCTGGCGAAGACCGTCGAATGCAATTCCTTTCAGGACGCGCGGGCCTTCCTGCTGAATGGCGGCGAGCGCGGTCCGCAGATTTCGATCATTCCTCCGGGAACCTATCGCATCAACACGGCGCTGTTCCAGGTTAGGCAGGAGGAGGTTCTGGAGATTCCGGACAACATGGTCGGCGTGGTGACGACAAAAGACGGCAAGCCGCTGGCGACGGGCGAAATCGCGGGCAAGGAAATCGCGGGCCACAACATGTACCAGGACGCCGAGGCCTTCATCACCAACGGCGGCCACAAGGGCTTGCAGGAGCAGGTCATTCTTGCGGGCCGGTACTTCATCAATCCGCGCTTTGCGACCGTCGACACCAAGCCCATGACGGAAGTCCCCATCGCCAACGTCGGCGTGGTCATTGCGTATGTCGGCGACGAAGGGAAGGATGTGACCGGCGACACCTTCAAGCATGGCAACCTGGTGAGCCGCGGACAGAAGGGCGTCTGGGTCGATCCGCTCGATCCGGGCAAGTATCCCATCAATCCCTTCACCCACAAGGTCGAGCTCGTGCCCACCGCGAACATCGTCCTCAACTGGGCAACCGGGAAAACCGAAGCGCACCACCTCGATGAGAAGCTCTCAACCATCACCGTGCGTTCCTCTGACGGTTTCACCTTCAACCTGGACGTGAGCCAGATCATCCACGTCCCGCGCAACGACGCGCCCAAGGTGATCGCACGCTTCGGCACCATGGCCAACCTCGTGACGCAGGTGCTGGAACCGACCATCGGCAACTACTTCCGCAACGCGGCGCAGACCTCCGACGTCATCGAGTTCCTGAAGAAGCGCAGCGAGCGGCAGGCGGAAGCGAAGGCCGCGATTGGCGCGGCTCTTAGCGAGTACAACGTGAACGCCATCGATACCCTGATCGGCGACATCACGCCGCCGGAAGCCCTGATGAAGACGCTCACCGACCGCAAGATCGCCGAGCAGGAGCAGGTCACCTACAAGACGCAGCAGTCAGCCGAGGAAACTCGCAAGGACCTTCAGCAGGCCCGCGCCATGGCTGACACGCAGGCGCGCGTTGTCGATTCCGAACGGAGCGTGACCATCGCCAAGTTCGGCGCCGAGGCGGCCATCGAAGGCGCCAGGGGCCAGGCCGAGTCCAAGAAGATCAACGCCGAAGCCGATGCCAACGTCATCATCACGGTTGGCAACGCCGAAGCCTCGAAGACTCTGGCCGTCGGAACCTCCGAAGCGGACGTCATCAAGCTGAAGATCGACTCGATGGAGTCCGGCAACTATGCGCTGGTGCAGGTTGTCCAGGCGCTCGCCTCAAACAAGACGCAGCTTGTTCCGCAGATTATCGCGGGCGGCAGCGGTGCAGGCGGTCAGGGCGGCACGCTCGTCGATGTTCTTCTGGCCAACCTGATTCGCGACAACATGAAGCCGAACGGGAGTGCGCCCGCAGGGCCTGCGGCGGGGAAGAGCTAACAGCTATCAGCTGACGGCTAACAGTTCGGCCCAATAACTAACTGGGTGCCCCAGGTCCCGCTTTTGGGACCTGGGATAGCAGGAACCTGGGCGGCTGGCCCCGATCTCGATTTGTTTACACCACACAGAGGGTGCAGACTTTTCCCTTTTTAGTGGTCTATAATCGCGGAATCTGGAAGAACCTTGAAGGAAGAGTCGGATGAAATCCAAGATGAAACAGGTAGCTCTTTTCGTATTTGTGTTTCTCGGAATTGCGACGATCCTGTTTGCGCAACAGCAGAAATACAGGAGAGAACATATGATTTGTCCGAAAGACGGCGCTCGGATGGATTGGACAGGGAACCAGCAAGGGTCGGGAGACAGCGCTTCATGCGAGTTCTCTCATCAAGCATTTGAGGGTGAAGGTTTTGACAGGAAAGAAGTCACCCATAAGGCTTGGGCATCGTGTTCTGAGTGGCGATAGTTCGCGGCCACCTTTCTTGCTGGTCAACCGCAGGTTCAACGGGAGAAATTGCACCATGAATGAAGACCAAGCAGACGAAATTATCACAAAACTGGATGATCTAGCCCTCAACACCATGACCAGAGATCAGGGGAAAGAAATCCTTGAAAAGCTCAAAGATATTTCAACAGAACTTGAGCAGTTCCGTGTTGAGTTTGAAAAAATGAGTGATGACTAAGGAAGGTATCGCCTCCGTTTCAGAATCAGGGCAATGTCGAGAGTGTCGTGTGGCGGCTGGCCCCGATCGCGATGATCTTTCTACACCACACAGAGGTGCCCCCGCCCCCTCGCAGTTGGGGACCGGGGAGAGATGCAGAACCCCCGCCAACCGCGCCCAAAAACAGCCGAACTACAGCCAAAGCTGCGCTCTTAAGGAAGCTCTGATTAAGTCATCCGTACGCGCTGCATCTGCATCAAATTGTATGTAGGTGGAGATTGCGATGCGCCAGATAACATTTGCCTGCCAGCCGAGTTTTGAAA